>WNFA01005800.1_pt1 | contig 10320 bp, 7 predicted proteins | sample 5400481 | NCBI WGS metagenome assembly WNFA01 (sample SAMN13153340, study PRJNA577476) | soil metagenome | isolation source: 120 cm saprolite under Douglas fir tree site 2 hole 1 replicate 2 | place: USA:California | collected 2015-04-18 | reverse complement strand
AGATTTTGGAGCTTTTAGACCCATGGCCGCCGCTACGCGCATTGTAAGTGTCAATGTCGGATCGCAAACTCTAGGTCTGGCGGAATTTCGCATGCAGCCGCAGGGTGGGCTGCTCTTGCATGACTATCGCTTACGCGAAATTTTGGCCGAGCCGGCAGGTGAGACAATGCGTCAGGCGCAAATGGCCCGTATTCTGCGCGAGATGATGGATGAGCTGCGAATAAAAAGCGGCACGGTTAACTATGCCGCCGCTGGGCAGTCGGTTTTCACGCGTTTTGTCAAACTGCCGTCGGTGGAGGAAGAAAAAATCGAAAGAATCATTTCTTTCGAGGCGCAGCAAAACGTTCCTTTTCCGATCGACGAAGTCGTTTGGGATTATCAACTGGTGGGCGGCGGGGCCGACGAGCAAATCCAGGTCGTTCTAGTCGCGATCAAAGCCGACCTGCTCGACGAGATCAATAATGCGGTGGAAGAAAGCGGGCTGCGGACTGCGATTGTCGATATTGCACCGATGGCGCTCTACAATGCCTTTCGATACAACTACAGCGACCTGAGCGGCTGCTCGCTGCTGGTCGATATCGGGGCGCGCACGACGAACCTTCTCTTCATCGAACCGGGAAAAATTTTCTCCCGTGGCGTTCCAATCGGGGGCAACGCGATCACGACCGCGATTGCCAAGGAATTTGGAGAGAGCTTGGCGGCGGCTGAATTACGCAAGAAGCGCGATGCCTTCGTCAGCCTGGGGGGCGCATATGCCGAGCCGGAGAATGTCGATGTTGCGCGCGCCTCCAAAATCGTGCGCGGCACCATGACGCGATTGCACGCGGAGCTGATGCGCTCAATCAGCCATTACCGTGCGCAGCAGCAGGGCAATCGGCCGGACCGCGTTTTTCTGTGTGGCGGCAGCGCCAGCACGCCCTACATGCGCGAGTTTTTTCAAGAGAAATTGCAGCTGCCGATCGAGTTCTTCAATCCGTTGCGCAACGTCGCAGTCGCTGACTCGGCGCCAGCAGGTATGCTGGCACGCTCGGCGCACGTGCTGGGTGAATTGGTTGGTCTGGCGCTTCGGACAGTGACGGCATGTCCGATGGAATTGAATCTGCGCCCGGCCAGCGTGATCCGCGCCCAGGCGTTAGAAAAGCGGCGGCCGTTTCTGATGCTGGCGGCGGCCTGTTTCATTCTCGCACTGGCGGGCTGGGGGATTTATTACGCACGTGCTGCGCAGGAGATGCGGCAAAGCACGGAACGACTTCAACCGAAGATCGACAAGATGCGAGCGGCGGAAGCGAAGTTCGCTAAGCTGCGGAAGGAAACGGCCGCTCTCGACAGCATGGCGACGCCGCTCATCACCGCAATCAACGACCGCAATTTCTGGCCGGCGATTCTGGAGGACCTCAATGCGCGCCTGCCGAAAGACGACATCTGGATCACGGAGCTTATTGCCATGTCCGGTGGCAAAGCAATCGGCGTGGACGAAAAACGCATGATAGAGATCGCGCCGAATCCGGTAAATGCGCCATCCGCAGGAAAGGGGGCGGCCGCGCGACCGAGCGGCAGCGCGATCGACGGTATTTTAGTGCGCGGCCTTTATCTCCTCAACCCGAAACAAGAGCAAGTGGTGGTGGATTACTTTCGCAACCTGGTCGGCTCGCGGTCCTTCGCGATCGATCCGAACGATCAGGCCCGGACAATCAAGCCAAGCACACCGACCAACACCGAGTGGGCGTTTCCTTATGAACTCCATCTCGATCTGCGCAACCCGGTGGAAATTCCATGAATTGGTTTCAACAGAATCGCTGGCTCGGGAACTTTCTCATTATCGTAGGCATGGCGACGTTGCTCTCCGCCTTTTTCCTTTGGAGAGCGCACAACAGTTTCGAAGAGGCGAGCGCGCGTTTTAACGAAGCCGCGACTGAGCGCAACCGGCTCGAGCGTCTCGATCCATTTCCGAGCGACGCCAACTACCAGAAAATGAAAGTCCATATCGCGAACTACGGCGCCGCGGTGGAGAAAATGAAAGAGGACCTGAAGATACGCATGCTTCCGATTGTTCCGCTTCAGCCGAACGAATTTCAATCGCGCTTGCGTCAGGTCACACTGGCTACATCTGAAAAAGCACGCGCCAACAAAGTAAAACTGCCACCCGTTTTTCATCTGGGCTTTGAGGAATTTACCGCGTCGCTGCCAAGCACGGCCGCGGCACCTTTGCTCAGTCAAGAGCTTTCGCAAACCGCGTTGTTGATGAATATCCTGATCGATGCGCGGGTCGACAGTTTGACTGCTCTCCACCGCACGCCTTTGGCTGAGGAGCGCGGAGCGGCGGCGGCCCCGACTCCGGTTCCGGGGCGCAAAACGGGCGGAACGGCCGGGGGCGGACCGAATATGATCACGCGGCACATTGTTGATCTTACCTTTGTCGCCGCTCCATCCGTGGCGCGGAAGGTGTTGAATCAGATCGCGAGCTCGAGCCAGCAGTTTTATATTATTCGCACGCTCCATGTGCGGAACGAAAAAGACAAGGGCCCGCCGCGCGAAGCAAATGAGACGGGCCCGCCCGCTGCGGGAGCCGCTCCGGCAGCGACGCCTGCGGCCGGGCTCAAATTCATTGTCGGTAATGAGCACATCGAAACCTCGGCTAGGATCGAGATGCTGAGATTTACATTTTAACCGATGGAGTGGATCCGGGCACATTATGAGCGCGTCGCGCTGCTGGCAGCGGCGATTTTTCTGTTCTTCTGCGCAATTTTGATCTGGCGAAACGCGGTGAAGTTCGGAGCGGATTTCGCCGGGCGGAAAACCGAGCCTCAGCTCAAGAATGCATCACCGCCGCCCAAGGCAGTGGAACTAGGTCATGCGGCGGAAGAACTTGAGCAGCCGGCGCAGTGGACATCCCATGAGCGCTCGGGGCTTTTTGTTCCGGAGAAACATTTTATCGACGCCAATGGTCTGCCGGCGACGCTCAAGACCACGATGGTGCATCCACCCGTTCCAAATGAGTGGCTGGAACAATTTGGGCTGCCCATCGCCGACGCCGATGTTCTGGAACAGGACCCCGACGGCGACGGGTTTACCAATTTTGACGAATGGCAGGGGCATACCAATCCGATCGACAAGAATTCCCACCCGAGTTACCTCACGAAACTCAAGGTGAAATCATCTACCGAGGAACCTTTCCAGGTCATGTTCTCCTCCTCGGTCGGGGATACCTACGCGATTAACACGATCGATATGTCGCAACCGACGCAGTTTCTCAAAATCGGCGACACCATTGCTGGAACTCGATTCAAGATCGTCAAGTTCACCCCAAAATATGAGACGAACCAATATGGCACGAGGGTCGATGCCTCCGAGCTGACGATCGAGCAGGAGGATACGAAGGAGCAGCTCACCCTGGTGAAGGAAAAGGTGGCGATGTCGCCGGAATCGGTTGTGACTTTTGTCTATTCATGGCCGGCCACTGCTGCCCCCAGGGAGTTCGACGTAAGAAGAGATCAAGAATTTTCATTGCAACCACTTGAGCAAATCAAATATAAGCTGGTGGATGTTCAGCCGGATAAGGCGGTAATCGTAAATACTCAAGCCCCAAACGAACCGATCGAGATCGGCATGCTCAGTCCTTAACCCACCACAGCCATGATAAAAAACTCGACAGTCTTTAAATTACTGCTTCCCAGCTTGATCCCTATTACGCAATTGGCGCTCGCCGCAGCGAGCGCTGCGCAGAGCGTGGATCAAGTTGCGCAGCGGGAAGTAGAACGGCGCCAGGCCGCGATGCCCCGGGGGGAAGAAGCGATTGCGCGCGGCAGGCGCGCCATGCAGGAAAAAAACTTCACTGTCGCGCACGAGGAATTTAGGACGGCTGTCCATCTTCTGCCGGACGCGGTTACTTCCGGCAAATTGCATGACGAAGCGTTGGAGGGCTTTTGTGCGAGCGGCGTGAAATTGGCCGAACAGAAAATCGCAGAGGGCAAGTTCATGGAAGCGGAATCGATCCTGCGAGAAGTCTTGGACGAGCGCTACGATCCCAACTGCCATCCCGCCTCGGAGCTGCTCGCGCAGATGCAAAAGCCTGGCCAATTCAACAAGACGATGGGCCCGAAATTCATCGCGAAAGTTGAAGAGGTGAAAAAACTGCTCAGCGACGCAGACGGTTATTACAACTCCGGTCGCTACGATCTCGCGCACAAAAAATACGAGCAAGTGCTCGCTCTCGATCCCTACAACGTCGCGGCCCGGCGCGGCGAAGAAAAGATCGACAATGCGAAATATCATTATGGCGAGGAGGCCTACAACGAGACCCGCGCGCGCCAGCTCTGGGCGGTCGAGAAAGGGTGGGAAGAACCGATTCATCAATATGGACAAACCGTTGGTGCCTTGGGTGAAGCGTTCCAAAGGGACTCGACCGGCACCGCGCGGATAACCAACAAACTCAACACCATCATTATCCCAAAGATTGAGTTTCGCGACGCTAGTATTCGCGAAGCGATTGATTTTATTCGCCAGCAAGCTGCTGCGAACGATCCTTCGACCGAGGGCAAAAAAGGCGTCGATATCGTGCTGCGCCTTGTGCCGATCGGACAAATTGCTCCTCCACCAGTGCCGGTTGAAGCTGCGCCTACGCCAGGCGCGCCTGGTTCTCCTGCTGCTGGCGCTGCGCCCGGAGCTGGAGCGCCGGTCGCTGCGCGCCCCGTTGTTGCGCCAGCGGTCGGGGCGGCGTCCGCGGTCTCGCCCGCGAGTTCGCGCATCACCATTTCACTTAATCAAATTCCGCTCGGCGAAGCCTTGCGCTACATCGCCAGCCAAGCTGGATTAAAAGTGAAGATTGAACCTTACGCCATATCAATCATTCCGATCAGTGAGCAGAGCAACGACCTGATCACTAAAGAATATCGTGTCCCGCCCGGTTTTATCAGTACGTCGGTGAATGTCGGCGTATCGGCATTGGGTCAAGGTGCGTACACAAAGGCACCCAGTGCGGTTGCAGCCGCTCAGGCGACCGGAACGGCAAAAGACACCCAGGAATCCACCGGTGGCCATCAACTCGTCACTCGCGAAGGCGCGAAAGAGTTTCTGGAGAGCCAGGGTGTGCCGTTCCCGCCCGGCTCGAGCGCAAACTTTCTTCCGCAGAGCAGCCGGTTGATCGTGCGCAACACAGCCGACAATCTCGAGCTAGTCGACGCTTTGGTTGAACAAGCCAGCATTGCCGTACCCAGACAGGTCCAGATCGAGGCGAAGTTTGTCGAGATCACGCAAAACAATCTTAAGGAACTTGGATTCGATTGGCTGCTCGGCCCATTCAAGATTGGCGAGTTCAGCGGCGTCCAGGGATCCGGCGGGACCTCGGGAACCGGAACGCCGGTGACCGGACCTAACGCAGTTAATTTTCCGTTCCAGGACGCGGCGGGAAACCCGATCGGACAAAATCCGGTTACGGCCGGAAATCGCAGCGGAAACGTTGCGATTAGTGCAAATGCAATCGACGCTCTCTTGTTTCCGTCGATGGGCACGACTGCCGTAGCTCCGGGAATTTTCGGATTGGCTGGTGTCTTCACCGATCCGCAGTTCCAAGTCGTCATTCGCGCGCTCAATCAGAAAAAAGGGGTCGATCTTCTCTCCGCGCCCCAAGTGACGACCAAGAGCGGGCAGCGCGCCGTCATCGAAATTGTCAGAGAATTCCGTTACCCGACGACGTTCACGCCGCCGCAAGTTCCCACTATCACTGGCGGGACCGGCGGAACTGCGCCGGTTTCCATTAACGTCGTGACACCCACCACGCCTCAGACGTTCGAAACTCGAAACACCGGCGTCACTCTCGAAGTTGAACCCGTGGTGGGACCAGACGGCATAACCATCGACTTGAACCTGGTGCCGCAAGTTGTCGAGTTCGAAGGCTTCATTAATTACGGCAGTCCGATCTTTGGAATACAACCTCCTACTACTAGTTTTAACCCATTGACGGGAATAACAACGCTACTAACCTCCCCCAACGTTCTTCTCACTGCGAACGTAATCAACCAGCCGATCTTCAGCACGCGCAAAGTCACAACCAGCGTGAGCGTATGGGACGGCCAAACCGTGACTCTCGGTGGATTGATACGTGAGGATGTGCAGAGAAGTGAAGATCGCACGCCAATTATCGGCGACATTCCGCTCGTCGGCCGCCTTTTCCGCACGAATGTCGATCAACACATCAAACGCAACCTAATTATTTTCGTTACCGCGCATCTCGTCAATCCGGGCGGCCAGCTGGTGAATCCGACTGAGGAGGAAGAGGAAAGCGAAGCGACGATCGAACCGCCAGTTTTGCCGGAGCAACCGGCCTACAAAAAGTAAACGTGCGTTAGATCACCCTACGCGGGCAAGCCGGATCAATGCCAGCGGCGCGCCGGTCGATCATGGTAAGAAGAAAAAGAAGTGAAGCCGCGCCATCGATTGAAACTCGCAAATCAAACGGAAGAAGGCGAAGGTAAGTAAGGTCCGTTCTCGTCGCTTCCGGAAGAATCTTCGTTTTCTTGGTTCCCTTCTGTGGACAGTCTTTCTGCGCTGCTTAGGAACGGGATCTCCCGGATGATATTACGAGGCGTAAATCAAACAGAAAAGAGCGAAGGTAACGAAGTTTTCTTAAGATAACATGCCTGCTATCGGGATTACGGGCGGGGTTTCCACGGGCAAGACGACCTTTTGTGATTGCCTGCGCGAGCTCGTTGCGGCCGCGAAGTTTTTCGATGCCGATCAAGCCGCACGGGAACTTGTCGATCTTGACCCGGAAGTTCAAAAAGAACTCGCGGCTGAGTTTGGGTCCGGGATCTTTTCGAGCAATGGCCGCTTGAACCGAGAACAGCTTCGCGCCATAATCTTCCAGGACGCGGCGAAAAAACGCGCTCTCGAACAAATCCTCCATCCGCGAATTCGCCGGCAATGGAGCGCTCAAGCGAAAACCTCTTCTTCCCAATTTTTCTTCGCAGATATCCCTCTTCTTTATGAAACCGGCGGTGAAACATTGTGCGACCGGGTGGTGGTGGTCGCTTCTTCTCCCAGCATCCAATTGTCGCGCCTGCTCGAGCGCAAAGGAATCGACTCAAGCGCGGCTGAAGAAATGATTAAATCGCAAATGCCTCTGACGGAGAAGATTTCTCGCGCCGATCACGTGGTCTGGAATAACGACGGGCGATTCGTGCTGGAAGAGCAGGCGAAACTTCTTGTCGATCTTTGGCGCGAAGAATCATGGACGAAGAGTTAGAAGGCGGCGCGGCCATGGCCACTGCAGCGCGCGCGCTTGATCTCAATGAGTTGCAGAAACTTTCGAGCGAAGAGCTCGAGTCGCTCGGGCGCGATTTCGCTCTCCGGCTGCATTCCGCCCGCCCACGTCATCATCACGTTCTCGATCTAATTCGCGCGGCTTTGAGCACCGGGACGACTGTGACCGCGGAAGGCTTTTTGGACCAGGTGAGCGATTCCTTCGGTTTACTTCGATGGCCGCGATTGAATTTTCTACCGGTGCCCGAGGATGTTTGCGTGCCGCACGCGATCATTCAGCAATTTAAATTGCGTCCCGCCCAGCAGCTGGCGGGAACATTGCGTCTGCCGCGCGATCGCGAGAAATCGCTCATGCTTGATCAGGTCACAGCCATCGAGGGGCAACCAGTGGCGCAATGGACGGAGCCGAGCGATTTCGAGAAGTTGACTCCGCAATTTCCGCAGGGCCGGATCATACTGGAAAATGCAAAGACAAACTCGATCAGTGCGCGCGCGGTCGATCTTTTGACGCCGCTCGGGCGCGGGCAGCGCGGATTGATTGTAGCGCCGCCACGGGTGGGGAAAACGATTTTGCTCAAGGAGATCGCGAAAGGGATCCGGGCAAATCATCCGGAGATTGTTCTCATTCTCCTTCTGGTGGATGAGCGCCCCGAAGAAGTGACCGACCTGGAGCGGGAAATCGATTGCCAGATTTATCATTCGAACTTCGATGAAAATGTAAATCGACATGTCCAGGTGGCGGAGCTGGTGCTGGAGCGCGCGAAACGCCTGGTCGAGATGAAAAAAGACGTGGTGATACTACTCGACAGCATCACGCGGTTGTCGCGCGGGTATAATAATATGCAGCCGGGCAAGGGGCGGATCATGTCCGGCGGGGTCGAGTCGAAGGCGTTGATCAAGCCGAAAAAATTCTTTGGCTCCGCGCGCAATGCCGAGGAAGGCGGCAGCCTGACGATTCTGGCAACGGCGCTGATCGAGACCGGTAGCCGAATGGACGAGGTGATTTTTGAGGAATTTAAGGGCACGGGCAATATGGAGCTGCATCTCGACCGCGCGTTGCAAGAGAAGCGGCTTTATCCAGCGATCCACCCGTTGCAATCGGCCACGCGCCGGGAGGAATTGCTTTATCATCCCGACGAATGGGAGCGCGTGCAGTTGTTGCGCAAGACGATGGCGGCGCTTCCGCCAATCGAAGCAATGGAGAAGTTGATCGAGAATCTCGAAGTGACCAAGACCAACGCCGAATTGCTCTTGAGTGGATTGAAGTGAGTGCTTGGAAAAAGCTCCAAATCTCCAAGCCTCAAGCCTCAGGGAAATTCCAAATTTCAAACATCGAAAAGAGATCGCGCTTTGTCGTTTTGAACCTTGTTGATTGAGATTTGTCTGGAGCTTGGGATTTGCGGATTTGGAGCTTAAAAGATGCTGCTCAAAAAGTTTGAAATACAAAGTCTGATCGCGAATGCCGCGCAGCTTGCCGAAGTGCTTCCACAAATCGAACAGCACGACCGAGTGGCGGTCGATACCGAGGCCGACAGCCTTCATTCTTATCGGGAGAAGCTCTGTCTGCTCCAGCTCAGCCTGTCCGCCAATCGGACGAACTCGTCCAGTGGCGACCCTACCCGGGATTATATTGTCGATCCTCTGGCATATGTCGATCTTGCACCGTTGCGCGATGCGCTTCAGACGAAGGAAATTGTTTTGCATGGCGCCGATTTCGACCTGCGGTTGCTTCGCCGAAGTTTGGACTTTATCGCGCGCCGAATTTTCGACACGGTGATCGCAGCGCGTTTGCTCGGCATTCGCGAGTTCAGTCTGGCCGCTCTGGTGGAGCGATTTTTCGATGTGAAGCTCGCGAAAGGATCACAAAAGGCGAATTGGGCACGGCGTCCGCTCTCGCCGCGAATGCTCGAATATGCGACGAACGATACACATTACCTGTTGCCTCTGGCCGAACGATTGGAAACAGAGCTGCAAGGACGGGACCGGCTCGAATGGTTGCGGCAATCGTGCCGGCGCGCAGTCGAGCAGGCGGCGGTGTCACGCGTGCGCGATGAGGATGAGACGTGGCGCATCAGCGGCTCTGGTTCCTTGAAAGGCCGCGCCGACGCCGTTCTGCGCGCCCTCTGGCAATGGCGCGAGAGCGAAGCGGCCGCGGTTGATCGTCCGCCATTTCATATTTTGCAAAATCACGAACTGTTGCATGCGGCGGAAAGTTTCGCCGTGGGAAGCGTGCCTGATTACAGACATTTTTCGCCGCGCCGCCGCCGCGCATTTTGCGATGCAGCGCAAAGCGCCTTGAAATTGCCGGAAGAGGAATGGCCAGTCTCGCGCCGTCGTTTTGGGACGCGGCCGAGCGCGGAGGTGACGCGTCGAAGCGAAGAGTTACGGTTTCGGCGCGATCGAGTGGCGAGGGAACTCGAACTGGAGCCAACTTTTATCGCGCCGCGCGCCACGCTCGAGGCGATCGCGGCGGATCAAACTAGAGCGACAGCTTTATTGGTTCCATGGCAGCGCGAATTGCTCCGAATCGAGGTGTAAACCGCGGCAACGGCGCCTTGCAGCAGCAACCGAAGCGCCAGGGGTTAATCAAGCTCTGGCCGACCGTGAGTTTTTAGGATCGCGGATCTCTTTCTTGTTCGCGTCGAGAGATTTGATTTCCCGCGGAGATATCGACGTTGCCTTCGGAATTGGCGGAGGCGGCAGAGAATGTCCCACCCTTCAAGTTCACATTGCCGCCTGCGCTGAATATCTCGCTGAGCGCGGGCACGAATCTCACCGCTGGGAGCAGCCTCGTGGTCGATGTCACCGGCACAAATTATCTTTCTGTCTTATCGAGATATCCGGAGCCAAGAGCAATTCCGATCAATAGCAGCGAAGCCGCTGTCATTAAAGGCACGAGGTCGAACGGTGCCGGTGGAAGATCGACAATCCCGTTCTCGTCCGTCCGGGCGGCACGTCGAACATAACGGCCACTCCGAGGAGCGCGGAATCGCTCGGAGAAACCCTGCATTCGCGCCGGAAGCTCAGCATCGCACATCGGAATGCCGTGTCCGCATCCAATCA
>WNFA01007951.1_pt1 | contig 10324 bp, 9 predicted proteins | sample 5400481 | NCBI WGS metagenome assembly WNFA01 (sample SAMN13153340, study PRJNA577476) | soil metagenome | isolation source: 120 cm saprolite under Douglas fir tree site 2 hole 1 replicate 2 | place: USA:California | collected 2015-04-18 | reverse complement strand
AATTGACTTTGAGGGCCGGCCGCGTTCAGCGGCACCAGCGCCCATAAAACCGCCAATCCGGAGGGTGCGCGCCGGCTGAACTCGCGGATGCGCCGGCTGCCGCCGATGGCATGGCGATTGCTGTGGTCGCGTTCACGGCAACAAAGCGGACAGGGCAGGCGATGAAGCGGCGCGATCTCCTCAAGACGGCCGCGGCCGCGACGGCAGCCGTGGTGGCGGCACCCTACATCCGCCCGGCAGCGGCGCAAGGCCACGACGATACGCTGCTGACGGTGTCCGAAGGCGGCCCCAACAATCTCGATGTCATGGGGGTCGGCACCAACCTGGGAGGTTACGAGGCCTCGTGGAACACCTATGACCGGCTGGTGAGCTTTGGCGCCAAAAGGGACGCCAACGGCAACGATCATTACGACCCTGGCAAGTTCGAGCCGGAACTCGCCGAAGCGTGGGATCTCGGCGACATGTCCGCCACGTTCAACCTGCGCAAGGATGCGACATTCCACGACGGCAGCCCGGTAACCGCCCGCGACGTCAAATGGACGTTCGACCGCGCGGTAACCGTCGGCGGCGTGCCGACCTTCCAGCTGAAGGCTGGCTCGTTGGAGAAGCCCGAGCAATTCGTCGCCGTCGACGACCACACCTTCCGCATCGATTTTCAGCGCAAGGACAAGCTGACCTTTCCGGATCTCTGCGTCCCGACCACGGGCGTGATCAATTCGAGCCTCGCAAAGCAGCACGCAAGCGATAAAGACCCCTGGGCGATGGAGTGGTTGAAGAACAACGAATCGGGGGGCGGCGCGTACCGGGTCGAAAAATGGATCCCCGGCCAGGAGCTCACCTACCGGCGCTTCGACGATTGGAAATCAGGGCCGCTTCCCAAGCTCCAACGGGTCATCTGGCGGACCGTGCCGTCGGCGGGCAACCGGCGCGCCCTGCTCGAGCGCGGCGACGCCGACATCTCGTTCAACCTGCCGCCGCGGGACGTCGCCGAATTGGTCGAGGAGCGCAAGCTGACCGTAATCGGCACGCCGATCGATTGCTGCATCGTCTACATCGACATGAACGTCAAGACCCCGCCCTTCGACAACGTCAAGGTACGCCAGGCCGTCGCGCATGCGATCCCCTACCAGAAGATCATGGATGTGGCGATGTTCAGCCGCGGGGTTCCCATGTTCGGCGGCCCGGCCAAGGTCACCTCGACCGACTGGCCGCAGCCCAGCCCCTATCGCTACGACCTCGCCACGGCAAAAGAGCTTCTGGCGGAAGCTGGAATGCCCAACGGGTTCGAGACGACGCTCTCTTTCGATCTCGGCGTTGCGGTGACCAACGAGCCGATCTGCGTGCTCGTCCAGGAGAGCCTCGGCCAGATCGGCGTCAAGCTGACCCTCAACAAGATCCCCGGCGCCAACTGGCGCGCCGAATTGGCGAAAAAGACAATGCCGATGGTGGTCAATCTGTTCGGCGCCTGGCTGACCTACCCCGAATATTTCTTCTATTGGAACTATCACGGACAAAATTCGCTGTTCAACACGATGTCCTACCAGAACCCGGCAATGGATAAATTGATCGAGGCGTCGCGGTTTGAAACCGATGCTGAGAAATACAAGGAAGCGGTCGAGGGCTACATCTCGATGGCTTTCGCCGAGATTCCGCGGATTCCGCTGTTCGATCCGTTCCTCGACGTCGCGATGCAAAAAAACGTGACCGGCTACCGCTACTGGTTCCACCGCCAACTCGACTACCGGCAGCTGGTGAAGACATGAGAGGCACGATGGCGGGCTGGATTAACTCAATGCGTCCTTCGAGACGCCCGCTGCGCGGGCTCCTCAGGATGACGTTCTTTCTTAATGCCATCATAAACTTACGTCATCCTGAGGAGCGCCCAGCGGGCGCGTCTCGAAGGGCGCATCACGTCGATGCAGCGTTGCGACATCCGCTGCTCCACCGGCTGCCATGATCATCCTGCGCCGGCTTGCCACCGCGCTGCCGAGCGTCGCCGGCGTCATCATCGTGACGTTTCTGCTGACGCGCGCGCTGCCGGGCGATCCGGCGGCCTATTTCGCCGGCGTCGCGGCAACCCAGCAGGCGATCGAGGAAATCCGTCATCTGATGGGCTTCGACCGCAGCCTGCCGGTACAGTTCCTCGACTATCTCCGGCTGCTCGCGCAGGGCGATCTCGGCACCTCGCTCAGCACCGGTCAGCCGGTGCTGAGCGAACTGATCACGCGGCTGCCCGCGTCGGCCGAGCTCACTTTGTGTGCGTTGTCGCTGTCGGTAGCGATCGCGCTGCCGCTCGGCATCACCGCGGCGATGCAGCCCGGCTCATGGATCGACCATGTCTGTCGGATCGTCACGACGGCCGGCGTGTCGTTGCCGATCTTCTTCACCGGTCTGCTGCTCGTCTATGTTTTCTACTATCTTATGGGGATCGCTCCGGCGCCGCTCGGCCGTCTCGATGCGTTTTCATCGCCGCCGCCGCAATGGAGCGGATTTTACCTGATCGACAGCCTGATCGCCGGCGATTTCGGCACGTTCCGCGCCGCGCTGGCGCAATTGATGCTGCCGACGGCGACGATGACGATCTTTTCGCTGGCGCCGCTGGCGCGGATCACCCGGGCATCGATGCTGGCCGCGCTCGGCAGCGAGTTCGTCCGCACCGCGCGGGCGAGCGGTTTGGCGCGCGCCCGGATCGTCTATGTCTACGCCTTCCGCAATGCCGTACTGCCGGTCATCACCACGCTGGGCATGGTGTTCTCATTCCTGCTTGGCGCCAATGTGCTGGTCGAGAAGGTGTTTGCCTGGCCCGGCATCGGCTCCTACGCGATCGAGGCATTGATCGCCTCGGACTACGCGCCGGTCCAGGGCTTTGTGTTGACGATGGCGATGCTCTACGTGCTGCTCAACCTGGCGATCGACCTCGTCTACGGCTTGGTCGACCCGCGCGTGAGGCTCAGCGCATGACCGAGACGCTGCGCCATGCCCGCTATGTATTGGCCGAGAACCCGGTCACGCTCTTTGCCTTCGCGCTGTTCACGTTTCTGGTCCTGTGCGCGATCGCGGGGCCGTCATTGGTGCCCTACGACCCGCTCGCCAGCGACACCGCGCGGGCGCTGACCGGGCCGTCCGCCGCCCACCTGTTCGGCACCGACCAGCTCGGCCGCGATATTTTCAGCCGGATCATCGTCGCCACCCGGGTCGATCTCGGGATCGCCGTCACCTCGGTCGCGCTGGCTTTCGGCATCGGGACGCTGCTCGGGATCTCGGCCGGGTATTTCGGCGGCTGGACCGACCGCATCATCGGCCGGGTCGTCGACACGATCATGGCGTTTCCGCTTTTCGTGCTGGCGATGGGGATCGTCGCCGCGCTCGGCAACACGCTCGCCAACATCGTCTACGCGACCGCGATCATCAACCTGCCGATCTATGCCCGGCTCGCCCGCACCGAGGCCAATGTCCGGCGCGAAGCGGGGTTTGTCGAGGCGGCGCGCCTCTGCGGCAACAGCGAGGCGCGCATCCTCCTGGGGCAGGTCCTGCCCAACATCATGCCGCTGATGATGGTCCAGGTGTCGCTGACCCTCGGCTACGCGATCCTCAACGCCGCTGGCCTCTCGTTCATCGGTCTCGGGGTACGGCCGCCGACCGCGGAATGGGGCATCATGGTCGCCGACGGCGCCAGCTTCATCGTGTCGGGCGAGTGGTGGGTCGCGTTCTTCCCCGGCCTCTTCCTGATGGCAGCCGTGTTCTGCTTCAACCTGATGGGTGACGGGCTCCGCGACATCGTCGACCCCCGGATGCGGACATGAGTGCGGACATGAGCGTCGATCGCCGCTCGGTCCCGCTGCTCGCGATTGAGGATCTCAGCATCGAGTTTCGCACCCGCAGCGGGATCGTGCAGGCGCTCGACAGCGTCGGTTTCGCGATCAAGCGCGGCGAGACCATGGCGCTTGTCGGCGAAAGCGGGTCGGGCAAATCGGTGACTGCCTACGCGGTGATGGGGATCCTCGACACGGCGGCGCGGGTGACCCAAGGCAGCATCCTCTTTGGCGGGCTCGAACTGCTCACCGCCGAGCGCAAGGTGCTCGACGAGGTGCGCGGCCGCGAGGTCGCGATCATCTTCCAGAACCCGCGGACCGCGCTCAATCCGATCCGCCCGATCGGCCTCCAGATCGCCGATATCCTGTTGCGCCACGGCAATGTCAGCAGGGCGCAGGCCCCCGGGCGCGCGATCGAGATGCTGGCCCGGGTCCGCATTCCCGACCCGAAGCGGCGCGCCCTGGCCTATCCGTTCGAATTGTCGGGCGGGATGTGTCAGCGGGTGATGATCGCGCTGGCGCTCGCTTGCGAGCCGGCGCTCCTGATCGCCGACGAGCCGACGACCGGGCTCGACATCACGACGCAGGCCGTGATCATGGACCTGATCGCCGAGCTCGCATCGGCCCACAACATGGCGACGCTCCTGATCACCCACGATCTCGCGCTCGCCGCCGAATATTGCGACCACATCGCCGTCATGCATGCCGGGCAGATCGTCGAGATCGCCCCGAAGCAGCAGCTTTTCGCGACCCCGCGCCACCCCTACACGGCAAAGCTGATCGCCGCGACCCCGGGAGAGACGACGCGGCTCGACGCACTTGCCGCGATCCCCGGCGGATTGCCCGATCTGCGCCGCATCGATCTTCCCGTCTGCCGCTACAGCGCGCGCTGCGAGCGGCATAGCGATGACTGCATGGTGCCGCCGCTGCCGCGCCGCAGCCAGGGCGAGGGCAGCCTCGTCGTGTGCCGGCACCCGCTGTGAGCGCAGCCATGGCCGCGCCGCTGCTCGAGGTCGCCGGGTTGCGCAAGCTCTATCCGATGGCGGTCGCGAAGGGCTGGCGGCGAGCCCCGGCCTCGTCGCTCCATGCGGTCGACGGGGTCGGCTTGACGATCGGAGAGGGCGAGACGGTTGGGCTGGTCGGCGAGTCGGGGTGCGGCAAGTCGACCCTGGTGCGGCTCCTGGCGCGCCTCATCGACCCGAGCGCCGGGACGATCCGCTTTGCCGGCGGCGATATCGGGGTGGTGCCGGCGCGCCGCTTCGGGCGGGGCAAGCAGCGGGCGCAGATCCAGATGGTGTTCCAGGACGCCACCGACAGCCTCAACCCGCGCTTTACCGCCTTTCGCGCGATCGCCGACCCGCTGCGCCGGCTGACCCGCCTCGCCGGGGCGGCCTTGCGCGCTCGGGTCGAGGAAGTCGCGCGGTTGACCGGGCTGCCGCCCGAACTGCTCGGCCGCTTTCCGCATCAGCTGTCCGGCGGGCAGAAGGCGCGGGTCGGGATCGCCCGTGCGATCGCCGTCGAACCGCGCCTCTTGATCCTCGACGAGCCGACCTCGGCGCTCGACGTGTCGGTCCAGGCCGTGATCCTCCAATTGCTCGACGATTTGAAGCAGCGGCTCGGCCTCTCCTACCTGTTCGTCAGCCACGACCTCAACGTCGTGCGCCTGTTATGCGACCGCATCCTGGTGATGTATCTTGGCCATATCGTCGAGAGCGGTCCGGCCGATTCGGTCTTCGCCGCCCCGTCGCATCCCTACACGAAGGCCCTCCTCTCGGCGGTGCCGAGCCTGGGCGACAGCGCGACCCGCCAGCGGCGGATCGAGCTGCCCGGCGAGCCGCGCAGCCCGATCGATCCCGACCCGAATGTCTGCCCGCTCTACGGGCGCTGCTATCAGGCGACCGATTCGTGCAAGGCGACGATGCCGGCATTGCGCGAGGTGTCGCCCGGCCGCCGCGTCGCCTGCCACTTCCCGATCGTCGAGGAACGGCCGCAGCTAATGCCGCAGCCGCGCCCGGTGGTTATCGCCGCAGGCGGCTGAAATCTCCGGAGTGTTGGAGAAGGGTGCTGCATGACGAACCATGCATCCTTCGAGACGGCGCTTCGCGCCTCCTCAGGATGAGGTAAGTTTATGATTGCATTAAGAAAGAACCTCATCCTGAGGAGCCCGCGCAGCGGGCGTCTCGAAGGACGCGCTGCGCTGATCCAGCTGCCTCGCCAATAAATTGACAAGGAGGGGTCCTTGGCCGCTTGCCCGTTTGACGCCGAAAGCTACGTCGACGCCGCCGCGGCGCTGATCGGGCTGCCGCTTGACCCGGCGCATCGCCCGGGTGTCATCCTCAATATCGAGCGCATCGCCGAGATGGCGGCGCTCGTCATGGCGTTCCCGCTGCCCGACGAGACCGAGCCGGCTCCGGTCTTTCTGCCGTGAGCGAAGCCGATGCGCTGAGCATCGCCGCCGCGGTGCGCGGCGGCACGCTGAGCGCGGTTGAAGTGGCCGAGGCGACGCTCGAGCGCATCGCGGCCCGCGACCCTGCCCTCAACATCTTCACCGCAGTCACCGAGGCGCGCGCGCTGGCCGACGCCCGCGCCGTCGACGTTGCGCTCGCGCACGGCTACGATCCGGGGCCGCTCGCCGGGGCGCCCTTTGCGGTGAAGAACCTCTTCGATGTCGCGGGACTGGTCACGATCGCCGGGTCGAAGATCGACCGCGAGCGGCCGCCGGCGACGGCGGATGCGACGATCGTCCGGCGCCTGGCCGCTGCCGGAGCGGTGCTGGTCGGCGCGCTCAACATGGACGAATACGCCTACGGCTTCACCACCGAAAACACCCATTACGGCCCGGCGCATAATCCGCACGACCCGGCCCGGGTCGCCGGCGGATCGTCGGGCGGGTCGGGGGCCGCGGTCGCCGGCGGCCTCGTGCCACTGGCGCTCGGCTCGGATACCAACGGCTCGATCCGGGTGCCGGCCTCGCTGTGCGGCATCTTCGGGCTGAAGCCGACCTACGGGCGCCTCAGCCGGGCCGGCGCGCGACTCTTCGCCGCCAGCCTCGACCATGTCGGCCCGCTGGCGCGCTCGGTCGGCGACCTTGCCGCCGCCTACGATGCGATGCAGGGACCCGACCGGCGCGACCCGGCTTGCGCCGGCCGCGCGGTCGAGCCGGCACTGCCGGAAATCGAGCGCGGCGCAAACGGGCTGCGCATCGCCGTCGCCAGCGGATATTTCGCCGCGAGCGGCCAGGCCGCGGCGGCGGTGGCGAAAGTCGCGCGGGCGCTCGGCGTCACCCGGACGGTCGAAATCCCCGAGGCGGCCCGGGCGCGCGCCGCCGCCTTTGTGATCACCGCGAGCGAAGGCGCCAATCTGCATTTTGCCGACCTCAGGGCGCGCGCCGACGATTTCGACCCGATGACGCGCGACCGTTTCCTGGCCGGCGCGCTGATCCCGGCGAACTGGGTGATCGAGGCGCAGCGCTTCCGCCGCTGGTATCGCGAGCAGCTACTCGCGCTGTTCAATGACACCGACATTCTGCTGATGCCGGCGACGCCGTGCAGCGCCCCGCTGATCGGGCAGGATATGGTCGAGATCGACGGCGCCCTGGTGCCGGCCCGGCCCTATCTCGGGGTCTACACGCAACCGCTCTCGTTTATCGGACTGCCGATCGTCGCGGTCCCGCTACGCGAAGCGGGCGAGCTGCCGATCGGGGTGCAGATCGTCGCGGCGCCGTGGCGCGAGAGCGCCGCCCTGCGCGTGGCGCGCGCGCTGGAGCGCGACGGCGTCACCAACGCAGCGATTGCCGATGGCTGAGCCGGGCGTCAGCCTGACGGCATAACAGCAGGCACGGCCAGACAGGCCGCCATCCGGCCGTGCGACGGGTAACGGGGCTCGGGGACCATCGTGTGACAGGCGGCAAACCTCCGCGGGCAGCGCGGGGCAAAGCTGCAACCCTGCGACAGGTGGCGCATGTCGGGCGGGCTGCCTGGGATCGCGTCGATGTCGCGGTCGCGCGGCTGGCCGTGGACGGTCGACGCGAGGAGCCCGGCGGTGTACGGGTGCAATGGCGCGCGCAAGACCTCGGCGACCGGCCCGATCTCGACGATGCGCCCGGCATACATGACCGCGATCGTGTCGGCGATCTCCGCGGCGACGCCGAGATCATGGGTGACGAAAATCATCCCCATGCCGAGCTCGCGCTGCAGTCGGCGCAACAGGATCAGCACCTGGACCTGGACGGTGGCGTCGAGCGCGGTTGTCGGTTCGTCGGCCAGCAACAGCCGCGGATCGCACGACAGCGCCATCGCGATCATCGCGCGCTGGCGCAGGCCGCCGGAAAGCTCGTGGGGATAGGAGTCGAGCCGCCGCGCGGCCGACGGCACCCGGACCAATTCGAGCAGTTCGAGCGCGCGGGCGCGGGCGGCACGGCGATCGCAACCGGTATGACGGCGCACCGTCTCGCCGATCTGCTGGCCGACCGTGTAGACCGGATCGAGCGCGGTCATCGGCTCCTGGAACACCATCGCCGCGAGCCCGCCGCGCAGATCGCGCAGCTCCCTCGCCGGCATCGCCAAGACGTCCCTTCCGTCGACCAGGACCTGTCCCTCGATGCGCGTCGCTCGCGGCGGCAACAGCCGCAAGAGGGTGCGCAACGTCACGGTCTTGCCCGAGCCGGACTCGCCGAGGATGCACAGGACTTCGCCGCGCCGCGCGGTGAAGCTGACCCCGTTGACCGCGTGCACCGTCGCTTCGCGCGTGACGAAGCGGACATGGAGGTCATTCACCTCGACGAGCGGGTGCGCAAAAGGGGTCGTCGTGTCAGGCATTGGCGGCCTTGCTATGACCCGAACCAGGGTCGCGCATATGGCAGGCAGCGATATGCGAGTGCGGCCCCTGCCAGAGGTCGAGGGCGGGATCGGCGGCCGCGCACACCGGCTCGGCGAAGGGGCAACTTTGGCGGGTCGCCGGTGATCGGCGGCTCCTCGATCCGGCGCGCCGGGTCCATCGACGGGCGCGAGGCCAGGAGTGCCTGGGTGTAGGGGTGCCGCGGGCGGCTGAAAATCGCCTCGACCGGACCGAGCTCGACGACCCGCCCGAGATACATGACGAGGACGCGGTCGCTGAGGTACCGCACCACGTTCAGATCGTGGCTGATGAAGACGTAGGTCAGGTTGAGCTGGCGTTTCAGCGCCCGCAACAGGTTGAGCACCTGGGCCTCGACCGATTTGTCGAGCGCGGAGACCGGCTCGTCGAGGATCACCATGCGCGGCCCCGTGGCGAGCGCCCGGGCGATATTGACGCGCTGCTTCTGCCCGCCTGACAGCTCGTGCGGATAGCGCGGCCCGAACAGATCGGGGTCGAGCCCGACCTTGGCCAGGATGTCGCGGGCAATGTCGCGCGCCTCGGGCTTTTTCCTTCCCTGGATGAACGGCCCGAACGCGACCGAGTCGCGGATCGGCATGCGCGGATTGAGCGAGGAATAGGAATCCTGAAACACCATCTGCACCTGGCGGCGCAGGGCGTTGACCGAGAGCCCGTCCGGCACGTTCACCGCGTCGCCGTCAAAGACCAGTTCGCCGGCATCGGGGACAACCAGGTGTAAGAGCAGCCGGGCGAGGGTGGTCTTGCCGCAGCCCGACTCGCCGACGATGCCGAGGGTCTCGCCCTTGCGCACGGTGAACGACACGCCGTCGACCGCCTGCACCGACTTGCCGCGCGCGCCCTTGACCGGGAAATGCTTGCGTAGATCGCGCGCGATCAACATCGGCTGCAGCGGACCGCCGCGGTCGCGCGGGTCGAGAGCGGGGCTCAGCGCGATTACCTCCGCCATCGGCTACATCCTTACATCCATCGCCGCGCGCAGCCCGTCGCTGACCAGGTTGAAGCAGATCGAGGTAATGAAGATCGCCACGCCCGGCACCGCGCAGACCACCGGCACGACATAGATCGACTGGCGCAGGGTGCTGAGCATGAGGCCCCAATCCGGCGTCGGCGGGCGCACGCCGAGCCCGAGAAACGACAGGCCCGAGGCCAGCAATATGCTGACGCTGACCAGCGAGGAGGCATAGATGAACACCGGTCCCAGCACGTTGCCGAGCACGTGGTAGCGGATGATCGCGGCCGTGCTCGCCCCGCTCGCGCGCGCCGCCTCGATGTAGTCGAGCGCGCGCACCTGGGTCGTCGCGGTTTCCGCCACCCGGCACATCGGCGGCGTGAACACCAGGGTCAGCGCCAGCATGCCGTTGCCGATGCCGCCGCCCATCGCACCGGCAATCGCCACCGCCAGCAACACCGACGGGAACGCGTAGAAGACATCCATCGTCCGCATGATCGCGGTGTTGACGCGTCCGCCGACGAAACCGCCGATGACGCCGAGCATGCCGCCGATCATCGTGGCGATCAGCACCGGAACGACGCCCATCGCCAGCGAGATCCGGCCGCCATAGAGCAGCCGGGACAGCATGTCGCGGCCGAGTTCATCGGTGCCGAGCAGATGCCCGCGCCAGCCGATCGGCTTCAGC
>WNFA01005794.1_pt1 | contig 10324 bp, 9 predicted proteins | sample 5400481 | NCBI WGS metagenome assembly WNFA01 (sample SAMN13153340, study PRJNA577476) | soil metagenome | isolation source: 120 cm saprolite under Douglas fir tree site 2 hole 1 replicate 2 | place: USA:California | collected 2015-04-18 | reverse complement strand
GGTGCGCATTCTGGCGTTCGGCTAGACTCCCCGGCAGCTGTCCTCAACCGAGGTGCCCATGCGGCTGACCGGGCTCGCGGTCCTTCTCGCTGTCGGCCTCCTGTTTGCGCCGCTCACCGCCGGGGTGCAACCGGCGGCGAAGATCCCGAAGATCGGGATTCTCCACGTATCCACGGCGGCGGCTACTCAGCATTTCTTCGAAGCGTTCAAGCAGGGGATGCGAGAGCGGGGGTACGTGGAAGGGCAACACGTCGTCTTCGACCGTCGGTTCGGCGAGAACAGGCGCGAGGGGATATCCGACGCCGCGGCCGAGCTGGTGCGCCTCAAGGTCGACGTCCTCGTGACGGCCACCGATGAGGGGATTGCGGCGGTCAAGCAACAGACTCAGACCATCCCGATCGTGATGGCCAACAGCACCGATCCGGTCGGGACCGGATTCGTCGCGAGCCTGGCGCGCCCCGGCGGAAACATCACCGGCCACAGCTCTATGTCCCCGGAGCTCAGCGGGAAGCGATTGGAGCTCCTGAGGGAGATCGTCCCCGGGCTCTCCCGAGTCGCGATCCTCTGGAATCCAGCGATCCGGGGCGCCGTGTTTGACTACAAGGAGACGGAGGGCGCGGCCCGTTCGCTGCATCTGCAGCTTCAATCGGTTGAAGTGAGCCGTGCCGACGACCTCGAGCGCGCCTTCTCGGCGGTGACGACGGGACGCGCGGAGGCATTGGTCGTACCGGCGCAGAATCCCGTCGCGCTCGCGAACCGGAGCGAGATTGTGAGACTCGCGCAGAGGAATCGGCTGCCGTCCATTTATGGAACCATAGAGTTCGCGGACGCGGGCGGCCTCATGGCCTACGGGCCGAACGGCGCCGACCTGTGGCGGCGCGCCGCCACGTATGTGGACAAGATCCTCAAGGGCGCCAAGCCTGCCGACCTCCCCGTCGAGCAGCCGACGAAGTTCGAGCTGGTCGTGAACCTGAAAACCGCCAAGGCGCTCGGCCTAACGATCCCGCCGACGCTGCTGCAACGGGCGGATCGGGTGATCCAGTAGCACGTGGTGGCCCGCGCGGGGCCCAGACGGGCGTGAACCGCTCCCCCCGATTCCCCTCACCGTCCCGCACTTCGATCGTGGCGCCCGCAAAGCGGGCGCTCGAACGATGGGATTGATCCGACGCGTTACTAACGCGGCGTGAGAATCGTTTCGGGGGACGGGGGGCTCGGTCGTAGTCGGGCCCTTGCGGATTCCTTGGCGGCGGCCAGCGTCTGCCGGGCGAGGATGCTCAAGCAGCGCCACGGGCTCAACGGGCGGCTGACGACGCTGACCCGGCCCTGCTTGATCGCGGACAGCACCGATTCGACGGACAGGTCGGACTCGATGAGAGAGAAGGTCGTTCCGAACTGGTCGGCGAGGTGACTGTCGGAGGTTCCGAGCAAGGGCAGGCCCACCGCGCTGGCCAGCTTGACCGCCGCCCGGTTGAAGTCTACGCGGGGCGTGTAGAAGTGACTGAACTCGATCGCGTCGAACAGATCGATCTCCTGCCACAGCCGCTCCCGAAGACAGAAGGGTGCCGGGAACAACGGGTGGGGCGCGGCGACGAGCCACTCGGGCGTCCGGTAGCGGCGAAGGTCGGCAAAGGTCCGGAGCTTGTCGGCCGCGACATCGGCGTTGTAGACGAGGACGTGCCGGCCCTCCACCGTGGCCTCCACACCAGGGATCAGCAGGACGCCGCGGTCGCGCGCGTAGGCGGCCAGCTCGTCGCTGAAGGTGATCGTGTCGTGATTGGTGATGCTGAGCACGCGGTAGCCCTCGCGGGCCGCCCGCGCGATCATCTCACGGGCGCTATAGGTGATGCCGGGCTCCGCCTCCCGCGTGTGGAGGTGCAGGTCGGCCCGGAGCCGCACGTTCACGCTGTCACCATCCGTCCGCCGAGCGGCCCTGCCGCCGGACGACGCTCCAGTCGTCGCGGTGGCAAGAAGCGAAGCGCCCGCGGGGCGCACGAACCCTCCACCCTGATCATCGTGCCCTTTTCCGGAGCAAGGGCGATACCAAGCGTGTAGGGCGGGCTCGAAGCGAGCGTCTTGATTGATGTTGCCTCGAGACGATCCGGCTGGGGGAAGACCCCCGGAGGCTAGATTCTTTCCGCCTGGTGGAGACCTGACCGGCGGACCTGGATCAGGTCTGCCGGGGTGTCAAAGAACTTGCCGTACAGGGTGCCAGTTCCTTGTGTGGGCGGTGAGATGTCTCGCAGTGAAATCAATAGTTTCCGGATAAACCCCAAGATGGCAGGTCGATTGCTGCCAGGATTACAATGAAGGCGGGCCATGAAATTTCTCGAGCGCGTGATCGGGCGGTGGCGGTCGCAACGGCCACGTTACGCATTGGCGTTGGCAGGCGGCGGCGTGATCGGCGGCATGTACGAGGTAGGCGTGATCGCCGCGATCGAGGAACGGCTCAACGGCGCCGGCGGCTTCGACATCTACGTGGGCTGCAGCGCAGGCTCGGTCGTGGCTTCGCTGCTCGCCAACGGCATTCGCGCTTCCGAGATCTATCGCATCATCGAGCAGGACCTCGAGCACCCGCTGAACTTCCGGCGGGGCGCCGTCTTCGCCTCGAACTCGTTTCGCCACGCGGCGGGCCGGTTCGGGCGGCTCCTCTGGGCCGTCAGCAAGAACGCGATGACCGGGATGCGCGAGTCGGTTCCCGACATGCTCGCCGCCGCGGAGCGCGATCTGCCCGCCGGGTTTTTCTCGCTGGGGGCGCTCGAGCGCTACATGCGCGAGACGTTCGCCGCATTCGGGCTCCAGAACTCCTTCACGGCGCTCGATCGCGTGCTGCTGATCCCGGCGATCGACCTCGACCGGGCGCAGCGCGTCGTATTCGGCCGCGGCGAGCTCCAGGACGTCGCGATCAGCGAGGCGATCGCGGCGTCCTCGGCGATTCCCGGGTTTTTCGAGCCCTACACTTTGCGCGGTCGTGATTACGTGGACGGCGGCGTGGGCTTCAGCGGCCACGCGGACCTCGCGGCCGAGGCGGGCGCGGCCGTCGTGATCGTCGTGAATCCGCTTGTGCCGAGCCCCGACAGCGGTGACGTGCCCCTGCGCAATCGCGGTCTGTACACGATCATGGAGCAGGCCGGGCGCATCTACAGCCAGAACCTCTTGCAACTCGGCCTGTCGGCGCTCCGGATCAAGCACCCGCGCACCGAGTTTCACCTGATCCAGCCCGGGCGAGAGCAGACGCCCCTCTTCGGACCGTCGATGGGTTTCGAGGCGAGCCGGGCCGCGCTCCGCTACGGGTACAAGTCGACGACGGAATGGCTCGAGGGCCAGGGCCTCCCTCTGCTGCGCCGGCTCCAGGCGGTGCCTCAGCCCGTGTAGTGACATTGGAGGCCTAACGGCGTCCCCCCGCGAGCCTCGACGCCTCCGGTAGAGCGCGGAGCCGACCCATCGCCAGGATTCCGAGCGCCGGCCCGATCGCCAGCGTCGCGAACGCCCATCTCCAGCCGAGGTGTTTCACCACCAGCGGGATGAGCCAGATCGAAACCATCGTCAGCGCGAAGCCGACGCACGTCTGGGTGGTGAGAGCCGTTCCCACGTACGCCGGCGGTGACAACTCGGTGATCGCGGTCGAGAACTGGGCGGAGTCCGCGATGACCGTGACACCCCACACGACGGCGACGGCCAAGGTCAGCAGCGGTGGGCCGCCGAAGGTGAGGCCGATCGCCACCGCGCAGGCCCCCGAGAAGGCCATCGAGACCATCGTGAGCGTCGTTCGTCCCCACCGGTCGGAGGCGACACCGCCCGCCCAGCAACCGAGCGCGCCCAGCGCGATCACGATGAATGTAGCGCCGCTCGGATTGAGCCCGGCGTAGCTGGCGCCGCCACGGATCTCGAGACTCGCCGCCAGGAAGGCGGCGATCCATGCCCACATCGCATAGAGCTCCCACATGTGGCCGAGATAGCCGAAGCAGGCCAGGCGTGGCCCGCGCTCGCGGAAGACCGCGGCCGCCATGCGCACGTCGAAGCGGGCCGACGGGAAGCGGTGAGGACCGTCGGCGACGAAGAGCTGAACGACCGCAGCGCCCGCGAGGGCGAGTGCGGACGCGACGAGCAAGGTGGCGCGCCAGGGAAGCTCCGTCAGGCCCGGGATGAGATGCGGCGTCGCCGAGCCGACGGTGAGGGCGCCGACGAGAATCCCGATCGCGAGCCCGCGGCCCTCGCGGAACCACGTCGCCATGATCTTCATCGCGGGCGGGTAGGCGCCGGCCAGGCACACGCCCGTCGCGAAGCGGAGCAGCAGCGCCGGTCCGAGGCTCGAGGCCCAGAGGGCGAACGCGCCGTTGGCCGCCACGCCCAGCGTGATGCCCACCGTCATGACCAGGCGCGAGGAGAAGACGTCGGGAAGGTTGACGAGCGCGCTCGCGAGCGTGCCGACGATGAAGCCGGCCTGGACGGCGATCATGAGGCCGGCGCTGCCGCCGGGGCCGAGCGCCCACTCGTGCGTGAGCGCCGGCAACACGGCGGACGCGCTGAACCAGAGCGAGAGGGCGAAGAGCTCGGCGAGCGAGAGGAGCGCGAGCTGGCGCCAGGCGGGCGTCACGCCGTCGCTACTCGACGATTCCCTTCCGCTGCAGCTCCGCGATCTCGGCGGCCGTCATCCCCAAATCTTTCAACACGTCCTCGGTATGTTCGGAGGGCATCGGCGCCGCGCTCCGGATCGTCCCGGGCGTGTCGGAGAGCTTGATCGCGATACCGATCTGCCGCACCCGCCCGTGGGTGGGATGCTCGGCGTCCACGATCATCCGGCGGTGCTTGATCTGTGGGTCGTCGACCATCTCTCGGACGTCATAGACCTTTCCGACGCAGACGTCGGCTTTCACGAGCGCCTCGTACCACTCGTCACGGTCGCGCGTCTTGATGAGCGCCTCGATCTCGCGCCGCGCGGCCTCCTCCTCGGCATTGGCCGCGCGCACGAACTGGTCCGAGCTCCGGGCGAAGCGCTTGAAATCGGGCCGGCCGATCGCGTTACAGAAATTCTCCCAGAGCCACGGCTCGGTACAGCCGATCGTGAGGAGCTTGTCGTCCCGCGTCTCGTAGATGGCGTAGTAGGGATACGAGCCGCCCAGGAACCCCTCGCCCCGGCGGGGCGCCAGGCCGTCGCTGAAAAAGAATCGCATGTTGGGCGTGGCCGCCAGGAGCGAGACGGTCGTGTCGAGGTACGACACGTCCACGTGCTGGCCGCGTCCGGTCCGCTCGCGAGCGAAGAGCGCCAGCATGATGCCGAGGGCGCCGTGCAGGCTCGCCCCGGCGTAGTCGGCGACGAGGTTGAGGGGGATCACCGGCTTCCGGTCCGACTCGCCGATCAGGTTGAGGACGCCTGCCAGCGACAGGTAGTTCATATCGTGCGCCGGATAGTTCCGGTACGGGCCGTCCTGACCGAAGCCCGAGAGCGAGCAGTAGACGAGTCGCGGGTTGAGCCTGCTCAGGGTGTCGTAGTCGGCGCCGAGGCGCTTCATCACGCCCGGGCGGAAGCCCTCCACGAGGACGTCGGCCGTGGCGGCGAGCTTGCGAAAGACCGCCTGCCCCTCCGGCGACTTCATGTTCAGCGTCATCGAGCGCTTGTTGCGGTTGACGAAGGTGTGGATCGTCCGGCGCACCCACTCGTCGCTCGTCGCGCGTCCGGGCTCGGGCGTCTCGATCTTGAGGACCTCGGCTCCCATGTCGGCCAGCATCATCGCGGGAAGCTCCGCCGGCGCCACTCGCGCCAGCTCGAGAATCCTGATCCCGTCGAGCGCGCGCATTAGTCCAGATTCCCTTCGAGGCGCGAGGTCAGCGCGCGGATGTCGGGAATGTCCTCGAGATGCCCGAGCTGCTCCGCAACGCCTTCGGCCTCGTCCGTGGACAGGACGGCCTTCGCGCAGGCCAGGAACTTCTCGCGGAGCGCCGCGTCCGATAGGGGCGTGGCGGGGTGTCCCCGAGCACCCCGTGCCTCGCGCGAGAGCGTGCGCCCGTCGCGGAGCCGGACCGTCACGCGGCTCCAGGCATGCTGCTCGACTCCCTCCGGCAGGCCGGGGTCGACGACCATCGCGATCCGTCCCATCAGCTCGCGCATCTCGGGGTTGGCGACCTCTCCATCCATGAACGAGCCGAAGTCCACCCGGCCGTCCACGAGGGCGGCGGCGGCGCAGAACTGCATCGAGAACTTCCGCTCGAGAGCCGTCGTCGGCCGCGGGTGAGCGAGCACGTCGGGCACGACGCGGTTCACGCCGACCTGGACGGCGGCGATGTCGCCCGGGGACAGTCGATGCTCTGCGCGCAGGTCGATGAGCGCGTCGATCGCCGAATGCGTGAGGGCGCACGAGGGGTAGGGCTTGACCGCGATCCCCGACTCCAGCAGATGCCAGGCGTGGCCGAGGCCCTCGAGCGCCTGGTCGAGCCCGTGGGAGGCGCCGAACGCCGCCACGTAGCCCTGTCGACCCTCGAGCGCGGTCTCCGACGCGGTCAGCCCCTCGCGCGCGAGCTGGGCGGCCAGGATCCCGTTCCGCGCGGCGTGGCCGGCGTGGTAGGGCTTGGTCATCGAGCCGAAGTTTTCTTTGAGCCCGGAGGCGTGCGAGGCGGCGATGGCGAGCGCGTTGCGCGTCTGAACGACGTCGAGCCCCATGATACGCGCGGCCGCCGCCGTGCAGCCGAGCGTCCCGATCGAGGAGGTGGCGTGCCACCCGCGCGTGTAGTGGTCCGGGTTCAGAGCTGTTCCGAGCGCGACGTCCACCTCGAAGCCGACGACGTAGCCGAGGACGAGGGCGCGGCCGTCGGCCATCTCGGCTTCCGCGGCGGCGAGCGCCGTCGACAGGAGCGGCACGCTCGGGTGCCCCAGCAGGGCGAAGTTCGTGTCGTCGAAGTCGTGCGCATGCCCGGCGGCGCCGTTGGCCAGGGCGGCCCAGCCGGGCGACGTCTTGAGCGTCGTGCCGACGACGGTCGCGAGAGTGATGGCACCCTCGGCGCGGACGACCCGGCGCACGATGCGCGCAACGGGCTCGGTTGCCCCGGCCAGCATGACGCCCAGGGTGTCGAGCGCCGCTCGGCGGACGCGGCCGACGGCTTCTGACGGGCAGTCCTCGAGCGACGTTTTGACGACGAACTCGGCGAGGCGGGCGGCGGCGCTCATGGAGGGCACGATATCATGAGTATTGGGATGAGGTCCTCGTGAAGGTCCGCTTCCTTGGCTCCGGCGACGCCTTCGGCAGCGGCGGGCGGTTCCAGACCTGCATCCATCTGGAGTCGGCCGCGACCCAGCTCATCGTCGACTGCGGCGCCTCGTCGTTGATCGCGATGCGTCGCTTTGGCGTCGACCCCCTGGCGATCGACACGGTGATTCTCTCCCACCTGCATGGGGATCACTTCGGTGGCGTCCCGTTCCTGATCCTTGACGGCCAGTTCAAGCGGCGCACGCGCCCGCTCGTCGTGGTGGGACCACCGGGCGTCGAGGCGCGTGTGCGAGAGGCGATGGAGGTGCTCTTTCCGGGCTCGTCGCAGGTCGAGCGGAGATTTGACACCCGCTTCGTCGAGCTGATCGATCGTGTCACGCTCGAGACCGGCGCAGTGGCGATCACGCCGTTCGGTGTGGTCCACCCGAGCGGCGCGCCGCCCTTCGCGCTCCGGATTGCGTGCGAAGGGAAAACCGTCACGTACTCCGGGGACACGGAGTGGACGGACAACCTGATCGACGCTGCGGGCGGAGCCGACCTGTTCATCGCCGAGGCGCTCTTCTTCGACAAGGCGGTCAAGTACCACCTGGACCTCGCGACCCTGCTGAGCCACCGTGCACAGCTCGACTGCCGCCGGCTCGTCGTGACTCACATGAGCGAGGACATGCTCCAGCGGCTCGATGGCCTCGAGGTCGAGGCGGCCGAGGACGGGAAGCTGATGGTCGTGTGACCTGTTCCGCGTCCTACGCCTCTCGGTACCAGTAGGGAAGATGCCAGAAGTCGGAGTCCCAGCCGCTTTGGACCACGTCCCGGAGCTTGAGCGAAATGCCCGCCACCTGCGACCGCAAGACGACCGGAATCACGACCACGTTCTGGATCACGAGGTCGTTCATCTTGGTGAAGAGCGCCGCCCGCTTGACTGGGTCCAACTCAGTCTCAGCGGCGAGGAAGGAGCGATCGTACTCTTCGTTCCGCCATCGGGTGATGTTCCGCTCTTGCCACTTGTTGGCCTTCGCCGCTACCGCCCAGGAGGTGAACTGGCGCATGAAGAGCCTGGGGTCGGGTGCGGTCATCAGGATCGAGTACATCTGGATGTCGCTGTAGAAGTGAGAATTCGTGTCGGGATTGGCTGGATCGGAGGAGAAGAAGACGGAGGCAACGACGGACTTGATCTCGATCTCGATCCCGGCCTTTGCGCACGTCTGCTTGATGATCGCCTGCGTCTTCTGGCGGAGCGCGTTGATCGAGGTCTGGTAGACCAGCTTGAGCTTCTTGCCGGCCTTGGCGCGCACGCCGTCGGGACCGCGCTTCCAGCCGGCGGCGTCGAGGAGCTGGTTGGCCTTGTCGATGTTGAACTCCCAGCGGGTGTTCTTCGAGGCAAAGCGCGGCGGCCGGTTGAGGTAGTTGGCGGTGACGATGCCGGTACGCCCGTAGACATGCTCTTGGATGGAGGCACGGTCGACGAGCAGGTTCAGGGCCTGGCGCACGGCGGGGTCGGTCAGGAGGGGGTGAGGCGCCTTCACGCTCGAGCGCTCGCCATCGACCTCCTTCCACGGGTCGGTGAAGTTGCACTGAATGTGCTCAATGGCGCCGCTGGCCACGATGTCGACGCGCCCCCGGCTGCCCTGCTCGAGACGGTTGAGGACGTCGTCCTCAACCTGGAGGTTCCAGGCGTAGTCGTACTCCCCGGTCTGCAGGACGGCGCGGGCGGCGGAGACGGCGTCGCCGCCGCCCTTCAATTCGAGCGTGTCGAAGAACGGCCGGTTGGAGACGTGGTAGGTCGGGTTCAATTCGGCATGGATCGAGTCGCCCGGCTTGAAGTCCACGCAGCGGTACGGCCCGGTGCCGACCGGCTTAAGGTTGGTGGGCGCCTCACGGGACTTCGCGCCTTTGTAGGCCTCGAAGAGGTGCTTGGGGATGATGGCGCGCCTGCCGCAGAACGCGTCTGCCCAGAAAGGCATGGGCTTGTTGAAGCCGACTTTCACGGTGTAGTTGTCGAGCTTCTCCACCTTCTCGATTTCGCTGTAGGACCCGATGCTCGCGGCGGCGGTGGCGGGATCGACGGCATACTCCCAATTGAAGATCACATCGTCGGCGGTGAACGGCTGGCCGTCGTGCCAGGTCACGCCCTTCTTGAGCTTCCAAACGACCGAGCGCCCATCCTTGCCCACGCTGCCGTTGCGAAGGCTCGGAATCTCGTCAGCCAAAACCGGCACCGGATTGCCGTCGGGATCGAAGGAGGCGAGCGGCTCGTAGAAGATGCGCAGGCCGTCAGAGTTCGTGACGCCGACGGAGAGGTGTGGGTTGAGGAGGGTGGGCGCCTGCCACCAGAGCAGGCGGAGACGACCTCCGCCGCCCCGCTTGGTCGGTGTGAAGCCGGCGCTCTTCGGCTGGCCTTGGGCGACTCCGGTCACGGGCAGCAGTCGGGCGGCCATAGGTGCGGTCAGGCCCAGCCCAACCATCGTCTGCACGAACGAGCGACGGGAGACGCGGCCTGCCTTGACCTGCTCCAGCAGCTTACGGATTTCGTGTCCGTCCATCGGGGAGCCTCCGCGAGTGCAAAGACCTGGACCCGAGTTCTGCGCTGCGAATACCACCACCCCGAGTGGGGGCGCAGATTGCTCCGGCGCCGCCTGAATGGCCCGTGGCCGAAATCTATCACTCGGCCGGATATTAGCGTGGCGACTTTCTCCGCAATCAAAATGTGCCACTGGACGTGGTGCAGTCCTACTCGGCTATGAGGATGTCCCTGTGCCCTGCGTGCACCGCCTGCCCCGAGGTCGAGATCGTCGGCGACGAGGTCCGCATCGGAGAGGCCGGTAATCTCGCGGTTCTCAAGAGGGAGGAATGGAACGTGCTCGTAGACCTGATCCAGTCGGGTCAGCTCGGACGGGTCTGAGCGACGGCCCGCGCGCTTGACATGGCGCCGGCCGCTCACTAGTCTGACCACAATGAACGGCCGGCGCCTGTCGTCCTGGCTGCTCGTCGGTGTGGCCATCTTCGTCGTGCTCGGCCACATCTGCGCGGCGCCGATTCACGCCCACGCCGGAGCAATGACGACACACAGCGAGGACCATCCCGAGAGCGGCAGTGACGAGGCCGCTCACGGCGGTTCCTGCGAGGCT
>WNFA01020711.1_pt1 | contig 10327 bp, 10 predicted proteins | sample 5400481 | NCBI WGS metagenome assembly WNFA01 (sample SAMN13153340, study PRJNA577476) | soil metagenome | isolation source: 120 cm saprolite under Douglas fir tree site 2 hole 1 replicate 2 | place: USA:California | collected 2015-04-18 | reverse complement strand
CGTTCTGGTCGGCGGCATGACGCGCATGCCGAAGGTGCAGGAGGTGGTCAAGCAATTGTTCGGCAAGGAGCCGCACAAGGGCGTCAATCCCGACGAGGTCGTCGCGGTCGGCGCGGCGATCCAGGCCGGCGTGCTGCAAGGCGACGTCAAGGACGTGCTGTTGCTCGACGTGACGCCGCTCTCGCTCGGCATCGAGACGCTCGGCGGCGTGTTCACGCGGCTGATTGATCGCAACACCACGATTCCGACCAAGAAGAGCCAGGTGTTCTCGACCGCGGAGGACAATCAGAACGCAGTGACCATCCGCGTCTTCCAGGGCGAACGCGAGATGGCATCCGATAACAAGATGCTTGGCCAGTTCGATCTGGTCGGGCTGCCGCCGGCGCCGCGCGGCGTGCCGCAAATCGAGGTGACGTTCGATATCGACGCCAACGGCATCGTCAACGTGCACGCCAAGGACAAGGGCACCGGCAAAGAGCAGCAGATCCGTATCCAGGCGTCGGGCGGCCTGTCCGAGGCTGACATCCAGCGCATGGTCAAGGACGCGGAATCGCACGCCGAAGAGGACAAGAAGCGCAAGGCCGAGGTCGAGGCGAAGAACCATGCCGAGGCGCTGGTCCATGCCACCGAGAAGGCGCTCGCGGAGCACGGCTCGAAGGTCGGCGAAGGCGATCGGCGCGCGATCGAGAACGCGATGGCCGACCTCAAGGAAGCACTCAAGGGCAGCGATGCCGCGGCGATCACGGCCAAGACCAACGCGCTCGCGCAAGCCTCGATGAAGCTCGGCGAGGCCATGTACAAGCAGGCCCAGGAAGGCGCGGCGGCGGGTGGTCCCGGCGGTGATGGCTCCGGCGGCGAGGGCTCCGGCGGCAAGAACGAGGATGTGGTCGACGCGGAATTCACCGAGGTCGACGACGACAAGAAGAACAAAAAGTCGGCCTAACCTCGGCGAGGCTGCCTTTGCCATGCCGTTTTCGATTGCAACCAACCCCCTGGGGCCAAAGCCCCGGGGGTGCATCTTTTTTGACGCGTCATGAGTGACCGGGTCGGATTTGACGACGCTGCGGCGGAAATGACGGGGGTGGACGCGGGCATGGCCAAGCGCTGCTACTACGAGGTCCTCGAGGTCGAGCGCACGGCGGGCGACGGCGAACTGAAATCCGCCTTCCGCAAGCTCGCCATGAAGTGGCACCCCGATCGCAATCCCAGCGACAAGAGCTGCGAAGTCCGCTTCAAGGAGATCAATGAGGCCTACGAGATCCTCAAGCATCCCGACAAGCGCGCGGCCTACGACCGCTTCGGCCACGCCGCTTTCGAGCATGCCGGCTCCGGCGCGGCCCACGGTTTCGGCGACGTGGCTTCGGCCTTTGCCGATATCTTCGATGATCTGTTCGGTATGGGCGGCGCTCGCCGGGGACGCGGGGGCGGCCGCGAGCGCGGCGCCGATCTGCGCTACAACATGGAAATCAGCCTGGAGGAGGCTTATTTCGGCAAGACCGCCCAGGTACGCCTCCCCACCTCGGTGACCTGCGAGGCTTGCTCCGGCTCCGGTGCCAAGGCCGGCACCAAACCCAAGGCTTGTCCGACCTGCGGCGGCCACGGACGCATCCGTCACGCCCAAGGTTTCTTCACGCTCGAGCGGACCTGTCCCGCCTGCCAGGGTCGCGGACAAGTCATCGACAACCCCTGCCCATCCTGCTCGGGCTCCGGGCGGGTGACGCGCGAGCGCGCGCTCTCGGTCAACATCCCCGCGGGCGTCGAGGATGGCACCCGCATAAGACTCGCGGGCGAAGGCGAGGCGGGCGTGCGCACTGGACCTGCCGGGGATCTCTACATTTTTCTCGCGATCGGCTCACATCCGTTCTTCCACCGCGAGGGCGCCGATTTGCACTGCCGAGTGCCGATCTCCATGGTCCTTGCGGCGATGGGCGGCGAGATCGAGGTGCCGACCATCGACGGCAACCATAGTCGCGTGAAGGTGCCGGAAGGCACCCAGTCGGGGCGCCGCTTCCGCCTCCAAGGCAGGGGCATGCCGGTGCTGCGCTCAAAACAAACCGGCGATATGTACATTCAGGTTCTGGTCGAGACGCCGCAAAAACTCAGCAAGCGCCAGCGTGAATTGCTGAACGAATTCGAACGATTGTCGTCCCAGGACACCCAGCCGGAAGCGGCAGGATTCTTCGGCAAGGTCAAGGAGTTGTTGGGTCGGTCGGGCTCGGCCTGAGGAAATTGCCGCTTGACCCCTGCACTTGCGCCCTTTACGGGTTGGAGGGTCAATTAGGCAGTTATTCCGTAGCGTTAGCCCCAAAATGCCGCTCCCAGCCCTGCAATTGCTCGAGCAGAAACTTGAACAACAGAAGCGCCTCTTCGAATTGAGAAGGGGCGCGCTCGAAAAAACGATCGAGCAGCACATCCAGCTGTTCGAGCAGCGCAAGGGCGCGCTCGAAAAAAAGATCGAACATCAGTTCGAGACGCACAAAAAAAAGTTCGAGCAGAAGTTCGACACGCAAAAAAAGAAGATCGAGACGCGCATCCGCCGCTTCGAGCAGAAGAACGGCATTCGTCTCGATGACGAAGTGCGCTTCATCCGTTCCTGGATCGAGAAGCCGCTCACGACCGGCGCCGTAACCCCGTCGGGCCGCGCGCTCGCGCGCACCATGGCCTCCTATGTCGATCCGCGCCGGCCGGGTCCGGTCATCGAGCTTGGCCCCGGCACCGGGCCGGTCACCGAGGCGCTGCTCGCGCAAGGCATCGACCCGTCGCGCCTCATGCTGGTCGAGTTCGATCCGATCTTCTGCCGCTTGTTGCGCGCGCGCTATCCGGCCGCGACCGTGGTCCAGGGCGACGCCTATGGCCTTAAGCGTCTGCTGAGCGGGGTCTTGCAACAACCGGCCGCCGGGGTGGTATCGGGCTTGCCGCTCTTTACCAAGCCACTGCACATGCGCCTGCGGCTGTTGTTCGAAGCCTTCGGCCTGATGTCGCCGGGCGCGCCCTTCGTGCAGTTCACCTACAACGCGGTTGCGCCGATCCCGAAACGGCTCGATCGCGTGAGTGCGCAAGCGTCCGAGCGGGTGTGGATGAATATTCCGCCCGCGCGGGTATGGGTGTATCGGAGGGACTGACGACAGACGATGGGACATGTGCGTATCATGTCGTCTGAATCCACCGTCCGTCGTCTGTCATGGCCGCCCCGAAAATCCTGGTCATTCCCGGCTCGCTGCGGGCAAAGTCGTACAATGTGCGGCTGGCTGCGCTCGCGACCAAGGAATTGATGCTGGCGGACGCCGACGTCACCCGCATTTCGCTCTTGGACTATCCGCTGCCGATCTACGATGCCGACAGCGCCGAGACCGCCGGCCCGCCGCCCAATGCGCTCAAGCTCAAGCAATTGATGTCCGCGCATCAGGGCGTGTTCATCGCCAGTCCGGAGTACAACGCCTCGATTACGCCGCTGATCAAGAACACGATCGATTGGATCTCGGCCGTGCGCGAGCGCGGCGATCCGCCGCTCGCGGCCTACCAGAACCGGGTCTTCGCCTTGGGCGGCGCCTCGCCCGGCCGTTCCGGCGCGACGCATTCGTTGCTGGCACTGCGGCAAGTGCTGGCGGTCGGCTGCCGGGCCCTGGTGATCGCGGAGCAGGTGACGGTGCCGAACGCCGAACAGGCCTTCGACGAGATGGACGAGCTCAAGGATGCGCGCGCCGCGAGCCAGCTCAAGGTCGTGGTGCGCAAGCTCATCGAGACCGCCAAGCTGTTGGCATGAGAGGATGGTTGGCCGCGCCCGGAACGCACGAGGAGGAGGTCGGCCGTGAAGCTTGATGCGCGCGAGCGGTTGATCGTCGCGCTCGACGTGCCGTCGGTCGCCGAGGCGGAGGCGCTGGTCGCGCGGCTCGGCGAAACCGTCTCGTTTTACAAAATCGGCTATGAGCTTGCCTTTGCGGGTGGGATCGACTTCGCGCGCGTGCTCGCCGGCGCCGGCAAGCGCATCTTCCTCGACCTCAAGCTGCACGACATCGGCAACACCGTTGCCAGGGGCGTCGAAAGCGTTGCGCGGCTCGGGGCGTCGTTTCTTACCGTGCACGCCTATCCCCAGACCATGCATGCCGCGCGGTTTCAGAGCTCGTCGGCGAACGCGCGGCGCAGGCGCGCGACGTCGGGATCGACGGGCTCGTCTGCTCGGGCGAGGAGGCGGCGCTGCTGCGCCCGATCATCGGTACCGACATGGTGCTGGTGACGCCGGGCATCCGGCCGGCGGGTGCCGCAGCCGGCGACCAAAAGCGCATCATGACGCCGGCCGCCGCCATCGCCGCCGGCGCCGATCATCTCGTGGTGGGCCGGCCGATCCTCGCGGCGGCCGATCCGAAGGCTGCCGCGGGCGCGATCATCGCTGAAATCGCCGGCGCGGTGCCGCCATGACAGGGAGGTCGAGATGGCCAAGGGTTATTGGATTCCGCACATCGATGTGAGCGATCCGGAAGGATACAAGGCCTACATGGCCGCAACTCCCGCGGCGCACGACAAATACGGCGGACGCGCGCTGGCGCGGGGCGGGACGCAGCAAGTGGTGGAAGGCAGCAGCCGCTCGCGCAACGTGCTGCGCGAATTTCCGGACTACGCCACTGCGCTCGCCTGTTACCGCTCTGCGGAATACCAGCGCGCGAAGCCGCTGCGCCTTCCCCATTCGGTTTGCGATTTCGTGATCATCGAGGGCTACGACGGCGTGCAGCCGGACCGGCCGGTGACGCAGCCGGCGGCCGCGCCCCGCAAAGGCTACTGGATCGCCCACGTGGATGTCACCGAACCCGAGGGCTACAAGGCCTACGTGGGCCTACATGGCCGCCGACATGGCGGCGTTCGGCAAATATGGCGGGCGCTTCCTGGTGCGGGGCGGCCAGCGCGAGGTGGTGGAGGGCAAGGTGCGTGGGCGCACCGTCGTGCTCGAATTTCCGAGCTATCGGGTCGCGCTCGATTGCTACCGCTCGCCGGAGTACCAAGCCGCGGCCGCGCTGCGCAAGGGCAGAGCCGAGTTCGATCTCTTCATCATCGAGGGCTGTGACGCGTAATCTTAGCGCAACGCGCGTTACTTTCCTTCGCATCCCCGCCTCGCTATACCCGCAGGCCGAATTGGCCGGAGAGATGCCATGTCCGACATGCGGCTGATCGTGGCTGGGGCCGGCGGACGCATGGGGCGCACGCTCGTCCATGCTATTGCGGCCACGGACGGAGCAATCCTGGCGGGCGCGGTGGAGGCGGCCTCCTCGGAGGTCATCGGCCGCGACGCGGGCGAGCTCGCCGGGCTGGGCCGGAACGGCGTGGCGGTCACCACCGACATCGAGCCGCTGCTCGCCCAGGCGGATGGGCTCCTCGACTTCACCGTCCCCGCCGCCACCCTTGCTTTCGCCGAGCATACGGCGCGCAAGGGCTGCGTTCACATCATCGGTACCACCGGGCTCACGGGCGAGAACGAAAAGCTGATCGAGCAGGCGTCAAAGCGCGCCGTGATCGTCAAATCCGGCAACATGAGTATGGGGGTCAACCTGCTGGCGGCGCTGGTCAAGCAGGTGGCGAAGACGCTTGATGAGGATTTCGACATCGAAATCCTCGAAATGCACCACAACAAAAAGATCGACGCGCCTTCGGGCACGGCGCTGATGCTGGGCCGCGCGGCGGCCGAAGGTCGCAGCGTCGACCTCGACCAGCGCTCGGTGCGCGGCCGCGACGGCGTAACCGGCGCACGCGGCGCCGGCGATATCGGCTTTGCCGCGCTGCGCGGCGGCTCGGTCGTGGGCGATCACACCGTGATCTTTGCCGGGCCGGCCGAGCGCATCGAGCTCGTGCACAAGGCCGAAGATCGCATGATCTTCGCCCGCGGCGCGCTGCGCGCCGCGCTCTGGGCGCGCGGGCGCAAGGCGGGGCTCTATTCGATGGCCGACGTGCTCGGCCTCAGGGAGGGCTGACCGCGAGCGTGGATCCCGTGCAGCAGGGATCGACCGGTCATCTCGCCCGGCTGGGGAAGGCCCATAAGGTCGAGCAAAGTGGGCGCTACATCCGCGAGCCGTCCTGACGCCAGGGAAACGTTGCCGCCGCCCGAGAGCAGGACCGGCACCGGATTGGTGGTGTGGGAGGTGTGCGGCCCGCCGGTGTCGGGATCGCGCATCAGTTCGCAATTGCCGTGGTCGGCGGTGACCAGCAAAGCGCCGCCGGCCCCTGCGATCGCCTCCGCGATGCGCCCCAACCCGGTATCGACCGCCTCGACCGCCTTGATCGCAGCCGGCAAGCTGCCGGTGTGCCCGACCATGTCGGGATTGGCGTAATTCAACACGATCAGGTCGTATTGGTGCGAGTTGATCGCCTCCACCGCCTTGTCCGTCAATTGCGGCGCCGACATCTCGGGCTTGAGGTCGTAGGTCGCAACCTTCGGCGAGGGAACCATGATGCGATCCTCGCCGTGATAAGGCTTCTCCTCGCCGCCATTGAGGAAATAGGTGACGTGCGCATACTTCTCCGTCTCGGCCATTCGCAGTTGGCTGCGGCCCGCGTCGGCGACCACCTGGCCGAGAACATTCGCTAGAGTCTGCGGGGGGAAGATCGTTTCCAAAAACGCGTCCAGCTGTTCGCTGTATTGTGTCATGCCGACCGCGACGGCGACGCGGACGGTGCGCCGGCGCGCAAAGCCGGCAAAGGCCGGATCGAGGAGCGCGGTAAGAATCTCGCGCACGCGGTCGGCGCGGAAGTTGAAGCAAAGCACGCCGTCGCCGTCGCGCATGCCGCGATAGCCGCCGACCACCGCCGGCACGACGAATTCGTCGCTGATCTCGTTCGCATAGGCATCCGCAATCACCGCGCGAGCATCCGCAAAGTGCGCCCCTTCGGCGTCCACGATCGCGTGGTAGGCCTTGGCGACGCGGTCCCAGCGCTTGTCGCGATCCATGGCGTAATATCGACCGCTGACCGTCGCGATCGGAACGGATCGCGGCAGCGCCGCGAGGAGGCGAACAATGTCCTCCCCCGCCGATCGCGGCGGCGTGTCGCGACCGTCGGTAAAGGCATGGAGGAGCGTCGGCACGGAGGCCGCGGCGAGAATGCCCGCGAGCACCGCGGCATGATCCTGATGCGAATGCACACCGCCCGGCGACACCAAGCCCATGACGTGGCAGCTGCCGCCGGTCTGCTGCAGACGTTCGATCAGGCGCTTGAGTGCAGGCGCCCTTGCGATATCGCCGCCGGCGATCGCCGCGTTGATGCGGGGCAAATCTTGCAGCACGAGACGGCCGGCGCCGATGTTGAGATGTCCGACCTCGGAATTGCCCATCTGCCCCGACGGCAGGCCGACGTCCTCGCCCGACGTATGCAAGAAGGCGTGGGGGCAGGTCGCCCACAAGCGGTCGAAGCTCGGAGTCCGAGCCTGCCGGATGGCGTTGTCGGCCGCCTCCTCGCGCCAGCCCCAGCCGTCAAGTACGACCAGCATCACTGGACGGCGCTTCTGCATCTCCACGTTCCCCAACTCGCCGGCGTTGCTCACTGCATTCGCCCGCAGCGACGGCGCTTCGAAGGTTGTGTGGGATTGCGGCATCATCGTCAACCAGCGCGGCCGCTCGCCGCACGGACCGGCGATGTGAGACCGTGCTTTTCGGGTCACACCGGCGCGATTTCTGCTCCGCGCGACGTCTAATCTGCTGGCCCGCGATCAATTCGCTCTCGTGATCGGATAGACTGACAGCGAATCGCTGTCACTTTCGGTCGGGGGGCTGAATTGACTGCCGGAAGACTCGTCGCCGCAGTGGCGACGCTCGTTACGTTTGGCGCCGGTACGCCGTCGCGGGCCGGCGTCGATCGCCCGCCGCAATTCATTGTCATGGCGTTCGACAATTGCACCGAGCTCGAGCGTTGGCAGGAGCTCACCGATTTCGCTACCGAGCTGAACAGGGACGGCGACCGAGTTCACTTCACCTTCTTCGTCAGCGGGAGCAATTTCATCGCCGACGGCAGGCGGAGCATCTATGAAGGTCCGCACCAGCGGCGGGGTTATTCCCGCATCAGCTTTGGCGGCTCGCCCGAGCAAGTTCGCAGACGCGTCGAATACGTGAACGCTCTTTACCGCAGCGGCCACGAGATCGCCTCGCACGCGGTCGGCCATTTCAACGGTGCGGCGTGGTCGGTCGGCGATTGGGAGAAGGAATTTCGTGCGTTCAACGACGCCTTAAAGAATGTGGGGCCGAACAACGGAATCGCCGACTCGAAGTTCGCGTTTGCGGCCACGGACGTGGTCGGTTTCCGCGCGCCTTATCTCGCCAAGGGCGCTGGCCTCTATGGGGTCCTCAAGGCGCATGGCTTCCGCTACGACACCAGCGGAGCTAGCTTTGCCAATGCCTGGCCGGAGAAGATCGACGGAGTGTGGCGGTTCAATTTGGCCATGTTGAAGATTCAAGGTTCCGGCAAGGGCGCGCTGTCGATGGATTACAATTTCTTCTTCGCACAATCCCGCGCCGTTTTTGATCCGCGCCGCTACGAGACCATGCGGGAACAGACGCTGCAAACCTATCTTCACTACTTCAAGACCAATTACGCGGGAAACCGCGCGCCGCTGCACATCGGGCATCATTTCATGAACTATGCGGGCGGCGCCTATAACGAAGCGCTCAAAGCCTTCGCGCGTGCGGTCTGCGGCCTGCCGGAAGTACGCTGCGTGACCTATGCCAAGCTTGCCGACTTCATGGATCAGCAGAACGCGGACACGCTTGCGGCCTATCGCAAGGGCGACTTTGCGCGCGCCGCCACGCCGGCGCTGAACGTCGCGCAAGCCCGGCGCTAGGCGACAGCCCCGGCCTTGCTGCTGCTGCGGCGCCTTCAATTCAGCTTGTCACTTTTGCCGCTTCCCAGCCCAGCATCGCGCGTTTGCGCGTGAGGCCCCAGTAATAACCGGTGACGTCGCCGCTTTTGCCCAACACGCGATGGCACGGCACCACGAACGAGACCGGATTCTTGCCGACCGCGGCGCCTACGGCGCGCGCAGCTTTGGTCGCGCCGATCTTTGCCGCGATGCCGGAATAGGTCACCGCCCGGCCCATGGGAATCCGGAGCAACGTCTCCCACACCCGCACCTCGAAGTCGGTCCCGATGAGCACCACCCGCAGGGGCCGGTCCGCCCGCCACAGCCTGCTATCGAAGATGCGGCGTGCGAGCGACGCCGTCCGTGCGCGGTCTTCGACGATGTTCGCCATCGGCCAGCGGGCTTTCATGTCGGCGAGCGCGGTCTGCTCCTCGCCGGGATCGGCGAACGCGAGCCCGGCAAGCCCGCGCTGGGTCGTCATCACCAGCGCGGTACCGAACGGGGAAGGATGAAAGCCGTAAGCCATCGTCAGCCCACTCCCGCCCGATTTCCATTCGCCGGGCGACATCGCTTCGTGAGTGACGAACAGATCGTGCAGCCGGCCCGGCCCGGACAGGCCGACCTCGAACGTGGTGTCGAGCACGCTGGCGGAATCCCGCAGCAGTCTGCGCGCGTGGTCGAGCGTGAGTGCTTGCAGGAAGGCCTTGGGCGTGATGCCCGCCCAACGGCGGAACAGACGATGCAGGTCGCTGGCGCTTACCCCGGCCGCCGCCGCGACGGCATCGATCTCGGGCTGGGCGCGCCAGTGCTCGGAGAGGAACGCGATGGCCCGGCGCACGACGTCATAGTCTGCGGCGGCGTGGCTGAGCGGCTCGTGGTCGCAAACCCGATCGGGAGCGAGCATGGTGGCCTCCATCGCTGGCTGCCTCCTTAGGCCGTGGTCGATGGCCCGGCCACCCGGTTTCTGCGCGCCAAACCCCTAGTCGAATACGGTGCGCGTTGGTCCACGCTTGGCCTCGCCGAGCGCCGCCGACAGCGCGAGCGCGAAGCTTTCCTTCTCCTGCGGTCCGAGGCACCCCGCGATCGCAAGTCGCCGCCCGTGCGAAACCAAAAACAGCCGCTCGATGCCGAATTCGGCATGCACGACGCGGTCGAGCCGAACCCAGAGCGGATTGAGCGTCCATTCGCTGATCCGTCCGCGGTGGCTGACCTGACGCACGGTGAGCTCGGAGGACGTGACGGTGACCTCCTCGTAGGCTCTGGCGCGGCGGTAGCTCACCTTGAACGCCCAATAGAGCAGCAGCACGTCGAGCCCGCAGAAGCCGAACACCGGCCAGGCGCCGACGAGGAGAAATGTCGTTCCCATCGCGAGGCTCGCTCCGCCCGCTACCAGCATCAACGCCAAAACACCTTTGCGGCTGAGCGAGCGGTGCGGGGTGAGCACGGCCGAAAAGATCGCGGGCTCTTGGGTGGGGTCGTTGTCGGGTGCCATGGAGC
>WNFA01014458.1_pt1 | contig 10328 bp, 9 predicted proteins | sample 5400481 | NCBI WGS metagenome assembly WNFA01 (sample SAMN13153340, study PRJNA577476) | soil metagenome | isolation source: 120 cm saprolite under Douglas fir tree site 2 hole 1 replicate 2 | place: USA:California | collected 2015-04-18 | reverse complement strand
GCCAATAATCAGCAGGAAAGCGTAATGCGAAGGAGACTGGCTTCTACCGCTGTTTTTCAGCGATCGAGCTTCGTCTCCTTCACATTATTTTTGTTTCAGACTACAGCGAGTCGAGCCACGCAAGGATGCTGCGGTCGCGTCTCCATTGCGGTAGTGTGCCTGCCTTAGACCGCACTCCAACGCGTTCGAGCGCTTTGCGCTTCGTCTCCAGATTGGCTTGGGCGTAGTGGTTGGTGGTGTCGAGGCTGACGTGCCCGAGCCAGCTTCTGATCACCGTGATGTCGACGCCGGCCGCGACCAGATGTACGGCAGTCGCATGCCGGAAGCTGTGAGGCGTGACGTTCTTCGACCCCAGGCTCGGCACTTTCTTGGCCGCCGCCGCGACGTAATGGGCGAGCTTGAAGCGCACGCCCGAGGCGCCAAGTGGAGCGCCATAGCGGTTGACGAAGAGTCTTTCGTCGTCAGCCCGCGGCTGACGTTTCAGTAGTGCTTCGAGCAGCGACATGGTTTCCGGCCATAACGGGCAGAGACGTTCCTTCCGGCCCTTGCCGTAGAGACGCACACAGGCGGGCGACTCCCATCTAATTGCGTTGGGGCGTAACTCGAGCGCTTCCTGGATGCGAGCGCCCGTGTTGTACAGGAAGGACAGCAGCGCGTGGTCACGCTGGCCTCCGAGTGTTGAACGATCTGGCTGCGCCAGAATGGCTTCCACCTCCGGCGGGTCCAGATAAGAGGGAGCGTGAAGCGGCGCCCTCTTGGTCGGAATGCGCAAGACCTCGGCGCATTGTTCGGCTGTCTCCGGCTCTCGGCCGGCCACCAAGCCGAAGAAGCTGCGCAGCGCGGCCAGACGGCAGTTGCGTGTGCCGATGGAATCGCCGCGCTCCTTCTCGATGTATTGGAGGAAGGCGCCGACTTCAGCGCCGGTGAGGTCCTCCAGCCGGAGCTGAGCCACAGTCCGATGATGGCGCTGGGCGACGAACCTCAGGAACAAGCGCCAGGTATCGCGGTATGATCGGACCGTATGGCCTGAAGCATTGCGCTGTTCAACCAGCCATTCATAGAAGAACGCGCGCAGCAGCGCGGGGAGCGGATCGAGCTTCTTCATGGCACCCCTCCCGCGACCTGCAAAGAGTGCGCTCCGAAGCGGCGGAAGCGCTCACCTGCCTCGTGGAGAAGGTCCTGCGTCACCGTGATGTAGACGAGCGTCGAATGGATATCGCGGTGCCCGAGGTAGGTCGCGAGGAACTGCAGCCGTTCCTGTGGATTGATGCCGGCGCGATACCATTCAAGAATGCGGTTCACCACGAACGAGTGACGCAGGTCATGAATGCGCGGCCCGGTCTTGCCTCGTGGCGGCTTAAAGCCGGCTCGCCGTAGTATGTCGATGAACAGCCGAGCGACACTCTTGGCGGCGTAGCGCATTCCGTTCTGGTCATGCCAGAACAAGCCCGACTCAGGATCCTGCGGCGCCCCAGCCCGCCGCCTCGCTTCTAGGTATTCACGAAGCGCTGCGATGACGCTTGCGGCCAACGGCAGGATCCTGGACTTGAAGAACTTGGTCTCGCGGATGGCGATCGTGCCGATCTGCAGATCGACGTCGCCAAGGCTCAGGCGCGTGCTCTCGCTTATGCGCAATCCGGCGCAATAGCCGACGGCCAGCATCGTATACAGAGTGAGCGGGCGGAGCGGCGCGCGCGGCGACGGATACGTACGAGCGATGTCCAGCAGAACACGGACCTGTTCCGGGCTATAGATGTGGGGCCGGCGCCAGTCGCGGGCCCACCGCCGCGTGGCTGCGCCGGATCCGTTCATCCCGCGCCAGCGCCACCCGCGAGCGAAGCGCCGCTGTGGGTGAGGATCCGGCCGCGGTATTGGAACGCTGGGATCGAGATAGCGCCTGGCCTTGGCTAAGGCACGTTCGAGCAGTTCGCAATCGGCGGCATGGAAGGCTGTCGCGCCTGCAGCCGCCCAATACCGCAACATAACCGGCACCGGCTCCTTATCGAGCTCAGAGTGCCTCTGCAGAAAGCGGTCGAACCGCAAGAACATGCGAGTTTGTGTGTCGTAGCGGAATCCCCTCGTGCGCATCAGGGCGATGTGATTGCTCATCAGATCGCCAAGGACGCTACCGAACCGGGGCAACTGCCGCAGCGCTTCCACCGCGCTGTCAGGTTTCGGGGCCAGGAGTGCGCGCAGGATCGTCTCACTACCTTTTACGCAGTATTTGGTGCGCAGTTCAGCGACCGGGTTGCTGGCGATCGTTCCTTCCCGCACGAGGAAGTCGAGGAATCGATCGACGATGCAGGCACGGTGGAGAACCGTTGAAGCTGACCACTCCGCGCCGCGCTCGTGCAGCCAAGCTTCCAGAGTCTGTTGGCTTACGCGCGACGATGAACGCTCACATCGCTTCACAACATCCTGGAAGCCACGGAGCACGCGACGATAAGTCTTCGGGGTTTGAGGATGACGAAGCCGGCGCTGTCGCAGATAGCGGCCGATCGCACTGCCGTCTCTATCGGGCCAGATTCTCATGAGCGCGCCTCCGGAATCTCCAGAGCAATTGCGCGCAGGTCCTCCGTGGCCAGCTTCAGATACGGAAGCGTCGCCTCTTCCGACCGATGGCCCAACAGATCGCCGATAACCTTGCGGGACACGGATGCTCTGAGGAGGGTGACGGCGCGAGCATGCCGGAAGGCATGCGGGCCGCATTTGCCTTGCGGCTTTACACCCGCGGTCTCCAATCGCTGGCGGATCTCGCTATAGAGCGAAGAGAGCGGGCGATAAGGGGCCCGTATGCGGATGAAGATTTCGCGGGCGTCGGTCTTGGGTCGGCCTCGACGCAGATAGTTCAGCAGCGCCTCGCCAACCTCGGCCATCAATGGCAACTGCGAGTTGGCCCCGGTCTTGGAATGGCGGATGTATAACGTTTCGGCGCGCCAATCGATGTCCTCGAGCCGCAGCCGCGTGATTTCTCCGTCACGCAATCCGTAGGTCGATAGCAACAGCAGGATCGCGTAATCTCGGTACCCCATTGGAGACCGGTCCTTACGCGTGCTTTTCAGAACCCCCGAGATTTGCTCCGCGCTCAGGGCAGACGGAATCGACTCATAGGCGTAAAGCATAGGGCCAACAATTCGAGGCGCCAGATCGACGCCGACGCAGCCCGCCCTATGAAGGAACCGCATCAACGAACGCAGCCGTTCCGCGACGTCCTTGAGCGATCTTCGCCGCAGGCCGGCGGCTCGCATCTCGAAGTAGATGTCGATGTCTCTGATGTTCAGTTCCGCGAGGTCATCGACGCAGCTGCGCGCGATGTACCAGGACAGGAAGTGTCGGCCCTCCCACAAGAGCGCGCGGATGGACGCCTTCGCGAGACCGCGCTGCTCATGAAGCCACTCCCGGTACTCATTGCATACCGATCGGCAAAGCGCTTCAGCCGGGCTGGCAGGCGGTGGCTCGGGCGGCCATGGTTTCTGCACGAGCCGCAGCAGCGCGTGGATTCCTGCCCGGGGAATGGATAGCCACCGCGGCGTAGGTGCGCGACCGTGGCGCTGGCGGAACCTCCCCAAAGCGTAGCCGAGATAGCCGGACACGTGATCCGGCGTTGCCGCATCTACGGCAATGTCCCGCTGCGCCAAGTACTCAAGAAAGTGCTCGGCGCTCCGGCAGTAGTTGTGAATGACGACAGAACTATATCGCTGCTGTGTGAGAAGCGCTCTGATAAGCGCCAAGGGTCTCAGGGCCAGAAATAATGCGCAGCAAATCGCCGCTACGGTAGGAGCCCTTCCTTGCACAGCCTGTGCACAGCCGGGCAGTTGCGCCACTCCTTCACATTATTTGCTGCTGGTGATTACTAGCTAAGCTGCGCAGCGACAAACGCATGGTCGTGATCGCCGCGGCTCAGGCTCAAAAGGCCGCCGATTACATACTTAACGCCGCGGCGCCGGAAGTGTGCCAGTCGTGAGCATCCGAGGGCGCGGCCGAGAGCGGTGCGCCCTCCCCCCTCTCCTATGCCGCAAATCCTTAAATCCGGGTATCCGCATGATCGCGTAGGCGGATATGCGGATCAATCTCTATGGCGCTTTTGATTGCAGTGCATGTCTCCTCGGTTTTGAAGCTAGCGCGCTTCATGGTCTAGCCACTTGTCCATTACTGGCGGTCGATACAACCCGAAACTATCCAAGAGTCGCTCCGGATCGTCAGCCACGAACACCATCGACCGATGCGCGTCTTTGATGAATCTCTGACCAACGGCGTGATCAAGAAATGCGAGGAGTGTGTTCCAATAACCTGCGATATTTGGCAATCCACAAGGCTTCTGGTGGATCCCCAGTTGCGCCCACGTCAGGACTTCGAAGAACTCGTCTAATGTTCCGAATCCTCCGGGCATTGCGACGAATCCATCCGATAAATCAGCGATGACGGCCTTTCGCTCATGCATGGACTCGACGATGCGCAAGTCATGCAGTTCCCGATAGGCCACCTCCTTTTCGACCAGGGACCTTGGGATTACGCCAATCACTTCTCCACCGAGCGCTTTCACGGAGCGGGCGAGTTCGCCCATGAGACCGACGTTGGCGCCCCCATAGACCAACGCGTGTGATCGCGAGACAAGCGTCTCCGCCAATCGCTTCGCCGCAATCATAGAATCCGGCTGCACCCCGGGACTCGAACCGCTGAAGACCGCTATTCGCTTCATCCCGACCTCATAGTTGTTCCGCTGCCTAGGCAATTCTCACGGCCGAAACAACCAGGTATCGGCGTCATGGCGTTAATTTTCGACCGCCGTCATGTCAGGCCATTGCGGCCGTTGCGATAAGTATGGCCGTTCGAATGTCCATTTATCTGATAGTTCTCGCTGTGTTCGAGGCGGCTGTAAATCGCACGGCGGCCGACGCCCAATATCTTCGCGGCGCGTGCCTTGCTGCCGCCGGCGTACGCGATAGTGCGCCAAATCAGTTCGTCCACTACCTCTCGCACGGATGAGCCCAGGTGAACGCTGAATGAGCTTTCGGGCCCGGCCGCCAACTGAACTTCAGAAGGCAGGTCGTTCGCCGTCAGTGTCGCTGACTCGCAGACGATCGCGGCACGTTCAATGACGTGTTTCAGTTCCCTGATGTTGCCGGGCCACCAATAGGCGGCGAGCACGTTCAAGCAGCCGTCATCGATGCCGGTTATCTGTTTGCCGTGTCTCGCGTTCGTCTTTTGAATGAAGTGCTCGATCAGAAGGGGCAGGTCCTCGATACGCTCCCTAAGAGGCGGAAGATGAACAGGGAAAACCTTCAGGCGAAAGAGGAGATCTTCGCGGAGCGCGCCCTCTCGGATGGCTTTTTCGAGGGGTCGGTTTGAGGCCGCAAGCACTCTTACGTCGATAGGCGTTTCTCTCGTAGCGCCGACGCGAAGCACTTTTCCCTCTTCGAGGACGCGAAGCAGCTTGGCCTGCGTTTCGCATCGAATCTCCGTGAACTCGTCGAGGAGAATCGTGCCGCCCGTCGCGCTACAGAAGAAGCCTTCTTGCCGGCGATCTGCGCCGGTGAAAGCCCCTCTCTCGTGGCCGAACAAGTGGCTCGATCAGCGTCTCAGGAATCGCCGCACAATTGACGGGCAGGAACGGTCCGTTCCTGCGTAACGAGAGCTGGTGAATAAGTTGAGCCGTGATCTCTTTTCCGGTCCCGGTTTCACCGATGATCAGAACAGGTAAGTCGGAGGAAGCGACACGTTCGATCAGGCTCATGATCCGGCGCATCGGTAAAGACTGGCCAATCATGACAAACCCCCCTGTTGTTCTTGCCGTGCAACCCCATCCGCTCCTTCCCCTGTGGATAAATAGTCGGCTCGTGTCTAACACGTCAACAGCTCTCTGAGATATTAGAGGGCGATCGACGAGTCGGATAGGGCGAACAAAATGATGCACGGGCAAAAATTCGAGTTTGTAGGTCACTATAGCTGCCTCGATTTCGTTAACACGGAGTTCACAAAAGTTGACGGACACCGGGTCGATGGTCTGCGCGGTATCGGAGACCTGATCGAATGGCTTTGCGAGTCCCAACTTATAAATCGAAGCCAGGCGCAGCGCGTCCTGAACTCGTGCGGACACGATCATGCGGCGGCACGCGTTTATCGAAACGCGATCGCCTTGCGCGGAGCTCTTCGTGAAATGGCTGCTAAGCTCGCAGCTCGTCGGCCAATCCCGCACGAATCTCTCGAAGCGATCAACAAGACAATGGAAAAGCGTCCAGGCTGCAGGCTGCTCGCACGGAGCTCCGGGAGGTTCGAGGAGATGACCCGCCTCGACCCAGACGAGCCCGACCAGTTGCTGATGCCAATCGCTCAGTCAGCGAGCGATCTGCTCTGTCACGGAGATCCCGCGCTCGTGAAACGATGCGCCAACCCCGCTGCGGAGCCTTCTTCTATGACACGTCCAAGAATCATACGCGTCGCTGGTGCAGCACGACCGGCTGCGGCAATCGGGTGAGGGTGGCGGCTCATTATCGACGGAGCCGTATCCTCGTCCAAGCCGGTACGGCGCTACGCGATTTAATTTAACATATGCGCCGAAGGGTAGATCGCGCTGAAAGTAGTAACGCATTCGATCCGGACCCTATTGGAGAAGCAAGGCTACAGATCGTGCCAACTACCGAACCGCCGCCGACTGCTAATGACCAGCGTAAAGTGCGAGTCGAAGGCCGCGGCATGGCCGAGTGGCGGACGTGCAGCCTGGAAGAAATGTCTCCACAGACATGCACCGGCTCTTGAAGAAACCATCGGAACGTTGCCTCGCTCGGCATCGGACTCCCGGCGCGAAGGCTGGTGCAAACAGCGGACGATCTTCTCGATCGCGAGATAGAAGAGTTTCGGATAGATTCGGATGCCAGGAACGGATCCGAAGCAAATGCTGTTTGTGGAGTCCTTGTTGGCTTTCGGCCTCAGCAATGTGGTTCCACAACGCTCCATTGCCCTTAAATGGAGCGAACAATCTTTTTCTGTCGGAGGTTTTCCACCACTGTGCTTTCTCCAATCGCAGACCCTCTAAAATGTCGCGCGCGTGTTCATCGGAGAGGCTGAAGCACGCATTGTAGGCGCGATGGCCGGGAGCGTCAGCAAATTTATTGGCAGGGGTGCGGCAAAAAAAGTAATCGGGAATAACGTGGTCTCGGGTGTCGAGATCGCGGCCTTCCAGATATAGCATTGGCCGATTCGCTTCATCGAATCGACAATACCGCCCTGCGTGACGTCCGGCGGACCCCGATCCGGTGCCTACTCTTGCGTCGCGATAACGCCGCAACCCCGCTTCCGAAGAAGCCCTGAACAATTCAGGACCTACATCTCGGCAAGTGGCCGTCACTGTCGGCGAGTGACGCCGAAACGCCGAAAGTGTGTGTGCCGAATCTGCACATGCACACTTTTTTTTTGGCCCGAGGAAATCAGACGACCGGATTGGTGGATTCGGGCCGGCGCTGTATCGACGCCAGATGGGCACTGGCATTGCAGTTTGACCCGGTTGGAGAGGTGTGGCTGTAGGGCGCGGGCGGTCCCTTTATCTCCTGGAGGAGGCATCATTCAAATGCGCGAGCTTCGGAGCTCAGAGGCTAACGAGACTGGCCAACCCTCATCGATCCTTGCCGGCTACCTGACGCCCCGGCAATTGGCAAAGGAACTGGGAGTTTCGCAACGAACTCTCGATCGATGGCATCAGTTCCGACACGGTCCGCCGCGTATCGCACTCGGAAGGACGCGCCTCTATCGACTCGAATCGGTAAGGACTTGGCTGGTCCAGTGTGAGCAGGCAGAGCCCAGAAACTTCCGCCCGCGTATCCTGAAGCGGGCGGGTTTGGGTTCAGTTAGCCATCCTGACGCAGGGGAATTATCTCTGCCGACTTCCGGTTCTGCGCGCCGACCAGAATCGAGGCGAACCGATTCGTAGCCTGACGCAGCGGATCGTCGGCAAGATGCGCGTAGCGCGCCGTAGTCTGGACCTGAGTGTGACCGAGCAATCGGCCCACTATCGGCAGCGACATACCGGCGGATACCAGATGACTCGCATATGTATGTCTCAGATCGTGCAAGCGCGCATCTTTGATTCGCGCGGTTTTGCAGACCGAAGACCAAAACTTCTTGATCTCTCTCAACGGTTCGCCTGGCGTCTGGCCTGGAAACAACACCTCGTCCGTTGCCTGCCTTTTCATGTTGACTAGCAGCTGCGTGGTGCCGGCGCTGAGCGGAACATGCTCGGTCCGCTTCTGCTTGGTGTGATGGCTCGGCTTGGTCCAGATGCCGCGCTCCAAATCGAACTCTTCCCATCTCGCCGACAAAACCTCGCCACGCCGCGCGCCCGTAAGAAGCAGGAGGCGCACTGCGTTGGCGGACACTTGGTTGAAATGTTTGTCCAAAGCCGCGCAGAGACGTTCAAGCTCGTCGGTTGAGAGCCATCGATCGCGCCTCTCTTCTTGGAATCGCGGTATCCGGCGACAGGGATTGTCCGCGCGCCATCCCCAGTCGATGGCAAGATTCATCATCTTGCTCAGCAATGCCAATACACGGTTGGCGCGGTACGGCATATCCTTGAGCTTGCCGTGAAGTTCCTCGATGTCTCGGCGCTCCACACCCGCCACTTTGAGCTTGCCCAGCTTGGGCAAAATGATATTCCGGAGCATGCCGGCATCGTCATCCGCAACGGCGACACGCTTATGTATTTTCGCATGGCGTTCCAAGTAGTCATGGGCCAAGTCCGCTACAGTCGGAGCGGCATAACGTTGCTGCTTCTCGGCCAGAGGGTCGCCACCACGACGAATCACCTCGCGCAGTTGCACCGCTTCAGCACGAGCTGCGGTAGCGGTCAGTTCCGGGTGACGGCCGATGGTGAATCGGCGCTGTCGCCCATTGACCCAGTAGGTCAGAATGAAAGAGATTGCTCCGCCCGCGGTGATCCGGACACCAAAGCCGCCGAGCTGGCTGTCATAGATAATTCGGTTTCCGGTCTGGGGAGCCTTCAGATCTTTGATGGTTCGCTGGGAGATTACGAGATTCATCCGCGCCCTCTGTGTCCACACCATGTCCACAAACGATGGCGTTCGACTGTCGTTCAATGTCTCACAGTGTCAGAGGTTCGTCAAAGAATGACGGCTTAAAATCAACATTTTCTTAACTATGGTCGCCGTCTGTGTCCACACGTGTCCAATGCCAGAAATGGCTTGATCTGACTTTTAATCAGAGGGTCCCGGGTTCAAGTCCCGGACGGCTCACCAGAATCTTCAACAAACTTATGGCTTCCTTTCCCGAGTAGATAACCTGCGATGCGAGGAATGCCGCGGTCACAGATTTGCGATGCTCGTTCACCGCGCCCCTCAAGCGAGACACGGCTCGTTACTCATAACGCTGATTTCTCCGCGTGATGCTTGCGCGCCCTGTTTTATTCGTGGTCTAGAGTTAACCGGGACTCGCCGCTCGATTCGCCGTTCAGGGAGGAATCGCTGATGAAAGCATTCGTGATGAAGGCGCTGCACCAGGTCGGCTTCGCGGACAAGCCAACTCCGAAACCCGGCCCCAACGACGCGATCATCAAGGCCACCCGCGCCCTCATATGCACCTCCGACTCGCATACAGTCCATGGCGCGATCGGGCCACGTGAAAACCTCACGCTCGGCCACGAGGCCGTCGGCATCGTTCATGAAGCCGGCTCGGAAGTGAAACGCTTCCGTGCCGGCGACCGCGTCGTGGTCGGCGCCATCACGCCCGATTGGGGCGATCCCGCATCGCAGGCCGGCCATTCTTCACAATCGGGCGCCGCCCTCGGCGGCTGGAAATTCGCCAATATCAAGGACGGCACCTTCGCCGAGTACTTCCACGTGAACGAGGCCGACGCCAACATGGCGCATATTCCGGGCAACGTCGCCGACGAAGCGGCGGTCTACTGCTGCGACATGCTCTCAACCGGCTTCATGGCCGCCGAGAACGCGAACATTCCGGTGGGTGGTACGGTTGCCGTTTTCGCTCTCGGCCCGGTGGGCTTGATGGCGGTCGCGGCGGCGAGACTTCGCGGTGCCGGTCTTGTCATCGGCGTCGAGTCGACGGCGAAGCGCCAGGAACTCGGCCGCTTCTATGGTGCCGATGTCATCGTCGATCACACCAAATCAGATCCCGTCAAGGAAATTCTCAAGCTCACGGCAAACGAAGGCGTCGATTGCGCGATCGAAGCGTTGGGCGGGGACGATACTTTTCAGAACGCCATCAAGGCGACCAAACCCGGCGGCACGATTTCGAACGCGGGCTATCACGGCAAGGGCGACTTCGTACATATTCCGCGGCTCGAATGGGGCGTCGGGATGGCC
>WNFA01018342.1_pt1 | contig 10329 bp, 7 predicted proteins | sample 5400481 | NCBI WGS metagenome assembly WNFA01 (sample SAMN13153340, study PRJNA577476) | soil metagenome | isolation source: 120 cm saprolite under Douglas fir tree site 2 hole 1 replicate 2 | place: USA:California | collected 2015-04-18 | reverse complement strand
TGGAAAAAGGCCTGCGCTTTGCCATCCGCGAAGGTGGACACACGGTAGGCGCAGGCACGATCAGCGAGATCGTGCAGTAATTCCGGAAGTAAGAAGTAAGAATGCAGAAGGAAGAACGAAGAACCCAATTCTGCATTCTGAATTCTTCCTTCCGCATTCCAATGGAGTGAGCAATGCCCCGAGAGATTATCACGTTGCAATGCGGTGAGTGTAAGGCGCGGAACTACTCGACTACAAAGAATCGCAAGACCACGCCGGACAGGCTGGAGCTAAAGAAATTCTGCCGTCGTTGCCGGAAGCACACGCCGCACAAGGAAGTGAAGTGACGCCGTTTAGCGGGCGTGAGCGTAGCGGGAGCCCGCTGGCGTATTCCCGAGCGAAGCAAGGATCTGGCGCTAGGGATCCTTCGGCGCCAAAAGTGGGCGCCTCAGGATGACAAGGGACAGGGGCGTAAGCTCAACGGTTAAACTGCCGGTCTCCAAAACCGGACTTGGGGGTTCGAATCCCTCCGCCCCTGCCAGAGTCCTGGGGAGGGAACCAGGTACGAGTGGTGGTGGAAATGGGAATCGAGACAAAGAAAATGGCAAAGTCAATTGCAGCGAGCCCAGGCGACAGTTTCAGCGGGCGGCTGATGTCCTGGCCGGAGCGGATCAAGAGTTACTACAACGATGTCCGGACGGAGATGAAGAGGGTGACATCACCTTCCTTCAAGGAAGTGCAAGCCACCACCTCCGTGGTGATCATCACTGTGTTTCTGTTCGGGCTTTACTTCTGGGGTGTGGACACGGTTATCGGACGGGCGATCGATTGGGTGCTGCGCACGCTCTCGCACCGCGGCTGACCGACCCCAACCCGCAACGCCCGGCACGCTGGGAACCCCGAGGAAGGACAGAGATTCTTGAGAACCAAGCAAGCTATGCAAGACGAAGAAAAGACCGAGGGCGGCGCAAGCAGTCCAGAAGCGCAGGCTCAAGACGGCGCCACGCCGTCGAGTGCTGAATCGTTAGTGGCCGGTGAGCCTCCCCGCAACCCGAACATGAAGTGGTACATCATCCACTCCTATTCCGGGTTCGAGCGCAAGGTGAAGGAGTCGCTGGAGTCGCGGGTCCAAGCCTTCGGCTTGCAGGACAAGATCGGACGGGTGCTGATCCCGACGGAGCCGGTGACCGAAGTACGCGGCGGCAAGAAGTACACCACAGAGCGCATGTTTTATCCCGGCTATGTGCTGGTGGAAATGGACATGGATGACCACGTCTGGCACGTGGTGAAGTCCACGCCACGCGTGACTGGGTTTGTGGGAACTGGGCAACAGCCGACTCCGCTTTCGGAAGAAGAGGTCAACCACATTGTCTACCGGGTAAGCGAGGGGAAGGACAAACCGAAACTCAAGGTCAAGTTCGAGAAGAACGAGGCGGTAAAAATCACCGAAGGGCCGTTCGCCAGCTTCGACGGGATCGTGGATGAGGTCAACGAAGATCGCGAGACTCTGAAGGTAATGGTCACGATTTTCGGACGCTCGACACCGGTTGAACTGGAGTTCAACCAGGTGGAGAAAAAGGATTCATAAATGGCAAAGAAGGTCACAGGGTCGGTAAAGCTTCAAATCGCGGCGGGCAAGGCCACGCCAGCTCCGCCGGTGGGCCCGGCGCTGGGGCAGGCGCAGATCAACATTATGGAGTTCTGCAAACAGTTCAACGCGCGTACCAACGCGAAAGAACTGGAAGGACTCATTGTCCCGGTGGTGGTAACGGTCTACAACGACCGCTCGTTTACGTTCATCACGAAAACGCCTCCCGCTTCGGTTTTGCTCAAGCGCGCTGCCGGTATCGCCAAGGGGTCGGGCACACCGAACAAGGACAAGGTGGGCAAGGTTACCGCAAAGCAGGTGGAGGACATCGCCAAACACAAGATGCCGGATCTGAATGCGGCTTCGGTCGAGGCCGCGACTAAGAGTGTGCGCGGCACGGCGAGGTCGATGGGGATTGATGTGATTGGATAAGATCGTGTGGGGACGGGTCTCCGACCCGTCCTCTGCGCGTCGAAGACCCGCATCCACACAAGTTTTGCCGGCAGAAGTACAGTCGAAAATACTACGGCCCGGCAGAGTAACGCTGGGCGGTGGGAGACGAGGGAACAAAATGAGAAAAGCTGGGAAAAACATCACGAAGGCACGAACGGCGGTGGAGAAGCGTCCGTACACGCTTCAGGAGGCCGTCCCCCTGCTGCAGAAAGTGAAATTCGCGAAGTTTGACGAGACGGTTGAAGTCACGCTGCGTCTGGGAGTTGATCCCAAGCACGCCGATCAGATGGTGCGTGGCACGGTGGTGCTGCCGCACGGACTGGGCAAATCCAAGAAAGTCCTGGTGATTGCCAGCGGCGAAAAAGTGAAAGAGGCCGAGGCGGCCGGCGCCGATTTCGTGGGCGGCGAAGACATGGTCGAGAAGATCACCAAGGAGAACTGGACCGACTTCGACGCGCTTATTGCCACGCCTGATGTGATGAAGTCAGTCGGACGGCTGGGCAAGATTCTTGGTCCCAAGGGCCTGATGCCCAACCCGAAGACCGGCACGGTCACGTTCGACGTGGCCAGGGCAGTGCAGGAAGTGAAGGCCGGTAAAGTCGAGTTCCGTACCGATAAAACCGCCTTGGTTCACGTGCCGGTGGGGAAGATTTCGTTTCCTCCCGAAAAGCTGGTCGAGAACGCTAGTACGCTGATCACCAGTGTGGTCAAAGCGAAGCCGTCCGTGGCCAAGGGCAAGTACATCAAGGGATGCACCCTTAGTTCCAGTATGGGCCCGGGAATCCCCATTGACACGACGGCGGTCGAGGCGGCGGCGAAGGCGTAAGTAAGGATGGGCGCCTTTCGCGCACCGGGGCGAATCGTGGGCCGCTTAGATCCTTCGGCGCCAGAAGCAGGCCGCCTCAGGATGACACTGCAGGGGTTCTAAAAGGGGTTTAAGAATGGCGGTTAGCAAAGCAAAAAAGATTGAACAGGTGGAAGAGTTGGGCAACGAACTTAAGAGTGTGCCCCACGTGATCGTAGCGACATTCGGCAAACTCACAGTGGCGCAAGATTTCGAGCTGCGGAAAGCGCTACGAGCCTCGGGTGCCCGCTATCGCGTGGTGAAGAACACGCTGGCCGAGCGCGCCGCCAAGGGAAGCAAAGTCGAAGAAATTCTGAAGGACTTGGAAGGCCGGACGTCGATTGCCTACACCCAGGGAGATCCAGTTGCGCTGGCCAAGGCGCTGGCGAAGTATGCCAAAGATAATCCGGAGTTCAGCTTCAGGGCAGGGGTAGTTGAAGGCCGCGTGGTCTCGACCAAAGAGATTGAGGCGCTGGCCACAATGCCTTCCAAAGAGGAGCTCTACTCCAAGCTCCTGTTCCTGATCAATGCTCCGGCGCAGCGACTGGTCACGGTTATGAATGCTGTGGGCCGCGATTTGGCCATTGTCGTGGGTCAAGGTGTGGAGAAGCAGAAGTTCAAAGAGGCTTGATGGTCGGCTCAAGCGAGCCGTACGAAATCAGCGAACTGATAACTCTAAAGCGGAGAAATAGATATGGCGGATCTGCAGCAGTTGGAAGAACAAATTGTGGGGCTGTCACTGCTCGAGGCGGCATCCTTGGTTAAGAAGCTCGAGGAGCGCCTTGGCGTTTCCGCGGCAGCGGCGGCTCCGGTGATGGTCAGCGGCGGCGGTGCGGGTGCCGGCGCGGGCGCCGCGCCGGCTGAGGAGAAGACGGAATTCAGCGTTGTTCTAAAGGAAGTGGGAGCCAATAAGATCAACGTGATCAAGGCTGTACGCGAAGTGACCAGCCTGGGCCTGAAGGAGGCCAAAGACCTGGTCGATGGCGCTCCTAAACCGATAAAAGAGGGTGTCTCCAAGGAAGAAGCGGAGAACATTAGGCAGAAGTTCACCGATGCCGGCGCCACTGTGGAAGTTAAGTAGTGGCGTGTGGCCGGGCATGCGCCTGCCGTCCTTTCGGCTAGGTCTGAACGGGCTAGGGGCGGCGCGCGGCGTGTGCTGCTGATGAGCTGTACGTCAATACGTGTAAGCGCACGATCTCACTGGATGAACCCTGGGGAACAGTGTTAGCATCTATATAAATATATAAATGGCGCTTTCCTCGTTCACGCGAACTGATGGCGGTCCCGAGTTCCATAATACCCAGCAAGTGGACCGGAATCGCTGAGAAGAGTTTGGCAGCCTGTCCCGCAGGCGGCGGGACGGAACGGGCCTTAGAACTGGCGCGGAAATATACAACTGATGAAAGGCAAATAGACGCATTTGGCGCCTGCGGGGAAGTTTGTCCCTCCTGCGGGTGCCCGCGTATTTTCCCCGTTTCCATGCACGCGTAGTGCTTACGGCGCGTCCTTTGCGCCCCATTCCTCTGTTCTCGTCGCGGCCGACGGTCGCGCTTGAAAGTTGGGAGTCCGTAGAATGCCGACAACGAAGAATATCCTTCCCAAGCGTTTTGATTTTTCTGATCGCTTTCTGCAGATGGATCGGCTGCCGAGTGAGCGCGACGATGCAGGGCTCCAGGCGGTCTTTCAGTCCGTGTTCCCGATAACTGATTTCCGCAATGTCTCGCAACTGGAGTTCGTGGACTACGCAATCGGCAACTGGGAGTGCAAGTGCGGCCACTTGAAAGGCCTGCACCACCTGCGTACGACCTGCCGCAATTGCGGATCGACTGTCATAACCGATCCATTCCACCCTGGTGATGTGCTCTGCAGCAAGTGCGGCACATACAACGCCAACACCCCGGACTTCTGTAACAAGTGCGGTGACCCCGTCGGCCTGCAATTGAAGTATGACGTCAGCGAGTGCGAAGAGCGTGGCATGACCTATTCGGCGCCGCTCAAGGTGACCATGCGCCTGACGATCTATGAAAAAGACGCGGAGACTGGCAACCGCTCCATCCGCGACATTAAGGAGCAGGAGGTCTTTTTCGGTGACGTGCCGCTGATGACTGCCAATGGCACATTTATTGTTAATGGCACCGAGCGAGTGATCGTCAGCCAGTTGCACCGCTCTCCGGGCGTGTTCTTTGAGACAGCAAACAACCGCACCTATTTCCTCGGCAAGATCATTCCTTACCGCGGATCCTGGGTGGAATTTGAATACGATCAGAAGAACGTGCTCTACGTGCGCATTGATCGTAAGCGCAAGTTTCTGGGAACGATTTTCCTGCGCGCGTTGGGCCTGCGTTCGAGCGAAGACATTCTGCGCACGTTCTACACCGTGGACCGGCTGGTGATTCGCGACAAGAAGCTGCACTGGACGGTCGAGCCAGCAAGCGAAAAGCCCACCAATCTCCTAGGCATGAAGCTGGCACACAGCATTAAGAGCAAGTCGGGTGAGGAAGTCGCGCACTCCGGTCGCAAGATCAACCCACAGATCATGAAAGAGATCCAGAAGGCGAAGATCAGTGAGATCGAGGTTGACATCAGTGATCTGGAAGGCGCCTGGATGGCCAGCGATGTGGTGGATACCACAACCGGCGAAGTTCTGCTCGAAGCCAACTCGGAGCTGACAGCCGATAAGCTGTCGAAGATTTTAGATGCTACCGGCGTGGTCGAGCTGAATGTCTTCTTCCCGGAGCGGGACGACGTAGGTACAGTGATTAGCCAGACGCTTCGCCGGGATTCGATAAAGACGCCGCAGGAAGCGCTGATCGAGATCTATCGCAAGCTGCGTCCGGGCGATCCGCCTACGCTGGATACCGCTACGGCGCTCTTCCACGGCATGTTCTTTGATCCGCGGAAATACGACTTCTCGCGCGTGGGCCGGCTGAAGTTCAATATCAAGCTGTTCGAAAACCAGGATGCGACGAATCTCGATAAGCGCACGCTCGATCCGGACGATTTCTACGGGACGATTCGTTACCTGCTGAAGCTGCGCAAGAACATCGGTGCAGTAGACGATATCGATCATCTAGGGAACCGCCGCGTGCGCGCCGTCGGCGAGCTGCTGGAAAACCAGTTCCGCATCGGATTGGTGCGCATGGAACGGGCCATCAAAGAAAAGATGAGCGTGTACCAGGAAATGTCCACGGCCATGCCACATGATTTGGTTAATGCCAAGCCGGTGATGGCCGCGATCCGCGAGTTCTTCGGGTCCTCCCAGCTTTCGCAGTTCATGGACCAGACGAATCCGCTTTCGGAAATCACTCACAAGCGGCGCCTGTCGGCTCTCGGGCCGGGTGGTCTGTCGCGTGAACGCGCCGGATTCGAAGTCCGCGACGTGCATCCGACACACTACGGACGTATTTGTCCAATTGAGACGCCGGAAGGGCCGAACATCGGTCTGATTTCGTCACTGAGCTGCTACGCGCGCATTAACGACTACGGCTTTATCGAGTCGCCATACCGTAAGGTGAAGAATGGCCGCGTGGTGGACTACGTGAGCGTGGTCAACGCCGGTGACAGCGACCATAAGGTCGGTGATCACGTCGAGAAGCATGAGATCGAGAAGGCCAACGCTGAACTCAAGGACCGTCGCAAGCGACCGACCGAGATCGAGCCATACTCGTTCTACCTCTCGGCTTGGGAGGAAGACCGCCACGTGATCGCTCAGGCGAATGTGGAACTGGATGACAAGGGTCGGATCATCGGTGAACTGGTCAATGCCCGGAAGGCTGGCAACTTCGTGCTGGTGAGTCGGGACGAGGTGGATTATATCGACGTCAGCCCGAAGCAATTGGTGTCCGTGGCGGCTTCGCTGGTGCCGTTCCTTGAGCACGACGATGCTAACCGAGCCCTGATGGGCGCGAACATGCAACGTCAATCCGTGCCTTTGTTGCGGGCGGAAGCGCCGATTGTCGGCACGGGGATGGAAGGTGTCACAGCGCGCGATTCTGGCGCAGTGATCCTGGCACGGCGCAATGGCATGATCGACTCCGTAGACTCGGAGCGGATCATCGTGCGTGTTGAGGGCGAACACCACCCAGGACAGCTCTCGCGCGAGGTGGGCAGCGATATCTACCAGCTCACCAAGTTCAAGCGCTCCAACCAGAACACCTGCATCAACCAGAAGCCGATCGTGCAAAAGGGGCAGCGGGTGTCGAAGGGCCAGGTAATTGCCGATGGCCCGTGCACCGACTTCGGCGAGCTAGCACTCGGCCGTAACGTGCTTGTCGCCTTTATGCCCTGGCGCGGGTACAACTTCGAGGACGCCATCCTCGTCTCCGAGAAGCTGGTTAAGGACGATTACTACACCTCGGTGCACATCGAGGAGTTCGAGATCGAGGGGCGTGATACCAAGCTGGGGCCCGAGGAAGTCACACGCGACATCCCGAACGTCAGCGAGTCAATGCTGCGGAACCTGGACGAGGCAGGCGTTATCCGCATTGGCGCAAGCGTGAAGCAGGGCGACATCATGGTAGGCAAAGTCACACCGAAAGGCGAGACTCAGCTCACGCCGGAAGAAAAACTGCTGCGCGCAATCTTCGGTGAGAAGGCTGGGGATGTCCGCGACGCTTCGCTCTACTGCCCACCTGGAATCGAGGGCGTGGTAGTGGATGTGAAGATCTTCTCCCGTAAAGGTCAAGAGAAAGACGAGCGCGCCAAGTCAATTGAGGCGGAGCAGATCGCAAAGTTGGAGAAAAACCTCTCCGACGAGATTCGAATCCTCACCGATGAGCGTTTGAAGCGCCTCGAAGGCCTGCTCGGTGGCAAGGAGGTCCTTGCCGACCTGCACGACGAGCGCACCAACAAGCGTCTGCTGACTAAAGGTGGGCTTCTTGATCGTGACACGATCGAGCGCATCTCCACCCGCAACCTGAAGCGAATCAAGTTTCCCGATAAGGATCCGCGGGTGAACGAGCAGATCGATGAGATCGAGGAAATGACCTCTCGTCAAATCGATGTGTTGAAGAAGATCGTTAATGAGAAGAAGGAGAAGCTCACCAAGGGGGACGAGCTTCCGCCCGGCGTGATCAAGCTGGTCAAGGTCTACATCGCCATGAAGCGCAAGCTGAGCGTTGGCGATAAGATGGCCGGCCGTCACGGCAATAAAGGCGTGATTGCCCGAATCCTGCCAGACGAGGACATGCCGTATCTCAACGACGGGACGCCAGTGGAGATCGTTCTCAACCCGCTCGGCGTACCCAGCCGTATGAACGTGGGCCAGATTCTGGAAACCCATCTGGGCTGGGCGGGGCACGAACTGGGCAAGAAGATCACGCAACTGCTGGTTGAGAACACGCGTGAGGAAGCCATCAAGCGTGAACTCAAAGCTCTCTTCAAGGATACGCCGATGGCTGAGTCGATTGCCCAATTGGATGGCGACGGGCTGGAGGCGGCGGCCAAGAGTCTGTCCAAAGGCGTGTTCATGGCGTCGCCGGTGTTCGATGGCGCGCGCGAGACCGAGATCAAGGTGTTGCTCGAGCGGTCCGGCTTGCCCAAGTCGGGGAAAACGTATCTCCATGATGGCATGACTGGCGACAGGTTCGAACAGCCAGTGACTGTGGGCTACATCTACATGTTGAAGCTTTCGCACCTGGTGGACGACAAGATCCACGCGCGCTCTATCGGACCGTATTCGCTGATTACGCAGCAACCCCTGGGTGGCAAGGCGCAGTTCGGCGGACAGCGTTTCGGAGAGATGGAAGTCTGGGCGCTCGAAGCTTACGGCGCTGCCTTCATTCTGCAGGAACTGCTCACCGCGAAATCCGACGACGTGTATGGCCGCACCAAGATTTACGAGGCCATCGTGAAGGGCGAGGCCGCCATGGAACCGGGAGTTCCCGAGTCCTTTAACGTGCTGATTCGCGAATTGCAATCGCTTTGCCTGGACGTTGAGCTGATCAAAGCTGCGGAAAAGAAGCCGATGGCTAAGGCGGCAGCAGACTAGGGTCAGCGGATAGTGGTCAGTGGCCAGTTGACCGACCGCTATCCGCAAAGGGCCCCTTTTAGACTTTGGAAGGACCGAGACCCTTTGCTCGCTCCTGAGTGACTGGGTCTAGAGAATTGCTGGCCACTCGTTTTGGGAGCCGCGTGCGGCGGCGTACTAGCCGCAGGAACCGGAGGAACACCTTGTATCGTTCGAGCCCCTTTGACCTGGTCAATCCGATTGCCGACTTCGATGCCATCCGCATCAGTCTGGCATCTCCGGAAAAAATCCGGAGCTGGTCGCACGGTGAAGTAACCAAGCCCGAAACTATCAATTACCGCACCTTCAAGCCGGAGCGGGATGGGCTGTTCTGTGCCCGCATCTTCGGTCCGGTGACCGACTGGGAGTGCTTGTGCGGAAAATACAAGCGGATGAAGCACCGGGGCGTAATCTGCGACAAGTGCGGTGTGGAAGTTACGCTCTCCAAGGTGCGCCGCGAGCGACTAGGCCACATCGAGTTGGCATCGCCCTGCTCGCACGTGTGGTTCTTCAAAGGCTTGCCCAGCCGCATCGGCCACCTGCTCGACATTTCACTGCGCGATCTGGAGTCGGTGCTCTATTTCGAGGCTTACGTTGTGGTCGAGCCTGGAGAGGCGCCGGTGAGAGAGCGCGAGATTATCAAGGACGAGGCCAAGTATCGCGAGCTCGACCAGCAGTTTCGCGCTACCGGCTTCAAAGCCATGATGGGCGCAGAAGCAATTAAGGAACTGCTGAAGCGTGTCGAGATCGAGGTGCTCTCCAGCGAACTACGCGAGAAGATGAAGAATGAGTCTTCACTGCAGAAGCGGCTTAAATATGCCAAGCGGTTGAAAGTAGTTGAAGCCTTCCGCAAGAGTGGCAACAAGCCAAGCTGGATGATCCTGGATGTGATTCCGGTCATCCCGCCGGAGTTGCGGCCTCTGGTGCCACTGGATGGCGGGCGCTTCGCCACATCCGATCTTAATGATCTGTATCGCCGTGTGATCAACCGCAATAACCGGTTGAAGAAGCTGATGGACTTGCACGCGCCGGAAGTGATCGTGCGCAATGAAAAGCGCATGTTGCAAGAGGCCGTGGACGCACTGTTCGACAACGGAAGGCGTGGGCGCGTGCTGCGCGGCGCCAACAACCGGCCACTGAAGTCCCTCTCAGACACTCTCAAGGGCAAACAGGGGCGCTTCCGTCAGAATCTGCTGGGCAAGCGTGTAGATTATTCCGGCCGGTCGGTGATTGTGGTCGGCCCCGAGCTCAAGCTGCACCAGTGCGGTCTGCCGAAAAAGATGGCTCTGGAGCTGTTCAAGCCATTTATCTATCACCGACTGGAGCAGACGGGGCACTGCACGACCATTAAGCAAGCCAAGGAGATGGTTGAGCAGCAGGAGCCCATCGTGTGGGACATTCTGGAAGAGGTGATTAAGGACCACCCGGTGCTGTTGAACCGCGCCCCCACCCTGCACC
>WNFA01005786.1_pt1 | contig 10329 bp, 13 predicted proteins | sample 5400481 | NCBI WGS metagenome assembly WNFA01 (sample SAMN13153340, study PRJNA577476) | soil metagenome | isolation source: 120 cm saprolite under Douglas fir tree site 2 hole 1 replicate 2 | place: USA:California | collected 2015-04-18 | reverse complement strand
AAAAAGCACGGAGACGATGATGACGGGAACGGGATTGCCGCTGGCGGGCGTGAGGGTCGTCGAAATGACCCATATGGTGATGGGCCCGACCTGCGGCATGATTCTGGCGCAGCTCGGCGCCGAGGTCATCAAGGTCGAGCCGCCGGCCGGCGACAAGACCCGCAGCCTCGGCGGCATGGGCACGTCGTTCTTCCCGCTGTTCAATCGCGGCAAGCGCAGCGTCGTGCTCGACTTTGCAAAGGCCGAGGACCGCGAGACCATGGACCGGCTCTTGGCCAGCGCCGACGTGTTTCTGGAAAACTTTCGCGATGGGCAACTTGAAAAGCAGGGGCTTGGCGCCGATGAACTACGGCGAAACTATCCGCATCTGATCGTCGCCGGACACAAAGGCTTTCTGTCCGGTCCCTACGAGCATCGCCCGGCGCTGGACGAGGTGGTGCAGATGATGTCCGGCCTCGCTGCCATGACCGGGACCAGCGCTAAACCGCAGCGTGTCGGATCGTCGGCGAACGACATCATGGGCGGCATGTTCGGGGTGATCTCCATTCTCGCCGCGCTCTATCAAAAACGCAGCGGCGCTCCGGGTGCCGATATCCGCATCGGATTATTCGAAAATTGCCTGTTCCTGGTCGCCCAGCACATGGTCGAGTACGAGATGACCGGCAACAGACCGCGCTCGATGCCGGAGCGCGAACATGCGTGGCCGATCTATGATATTTTCGAGACCGCCGGCGGCGAGCGCATTTTCATCGGCGTTGTCACCGAAGGCCACTGGCAGAGTTTTTGCCGCGAGTTCGGCTTGCAGGAGTTTCTGGACGATCCCGTTCTGCGCACCACCACGGACCGGATCCTGGCGCGATCAAGAATCATTCCGCGCGTGACCGAAGTGATAAGACACTGCAACGCGGCGGAGCTGTCCGCGAAACTCGACCGGCTGAACATCTGCTTCTCGCCGATCAATCGCCCCGAAGACCTGTTCGACGATCCGCACGTGTTGCGGCCCGGCGGGCTTGTCAATAACGTCAATGCCGATGGCGCGCCGTTCCGCGTTCCGGCACTTCCGATCGAGTGGAACGGGGCCAGCATCGGCGAAGGACTGAAGGTGCCGGCGCTCGGCGCCGATACCGAAGCGGTTCGCGCCGAGCTCGAGGGCCAAGAATTTCTTGAAGGCAACGGTTTTTCTCCAACCGGTAAGACCGCTGTGAGGCTCGCATGACCCGCGTTCAAGACGTCTATCCGGCCGACAGAGTGAGCTTGCGCGAGGTCGGTTTGCGCGATGGCCTGCAACTGGTGAAGACTTTTCCGTCGACGGCGGCGAAACAACGCTGGCTCCGGGACGAATACGCCGCCGGCGTGCGGCATTTCGAGGTCGGCTCGTTTCTCCCTGCGAAAACCTTCCCGCAGTTCGCCGACGTGCGCGACGTCGTCAAAGCCGTGGCATCGCTGCCGGGGGCGCATGGCATCGCGCTGGCGCTCAACGAACGCGGCGTCAACGAAGCGCTGGCGTCAGGCGTTGCCGAAATTGCATCCGTGGTCTCGGCCACCGAGGAGCACAGCCAGGCCAATGCGAACAGGTCCCGCGAGGAGGCCATTGCCAATGTCCGGCGGCTTTGCGAGTTGCGCGACTCAAGTCCGCACAAGCCGATCGTCAATGCGGCGATCTCGATGGCGCTCGGTTGTTCGATCGCGGGGCCGGTAGACCCGAAAGAAGTGATAAAACTCGCCGAAAGATGTCTCGAGGCCGGCGTCGATTTCGTCGCCGTCGCCGACACCGTCGGCTATGCCGGTCCGAAGCAGGTCGGCGAACTGACCAAGGCGATCGTGAACATATCCGGCGCAAAGCCGGTCTGCGTGCATCTGCACGATACCAGAGGCATGGGCATCGCGAACGCGTCGGCAGCGCTCGATGCCGGCGCGCGCATCCTCGACGGCTCGCTGGGCGGCCTCGGCGGCTGTCCGTTCGCGCCCGGCGCCACCGGCAACGTCGTGTTCGAGGACCTGGTATTTCTGTGCGAAAGCAAGGGATTCGATACCGGCATCGATATCGAAAAACTGGTCGCGGTGCGCTCGATCCTGCGATCGGAAATGCCCCATGAGGCGCTCTATGGCGGCCTCGCCCGCGCCGGGCTGCCCGACCGGAAATCCAGCGTGGCGGCCTGACCTCGCGCCGTCACTTCGGGCTGTCATCCGTCGGCGTTGGCCAAAGCTTCTCTATTCCGAATCTTCGGTTGCGAGTTTTGCCAGAAGTCATGCAGCGCCATGCCGCCAGCCATGGCGGCGACGAAGACAATGATGCCGGGCGACAGCGTCACAAGATTTTCCAACGCCGGTCCCGGGCACAAGCCGACAAGCCCCCAACCCAGTCCGAATAGCGCCGCCCCAACGACAAGCGGCCGGTCGATATCGCGCTTGGTCGGCCAAAAGCTTTTGGTCGCAAGCAGCGGCCGCGAACGGCCCTTCGCCAGCATGAAGCCCGGCGTCGACACTGCGAGTGCCGCGGCCATCACCACGGCGAGGCTTGGATCCCAGGCGCCGAAGATATCAAGAAATCCCAAGACCTTTGTCGGCTGGACCATTCCGGAAATCAAAAGGCCCGCGCCGAACACCAATCCGCACACCAAGGATGCGATCATCCGCATGGTTCAGCCTCCGAGCAAGTGATGGGTGACCGCAACCGTCGCGATCGCGGCCAGCATGAAGATGACGGTTGCCGCAATGGAACGGCTGGACAGGCGCGCTATTCCGCAGATGCCGTGGCCCGAGGTGCAGCCGCCTCCCAGTCTTGTGCCGAAACCAACCAGCAGGCCGGCTCCGATGATGACGGTCCAGCTTGCCGGCAGCTTTGGTGTCGGCATCGCATAGCCGATCCAGCCTGCAATCAGCGGCGCCAGAATGAGCCCCGCGATAAAGACGATGCGCCAATCCCTGTCGTCGCTTTTGAAATTCAGCAGGCCGCCAAATATGCCGCTGATGCCGGCAATGCGGCCGGTCAAGAGCATCAGCAAGACCGCGGACAGGCCGATCAGGCCGCCGCCGATCGCTGCCGAAACCGGAGTGAAATTTGCCATGGCCTTACTCCAGTGATTCCAAGCGCACGATCTCCGATGCGCCCCACAGGCTGACTCACAGCCGCGTCACGCGCAATCGCAGCGCATTGCCGACCACACTCACCGACGACAGCGCCATGGCCGCGGCGGCAATGATCGGCGAGAGCAGGATACCGAAATGGGGATAGAGGATGCCCGCGGCAATCGGGATGCCGGCGGCATTGTAGATGAATGCAAAGAAAAGATTCTGCCGGATGTTGTTCATGGTCGCCTGCGAGAGCCGGCGCGCGCGAACGATGCCGCCGAGATCCCCTTTCAGCAGGGTAATGCCGGCACTCTCCATCGCGACGTCGGTGCCGGTGCCCATGGCGATGCCGACGTCGGCCGCGGCCAGCGCGGGGGCGTCGTTGACGCCGTCGCCGGCCATCGCCACGATCCGCCCGGCCTTCTGCAGTTTTGTGACGACGGCACTCTTCTGATCGGGCAGGACTTCTGCCTCGACATCTGATATCCCGAGTTTTCGCGCGACGGCGTTTGCCGTGGTGCGGTTATCGCCGGTCAGCATGATGACCTTGATGCCCTCCGCCGCCAGCGTCTTCAACGCATCCAGCGTCGACGGCTTGACCGGATCGGCGATGGCGAACAATCCGGCCAGCTTGCCGTCGACCGCGATATTGATGACGGTGGCGCCGTCGCCGCGCAGACGCTCGCCTTGTTCGTTCAGCGACTGGGTTTCGATGCCGACAGATGTCAGGAAGTTGGAATTGCCCAGGAGAATAGTCTTGCCGTCAACCTTGCCGGTCGCGCCTTTGCCGGTCGGCGAAAAGAACTCGTCTACCTTGCTCAATTCGAGATTGTGCTCCTTGGCGGCGCGGACGATCGCATCGGCGAGCGGATGCTCGCTGGCGCGCTCTACGCTCGCGGCGAGCCGCAGAATCTCGCTCTCTTGAAATCTCGCCGTAGCAATGATCGAGACGACCTTCGGCTTGCCCTCGGTCAGTGTCCCCGTCTTGTCGACCACCAGCGTATCGATCTTTTCCATGCGCTCCAGGGCTTCGGCATTCTTGATCAAGACGCCGGCCTGCGCGCCGCGCCCCACGCCAACCATGATCGACATCGGGGTGGCCAGCCCGAGCGCGCAGGGACAGGCGATGATCAGAACGCTGACGGCTGCGACCAGGCCGAACGCCATTTTGGGTTCGGGTCCAAACAGAGCCCAGGCGCCAAAGGCGACCAGCGCTACGACAATAACCATCGGCACAAACCAGCCGGCAACCCGGTCGGCCAGCCGCTGGATCGGCGCGCGCGAGCGCTGCGCCTGCGCCACCATCTGCACGATCTGGGAAAGCAGCGTATCGCGCCCGACTTTGTCGGCACGCATCACGAATCCACCGGACTGGTTGAGCGTGCCCGCGATCACCTTGCCGCCGCTCTCCTTTGTCACCGGCATGGATTCACCGGTCACGAGCGATTCGTCGAGCGATGACCGGCCTTCGAGGATGACGCCGTCCACCGGCACTTTTTCTCCGGGCCGGACCCGCAATGTGTCGCCAACCTTCAGGCTGTCGATCGGCACCTCATGGTCGGTTCCAGTATCACCGACAAGACGTGCGGTTTTGGGCGCGAGCTGCAACAGCGCCTTGATAGCTCCCGACGTCGCCTCGCGGGCGCGCAACTCCAGCACCTGGCCCAGGAGAACGAGCACCGTGATCACGGCGGCGGCTTCGAAGTAGACCGAAACCGCGCCGCCATGTCCGCGGAAAGTCGCCGGGAAGATATCTGGCGCGACGGTGCCGACGAGGCTGTAGCCGTAGGCCACGCCTGTGCCCATCGCGATCAGGGTGAACATGTTGAGATTGCGCGTCTGCAGCGATTGCCAACCCCGGACGAAGAACGGCCAGCCGGCCCAGACCACGACGGGCGCGGCGAACACCAGTTGAATCCAGTTCGACAGGGTCTGGTCGATTAGGCCGTGACCACCGACGAGGTGTCCGCCCATCTCCAGAACGACGGCCGGCAGGGCAAGCACGAGGCCCACCCAAAACCGGCGCGTCATGTCGGCGAGTTCGGGATTGGGTGGCGCATCGAGGCTGGCCACCTCGGGCTCCAGCGCCATGCCGCAGATCGGGCAGCTTCCGGGGCCGACCTGGCGGATCTGCGGATGCATCGGGCAGGTGTAGATCGTGCCCTCCGGCATGGCGGCTTTCGGTGTGGTCTTGTCGAGATAGGTTTGCGGGTCGGCGGCGAATTTGGTTCGGCAGCCCGCCGAGCAGAAGTGATAGGTCTCGCCGCGATAGTCGAACCGGTGCTGGCTGGTCGCGGGGTTGACGGTCATTCCGCAGACGGGATCGCGCACGGTCGTCGTGTGGTCAGCATGATGGTCACCATGGCCGTGGCCGGCGTGATCGTGACCTTCGCCGCAGCCCCTCGACGCGCCGCCGGCCTTTGCGTTTTCAACCACGGTCATCGAGTTCTCCATCGCGCCACTTGTAACCTATACCCTGTAGGGGTATATAGGCGACATGCGAAAAGACATCAAGACATCCTGCCAAAAACGCCTGAGCCGGATCGAGGGCCAGGTCCGCGGCCTGTCCAAAATGGTCGACGAGGACCGCTATTGCATCGATATCGTCACCCAGATCTCGGCGGTTCGTGCAGCGCTCCGGCGCGTCGAGGAAGAAGTGCTTAGGGATCACGTGTCGCATTGCGTCGAGCACGCCATCACCAGCGGCAACAAGGCCGATCAGCGGGAAAAGATCGCGGAACTGATGGCCGTGATTGGTCGGTCGGACCGGTAACGCTTGGCTTAACGTTTGTTTGGCAGTCAATGAGGTTCGGCTGAGTCGTTTGCCACTGATTTGTGGCGTGATCCGTGGTGATGTCCGAAAACGTGCATCAATGGACAAGCGAGCAGAAGAAGATAGGGTGCGGCAGCAAGAACGTGCCCCGTATGGGTCGCCAGCAAATAGACGCCGAGTGCTGCCGCGGCCAGAGTTACAGTCAACCCAAGCTTAGAGCCCAGAAAATCAGCGAATCCGTTCATGGTGGCGCTCCAACTGTTGATCGTCATGTCGGCATGCTCATCTCTCAAGTCTTAAGTACCAAGCGGTGATCGGTTCGCGTTGAGGCAGATCAACCTACCGGGAAATCGACCCTAACTCCGCGCGCGGCAAGACGGAACAAGAACGGGCCGGGGTCGACGACCTGCTCGGGCATCCAGGCGCCGGGGTCCCCAACTTCACCCTCAATCAGCATCCGCGCCACGCCGGCGGCGCCCGCGGCCGCCGCGTCGGCCTGGGTGTGACCGAAAAGGGTCGCGTGTCTCGAAATCCCGGCTCGTCGAACATCGACGCGGAGCGCAAACCGTGCGCCCTTGTCCGAGGATCGGTCCTGGCGGCATCGCGCTATGGTGTGACGGATTCCCTCGATAGCCAGCAGGTGCGAGACGCCGCTCTGTGCCACGATCGAAAGAACCCTCGCCAGCCAGGCGGGTTCAATGGCTAATCTCGTAACAGCGGTCCTGACGCCCATCGTGCGGGGGTAGAGGACCTGATCGGAAAAAGGAAACAGATATGCGGACTGCGCTCCGACCGGCGGCGGGTATTCGACAAGACGCGGAACACTGAAAGCGCGTGCCGGACGGTCCTCCCCGCCAACGTGGATGTCGAAAGACATCGCCAGCTCCTGCAGGAAGTAGTCGAACGACGCGGGACCGCTGACATCGGCCGCATTCAGCAGGAGCGCAGTTTCGATCTCGTCGGCTCCGCCAAGCGCATCGGCGAGTGCACGCACCATCACGTTCGAGATGCCGGGGACGATGCCGGTTCCCAACACCAACCGCGCTCCGGACGCCCGCGCGGCGGTGTCGATCCTTTCGTATTCCGCACCGCGCCCAAGCTCGGTCAGATGCGGCGTAATATCGGTATATCGCAACCCGCGCTCGACGGCCGCCCACAGCAGCGTACGGCCCGGCTGATCGATACAGCTGATGACGACAGCGACGCCGTCCAGCGAAGCCGCAATGGACGATGGCACGGCAATGTCGATACTTCGTCCGAGAACGCCATGGCCAATCGCAGTCGCCGCCTCATCCGCTCGCGCGCGGCTGCGGCCTGCGACGACGACACGGCCGGGGTAATCTGGTCCGAGTTCTGACGCTATCCGCCGCCCGACCACGCCATAGCCGCCGACGATGAGAATGTCCCGATCAACCAAATCGTGGCTCCTCAAAGCCTTCGGCGCGGAAGGCTTGCGCCTTCATCCAATGAAGTCCCATTTGAAATTGCATGCTTTGGCGCCGTCGGAGATCCGATGCCCGGGACCGCCCCGCGAGAACACGACTTCGTCGGGAAGATACGAATTGAAGGCGGCGTTATCGACCTGGCAAATAACCGGCGTCAGCTCGGGAATTCCCATCGCCGTCGTGAGTTCGTGGTAGAGGCATCGCGTGATCTTGATCTCGAACCGCCGTTCGGTCCGCTCGACCACCTCCAGCGTGTTCCAGCGCGTTGGGCCACTCTGATTGACGATGATCTCTTCGTCGCAGAGGTTTTTGAAGGTGCGATCCTCCTCGGCGGCGTGATAGGCGAAATTCCATTGTGCGACGCCTCCGGTGAGAATCGCGACGCGCATGATCTCGAATGCGGTTTTCTGCCCGAGTTCCCTTTTCAGATTGATGTAGACCCACAGCGGCAGCGCGCACATGTCGACCATTTCTGCGGGAAAGCGCGGATCGATGGTTTTCTTGAACCGATTGACCGTCAATTTGCATTTCACCAGGAACAGCCGCGGGAACCGAATCTTGCCACGCAGCAGATGCAACAAGATGGGCGTGGTGATCTTCCGCAAATCGAGTTGAGCGGCCGCGCGCGATGCTCGCGGGCGCGCGGGTTCACTGCGGAGGGCGGGGTCGACCTCGGTAAGCGCCATGTTGTTCCTCCTTCATCCGAAGGTGGCCTTGAATTGCAATTTGCAAAAATACTGGAAAGGCAATCGAGCGCCTTGATCCAGATCACGGCCCAAAATATGGCCGAATATCCGCCTATCGAGAGGCGGGTTATTTGCTGGTAAGGCTTGATACCAAAAAACGATGGGGCCGCTACGCCGGAGATCTGATGCTCATCCCGGATGTGCGCTGAAAATTACGATTCCAGCAACTCCGCAATCAAAGGAAGTATAATGTCGAAGAAGACTTCAATGGCCGCCATTGCGATGATCGCGGCGGGCCTGCTCAGTAGCGCCGCGAATGCTCATCCGGAGCTTCAATCGGCAGAGCCCGCTGCTGGCGCGGCCATGACGACGTCGCCCACGCAGATAAGGATCACATTCAATGAAAACGTGATCCCAAAATTCTCCGGCGTTGAGCTGAAGGACCAAACCGGCAAGACGATCGCGACCGGCAAGGCCGCGGAATGGCACGCGGTGTCCGACGACACCCACCGAGTCAAAGGCAGTTACTCGTTCAGCGTAGCTCCCTGATGATCGATCTTGGACTCGTCATCGCGCGGCTTCTGCACTACGCCGCGGTGACCACGCTCGCCGGTGTGTCATTTTTTCCGCTGTACGCGTATGCGGACCCCGAACCGATCATGTTGCTTCGCTGGCGGCAGGGCGTGCTTCTCGCGGCCGCCATTGCTGAGTTACTCAGCGGTGTCGTGTGGTTCGTTTTCTCGGTCGCGAACATGAGCGGCACCTTGGCCGACGCTGCCGATCGCGAGGTGCTGTGGACGGTATTGAACGAAACGACTTTTGGCAGAGTTTGGATGGCGCGAATGCTTCTCGCTGTCATTGTTCCCAGCGTGATTTCAATTCGCTTGGCTTCGACGGCGAGCCCAAAGCCGGATTGGATCATGGCATCGCTGACGGGCGCGCTGCTGGCGTCACTGGCTGGGGTAGGTCATTCCCAAATCGAGGAAGGCGTGGCGGGTGTAATTCACGTGACATCCGACGCGGCGCATCTACTTGCCGCCGGCGCGTGGCTGGGAGGGCTGTTGCCGCTCGGATTCATGCTTTTGTGTTACGGTCGTGAAACTGAAACGGCGCGGGCAACGGATATAGATGAGGTTTTGCTACGTTTTTCTGGAATGGGCTATATCGCGGTGGCGACGCTCGTCGGATCAGGGCTCATCAACGGCTGGTTCCTAATTGGCAATGTTTCCGGCCTGTTTGGAACGCCATATGGACAGTTGCTCATGGTGAAGCTGGCTCTTTTTGCCGGCATGCTGGCGCTCGCGGTTTCGAACAGGTTCTGGTTAATTCCGTCGCTGACGACAGATGATCCGAACGGTTCGACAGCCTGGACTGCCAGACTGTGCAACCATGTGCTCGGCGAACAGTTCTTGGGTCTCACGGTTCTTGCAGTCGTGAGCGTCTTGGGAACCATGCGGCCTGCAGTAGGCCAATGATGGAGATGTGCCCACCGATGCGATTGCAACTGCACGTCTGGATTTTCGCTCCCATCAACGATCGACCCCGAACGAATACTCCCCCTTCACGCGGTGGGTGTCTTCGGAAACAGCATGCCAAGTGACTGTATAATGTCCGGCCGTCAACGGCGTTGGCAAGGGCACGACGAGCTGCTTCTGATCCTTTGGATCGGTCACGGGAACGCCGGTGGGGATTGTCTTCCCACTTTCATTTTTGATTTCCACGCCCGAAAATTTCGCGATTACGCCTTCGCTGAAATTCAGCTTGATCTCGGTGGGGGAGACCTTGCTAGAAACATCAGCCGCGGGGCTGGCATATGTTAGTTTCGGATGAGCGTTGGCTGAGGTAGCTAGCAGGCTAATCGCGATAACTGCGAGGGTACCTATCGTTATCGTATTCCGGGACATTTTCGATTCCTTTCCTTGTAACTCAGACCGCAGCGCAGGATTCCCCAGTTGGAAACCGAGTTAATAACCCCGATAGCCATAGCCATAATAACGCGGCCTTGAATAATAGTAGTATTGCGGGGCCGACTGATATCCGTGCGCCTCGTCATGAAGGTCCCGAAGCGCACGATGATAGGCACGGTGCTCACCACGACTGTAAAAACCGTACTCGTGGGCACGTTCGTGCGCGTCAGACAATTGGTCGTGGAACCGATCGTGAGAGTCATAACCATAGTCTTCATCATCGTGAGCAAATGCGGGCACCACGGGTACACTCAACAATACGACGGCGGCCACAAAAAGAGTTTTTCTTGGGGTCATGGTCATCTCCGTTCGCTGTGTAAGCCCAAAGCGGCCAGGCGCTATGGGTTCACTAATTTTCGGTTCCTAAGCGGAGAACTTAAACGCGT
>WNFA01006212.1_pt1 | contig 10331 bp, 6 predicted proteins | sample 5400481 | NCBI WGS metagenome assembly WNFA01 (sample SAMN13153340, study PRJNA577476) | soil metagenome | isolation source: 120 cm saprolite under Douglas fir tree site 2 hole 1 replicate 2 | place: USA:California | collected 2015-04-18 | reverse complement strand
CGGCCCTCGTCGGTTTCTATCTGTCGTTCGTCTTCTCGCTGCCGACCGGACCGGCCATGCTGACCACGGCCGGGTTGTTCCTCATCCCCGGCGGCTTACGGACGCTCGTGCAGCGGTGGCGACTCGGCTGATCGGGGGCACCGGCAGGGTCAATCACAACTTTGCCGACGCCGCCACGGCGATCCCGCTCGGCGTCGCATTCGCGCTGGCTCGTCGTGGCGCGACGCCTCGGTTCACCGACGGTCTCGATCGGGTCGAGGGAGGAGAACGCCACCATCGCATCGGTGCGCACGCGCACGATGGGTTGCCGATGGGACTCGTCGTGTACGTAGCGCGGGTGCTGCCGGTGGGCCTCGCGGCGACGCCGCCCTCGATCGCGCTGGCCCAAGGATCTCGCGCCGACGATGAGCTCGCGGAGGCCCGGCGCCTGAATCAGGAGGCCACCGCGATCCGGAGCTCCGGAAAGTTCTCGGAGGCAGTTCCACTCGTCCAGCGTGCGCTCGCGATCCAGGAGAAGATCCTGGGGCCGGAGCACCCGGACGTCGCTGCGAGCCTCGACAACCTGGCTGGGCTGTACCGCGACCAGGGCAAGTACGCCGACGCCGAGCCGCTCTACCGGCGTGCGCTGGCGATCGGAGAGAAGGTCCTGGGGCCGGAGCACCCGGGCGTGGCCGCGAGCCTCAACAACCTCGCGGGGCTCTACCACGCCCAGGGCAAGTACGCGCAGGCCGGACCGCTCTATCAGCGCGCTCTCGCGATCGGGGAGAAGACCGTCGGGCGGGAGCACCCGAACGTCGCGGCGAGTCTCAACAACCTGGCGCTGCTCTACGGCGCGCAGGGCAAGTATGCGGAGGCCGAGCCGCTCCAGCGGCGCGCGCTTGCGATCCAGGAGAAGGCGCTGGGGCCAGAGCATCCGGACGTGGCCACGAGCCTCAACAACCTCGCGGAGCTCTACCACGCCCAGGGCAAGTACGCGCAGGCCGAGCCCCTGTATCGGCGTGCGCTCACGATCAGGGAGAAGGCGCTGGGACCGGAGCACCCGGCGGTGGCTGAGAGCCTCAACAATCTCGCAGAGCTCTACGACGCCCAGGGCAAGTACGCGCAGGCCGAGCCGCGGTATCGGCGCGCGCTCGCCATCCTGGAAAAGGCGCTGGGGCGGGAGCACCCCGATGTGGCCACGGTCCTCGACAGCTTGGCCGGGCTCTACAAGGCGCAGGGCAAGTATGCGGAGGCCGGGCCGCAGTATCGGCGCGCGCTCGCCATCCTGGAGAAGGCGCTGGGGCCGGAGCACCCGAACGTGGCCACCGTGCTGGAGCACTTGGCCGCGGTTCTGCGGAAGACGAACAGAACGGCCGAGGCAGAAGGAATGGAGGCTCGCGCGAGGACGATCAAAGCCAAGCACGCCCCGACTGCCCCGGCGAAGTGACACCGCGTGCTGGATACGTTGAAGCCGGGGCGGCTTTATTCGCCGCGTCGGCAGATAGGTATCACGCAGCATCAGGACCCGCAGCCGTTTGGTTCGGCAGGCTATAAAGTCGGTCTTCACGTCGTTGAGCACGTGTGGCGGCGCGAAGCTGGCGAGATCAGGAGGCTAGGGGTAGCCGGATCGTGAAGGTTACTCCGCTATCGATGGCGCTGTTCACGGAGATTCTCCCGCCCTGCCCTTCGACGAGTGCGCGGCAAATCGCCAAGCCCAGGCCGACGCCGGGCGCCTCCATGTGGCGGGCGGCACTTCCCCGGTAGAACCTCTCGAAGAGCCGGGGTAGCTCGTCCTCGGGGATTCCTGGACCACTATTGGACACGGCGACCACAGCCGAGCTCCCCTCGATCGCGACGCCGATCGTGACGTCACCGCCCAGAGGCGAGAATTTGACCGCGTTGTCCAATACGTTCGCGACGACATGGCTCACCGCGGCCGGGGCAACGTTCACTGCCAGTTCCGGCGGGATATCCGTCACGAGCGCCACGTTTCGGCGAAGCGCCTCAGGGCCCAGAAGTTTCACGGCCTCGTGGAGGATCGATATCAAGTCCACTGACCGCGGTGCCCCGGACGATCCACCCGCGTCCAGGCGAGCCAGCATGAGTAGCTCATCGGTCAGGTGAGAGAGCCGTTCGACCTCGCTCAGGCACGATCGCAGCGCTTCCTCGTACTCGGCACGTTCTCGTGCCCGGCGCAACGTCACCTCAAGCTCCGCGCGGAGGCGCGACAGTGGCGACCGGAGCTCGTGCGAGGCATCTGCGGTGAAGCGACGCTGAGCTTCGAAGCTCCGCTCGATTCGAGCAAGCATGTCGTTGAGCGTCTCGACCAGGCGAGCCATCTCATCCTGGGTGCCCGGATGCGGGAGCCGCTCGGCGAGCGCCGACTCCCCGATCACCCTCGCGCGCGCGACGATACGATCAATCGGACGCAGTACTGTCCGCGCCAGCATGGCGCCCGTCAGCACGACTGCGCCGAGGATGCCTGTCGACATCGCGAGAAAGAGGATTCGCGCCAAGCGCAGAGTTGCGTTGGCGTCGTCGAGAGATGTTGCAACCTGAATCGCATACACGTGATCACCGATCTGGAGGGGAACCGAGATAAGTCGAACTGGTTCGCCGCCGAAATCGTTCAAGGTTTCGAAGGCCTTCTCGCCGGTGCGTAACTTCGCGAGGAGGGACGCTGACGTCGGAAGACGCGCGGTGCCCAAGTTCGCGCTGCGGGCGATGATTCGGCTGTCCAGGTCCACGAACTGGATGAATTTGTCGAGCCGAGGAAAGGACGGCGGCGCCGTGCCCGGGGACATCTCATGGATGTGGAGCGGGTGGCTCAAGTCGGCCGTCGTCGCATTGGCTTCCGCGAGGGCCAGATCCAGGAGCGCCTGGTCGACTTGGCCAAGCACCATGCGAGAAAACGCCCAATCGGCACCGAGCGATGCCATCGCCAGGATGAGGCCGACGGCCACGACGTGCCGAACGAAGACTCTCCGCTTGAGAGTGAGCTGGATCATGGGCCCGAGGGGCCCACCAGGTAGCCGCCTCCTCGAACTGTATGGAGGAGCTGAGGTGTACGCTCCTCGTCTATCTTCCTCCGCAGGTGGCTCACGTGTACGTCCAGCAGGTTCGTGAGTGTTTCAGGCTCCGCCTCCCAGACTCGTTCGGCGAGCGAGGCGCGACTCACCACTTCACCTGCGTGACGCATGAGAACTTCGAGAATCGCGTACTCCTTCGGTGTCAGGTTGATCGGCACGCCACCGCGCGTCACGCGATGGCTCAGTGGGTCGAGCGTGAGATCGGCGACCCTGAGGACGACGGATCGAGTCAAGTCCGAGCGTCGCAAGAGGGCATGGATGCGGGCCAAGAGTTCCGAGAACCCAAACGGTTTGGTGAGATAGTCGTCGGCGCCGGCGTTGAGTCCCGTGACCCGATCCTCGAGTGAGTCGCGAGCCGTGAGCATGAGGATTAGCGTCGAGATCCCCCGCTCCCGCAGATCCCGGCAAATGACACTTCCGTCCCCGTCCGGCAGGAGCCGATCCAACACGATCACGTCGTAGTCGTTGACGCTTGCCATCTCATCGCCTGCTTCGCCGGAGTAAGCGACGTCCACGATAAAGCGCTCTTCCCGCAGACCCGTGGCGAGCAGGCGCGCGGCCTTACGATCGTCGTCGATGATCAGGATTCGCATCCAGTAGTCGTACGATACTCTCGAGTCGTGTAGCGGGCAATCGGCTCACCCTTGGGTTCGGGGCCAGAAGTCACTTCCTTCAGGATTTCTTCAGGTAGGGTCCTGTAATTCTTCTGCGGGTCAACGGGTTCGTTCCTTCGCTCGCGTACCCGGAGACCTCGGATCACGTCGTCGCTCGGCGGGTGGCGACATCCGGGGACATCGAAACCGGGCGAAGGGCCCGCTGGCGAGGGACTATGAAACGTTCCGCGAGTCTCTTCGCAGTCTTTTGATGCTAGAGTTTGCCAATGTTGGCAGGCATCTTCGCGCGCGTGTTCGCGCCCTCGACATCGGTCGACGCCCGCCGTAGCGGTCATGACCGACACAGCGCCGGGGAGGACCCAATGATGGTGTCACGCGTGACCGCACCCTTGTCCCGCCGCACCCTGCTCAAGCTTGGGGGCGCGGCGGCGGCCGCGAGTACCCTCGGTCTCGGGCCCGACGAAGGCCTTGCGAACGGCGACGCACCATCCAAACCCGTTGCCGTGAAGCGCGGAGGCACGTTCCGCGTGCGCATTAACCAGCCGCCCGTTCACTTCGATCCCCATCAGACGGCTGCCTACTCGACGATGGTGCCCTTGTCGTTCGCGTATAACCGACTGGTGAAGGTCCAGAACGGCTCGAGCGTGGCGCCCGGCACACAGCCCATCGAGGGTGACCTGGCTGACTCCTGGGACTCGCAGGGGGAAACGGTCTACGTCTTCAAGCTTCGCAAGGGCATACGATGGCATCCCAAGCCCCCGGTGAACGGGCGCGAGCTCACCGCCGACGACGTCAAGTACACCTACGAGCGCTTGCTGGCCACGAAGGGCGGCAGCAATCAGGCCATCCTCGAGATGGTGGACAAAGTGGAAGCACCGGACAAGTACACGGTGAAGTTCACGCTCAAGGAACCCAATGTGTGGTTCGTCGACCGCCTGGCCTCCACCTCGACGTGGATCGTCGCCAGGGAGTGCGTGGAGAAGCACGGCGACCTCAAGAAGTGGGAGTCGGTGGTCGGCACGGGTCCCTGGATGCTGGAGCGCTACGAGCCGACCACCAAGATGAGCTTCGTCCGCAACCCGAACTACTTCCAGTCCGGCTTGCCGTACGTGGATGCGGTGGAGCTGACGGTCGACCCCGACCCGGCCTCGGCCTTCGCGACCTTCGTGGCCGGGAAGTACGATTTCGGCCCGGAGTACGGCATGGCGGTTCGCCGGAGCGACCTCAGCGTTGCCAAGAAAACGATCGGCTGGTACCTGCAGACTCGCGAGTTGCTCGTTGATTTCGGCGGCCTCGCGGCGATGAAGCTCGATCAGGATCCGTTCAAGGATGTGCGGGTGCGCCGGGCCATCGCCATGGCCGACAACTGGCACGAGATGCTCGAGCGCAATGTCTTGTCAAAGGGCAAGGGGGCGCCCAACCCGCTCGTCCCCGCCGCTCTCAAGGACTGGTCGGTGCCCATCAACAAGCTACCCCCCGAGGGGCGGAAGCTCTACGAGCCCGATCCGGCGGGCGCTCGGCAGCTGCTTGCCGAGGCCGGGCACCAAGGCGGCATCGCGATCCCCGTCGAGACCACGGCGGGGTACGGCCCCGACTGGATGGATGCCGTCAACATCGAGGTGAAAAACTGGAAGGCGGCCGGCGTCCAGGTAGACCTCAAGGTCAAGGACTCCAGCGCATTCATGTCCAGCTCCCTCCAGGGGAAGTTCGACAAGATGCTGCTGACCCAGCGCGACGGCCCAATCGACCCCGATTGGTACTTGACGCCGCTGTTGCCCGGCCACCCCCTCAACTGGTCCGGCGTCAACGACCCCAAGCTCACCGAGATGATCAAGCTCCAGCGCCGCACCGACAAGGAGAGGAAGCGCCGGGAGATCGTCTACGACATCCAGCGCTATTTCTCCCAGCAGGTCTACTTCACGTTTGGCCCCTCGGTGAGCGCCGTGGCGACGTGGATGCCCTACGTGAGGGACTTCGGGCCGAACATCGGGCCCGACTATGGCGGGCGGCTCGTGGCCGCCTGGCTGGACAAGTAGACGCGCGCGCTCGCCGCCCTCCTCCTCGTCCTCCTCACCGGGACCGCCGCCTGGGCCCACGATGAGCGCTTCTCGGCCTCGAACGTAGAGGTGAGGCAGCACGAGGTCCTCTGGACGGTGGATGTGGCGACCGAGGGCCTCGCAAAGGTCGTGCGGCTCCCCGCCAATCCGTTCAAGCTCAGCGATGCCGAGCTCCAGGACGCGAAAATCGACATCGTCGCCTACCTGCTCGAGTGTCTCAAGGTCGAGATCAACGGCGACTCCGTGGAGGCAGAGCCCGGAGCGCTCCAGCCGGTCTACGACAAAGCGGTGGCGACTGGAGAGCAGTACATCTCCTACGCGCGACAGCAGTTCCGATTCCGCTCGACGGCCGAGGTGAAGCAGGTGAAGCTCTCGGCGGCGCTCTTCTTGACCCTCACCAACAACCACCACGCAGCGCTCACCCTGTCGTGGAGCGGGATCCAGAGGCCCTTCTCCCGGTTCGGCCCGTTCGAGCTCGAGCTCACCCAGTCGCGCTTCAACCAGGGGCTCTGGGGCACCGTCGGGGAGTTCCTCCTCTGGGGGATGCACCACATCTTCATCGGGTATGACCACATCGCGTTTCTCCTGGCGTTGCTCCTGGCGGCGCGGAAGCTAGGCGACATGCTGCGCGTGGTGACGTCGTTCACCGTGGCCCACAGCCTCACGCTGCTGCTCGCGGCGCTGGACGTGATCCGCATTCCCGGGCAGGTGACGGAGTCGCTGATCGCGGCGTCGATCGTTTACGTGGCCGCAGAGAACTACTTCATCACGCTGGGCCGCCACCGGTGGATCCTCACCTTCGGGTTCGGCCTGGTTCACGGGCTGGGGTTCTCCAGCGTGCTGCGCGAGCGGCTGCAGGACCTGCAGGGCGTCCTGGTGCCCGTCGTGGCGTTCAACCTCGGCGTGGAGGTGGGCCAGGTTGCGATCCTGCTCATCGCGCTTCCCGTCCTCGTCTGGCTCCGCAGGGCGCCCGACGAGGCGGCGGTCGAGCGGCGTCAGCGTGTGCTGGTCCGGGTGGGCTCGATGCCCATCCTGCTGCTGGGGTTGTTCTGGCTCATCGACCGCGTCTTCCGACTGCGTCTCATGCCGTTTTGAGGGTCGGCCCTTCCTGCTCGTGCGAGTCGAACACATTGACACGGGCGGCAGCGATAGAATCCTCAAGGCGTAGGCGAACACCGACGTAAGTATGATGGAGGGCTCGGAGACATCGGAGGACATCCAGGCTGTGCTCAGGTCAGTAACCGTCATGACGGCTGCCACAGGCGAGGGCGGCGGCGCCTCGCTTGCGTGCGCCCGGTGAGCGCTACCTCCCGGCTGTCCGCTGGCGAAACGGGCTCATAGCAAGGAGCCGCGCCCGGACCATGTCTCGCGCGAAACGCCGCCGCCGGAGGATGACCGCCGTCGCGCAGACGCCGGTCGGAGACACCCGGTCGCGGAGGCTTCTCCTCCTTCTGTTCGCGCTGTCAGGCGTGAGCGGCCTGATCTACCAGGTCATCTGGGCCCGCCAGCTCACCCTCGTCTTCGGCTCGACCAGCGCCGCGATCACCAGCGTGCTCGCCGCGTTCATGCTCGGCCTCGCCCTCGGCAGCCACGCTGCCGGGCGCTGGGCTCGTCGGTGGGGCAACCCGCTGCGTGCGTACGGTCTCATCGAGCTCGGGATCGCCGCCTATGCGGTAGCGTTCCCGTTCCTCCTCGAGGTCCTCACCCTCGTTCACGTCCCTCTCTTTCGGCTTCTCGCGGAGGCCCCGATAGCGTTGGGCCTGGTCCGTGTCATCCTCGTCGCCGGACTCCTGCTCCCGCCCACCATGCTGATGGGCGCCTCGCTCCCGCTGTTGACGCGCGCCCTGGTGAGCGATGTCTCCCGCTTGGGACGAGAGGCCGGCACGCTGTACGGGCTCAACGCGCTCGGCGCAGCGGCCGGCGTCTATCTCGCGACGTTCTTCCTCATTCCCAACGTGGGTCTCACTGGAGGATGGCTCTCGGCCGCGGCGCTCAACGCAGCGGTTGGCGGCGCGGCCCTGCGGTGGGCCCGGCGGTGGCCGCCCATCCCCGGCGTCCGCAACAGCGCCCATGCTTCACCCGACACGCCCTGGCAATGGACCGTGGTCATCGCCTACGGGTGCTCGGGGCTCGCCGCGCTGGGGTACGAGGTCGTCTGGACCCGACTTCTTGTCCTTCTCTTCGGCAGCTCGGTGTACGCCTTTGCGGTGATGCTCGCGGGGTTCCTCCTAGGTCTGGGGCTCGGCGGCCTAGTGGGGGGCTGGCTCGCCGGACGAGGACAACACCCCGTCGTCCTCGCTGCCGCGCTCCAGGTGATTATCGGCGCCACCGTTCTCGCCGGCGCGCCCTGGTTCGACCGGCTCCCCCGGCTCTTCCTCGAAGCCTTCCGGGTGACCGGGGGCACCTGGTGGGCGCTGACGACCCTCGAGTTCCTCATGGCCTTCGGAGTGATGATCGTTCCCACGACCGCCATGGGCGCGACGTTCCCCTTCGTCGCGCGAATTCTCGGGGCGGAGCACGGGGCGGAGGGCGCGGTCGGCTACGCCTACGCGGCCAACACGTACGGCGCCATCGTCGGAGCGGCGGCGACCGGCTTCGCGTTGATTCCATGGCTCGGCTTCCGCGGCAGCCTCGTAGTGCTCGCCTGCCTCAACACGCTGGCCGCGTGCCTGCTGCTCGTGAGAGCGACGTCACCGGGTGGCTGGCTGCGCTGGGTGCTCCCGCTGCCCGCAGTGGCTCTCGCGGCGGTCGTCTCCGCTCTGCCGCCGTGGAGCGCGAAGGTGATGGCCAGCGGCGTGTACGTCTACGCCGACCGGTACAGCGCCGGGGGGTTCGAGCGGATGCTCGACCCGCAGCGCGTCCTCTTCCACCGGGAAGGCATGACCGCTACCGTCACTGTGATAGAGGGCCGGTATCGTTTCCTCCGCATCAACGGCAAGACCGACGCCGGTGATTCTCCTGACAACCTCACGCAGCGCCTGCTCGCCCACGTCCCGCTACTCCTCCATCCCGAGCCGCGATCCGTCCTCGTCGTCGGCCTGGGGACTGGCATTACTCTCGGAACGACCCTCCTGCATCCGATCGACCGGGCCGATACCGTAGAGATCTCCTCCGAGGTGGTGGAGGCGTCACGCTTCTTCGTGGAGCCCAATGGCGCGGCGCTGCAGGACCGGCGAACACGCCTTCGCGTCCTCGACGCGCGCACGTGGCTCATGGCCGGCACCACGAAGTACGACGTGATCATCTCGGAGCCGTCCAACCCCTGGCAGACCGGCAACGCCACGCTGTTCACGCTCGAGCACTACCGCCTGACCCGGGCGAGGCTCGCGCCCGGAGGCCTCTTCTGCCAGTGGCTACCGTTCTATCGGATGGACGAGGCCGACTTCGCGGCGGCGCTGCGGACATTCCAGACGGTGTTCCCCGACCTGACGGTGTGGTTCTCCGGTGGCGATGTCCTCCTGGTCGGCTGGACCCGACCGCCCGCCGTGGACACTCCGAGGTTCCTGGCCCGATCGGCGGATGCTCGGATCACGCGGAGCCTTCAGGAGACCGGCATCCGCGACGGTCCGGCGCTCCTCGGGTTCTTCATGCTGGATCCCGAACGCGTCCGGGAGTTCGCCGGCGTGGGATGGCCGTTGCACACGGACACCTATCCGCTGCTGGAGTTCTCGGCGCCGAAAACCCTCTACCGCGAGTCCGCGCCTCAGATCCTGAGCCGGCTCCGCCGCCTCGCCGGCCGCTCCAGCCTCCCGTTGACGGGCGCTCAGGGGCGCGAGCGTGCGTCGATGCTCGAGGCCATCGGCCGCCAGAAGCTTCTCCTGAAGATGCCCGAAGCGGCGATCACGGCCCTCGCGGAGGCCGAGCGGACCGGCGGCGGGGACCCTTCCGTCCTCCGTCGGCTCCAGGGGTTCGCGTGGAATGACGTCGCGATCGCGCGCGCGCGCGAGGGAAATCGCCACGAGGCGGCGGCGGCGTTCGACCAGGCCCTGCTGCGCGTTGCGGACGAGCCGCAGATCCACCTCAACCTCGGGCTCCTCGCGTTGCATCAGTTCGGGGAGTTCGACCGCGCCGAGCGGCATCTCCGCGACGCGCTACGACTGCGTCCGGATTACCGCGACGCCCTCGTACCGCTGGCGGCGCTCCTCGCGACGCAGCAACGCTGGGGGGAGGCGGAGACGTCGTGGCGCGACATCCTCAAGATCGATCCGGACAACAGTGACGCTCGACGCGGCTTGGCGGCTGCGGAGCTCGCGCGCACGGGGCGACGTTGACACGCGCTGCCCTGAAGAGCGTCCAGCCGCGATGACCAGTGGTTCCATCTGCTGGCGGCGAATCCGGTATCCCTTCGAGATGAGATCTTGTCCCGTCGCAGCGCCTCATAAAACCCGCCCCGCGAAAGCCTGAGCCACGCGGCGGTCTCGATCGGTGTGAGATACTCCGGCAGTCCGGCGAACGGCGTCGTACGCGTGATTGCCGGTCTCTAGTCGGTCGTGGTGGCCCTCACGAACTGCCGGTGTTGGTGCCGAAGGGGGGACTCGAACCCCCACGGGTTGCCCCACACGCCCCTCAAACGTGCGCGTCTGCCAGTTCCG
>WNFA01005783.1_pt1 | contig 10331 bp, 9 predicted proteins | sample 5400481 | NCBI WGS metagenome assembly WNFA01 (sample SAMN13153340, study PRJNA577476) | soil metagenome | isolation source: 120 cm saprolite under Douglas fir tree site 2 hole 1 replicate 2 | place: USA:California | collected 2015-04-18 | reverse complement strand
AGAGCAACGAAAATGACGTAGCGGTGTCGGTGAATCACGATCGTCGCGCTCCCGGCAGGGCCTTTCGAACGATACTCAGGGCCGGAAGCCCCGACCCCGGGCGGAGGCTAGGCGCGCCGTTTCCGATCCATCAGCGCCAGCACGTTCCCCTCGGAGTCGCGGAACTCGGCCAGCCACAGCTCGTAGTCCGCCGCTCGGTGCACGAGGTGCGGCTCGGTAACGAACTCCACGGCCCGCTCACGCAGCGTAGCGTGCGCGGCTGCGATGTCCGGAACGAGGTAGTAAATGAGCGACGCCGCGTGGTCGAGCTCGGGGGCCTCGGGGACGCCGAGCAGAACGGTCGTTGCGCCGCATTGGAAGAACGCCATCTGGGGCGGCGCTTGGAAGAGAAACGACATGCCAAGGGTATCGCGATAGAAGCGGACGGCGCGGTCGAGATCCTTGGCCCGCACGAAGATCTGGCCGATCGCGGAGAGGCCGAACTGCGGCGTGGCAGCACTCATACTACTGGCTCCTGTTGGGTGAGACAATGCAGCGTCCCCAGCCCCCACACCAAATCGACGGCGTGAATTCCCACGATCGGCCGATCCTTGATCAGCTCCGCGAGGACCGCGAGCGCGATGCGGTCCTGGGGGTCGTTGAACGTTGGCACCAGGACGGCCCTGTTTGCGATGTAAAAGTTCGCGTAACTTGCGGGGAGGCGCTGCTCGTCGAAGGAGAGCGGCGCGGGCATCGGCAAGTCAACCACCTCGATCTTGGACCCGTCTTCGAGTCGCATCCCCTGAAGACGCTCGCGGTTTTCCTCGAGTGGCCGGTAGTTCGCGTCGTGTGGGTCCGTCTCCCGGCACAGGACGACCGTGCGGGGATTGACGAAGCGACACAGATCGTCCACGTGGCCGTGGGTATCGTCACCCGCGATTCCCTCGCCGAGCCACAGGACGTTCGTCGCGCCGAGCTGGTCGCGCAGGACCGCTTCGATCTCACCGCGTCCGAGCCCGGGGTTTCGGACCTGCACGGCGGGATCGAGCAAACACTCCTCCGTCGTGAGGAGCGTGCCCCTCCCGTTCACGTCGATGCTGCCGCCCTCGAGCACCACGTCGCCCGCGCCAGCGCACGCGCGGAACAACCGGACCTTGAGCCGCGTGGCCACCCGCTCGGGAATCCGGTCGTCCTTTTTCCAGTCGGGATACTTGGCCCAGGCACTGAAGCGGAACCGCGCGATCGCCAGCTCCGGCCGCGGGCTCGTACGCCGCACGAACAGGGGACCGAAATCGCGGGTCCAACCCCGATCGGTGGGAAAGCGGAAGAACTCGACCCGGGCGAGATCCACGCCCACTCGTTCGAGCACGTGCCGCGCCTGCCGCTCGTGTTGAGCGGAGTTCACGAGGATGCGGGCGATTTCACCGGGGGCGAGCGCGCGCACGATCTCGCCGTACACCCAGGGGATCGGCGCGAACTTGCCGGGCCAGTCGCTCGCGTTGTGCGGCCATCCGAGCCACGTGGCGTGATGCGGTTCCCACTCGGCGGGCATGTGGAAGCCGACGGCGGCCGCGGTGTCGGCGCGGGTGGGAGGGGGCGACACTACGGGTGGTCGTCGAGGAAGCGGCTGCTGATCCCCGCGTAAGCGTCGATCCTGCGGTCGCGCAGAAACGGCCAGCCGCGCCGGACTTCCTCAATGCGCCCGAGGTCGATCTCACCCAGCACGATCGCCTCGCGGTCCTTGGGCGCCTCGGCCACGATCGCGCCGAACGGATCCGCGAGAAACGACGAACCCCAGAACTCGATGCCGTCGCCGTCGGTGCCGGTGGGTCGCTCGTGGCCGACCCGGTTCACCGCGGCGACGTAACAGCCGTTCGCGATTGCGTGGCTGCGCTGGATGGTGCGCCAGGCGTCGAGCTGCTGGGCGCCGTGGGTCGCCTTCTCTTTCGGATGCCAGCCGATCGCCGTCGGGTAGAGTAGCACGTTGGCGCCCTGCAGCGCCGTAAGGCGCGCGCCTTCGGGATACCACTGATCCCAGCACACGAGCGTCCCGATCCGTCCGACGCGCGTGTCGAACGCGCGAAAGCCGAGGTCCCCCGGAGTGAAGTAGAACTTCTCGTAGTAAGCCGGATCGTCCGGGATGTGCATCTTGCGGTAGATCCCCAACACGCGCCCGTCGGCGTCGATCACAGCCGCGCTGTTGTGGTAGAGGCCCGCGGCGCGGCGCTCGAACACGGGCACGATTACCACGACGCCCGCCTGCCTCGCCACCTTGCCCAGCGCCTCCGTGCTCGGTCCCGGAACGGGCTCGGCGAGGTCGAACAGCGCTGGATCCTCGCGTTGGGCGAAGTACTGCGACCGGAACAGCTCCGGAAGGCAGACGAGCCGAGCCCCGGCCGCGGCGGCCTCGGAGACCTTTGCCACCGCCTTCTTGAGGTTGGCGTCGGGATCGGCGGACATCGCCATCTGCACGAGGCCGACTGCGTATCGTGCCGGAGGCTGGGGATCGGTCATGGGGGAGAACACTACTATGTTGCGGGGGCGAACGCACCGTCACAGCTCGACCCGGCAGCAGCAGCTTACTTCTCGAGTCGGTAGCCCGCCTTGCGGACGGTGAGGATGTGTCGCGGCGCCGCGGGATCGGTCTCGAGCTTGCGCCGCAGCTCGGCCACGTGCGTGTCCACGGTGCGGCTCAACACCGCCGCGCTGTACCCCCACACCTCGGTGAGCAGCTCCATGCGGCTTGCCACGGCGCCGCCGCGTCGCAGCAGCGCGACCAGCAGGTCGAACTCTTTCGGGGTGAGCGCCACCGGCCGGCCGCTCCGCAGCACGGAGCGGGATGCGGGGATGACTTCCACGGCGCCGAACAGCTCGGGCTCGCCGGCGCCGTCTGCCGGTGGCGCGGTGCGCCGCAACAGCGCTTCCACGCGCGCCAGGAGCTCGAGCACGCCGAACGGCTTCGTGACGTAATCGTCCGCGCCCAGACGCAGGCCACGCACCTTGTCGGCCTCTTCGCCGCGCGCGGTGAGGATGAGGATGGGCATCCGGCGCCCCTCGTCCCGTAGCGCGCGGAGCACGCGGTAGCCATCCAGCCCCGGCAGCATGAGATCGAGAATGATCAAGTCGGGCCCTGCGTCACGCGCGCGGGCGAGCCCTTGGGTCCCGTCCTCCACGACGACGACTTCGTAGCCCTCGATCTCGAGGTTGTTGCGCAGGCCGAAGGCGAGGTCGGCGTTGTCTTCGACCACGAGAATCCGCGTCATGCGGTGGCCCCCGCGTCGGCCTGCACGGTCCCGGCACCGGACGCGGCGTGGGCCAGCGGAACCAGCGGCAGCTCGATCACGAACCGGCTGCCCGCCGGACCGCGCTGCGATGCGGGCGCGTCCTCCACCCAGCTGCGACCGCCGTGCAGCGCCACCAGCTCGCGCACCACGGACAGGCCGATGCCCGTGCCTGCGACCGCCGAGCCGCGGTCCCGCTCGAGTCGCCAGAACCGGTCCCAGATGCGCTCGCGCTCGGCCGCTGGAATCCCCGGGCCCTCGTCGTCCACCGAGACCCGCGCGCGGCCGTCGGCCACGGTGAGGCCGAGGGTCACGGTCTGACCCGACGGCCCGTACTTCACCGCGTTGTCGAGCAGGTTGAGGAGCATCTGATGCAGGGCGTCGGCGTCGACTGGAGCCACCACGCCGTCGGTGAGCTCGGTGCACAAAGTGACGCCGCGCGCGGCGGCGAGCGGCGCGAACCCTTCGGCCGCCTCGCTCACGAGCGGCGCGAGCGGCGCCGGCGCCGGTGAGAGCCGGGCAAGCCGCCGCTCCGAGCGGGAGAAGTGCAGCAGGTTCTCCACCAAGTGGGTCAGTCGACGCGCCTCCTGGTCGATGATCTCGAGCGAGCGCTCGCGCTCGTGGTCGGAGCGGACGCGGCCCAGGAGCAGGGTCTCCGAAAACATGCGGATCTGGGCGAGCGGCGTGCGCAACTCGTGCGACACACCCGACACGAAGTCGGCACGCAGTCGCGACAACTCGTACTCGCGGCGCAGCTGCAGCAGTGCGGCGACGACGAGTCCCGCCGTGAGCGCCAGCAACGAGAGCAGCATCGGCACATTCGATCGCGGCATCCCCCCGATTACGAGCTTGGGTGCCAGGTCGGGTCGGAGCGCCACCTGAACCTGCAGCCGGCCCATCATCGGTTCCTGGAACGAGTCCCGCGCGGCGAACAGGGGTGCGTATTGCACGGGGGAACGGTACAGCTCGACGCCGTCCGCCCCGGTGACGATCGCGGACCCCAGGGAATCGTAGCTCACGCCCCCCGTCAGCGGCCGCGGCAGCAACGGAAACTTGTCTTCGTCGGCTGTGTACAGCGGTTCGAACCCTCGCGGATCCTCTTCGATGCCGACGATGGTCCGGGGGGCCCCGGACTGGTCGTTCACCACGGTGTAGACGATCGCGCGCGACAGGCCGTCCACCGTGCGCACGATCGCGCCGAGGTGCTCCTTCGGATCGTAAACCGTGCGGCTGTGCACGGGCAGGGTGTCCTGCAACCACCGTCGCACGGCCGCTGACGGTGTCCCACCCGCCGTTTCCAGCCGGCCGCCCCGCAGGTCGTATCGAAAGGTGTAGCGGGCGAGCTTCCGGAAGTCGGCCGCGTGGGGCTCGCTGCTCACCGGCAGGTGGTTCGGCGCCGGAAGCTCGGTGCCAGGTCGACCGGCCTTTGCCCGCGAGAGGGCGTCCAGCGCCGGCCAGAACGCGTGATAGTACACGGCCATTTCGGTTCGCTGCGCGAAGCGCGCGGCGGCGAGGCGCGAGTAGTCGCGCAACACGCGCTCGGCTGTGGCCTTGTGACCGAGGAAATTGCGATACGCTTGCAGGGCGATAGCGCCCGCCAAAGCCAGCGTGAGCAGCAGCAGCGCGGCGACAAACAGCGCCCGCGGACGCGGTGGACGGGAAGCAGCACTCATGGACGCTCGGGAGAGATGCACCGGATCTCGGGGAGTTTCAAGGTAAGCCCGGCGACCGCGGCAGACCGCCCCCCTGACGGTTCTCTGACACGCTCCCCACTGCGCCTCCACCCGAGGCGCGGCGGCCTCGTCTACCTTTTTGCTTCGATCAGGGTCGTGGTCGAAGTGTTGACGGCCCACTTCGCCCGACCGGTCAACCCGGGGAGCAGTTCGTGCCCCGGGTTTGGCTTATGTTCCATACGACATGGCATTCACGCTCGCCAGTGCCGCGTTCGGAGAGGGGGCCGCCATCCCGGCCAAGTACACGTGCGACGGCGTAGACGTGTCCCCGCCGCTCAGCTGGAGCGGCGCGCCGGCGGGGACGCGAGGGTTCGCCCTCATCGTCGATGATCCCGACGCTCCCGCCGGTACCTGGGTCCACTGGGTGCTGTACAATCTGCCGGCGGCCGTCTCCGAGCTCCCGGAAAACATCGCCAAGGTCGAATCGCTCGACCTGGGTGGGGCGCGCCAGGGGCGCAACGACTTCCGTCGCCCGGGCTACGGTGGCCCCTGTCCACCATCGGGACCGGCCCACCGCTACTTCTTCAAGCTGCACGCGCTGGACGCCCCATTGACGCTCAAGGCCGGTGCACAGAAAAAGGATGTGGAGGCTGCTATGGAAGGCCACGTGCTCGCCACGGCGCAGCTGATGGGAACGTATGCGAGGCAGAAACGATGAGACGCGTGGTCGCACTGGCCGTGAGTTGTACGGTCCTTGGGGGCGTGGGGTCCCGCTCTCTGCTCCCTGCTCCCCGCTCCCCGACATTCTCCGTCGTCATCCTACCCGCTGACCTGCGGGGCCTCATGAGCGCGCTCTGGGTTGAAAACAATCGTCATTGGGACGAGCTGGCCGACCAGAACACGCTGACGCAGCTGCTCGGCACCGGAAAGCCGACGCAGCGGGAGTACCTCGGCTGTCTCGTGGGAGACGTGGCAGGTGACACGCTGTTCGTGCGACGGCTCGTACACGCGGAGAATCTGAAACAGCTGCAGTTCGCGGTGGCGGGGGACTGCGAGAGCGTGGAGCGGCTGGTGGGCACGTTCCACACGCATCCCTACCGCGCCGATGCGACCGGACGTGCGGTCAAAGAGCGCGGTTTGTCCGCGATGGACTTGAAGACGTTCGCCACGGCGTCCGACATGGTCACGATGGTGATGTGGGATCTGGACTCGCTCGACGTGGCGACCAAAGCCGGGGACGGCAGCGTGCGCCACCCCGTACCACTCGCCGTCCGTTAGCTGGCCGGGCGCACGTCCGCGTCGAACACTCCCGTCAAAATCCGGCCGCTTCGCTTGACCTGAACCCAGATGCGGTAGTGGCCGGGCTTCGGAAAAGCGTACGGGAAGGACACCGAGCCGGGAGCGGGGAGCGGTTCCCCCCGATGCGCACCGGTCATCGGGGTTGCACCGCCGGGTACCGCTCCCCGCTCCCCGCTCCCTCGTTCCAACGCCGTCAGCCTCGCGCTCAGGAGCCCGCGAACGGTATCCCCCGGCTGTCGCAGCGCGAAGGTCTCGAGCGCCGCGAGTGACACCGTGCCGGCGGGATGGAGATGGACGAACACGGCGCCGTCGTCGCGGGTGAGCATTGCGTGGCCTGTCATGCCCATGTACGGCTCCAACCGCGCAGGACGACCGGAAGGATCAGTGACGACGAAGTGCAAGGGAGCATCGCGATCCACGACGATTGGTGCCGGGCTCTTGTCCCAGATCATGGTGGAGCCGTCTATCAACTCGACGACATTTCCCGTTTCCCGTTTCCCGTTTCCCGTTGTCCAGGCGTCGTCCGGATCAGTCGGCCGCCACGTGCCTGCCCACACGTCGAGATCGACCGTGGCGACGAGCGTCTCCGCGAAGCCGCTCTCGTGCACGATGTCGGCGTACGCCCGGTAGCGCCCCCGCTCGAGCGGTGGTAGTGACGCCTCGAACGTCAAGGAGTCGAGGGGGAGCGGATGGAGGTGCGCGAACGCGGCGAGCGTCCCGTCGCGCACGAGGAACAGGTGCATCAGGTGGCCGTGGTCGGGGACGAGTGGCGTCCATTGCCGCTTGGCGTTGGTCCACGAGGAGTCGTCGATCGCGAGGCGCAGCACCTGGGCACCGCCGGCCGTCCGCACGGTGGCGGTCGCGTGCAGCGGCTGGAACAAGCCGGAGCGGTACTCGGAATCCACGCCGTTCCACCACGCTCGGCCGCCCACCAGAGCGAGGGCGAGCACCATGGTCGCGACACCCATGGCTACTCGGGGGCGGAGCGTCCGTCGCCGGTCGGGCACGGCTCCGGGCTCGAGACCGCTCTCTCGCACGGCTGCACCGATCAGGGTGACAGCACCAACGAAGAGAAAGGCACTGAGCCCGAGGAGCGCGGCGCCCAGTGGCATGTCGAGGGGAAGACGACGAGTGGCTACGGCCATCACTGGAACGAGCGCGGTGCCCGACCCCGCGGCACCTTCGACCGTGACCTGCACGCTGTACGACCCGCCCCTCATCAACCAGAGGGCCGCGCTGTACAGGGTCGAGTCTCCTGGTACGTGTTGGCCGACGTCGGGCGGTGGCGGCGCGGCGGTCTGGGGATCCCAGTACACCGGTAGGACGAGCACGCGTCGGGGGAGAGCGCCCTGGGGGAGTGGGGAGAGCAGGCGCACGGTGATCTGGGCGAGCCCGGGGACCACTCCAGGGGTGCGGACAATCACGCGCACCGGGTACGGGCCCGCCGTGCCTTCAAAATACGTGTCGGGACTGCCGACGTGGGCGGATGCGATCAGCGCGATGACGGCGACTGCGGCGAGCCGGCCGGCGCGCCCCGTCATCGCCGCAGACCCGCCATCCAATTCCCCCACCACAACCCGATTCGGGCGGAGCAGACCGCGAGCACCGCGGCGATTCCCAGCGTCACGGGGGTGACCGGGTCTCCCTCAATGCGCCAGAACCGGTAGCGCCATGGCCCCAGTCGGCTGGAGTAGTCCCATTGGTCCACGCCAAACCAGAAGTTCCGCGCGTAGGGCGTGAGCAGGAACTCGGCGAAGAACCATTGAGTCACGAAGAACACGGCCAGGAACGTGGCGCCGCCGAAGAGCGCGAGCCGCCAATCGCGGCCCGGGCCCCACCACTGTACGACGATATCGAGCGCGGCCGCCGCCACCACGAGCAGCAGTGGGAACGGCGGTGCGACCATGTGTGTCACCGGGTTGAACACGGGGGCGAGTTTCGGCGTCGCCGGGAAGAGTTGCAGCACCCAGATCATCACCAAAGAGATCGCGAGGTACGCGGCTGCGGTGGCGGTCGCCGCCCACCTGAGCCGCGAGGCGCGGGCCACGGCGATGAGCACGAGCGGAAAGGCTGCACCCGCGACCTTGTAGTAGAGCCCGTTGTGCGCGGAGTTAGGGAAGGCGATCTGCTCGATTCCCATGATCGCGATGTTCTGAATCAGGATTCCGGCTCCGAACGCGACGAGGAGTCCCGTAGCGCGCCGGCTGGCCTCGCCGGTGCGGTTCTGGAGCGATTGCACCAGGAACAGGGCGCCGAGCTGGATGCCCGTGAAGCCGAGGGCGAGAATGACGTGGGGCGGCGACAGCACTTTCACGTCGAGCCCGTAGGCGTTGTGCCACCAATTGTCGAACGGGCCCGACGCGAGCATCGCGATGGCGCCCCAGATCGCGACCCACGCGCCAAGCGGGCCGTGGAAGCCCCAGAACGTGACGCCGGTAGCCTGCTCCTGCGCGGTTCCCGCGAACGTCGTCTTCAACACCAGCCAGCCGCATGCCGCGCCGGCCAGGGCGCCGCCCAGGTAAATCGCCAGGTGGGCGGGTGTCCAGAACGTGTCGCGGCCGATCGTGCGGTGCCACGAGATATCCCAGATCACGCCGACCACCGCGCTCGTGGCCGCGATCACAACGGCGGCAACATACCACGGGATCCGGGGCGCACGCGTGCCGATGGCAACGCTCATCACAGCTCCTTGCGGGGGCTACCGTCGACCTTCATAATCTCGGGGCCGTCCCGGCGTCTGCATCCAAGCTACACCCCAATCCAGACGAGGGTCACTGAATGGCTGGGCTGCTGGCCAAGGAACGGATCATCGCCGGGCCGGGCTTCAATCGCTGGCTCGTGCCGCCGGCGGCGCTGGCGATCCATCTGTCCATCGGCATGGCGTACGGGTTCAGTGTCTTCTGGCTCCCTCTCTCACGTGCGATTGGAATCACCCAGTCCGCTGCGGACGACTGGAAGATCAGCACACTCGGGATCATGTACTCGCTGTTCTTCCTGTTCCTCGGTTCGTCCGCCGCCGTCTTCGGGCGCTGGGTGGAGCGGGAGGGTCCACGCAAGGCCGGCGTCGTGGCGGCGTTCTGCTGGGGTGGAGGGTTCTTCATCTCGGCTTTGGGCGTCTACCTCCATCAGATCTGGCTACTGTGGGTGGGCTCGGGCGTGATCGGGGGATGCGGGCTCGGACTGGGCTACATCTCTCCCGTTTCCACACTGATCAAGTGGTTCCCCGACCGGCGCGGTATGGCCACCGGCATGGCAATCATGGGCTTCGGTGGCGGCGCGATGATCGGCAGCCCCCTCGCCGACATCCTCATGCGTCATTACGCGACGCCGACGTCGGTCGGTGTGTGGGAGACCTTCGTCACGTTGGGCGTCATCTACCTCGTCGCCATGCTATGCGGCGCGTTCGGGTACCGCGTGCCTCCCGACGGATGGCGGCCGGCCGGGTGGACGCCGCCGATGCAACAGAACGCGATGATCACTACGCGCCATGTGCATGTGAGCCGGGCGTGGCGCACGCCGCAGTTCTGGCTGCTGTTCACCGTGTTGTGGATGAATGTGAGCGCCGGAATCGGCGTGATCGGGATGGCATCTCCAATGCTGCAGGAAGTCTTCGGCGGCAAGCTGATCGGTGTACCGGCCGCGTTGAAGGATTTGCTCGGCGATCAACGCGCCCAGGTGGCGACCATCGGGGCGGGCTTCGCCGCACTCTTGAGCCTATTCAATATCGCCGGGCGGATCTTCTGGGCATCCCTGTCGGACTACCTTGGCCGCAAGCGAACGTACTTCGTGTTCTTCGCGCTCGGCATCATCCTCTATTCGTTCGCACCGGCTGCGGGGAGGATCCGCAGCATCGCGCTCTTCGTCGGGATTTTCTGCATCATCCTCACGATGTACGGCGGTGGGTTCGCGACGATTCCCGCCTACATCGCGGACCTGTTCGGTACGCGGTTCGTCGGTGCGATTCACGGACGCATTCTGCTAGCGTGGTCTGCGGCGGGCATTCTGGGACCGACTTTGGTCAACCGGCTGCGCGAGTATCAGCTCTCGCGCGGCGTGCCGGCGGCACAAGCCTACAACACGACGATGTACATCCTCGCCG
>WNFA01005782.1_pt1 | contig 10332 bp, 11 predicted proteins | sample 5400481 | NCBI WGS metagenome assembly WNFA01 (sample SAMN13153340, study PRJNA577476) | soil metagenome | isolation source: 120 cm saprolite under Douglas fir tree site 2 hole 1 replicate 2 | place: USA:California | collected 2015-04-18 | reverse complement strand
CCGTCACGAGCGCAGCCAGGATCCGGCCGAGCCGCAGCGCTTCTTCACACAGCGCCGGTCGCACCCAATCCTCGCCCGCGGTCGCGGAGTACCCCTCGTTGAAGATGAGGTAGATCACCTCGAGGACGGAAGCGAGGCGCGCGGCGCGGTCAGACCCGGACGGGACCTCGAACCTGACGCGCGCCTCGGTGAGGGTGCGCTTCGCGCGGACGATGCGCTGGGCGATGCTCGGCACGGGCGCGAGAAACCCGCGTGCGATCTCCTCCGTTGTCAGACCGCCCAGGACACGAAGGGTCAGCGCAACACGCGCGTCCTTCGAGAGGACGGGGTGGCAAGCCATGAAAATGAGCCCGAGAAGATCGTCGCCGACGTCCTCCTCGATCGCGGCGTCCATGTCATGGCTTCCACGCTCCCGATCGGCATCATGTCCGAGCTCGTCGTACTTGCGCTCGAGCGTCTTGCGCCGCCGGATGAGATCGGTGGCCCGATGTCTTGCGGTCGCCATCAGCCAGGGCCCTGGTCTCTCCGGCACGCCCGAGGCGGGCCACTGCTCGAGCGCGGCAACGAGTGCGTCCTGTGCGAGCTCCTCAGCCGTCCCGATGTCGCCGACGAGGCGAGCCAACCGCGCAATGAGCTGAGCCGACTCGATCCGCCAGATCGCCTCGATCGCGCGATGCGTTTCCTCTACGGTGCGACCTCCTTCACACGCCCTCGTGCATGGAGACCTCGCGGACCTCGAAGGTCCCGCCGTCGTAGGGTGCCCGCTTGAGCCACTCTAGGGCCTCGTCCATCGAGCGCACCTGCCACAGCCAGTACCCGGCTACGAGCTCCTTGCTCTCGGCGAAGGGACCGTCGATGACTCTCCGCTTCTTACCGTCGAACTGGACCCGCTTGCCTTGCGCGCTCGGGGAGAGACGGCCAGATCCCACGACCACGCCCGCCTTGACGAGCTCCGCGTTGAACTTCTGGTACTCCGCCATTGCCTCCGGCGTCGGTGGGGTCGCCGCCTCGCTCCGCTCGGCTTCTTTCGCCAGGATCAGCACACGCATCTCTCTGTCTCCTCTTTTAGATCGGATTCGCAGCCTCACGGCTCGCGGTAACTAGGGCCACATCCATATATCGAATGACAAAGCGCCTTTTCGACATGGCCTGATCCGGAGCAGACCACCAGCAGCCGTCCTTGACAAGGTCCGGTTTGGCCGTGTATACAACCTTGTAGTTATGGAACCTCTAGGTTATGGACGCGCTCCGGCCGAGCGACTCGATGCGACGTTCGCCGCGCTGGCGGATCCCACTCGCCGCGCGATCCTCGCGCGTCTCGCGTCGGGCCAGGCGTCGGTAACGCAGTTGACCGAGCCCTTCGCGATCAGTCAGGCGGCAGTCTCCAAACACCTCAAGGTGCTGGAGCGCGCCGGCCTGATCTCACAAGGGCGCGACGCCCAGCGGCGGCCGCGCCGGCTCGAGGCCAAGCCGCTCGCGGAGGCGACCGGATGGCTCGAGCGCTACCGCCGCTTCTGGGAGGGCAGCTTCCAGCATCTCGATGTCGTGCTCGATGAGCTGAAGGCCATCGAGAACAAACACGCGCGCACGGTCCGACACCAGAAACGCGGTACGAGAAAGCGAAACGTAAGAAGGGGAGATCGCAGATGAAGGACACCGTGAAGAACAGCGGGACGCTGGAGGTGACGACGCCTTCCGACCGAGAGATCGCCATGACACGCATTTTCGATGCTCCGCGCCGCCTCGTGTTCGACGCCTGGACCAAGCCCGAGCTGCTGAAGCGCTGGTTGGGTGTCCGCGCAGGCTGGACGATGGTGGTCTGCGAGGTCGATCTGAGGGTCGGCGGCGGCTATCGCTACGTGTGGCGTGGCCCCGACGGAGATATGGGCATGCGTGGTGTGTTTCGTGAGGTCGTGCGGCCTGAACGCATCGTGTCGACCGAGGTCTTCGATGACCCCTGGTACGCGGGCGAAGCGGTGGACACGCTGGTCATGGTCGAGCAGGGTGGCAAGACGACGGTCACGACCACCGTGCGCTACGCATCGCAGGAGGTCCGCGACGCCGTGCTCGGGTCCGGCATGAGCCGGGGGGTCGCCGAGAGCTACGACAAGCTCGCCGAGGTGCTGGCGTCGAGTGCGCGCGAGTCGTGAAGCAGCTCCCCGAGTGACGTACGCGAAAGGAAGCTGACCCGTGGACTGGAAGCTGGAATTGGTGCCGCTCCCTGTCGCAGACGTGGAACGCGCGAAGGCGTTCTACGTGGACAAGGTCGGGTTCAACTTGGACCACGACGTCCGGAATGGCGAGCTGCGTGTCGTGCAGCTGACGCCTCCCGGCTCGGCCTGCTCGATCGTCATCGGTAAGGGGATCGTGAACACGCCACCGGGCTCGGTGAAGCTCCTGCATCTCGTCGTCCCTGACATACGCGCGGCCCGTGCGGAGCTGGTCGCGCGAGGCGTGGAGGTCACCGAGGTCCAGGACCTCGGCGGTGGGATCTCGATGTCCTACTTCGATGACCCGGACGGCAACAGCTGGGCGGTGCAGCAGATCGCTCCCGGGGCTGGCCGCCCGCCCGAAGGCTGACTTTCAGCCCAACGTCTCAGGCACGACAAGCGCGAGCGGAGCTCGCGCCTTGTGGGGTGCCGGGGCTCGCGTCCCGGGCTATGTGAGCCGGAACGCGAGCCGACGGCGGCTGGGGAGGGGTGTGGGTGGCACTTTTAATGGGTGCTTAGCGCCTCTTAATAGCCGCGTCCGAGGACGATGCCGCGCCGTAATGACGGGGTCATTACCAAATCGTCATCTGAGATCAGGTTCGAATTCGGCCCGGAGCCGGTTTCGAGGGAATGACGGCGAGGTCATGCCAGATGTCGCCGCCAGGGTCACAGTTTGCGGCGTGGCCACCCAAGTCCGGATCACATCCCCGATCACGTCGCTGGTCCTCGAGGAGTTCCGGCTGCGGTCCCCAGACATGGGGGCTGCCGCGGCGCGTATCGCCGCGACCTTTTCAGGGATCGAACCCACGGTGCCGCTGCTCATCAGCATCGATGACCCACACGACGTCGCGGCCATCTGGGCGATCCACCGCGAGGAGGGGGCAGGGGCGGTTGCGGCGCAACGCAACAAGCTGGATCACTTGGTCGCGACCTGGCGGCCGCTCAAGCACTACGAACCGCGCATCACCGAGCGCTCGCAGGGTCCTCCTGCGCACTACCGTCTTGCTGTAACCGAATCCGGTATCAACACCACGGGGTCGGACGTGCAGGCCGCGACACCGCGGAGTTGGAGCGACTCCTCAACTTCGAGGCCTCTCGGTCTTCTATGGATCGGCTCGCCGCTCGGGACGCACGCGGGCCTCCTGATCCTCCTCGGTGACGCCGACGATGCGAACGACGCGAGGCCCGATCCACGCGCGTGGCCGTTACCTTTGACCCGCTACCTGGGCGTCCGAATTTACGCAAGCGTGCCGTAGAATCATTCCGTGGCCCCGGTACGGGCGGCTGCGTCCACCATGAGAGATTCTGAGCGCGCGGTCCGCGTGCTGCTGGTGATCGAGGATCGGGCGCTAGCGAACACCATCGACCTCACCCTCCGGCATGGCGGCTATGTCCGCCGGTCCGAAGCGACGGTGAAAGCGGCCGGAGCCGCGATCGCGCAATGGAAGCCGCATCTTCTCTTCCTTGACATTGACCTCGAGGCCGGTGCGGCGATCCAACTCATCGACGACGCGCGCGCCGGAGGCCCGATCGGCGTGATCGCGCTGACCCGGCGCAGCGATCTGCGGGGGAAGCTGGATGCATTCGAGCGCGGGGCTGACGACTACATCAGCGTTCCCTTCGTTCCAGATGATCTCGTGGCCCGCGCGCGCGCGGTGCTGCGCCGAACTCACGGCCAGGTCGGTGAGCTCGTGCCGCGCCTGCGTATCGGGGATCTGGAGATCGATGTTCTGAACCGAAAGGTGCTCGCTGGCGAACATGAACTGCATCTCACCTCACTGGAGCAGGCGCTGCTGTACCTGCTCGCCGCGAACGCGGGGAGCGTCCTCTCTCGCGAGCAGATCCTCGACGCCCTCTGGGGAGCTGACTTCGTGATCGAAAGCAACGTCGTGGATCGCCACGTGCGCGCGCTCCGCGTGAAGCTGCAGGACGATTGGCACAAGCCGCGCTACATCGAGACCGTTCCCGGGAGCGGCTATCGCTTCGTTCCCGGCCCCATCACGAAGGAGAACGGCCCGCTCTAACTCGGGCTCTCGTTACCGGACAGTCTCGACCAAGCGCCCGTGATCGGCGATGAGAGCATTCGTCCTCTGGAGTTGCCCGGCGATGAACTGATAGAAGCGGTCACGGAACAGGCGGAAGGCCTGCTCGTCCTCGTCGCGATCGACTGAAGCGAGATCGTCGCTCATGTTGCGCCGGCTCGACAGTATCTTCGCGTAGCGCTCGCGAAACCGCGAAAGGTTCGCGCCGAGGTCGGTAAGGCTCGTGCTCGCGTTCCTCGTCAGCATTTTGAACGTGTCCTGCTTGTCCCACAGCCTCGGCACCGAGAAGAGGAAGGGGTCTCGTCCGTACGCGAACATCTCGTTCCGCGCCGCGTCGTGCATGGGATACGTGACGATGAGGGCACCCGGACCAGTGCTGATCCAGCCATCGTTCAGCGTGCGCACCACGTCGTGATTCTTGAAGGCGGCGATCGGCCCGTCGATCGGCCGCTCGTTGCCCGCCTCGAATGCGCGGACGAAATTGTTCGCGGGGAACGAAAAGTCCGACATGCGCCCCAGAGCGAGTCCTTTCGCCACGCTGAGAATGTCTCTCACGACATTGATCAGGCCCGGTCCGCGGGTCTGCTTCGCGTCCCAGAGATCCGCTGCGGCCAACGCGTTGTGCACGACGTGGCTGCAGTTGTTGGTGTACGCGTTCCACGTGTACCCGCGTTCTTGCGCGCTGTCGTTGACCTCGTTGAGGTACGCGACGACTTTGCCGATCGCCGCGCGGCTCATCGGCAGACGGGCGCAGTAGGCGGTGCGAGCGAAATTCAAGGCGAAGTCCGTGCCGATCGAGTTCCGGACGATGAACTCCCTAACGGGCATCGCCGCTGGTCTTTGACGCATGACGTGCTCTTTGATCTTGACGCCGGCGAACCAGCCGGCACGGGTCGCTCTTCGGACCGCAGCTTCGTAGAACGCTGGATCGAGCGTCTGCTCAGGAGCCAGACCGCCACGGAAGACCTGGTCGCGCCCGGGGATCGCGACCCAGTTCACGTTCCGCAGGATCTGGTTGACGCTGATGCCTGTGCCCGTATCCGAACCTGAGAGCTCCGCGGCGTCCGCGACCAGCCTCAGACGCTGGTAGCCCAGGCTCGGATCGATCTCGGCACCGTGCAAGAACAAGCTCGCGTGCCCGCCCCAGCCGCCCGGAGTGGCGCCCTTCTTCTGGTACTGAGTGACAACGCAAACCTCGGCGTAATAGGGAAAGATGGCGTTGTAGATGCGCTGCGCCCGCGTCATTTGCGTCCTAGCTCGCGCAGGATGCTAACCGGGGGAGATGTGAGCATGTCGATTTCGCCAACCCCGTGTTCGACGTGTAGGTAGAGAAACCAAAAGGGAGACACGAAATGCGATTCCTGCTCTACACCACGGGTGACAACACGCAGCCGAGCGCTCCGCCAAGCCAGCAGATGATCGAAGAGGTCGGAAAGTTCACCGATGAGACGCGGCGAGCCGGCATCCTGCTCGCGACCGGCGGGCTCGGACCATCGACCACGCGCGTCCGCAACACGGGGGGAAAGCTCGCCGTGACCGACGGACCGTTCACCGAGACGAAGGAGCTGACCGGCGGGTTCGCGCTGATCGAGGTGAAGTCGCGCGACGAGGCGATCGAGTGGGCCAAGCGTTTTCGCAAGATCGTCGGCGACGGCGACAGCTTGATCCAAGAGGTCTTCGGGGGGTAGATGCTCCAGTGACCGGTGCCGAGACACACCGAGCCATCGATGCGGTGTGGAGGATCGAGTCCCCGAAGCTCATCGCGGGCCTGACACGGATCATGCGCGACGTCGGCCTGGCCGAGGATCTCGCACAGGACGCCCTCGTGGCGGCGCTCGAGCAGTGGCCAGAGTCAGGCGTCCCGGAGAGGCCGGGCGCCTGGCTCATGGCGACCGCCAAACATCGCGCGATCGATCGCTTGCGCCGCAACGAACGCCTCGAGCGCAAACGCGAAGAGCTCGGCCGCGAAACGTTGGCTCAGCAGGAGATGGCCATGTCAGAGCGCGACCCTTCGGCAGACGACGTCGGCGACGACCTGCTGCGCCTCATGTTCATCGCGTGCCACCCCATCCTCGCGCCCGAGGCGCGCGTCGCTCTGACGCTGCGCCTGCTTGCGAGTCTCACGACCGAGGAGATCGCGCGTGCCTTCCTCGTCCCGGTCTCGACCATCGCGCAGCGCATCGTCCGGGCGAAGCGGACCCTCACCGAGGCGCGCGTGCCGTTCGAGATGCCGGCGGGCGCTGAGCTCGACGCGCGATTGTCGTCCGTCCTGCAGGTCATCTATCTCGTCTTCAACGAGGGGTACTCGGCAACGGCCGGCGACGACCTGATACGCGCTGGGCTCTGCGAGGACGCGCTTCGTCTCGGTCGCATCCTCGCCGGGCTCGCGCCGAAGGAGCCGGAGGTCCACGGGCTCGTTGCGTTGATTGAGATCCAGGCCTCGCGCTCCCGCGCGCGAGTCGGACCGTCGGGCGAGATGGTCCTCCTGCTGGATCAGGACCGTGGTCGCTGGGATCAGCTTCTCATCCGCCGCGGCCTCGCCGCCCTCGAGCGCGCCGAGAAGATCGGTGGCGCGCTCGGGCCGTATGCGTTGCAGGCCGCGATCGCTGCGTGCCACGCGCGAGCGCGCACCGCCGCCGAGACCGACTGGGCACGCATCGTCGCCCTCTACGACGCGCTCGCTGAGCTCACGCCGTCGCCGGTCGTCGAGCTCAATCGTGCCGTCGCCGTCGCGATGGCCTTCGGCCCGGCGGCAGGTCTCGCGCTCGTCGAGGCGCTGACCTCGGAGCCGTCACTCCGGACGTATCACTTCTTGCCGAGCGTGCGTGGCGACCTGCTGGTGAAACTCGGCCGCTCCGATGAGGCGCGGGCCGAGTTCGAGCGCGCCGCGGCGCTGACGCAGAACGCCCGCGAGCGCGAGCTGCTCCTCCGGCGTGCCGCTGCGAGCTCGCGAAGCGCGGCCTCTTAGACCGAGCCAGGACGAGAATGTCCGAGATGGGGAAGACGCTGATCGTCGTCGGCTGCGCCGTGCTTCTCTGCGCGTGCGCCGCCACACATCAGGTCCCCACCGAACCGACTTTCCCTGTGTCGGCTTCGCCGGTCGCGTCGGTCACCGCGGCTGCGCCGTCGCCGGCGCTCCCGACAGCCACGCCGCGCGAAGAGCCACCGGCCATCGCCGCGGATCCGGTCGCGATCGCCGCGCAGGTCGCGACCGCCGAACGCGCGGTGCGGGACCGCGATCTGACCGGCGCGGTCCTCGCGTGGATGGGTCATCTGCAACAGCGGGCCTATCGCGCGGTCACCGCGCGGCCCGAATGGCACGACGCGTTCCTCGCCGCGGTGCCGGCCGACCTTCGCGCCGTCGCGACCGCGAACCTCGACGCGACCGCCGATCTGCGCGCGACCGTCGTGCCCGGTCCGGACCTGCCGAGCGCGTGGCGGATCGTCGCGCCCGCGCCGATGGAAGACCTCGCCCGGTACTACCGCGAGGCGGAGACCGACTTCGGCGTTCCGTGGTCGTACCTTGCCGCGATCCACCTCGTGGAGACGCGTATGGGTCGGATCCGCGGCACCTCCGTCGCGGGGGCGCAGGGTCCGATGCAGTTCATGCCGGGCACCTGGGCGGCGTACGGCGAGGGCGACGTGAACTCCGACCGCGATGCGATCCGAGCCGCCGCGCGTTACCTCCGCGCCAACGGCGCGCCGGCGAACATGCCGAACGCGCTGTTCCGCTACAACAATTCGCAGCGCTACGTCCGTGCCGTGACCGCCTACGCCGAGGTCATGCGCGCCGAGCCGGACACGTACCGCGGGTACTACAGCTGGCAGGTCTACTACCTCACGACGAAGGGTGACATCCTGCTGCCGGTCGGATACGGCAGCTGAGGGAGGTCCGCGCGATGTCGTTCGAGCGCAGCTTCGCCGGCATGGGCATCGGTGCCGAACCCGGTCCGAACGCGAGCCCGGCGGACGTCGGCCACTCCGACGCCGTGACACCAGCTATGCGGCTACAGATCCTGTCAACGGAACACTGGAGCCTGCTCCCATCGCGCTCCCTCGCCTGGAACGAATCCTTCAGCCGCGCGGGGATGTTCCTCACGACACTCACCGGCGCGATCGTGGCGCTGGCGCTCGTGGCGCAGGCGTCGGCGTTCGGCGAGGGGTTCACGGTCTTCGCCCTGGTCATCCTGCCGGTCGTGCTCTTCATCGGCGTGGCAACGTACCTACGCCTCGGATCGTCGAACTACCACGAGGCGATGTGCGTCGTTGGCATGAACCGCATCCGGGCCGCGTATCTGGAGCTCGCACCCGATCTCGAGCGGTACTTCGTCATGAGCGCGCACGACGATCGGCCGGGCGTGGGCGTCACCATGGGCGTGCAGCCCGGCGGCGGCCTGATGTGGATCGCGCACCTGCTCGCCGGAACGCCGACCGTCGTCATCGTCCTGAACTCGGTGCTTGCAGGTGTGATCGCGGCGATAGCTGCGCTCCGTGGGGGAGCTGCCATGTCGGCGACGCTTGGCGCCGGCGTGCTGGTCTTTGCTGTGGCGGTCGTGTTGCACGCTCTGTATGCGCGCCGGAGTATCGCGAAGACGAACTTCGTTCCACGCTTTCCCACACCTGCCGCGAAGCCGTAACGCCATGTGCTGAGTGGCCGTACACAGGCCCTCCGGTGCTAGGCTCGTCCGACGACTGCCGGCAGGGGAGGAACGTTCATGTCGTACCGACGCTCGCCCATTCTCTTCGTCATCGCATTGCTCATCGCCGCGGCGTGCACACAGCCGCCGCCGAGTGCAGGCAGCGCGACGCCTCAGGCGACCGGCGGGGCCGCGAGCACGCTGGTCTGGTACGCCGATACGAGCGACCTGATCTCGCTCGACCCGGCCGTCGCGTACGAATTCACCGGCGTCCTGCTCGCCCACAACGCCTACGAGACCCTGGTGAAGTTCGAGGGCGCCGACCTCTCGACCATCAAGCCCGCCCTCGCGCAAAGCTGGGATATCAAGGATTCAGGGACGCAGTGGGACATCACCTTCAAGCTGCGCTCGGGTGCGAAGTTCGCGAGTGGCAACGCGATCACCGCGGACGACGTCGTGTACTCGTTCCAGCGCGTGCTCAAGCTCAACAAGTCGCCGGCGTTCCTGTTCACCGACATCGCTCAGATCAAGGACACGAGCATCAAGGCGAGTGATCCCTCGACCGTCGTCATCAGCCTCCCGAAGACAGCGAGCCCGCAGGGCTTCCTCGCCGTTCTGACGTTCACCATCGGGAGCGTCGTCGACTCGAAGGATGTGAAGGCCAAAGAGACCGGCGGCGACTCGGGATCCGGGTATCTGCTCGACCACTCGTCCGGCAGCGGGGCGTTCGTGATCGACCACTGGACCAAGAACACGGAGGTCCAGCTGAAGGCCAATCCGAACTACACCGGCAGTCCGAAGCCGGCGCTCGGTGGCGTGCTCGTGAAGCACGTGCCTGAGTCGACGAACCAGCAGTTCGCGCTCGAGAAGGGCGATGCGGACATCGCGCGAAACCTCGGCGCGCAGCAGATCACGGCTCTGCAGGGCAAGCCGGGTGTCGTGACCACGACCGGGAACAGCCTGCAGCTTGTCTACGTCGGCATGAACGTGACCGTGAAGCCGCTCGACAACGCGAATGTGCGCGAGGCGCTCCGCACCGCCATCGACTACGACGGCATCGTGAAGGATCTCTTCAAGGGCGGCGCGAAGAAGGTGCAGGGCATCGTCCCGGCGGGTCTCGCCGGCTACAACGAATCAACACCCTTCCAGGCCGATGTCAACAAGGCCAAGTCGCTGCTGCAGCAGGCCGGGCAGAGCGCCATCACGCTCGAGCTCCTTGTGCCCACGGGCCCCGCGCCGGGTGGCGTTGCGTGGGCGGACCTCGCGGCCAAGCTCCAATCCGACTGGAAGAACATCGGCGTCACCGTGAACATCAAGCAGACGACGCAGGCCGACCTGCTCGGTACCTATCGCGCGCAGAAGGGTCAGCTCGTCATGATCCTGTGGGGACCGGACTTCCCGGACCCTGATGCGAACGTCGGTCCCTTCACCGACTACGCCGCG
>WNFA01005781.1_pt1 | contig 10332 bp, 10 predicted proteins | sample 5400481 | NCBI WGS metagenome assembly WNFA01 (sample SAMN13153340, study PRJNA577476) | soil metagenome | isolation source: 120 cm saprolite under Douglas fir tree site 2 hole 1 replicate 2 | place: USA:California | collected 2015-04-18 | reverse complement strand
CGCCCTGAACTTGCCCCGAACCATCGAACGCGGAGAGAGATCGTCGGTAGCAATGTCGGCGAGGGGTGGCCGCTCACCGGTTGAATTCTGTCCAATGGTGGTCGACAGCAACCAATACTCTCGGCATCTCGTTCCACTGTCAATCCAGAGGTCGCGGGTTCAAATCCCGTCGAGCCCGCCAAACCCGCACATACGGAGCGCGGCGCCCTGCCGCGCTTTCGTATTTTTTCCCGATTGTCCGAAAACTTGTCCGATCACGCGCCGGCCTGCGGGAGGGTCGATGATGGCGCGCACGCGCGGGACCGGACGAGTCTTCACGCGGGGTGGCTCCCGTTGGATTGCCTATTGCCACCGGGGCGAGGAGCGGCGAGAGAGCGTTGCCCTGGCGCTTGGCAAGCTCCCGAGCCACGTCAAGGTGACCGATGCGTGGAACCTGCTCAAGAAGCGACTGGCCGAGATGGAGGATGGGCCCCTGAGATTTGCTCGCTCTTGAACAAGCAGATCAGATCGGCCGTGACTCGCTCGACGAGCAGGAAGGCCGCAGTGAAGGCGAGCACTGCGACTATATGCTTCATGGGGTAGCTCCTCCTCTGTGGCGCGCCCCCGGCGGTGCCGCGCGTGGTCAGACGTGACGCTCACTCGATCACCTGATCCGCCCGCTGTAGGAGCGACTGGGGGATTGTCAGGCCGAGGGCCTTGGCGGTTGTCAGGTTGATCACCAGCTCGAATTTCGTGGTCTGCTCGACAGGGAGGTCGGCGGGCTTGGTCCCTTTGAGGATCTTGTCCACTAGGTACGCGGCCCGACGGTACATCTCGACGAGGCTGGGACCGTAGGACATGAGGCCCCCGCTGTCCACAAACTCCCGCATTCCGTACATTGCCGGTAGCCGAGCCGTCGCGGCAAGCGCAAGGAGCCGCGCCTGGTTCGTAATGAGCACCGGGTCTCGCAGGATCACGAGTCCGTCCACATGTCCCTTGATCGCGGCCCGAAAGGCGCGCTCAAAATCCTCGGCACCCTGCACTCCGACGACTTCGAGCTGCAGCCCGAGGGCTCGGGCCGGTGCCTCGCTCGCTCTCAACACCAGCCTGTACACTGGGTTGACCGGATTGATGACCACGCCGACCCGAGCGATTCTGGGGACCACTTCCTTGAGCAGCTCAAGCTGCTTGCCGATCGTCTCCTCCGTGATGAACGTGGAACCCGTGACGTTGCCGCCGGGCCGGGCGAGGCTTGCGATCAGGCCCACCCCGACGGCGTCGCCTACCCCAGCGAAGACGATCGGGATCGTGCTCGTTGTTTTCTTGGTGGCTAACGCTGCAGGGGTACTCCACGCCGAGAAGATGACGTCTACCCGGAGGCGGACCAGCTCCGCGGTGAGGTCGGGAAGGCGATCGTAGCGTCCGTCAGCCCAGCGATACTCCAGAACGATGTTGGGCCCCTCGACGTAGCCCAGCTCACGGAGCGTTTGGCGGAACGCCCCGAAGGAAGGACCAGGGCCGAATGAAGAGGAGAACGGTGAGAGCACGCCGACCCGGTAGACCTTCCCCCCCTGCTGTCCCTCGGCGGCGAGCGGCGCGGCGAGGAGGCTTCCGGCGATAGTCGCCATGAAGGCGCGACGAGGCATCTCGGGCGAGCAGATGGAGTCCACAGGTTCTATCCTCACGGTCTGGCCGGGAGTGTACCAGTGCGGGCGGACGTGGGGGAGCGCGAGCGTGCCCTTGCTGGGCTATCCTCCCGTCATGGTCCCGCCGCCCATCTGGCCGACGACGCTCCCGCCGCGCCGGGGGCATTCGACGGTCCCCGACTGGCATGATCTTGGCCGATGCCCACACCGCCCAGAGAGCGCCTCCGGTTAGAGCTGGAGCTGACCGAGCTGCCCGGCCAGATTGCCGGCTACCGGCGGGATCTCGCCGAGACCCCCGCCCAGGACAAGACCCGTCGAGAGATGTTGGACTGGCAGATCCGGCGGGATCGGAAGCGGCTGGCGGAGACTAAGGCGAGGCTGGCCGGTGAGACTATCGGCACGCGAAGGTACATTGACGACTATATCCAGTGAAGGGTCCGCTCGCCCTCACGGCCGCTTCAGCCGCAGGTCCTCCAGCGGGCCCGAGTACGCGAAGCTCCGGATCAGGTTGATCCCCGGCTCCTCCAGGCGCGGACCCACGCCCCAGATGAAGGCCAGCTCGTATATCGGGATGTGGGTCAGCCGCTCGTGGAGGATGCCCTGGATCTGATGGACGAGCGCTTCGCGCTTCTTCACGTCCGTCTCGCGCGCTTGGCGCTGGAAGAGATCCTCGACCTCGGGACTCACGCCGGACGTGTAGACGCCGTTCTTACTGACGTACGCGTCGAGCCGGGTGGCGGCATTGCCGCCCGCGCCCGTGATGCCCACGATCACGTTCTTGAGCTTCTTCTCGCGCCACGCCGTCGTCATGGCTGCGCGCTCCATGGTGCGGATCTTGGTCCGGATCCCGACACTCTGCAGATAGCTGGCCAGGGCCTCGCCCATCGACAAGTAGGGCGGCCACGGATAGAGGTCGCCGGCGTCGAAGCCGTTGGGGTAACCGGCCTCGGCGAGGAGCCGCTTGGCCTTCGGCGGATCGAAGGCGTCGGGCTCGAAGAAGCGCGAGAACTCGAGCACGCGCGGAATCAGCGAGCCCGTGGGGAACGAAAAGCCGAGCGTCTCGGCTTGGTTGAGCGCCTGCCGGTCGATGGCGTGGCTCGCGGCCTGCCGCACCCGCCGGTCGTGCCAGGGGGACTTCGGATCCCACTGGTCGGGGAGGTCGAGCCAGAAGGTCCCCTGCGACTCCTTGGGCGCGACCAGCCTGAATCCCGGCGTGCGCTGCACGTCCTCGGCCACCGGGCCGGTCAAGAGGTAGGCGATGTCCACCTCGCCCTTCTTGAGGGCGGCGGCACGCGTGGTCTCGTCGTGCATGCTGCGCAGGACCAGCCGCTTGACGTTGGGAACCTTGCGCCAGTACCCCTCGTACGCCTCGAGCACCAGCTCGATGCCAGGGTTGAAGCTGACGAACTTGTACGGTCCGGCGCCGATCGGCGCCCGCTTGAAGCCATCCTCGCCGACCTTTTCGACATAGGCCTTGGGCACGACCCAGCCGGAGCCCGTGGCGGAGGTTCCGTAGAACGTCATGAAGTCCGGCCACGGTTCCTTGAGGACGAAGCGCACGCGGCCCGAGTCCACCACCTGAACGTCGCGAACGCGCTCCTTGAGGAGCTTCGCCCCCGCGCCCTTGTACCGCTCGAAGGAGAACTTCACGTCGGCGGCCGTCACCGGCTCGCCGTTGTGGAACTTCACGCCCTTGCGGAGGACGAACTCGTAGGTGAGCCCGTCCTTCGACTGTGTCCATGACTCTGCGAGGCTGGGGGTATTGATGCCCCCCGGCATCGGCTTCACCAGCGCGTCGTGGAGCGCATAGAGCACCATGAAGGGCGTGATGATCCCCTCGGTCTCGGCGGGGTCGAGCCAGCGCGAAGCCAGCGTGATGTGGACGGCCCACGTGATGGTGCCTTCGGGCGCAGCCGCGACGGGGGCCGCGACGGCCCCACCCAGGACGAGCACCAGGAGCGTGACGAGGAGACGTGAGAACAATGACCTCATGGGTTCCTCCCACTCGCGGATGTCGAGTGCCGGATTCTAGCCCTCGGGCCGGGCGACGCGCAAGCACCGACGGCAAGGTGTGGAAATCGGGCAGGGAGAATTTCCCGAACTATCGAGAAGAGAGAGGGACCACGTCAATCCAGAGGTCGCGGGGTCAAATCCCGTCGAGGCGGCCTGTCGCCCCCTTCGACTTTCCTGCCGAGGATGACCCCTTGACCTGCCTTCCGTACGCGCTGTAGCATTCCCCCGCCACTGCCCGGTCCCTGACCGGGCAGGTGGGACGTCAGAGGCCGGTCGAGCGCTCGGCCGCAGTCGCGCCGAGCAGGGAAGGCTGGATGCCCAAGCCTATTCCGCTCCGACTCCTCCAAGGGCAGCGCGGGTGACTGTCCTCTCCCTCCATGATCTGTCCGTCAACTTCGGGGGCCTGCGCGCCGTCGACGGCGTGAGTGTGAGCGTCGAGGCGGGCCGCGTCCACGGGCTGATCGGCCCCAACGGCGCGGGCAAGACCACCATCTTCAACTGCGTCACCGGGTACTACCGCCCGACGAGCGGGACCATCCGCTTTCGCGACCGCGAGGTGACGCGCCTCCGTCCGGATCAGATCGCCCGTCTCGGCATCGCGCGCACGTTCCAGAACGTGCAGCTCTTCCGCAGCTTGAGCGCCTTCGACAACGTCCTGGTGGCCAGGCACAGCCACATGCGGACCGGCGTCCTGGCCGAGGGCCTGGCGCTGCCCTTCGTGGGCCGGCAGGAGCGCCAGGCCCGCGAGAAGGCCGCGGAGCTCCTGGACCTCCTCGGCCTCGCGGGTATCCAGCGGCAGGCGGCCGGGAACCTCCCGCTGGGCACGCAGAAGCGCGTCGAGCTGGCGCGGGCCCTGGCGCTGGAGCCCACGCTGTTGCTGCTCGACGAGCCGGCGTCGGGGCTGAACACCGCCGAGATGGAGGCGTTCGCGGAGGTCCTGCTCCAGGTTCGGGACCGCTTCGAGCTGACCATCCTGCTCGTCGAGCACGACATGGGCCTCGTGATGACCATCTCCGACACCATCACCGTGCTCAACTTCGGACGCAAGATCGCCGAGGGCACTCCGCGAGACGTCCAGAGCAATCCCGACGTCATCAAGGCATACCTGGGGGAGAGCGCCGGTGTCGATGCGCGCTGATCCCTCGAGCAACCGCCCGTCCGGGCCGTCCCTGCTCACCGTCGACGGGATCGAGACCTTCTACGGCGGCATCCAGGCGCTCAAGGGCGTGTCCCTCGAGGTGCCGGAGGGCTCGATCGTGACGTTGCTTGGGGCAAACGGCGCCGGAAAATCGACGACGCTCAAGTCGATCTCCGGTCTGGTGCCCCCGACCCGAGGCACCGTGGCCTTCTCGGGCCGGCGGATCGATGGGCTTCCGTCGGAGAAGATCGTGCGGCTGGGCATCTCCCACGTCCCGGAAGGGCGCGAGCTCTTCCCCGAGCTGACCGTCCTCGAGAATCTCAAGATGGGCGCCTACACCCGTACGGACAAGCGGGCGGTCGAGCGCGGCCTCGAGCGGGTCCAGGCGCACTTCCCCATCCTGGCCGAGCGGCGGCTGCAGCTGGCGGGGACGCTCAGCGGGGGCGAGCAGCAGATGCTGGCGATCGGGCGCGCGCTGATGGCGGCGCCCCGGCTGATGCTCCTGGACGAGCCCTCGCTGGGGCTGGCCCCCATGCTCGTGGAGGAGATCTTCCGCATCATCCGCGAGATTCACGACCACGGCACCACCGTGCTGCTCGTCGAGCAGAACGCCAACAAGGCGCTGTCCATCGCCGACTACGGCTATGTGCTGGAGACCGGAACGGTCTCGCTGGCAGGAGATAGTCGGCAGCTCCTGCGGGACGATAACGTCCGCCGATCGTACCTCGGACATCAGAAGCGCGCATGAAAGGAGGGGCCCCATGAACAGGTTTTTTGGCAGCTTCGGAGCTCTGTCGGCCCTCGTCGGCCTCCTCGTCCTCGGCGGGAGCGTGCCCGCGCGGGGGGAAGACGGCGTCACCGACAAGGAAGTGGTGCTCGGCGCCGGCCTTGATCTGACCGGTGCGGTGGCCAACTGGGGGGTCAACATCAAGGCCGGGATGGAGGCGGTGTTCAATCGCGTGAACGAGGCCGGCGGCGTCCACGGCCGCAAGATCAGGCTGATCGCGTACGACCACGTGTATCAGCCGCCCAAGGCGGTGACCAACGCGAAGCGCCTCGTCGAGCGCGACAAGGTGTTCGCGATGATGGGCCACCTCGGGACGCCGACGACGAAGGCGATCAAGGACTATCTCGAAGAGAAGCAGGTCCCCGACATCTTCCCGGCCACCCTCGCCAGCCTGTGGACCACCTCCGGGAAGTGGCACATCGGCGACCTGGCCACCTACGTGGATCAGACCTGGCTGATGATCGACTACCTCGTGAAGGATCGGAAGATCCGGAAGATCGCCAGCTTCTATCAGGACGACGAGTACGGCCTCGACGGGCACCTGGGCGGGAAGGCCCGGCTCAAGCACCACGATCTCACCTACGTCGCGGAGGTCGACTACAAGCGCGCCGACATCGACTTCAGCTCGCAGGCGGCGAAGCTCAAGGAGTCCGGGGCGCAGGCGGTCATCCTGCAGGCCGTCTACCGCGAGCCGCCGCGGCTGGCCGAGCAGTGCCACGCCATCGGGTACCACCCGCTGTTCATCGGCCCCTCGCCGATCGTGCTCGACAAGACCATCGAGCTGGGCGGCAAGCACGTCGAGGGAGTCATCGGCGTGGAGGTCTACCCGCTACCCACCGAGCCCGGCCCCTTCCTCGATCTCTACCGGGCCGACATGAAGAAGTACTTCCCGAACCTGGCCCTGGACACCACGAACCTGTACGGCTATCAGAAGGCCGCCCTCTTCGTGGAGGCCCTGCAGCGCAACGGGCGGAACCTGACCCGCGACTCGCTCCTGAAGTCGATCGAGTCGATCAAGGACTGGGATCCAGGCTGGGGGCTCAAGTACAGCTACGGCGGAGACAGTCGCCGTGGCATGAGTCGCTCGGCCCGCCTGGTCGTCGTGAAGGACGGCAAGTGGACCAAGTTGAGCGACTGGATGGAGCTCCAGGAGGGCGGTCGGAAGTAGGGGACACCCAGACCAGGGGCGTGGTGGTGAGTGGAGCATGGTCGAGATCCTGACGAGTCAGGTGGTCAGCGGGCTGGCGACGGGCTGCGTCTACGCGCTGATCGCCCTGGGCTTCGTGCTCATCTTCAAGGCCACCGACGTGGTGAACTTCGCCCAGGGCGAGTTCGTCATGGTCAGCGGCTTCATCAGCTACACGCTCCTGGTCTGGTTCGCTCTCCCGTACTGGATCGTCCTCTTCGCCACCATCGCGCTGTCCGGCTGCATGGGCGTCGGCCTGGAGCGGCTGGTCGTTCGCCCCATCATGGACGCCCCGATCTTCAGTATCGTCATCGCGACCATCGGCGCCTCGACCGTTCTGCGCTCCTTCGCCGGCATCATCTATGGGTACGACGTGCTGCCGCTGCCCACCATCTTTTCCAAGGATCCCATTCGTCTCGGGTTCGTGACCTTCACCGCCATGGACGCGGGCGTGATCGGGTTCTCGCTCGCCATCATGCTGGCCCTCTATCTCTTCTTCAAGCTCACGAAGACCGGAATGGCGATGCGCGCCACCGCCCAGAGCCAGACGGCGGCCCGGCTCATGGGGGTGAGCGTCACGCGCATCTTCTCCCTCACGTGGGCGATCAGCGCCGCCGTCGGCGGCGTCGCGGGCGTGCTGATCGCCCCCATCATCTATCTGGACCCCAACCTCGGAGTCATCGGGGTCAAGGCGTTCGCCGGGGCGATCCTGGGCGGGTTCGGCAGCATTCCGGGCGCGATCGTCGGGGGCATGCTGCTGGGCGTGCTCGAGAACCTGTCGGGCTATTTCTTCAACGCCGGGATCAAGCAGGTGTCCACCTACATCCTGCTCATCCTGGTCCTGGTCGTGAGGCCGAGCGGCCTGTTCGGCGCCGCGCCGGTCCGGAAGGTGTGACCGGGATGAGGCCGAAGAGGCTCGAGCGACTCCAGGGACCGTTCTTCATCGCGCTCGGGGCCGGACTGCTCGCGCTACCGGTCGTCGTGGACAACTACGTCCTCTACGTCATGGCCAGGCTGTTCGTCTACGTCCTGGTGGCACTCGGTCTCAATCTGTTGACCGGCTATGCCGGGCAGGTCTCGCTGGGACACGCCGCCTTCTTCGCCATCGGGGCATATACCGCCGCGGTCCTCGCCGAATCCGGGCAGTGGTCCTTCGTGCCTTGCGTTCTCGCGGCGGCGGTGGTGAGCGCCGGCGTCGGCTACCTGCTGGGGCTGCCGTGCCTCCGCCTGAGTGGCCTCTACCTCGCGATGGCCACGCTCGGCTTCACCCTCATCGTGCAGGAGATGCTCCTGCAGCTCGCGGTGATCACGCACGGCTCGGAGGGCATGTCGGTGCGGCCGGCCTCGATCCTCGGACTCAAGTTCGACTCCGACTACCGCAAGTACTACCTCCTGCTCGTCGTCACCGTCGGCATGCTCCTGTTTGCCCGCAACCTGGTCCGCGGCCGCACCGGCCGCGCGTTCCTGGCCATCCGCGAGAACGAGAGGGCGGCCGAGGCGATGGGCGTGAATCTCGCCCAGTACAAGACCATCGCCTTCGCGGTCAGCGCCCTGTACACCGGGCTGGCCGGCGCCCTGAGCGCGTACCTCGTGGGATTCCTCGATCCCCAGGAGTTCAGCTTCTTCCTCTCCATCCAGTTCATCACCATCATCATCCTGGGCGGTCTGGCCTCGCTCCTCGGGTCGGTGCTCGGAGCCGCCTTCCTGATCATCCTACCCGAGCTCCTGGCGGGGCTCGACGTCTGGCAGGCGCTGGTCTACGGGGTGATCATGGTCCTCACGATCATCTTCATGCCCTTCGGGCTCAGCGGCGCGATCCGCCGCTACGGCCATCGCTGGTTCGGGCTCGGCGTCGAGCCCATCGTCCCCCGCCGCCTGGGACATTGACGGGAGATCGGATCGGCTCGTCGGGGCTCATTCCGGCGCCACCCACCGGGCTCCGTCACGATCCGCCCGAGTGGCGCCGTGCGCGGCGATCGCATAGAATCCCCGTCGCCCCGGGCGAGTCGACGCCGGTCAAGGGAGACCAAGTCCGATGACGCGCTTTGCCGACTACGCGACGAAGTACCAGACCATCCGCATGGAGCGACGCGACGGGATCCTCCAGATGACGTTTCACACCGACGGCGGGCCGCTGCAGTGGGGACTCTTGCCCCATGGGGAGTTTCCCCAGGCCTTCCGCGATGTGGGCAGCGATCCCGAGAACAAGGTCGTCATCCTCACGGGCACGGGCGACGTCTACTCCGGTCCCCGCGCGGCCGGGGGCACGGGCATGCGCAGCACGCCGGCCCAGTGGGATCGCGTCTACTGGGAGGGCAAGCACCTGCTGATGAGCCTGCTCGACATCGAGGTGCCGATGATCAGCGCCATCAACGGGCCGGCCTGGCGGCACTCCGAGATCCCGCTCCTGTGCGACATCGTGCTGGCCGCCGATGACGTGCAGTTCCAGGACTCGGCCCACTTCCCGAACGGGATGGTGCCGGGCGACGGTATGCACATCATCTACCCGCTGTTGCTGGGCTGGAACCGCGGCCGCTATTTCTTGCTGACCGGGCAGGTCCTCGACGCGTCGAAGGCGCTGGAGCTGGGCCTGGTCAGCGAGCTGCTCCCGCGCCCGGATCTGCTTCCCCGCGCCTGGGCACTGGCCGAGCAGCTCGCGCGCCAGCCCGCACTCCTCCTCCGCTACACGCGCGTGCTGTTCACCCAGCCGCTCAAGCGCCAGGTGATCGAGCACCTGGGCTACGGTCTCGCGCTGGAGGGCATGAGCGTGGTCGATCGAACCGTCACGCCGGAGGCATGAGCCGTAGGGGCGACATGGCCAAAACTCGGCTCAGGGGGTGACCGGGGGAGATCGGCCGCGTCTGGGTCCTCAGGAGGCCAGCTTGTAGAACCGAAGCGCGTTGTCGCCCAGCACCTTCCGGCGCGCCTCGGCGGAGAGCGGCGCGAGCCGCTCCCGCAGCTCCCGGACGACACCCATCGACGCGTCGATGTGAGGGTAGTCCGAGGCCCAGATGAAGTAATCGGCCCCCAGATGCTCCACCATCTGGGCGGTCAACGACTCGTCCGGATCGGCCGAGATCAGACACTGGCGGTAGAAGTATGCGCTGGGCGGCATGCTGATCGGCGTCCGGTGCGCCATCACGCGGTACTTGTGGTCCAGCCGGTCGAGCCAGGAGGCGATCCAGTTCGACCCCGCCTCCAGGACCGCACACTTGAGCCGTGGATACCGCTCGAACATGCCCGAGCTCAGCATCTGGGTGAAGGCCGCCATCACGTCGATGGCCAGGAAAGCAAAGCCGAACAGGCCGTCCGAGGGGTCGTACCGCTGCCACGGGCGGAACCACTGGTGGTCGCGCACCACCACGTGGAACGCGATCGGCATCTCGAGATCCTGCACCGTCGCCCAGAAGCGGGCGAACGCGGGGTCGTCGAAGTGTCGGCCGTTCCGGGCGGCAACGTCCGGCGAGAGGAAGACTCCCACGCAGCCGTCCGAGTGGGCGCGGATGGTTTCTTCTACGGCTCCCTCCGCGTCGAGGAGGGAGATGTGCGCGACCGGGTGGAGACGCTTGGGATCGGCCTGGCA
>WNFA01006238.1_pt1 | contig 10333 bp, 6 predicted proteins | sample 5400481 | NCBI WGS metagenome assembly WNFA01 (sample SAMN13153340, study PRJNA577476) | soil metagenome | isolation source: 120 cm saprolite under Douglas fir tree site 2 hole 1 replicate 2 | place: USA:California | collected 2015-04-18 | reverse complement strand
CCCCGCGGTCGCTTATGGTCCCCTCGTCGGGGAGCCGCCCTACGCGGACACGCTGGGCCGCGAATTCAGCATCCTCACTCCCGAAAACGAGATGAAGTGGGCGCCGATCCACCCTCAACAGTTCGTCTACAGCTTCGATCGCGCCGACGCCCTCGTCTCATTCGCGGGGAAAAATGGCCTGACGGTGCACGGCCACACCTTCGTCTGGCACAACCAGGTGCCGGCCTGGCTCACCTCGGGGAGCTTCACCCGGGATGAGATGATCGAAATCCTGCGCGACCACATCTACACCGTAGCCGGGCGCTATGCGGGAAGTGTCGCCGCCTGGGACGTGGTGCTTCTCGCCCGCGGCGTTCCGATTCACGGCGTAGGCTTTCAGCTGCACATCACCACCGGCGGGATCGATCAGCAGAGCTTCGCACAGAACATGCAGCGCTTCGCCGATCTCGGTCTCGAGCTCTACATCACCGAGCTCGACGTGCGGATGCAGCTTCCGGTGACTCCGGAGAGGCTCGCGGCGCAGGCGAACGTCTACGCCGGCATTCTGGGCGCCTGCCTTGCCCAGCCGGCGTGCAAGGCTTTTCAGATGTGGGGGTTCACCGACGCCCACTCCTGGGTGCCCTCGTTCTTTCCCGGCTTCGGCGCGGCGTTGATCTTCGACGAGATGTATCAGCCCAAGCCCGCGTACGACGCGCTGGCACAGGGTCTTGGGCAGTGTTCCGAGCCGATCGTCGCCACGGATACCTCGGTCGAAGGTATGGATGCAGCGCAACCGGAGGAACCAATTTCGTGTGTCCTTTGGGCGCAATGACTGCTTCCGACCACGCATATCGAGATCGTGCTCGTAAAGAAGCAGCGGAAGAACAGTCTTTTGGCCGTTGCTGATACTGCTACCGCTGCTGCTCTTTTTGGTGCTGCTTGAAATCTTTCCTTGCCGGCCGTCGGACTTCACCGGATGGGCTGTCTTCGCGGGTCTGCTCTGCCCGCTCTATCTTGCTTGCGTTTCAAGCACTCGGAGAATGGAGCCATGAAAAACACTGCCGCGGAACGCCGCGAGTCGTGCGTCTCGTTCTTTGGGGGCTCGTCCTCGCTGCTTTCTGTGCTGCTTTCAGCGCCGAGCCGTGGAGCCATCACTTTCACTGCTGATCTTAATCGCGAAGGTGCGGATGGTCCGCAGCGGCGAGGCTTTAAGTGAATCGGCGCCATCCACCGGAAGCCCATCTCCTCAAGTTGCCTCGCTTCAACTGTAAATGGCTGGACTCAGACGAGCTTCGGGCGCGTTTGACGTCTGTGTGCAACGAATGCAGGCCACCGGTGTCGCCCGGCTTGAGTTGCGATCAGCGTTGTCACCGCTTGACACTCGTAGCAAAGAGTAGCACACGGGAAGTCGATATCATTTTCGAGGCTTTTGGCAGGAGAGAAACGGAGGGGGCACAGATGGCAACCGCGAGCAGGACGAGGAAGTTCGTTTGCGCAAGTCTGGTGGCATGGACTGGGTTCGTCGCAGTGCCAGCGCTGGCGCAGGACGTGTCTTTCGAGCCGGGGAGGAGCTTCGGGGCCGGGAGAAACCCTTTTTCGGTGGCGGTGGGAGATTTCAATGGCGATGGCCTTCTGGATTTGGCCGTGGCCAACTACTCTTCCAACAACGTCTCGGTGCTCTTGGGCAACGGCGACGGGACTCTCCAGACCGCGTTGGACGTCGGGGCCGGAAGCCACCCCTTTGCGGTGGCGGTGGGGGACTTCGATGTCGACGGCCACCTAGATTTGGTGGTGGCAAACAGCGATTCCAACGACCTCTCCATACTGTTGGGCAACGGCGATGGAACTTTCCAGCCGGCCCAAAACTTCCCGGTCGGGCGACTCCCCTGGTCTGTTTCGGTGGACGATTTCAATGGCGACGGCCTTCCGGATTTGGCGGTAGCCAACAACAATTCCGGGAGCGTCTCGGTGCTTCTGGGCAATGGGGATGGAAGCTTCCAACCGGCGCAGGACTTCGCGACTGAATTCGCTTCTCGCTCAGTGACCGTGGGCGACTTCAATGGCGATGGTCTACGAGACTTGGCCGTGGCCAACGTCAGTTCCGGCAACGTCTCGGTGCTGTTGGGCAACGGGAATGGGAGCTTCCAGGCGGCGCTAAACTTCCCGGCCGGGAGTTATCCCTGGTCCGTCGCGGTGGGGGACTTCAATGACGACGGCCGTCAAGACTTGGCCGTCGCCAACGGCAACAGAAGCACCGTTTCGGTGCTCTTGGGTAACGGGGATGGAAGCTTCCAGGCACCACGGACCTTCGAGGCCGGGGACTCTCCTTTGTCCATTGTGGTGGGCGACTTCAATGGCGATGGCCGTTTGGATTTGGCCGTCGCCAACAATCTTGCCAACGTCTCTGTGCTTTTGGGCAATGGGGATGGAAGCTTCCAGGCACCACAGAGCTTCGCGGCGGGGAGCGCTCCTGGTTCCGTTGCCGTGGGCGACTTTAATGGCGATGGCCAGCCGGATTTGGCCGTCGCTAATTTCTCTTCCAACAACGCCTCGCTGCTGATCAACAACACGCCAATCCTCAAGTAACGAGGGAGCAGTGCGCCACCCGACGGCCGGTTCCGAATCCGGTGCGAAGGGGCGGCGAGGGCGAAATGATCGCTCCCGCTCTCACATAGGGAGAGCGTGCTCGTAAAGAAGCAGCCGAAGAACAGTCTTTGGCCGTTGCTGATACGGCGAATGGAGCCATGAAAAACACTGCCGCGGAACGCCGCGAGTCGCGCGTCTAGTTCTTTGGGGGCTCGTCCTCGCTGCTTTCTGCGCTGTGTTCAGAGCCGAGCCGTGGAGCCATCACTTTCACTGCCCCATCCCCTATCCCCTCCCGACGGCGTCTTCTTTAACGCGTCGATCTGATACTGAGCGGCAGTTTAAGGACGAAAAGCGTCTTGAATTTGCCTCTCGTCTGTCTGAACGGTGTTTGGCCGAGGGCCGAATGCGCGGCCGTGGATTCCTCCCTGACCTTCATCGCCAAGGCCTCGACGTATTTTCTGGAACGGCAGCGGATTGAGACTAGCGTGCGGGGGAATGGAACCCCAGAACACCTCCGCCGCCGAGCGGCGTTTGAAGCTCCGGACATTTGCCGCGCTCTGGATCTTCGCCTTCGCGGCTCTGGTGTTGTTCCGTTCCGCGATTCTGCCCTTCGCCGGATCGGCGCTGATCGCCTACGTGGTCGCGCCCGCCGTCGATCGGATCGCACAGGTCTGCGTCGGCAAACGCACCGTTCCGCGCTGGGTCGCGATCCTCATCATCTATGCCGGTTTCTTTCTTTTGGTGTACGTCGTGCTCACCGCCCTGGTGCCGCAGATCTACCGCGAGGTGGCGAGGATCGCGCGGGAGGCCCTCGAGTTCACCAACTCGCTCAGCCCGGACCGGATCCAGGAGCTCGCCCAGAGGGCGGAGTCCTGGCTGAGCGATCACGGCGTGCCGCTGGCCCTCTCCAGCCGATCTTTGGAAGGCGGCGAAATCGACGGCACGACCATCCCTCCCGCCGGCCAACCCAACTCGCCCTGGAGCATGGCGCTCGATCTGAATCAGGTCATTCGCGATCTGACGATCAAATTCTCCGGGGCGGCAAAGGAGAACCTGGCGAACATCCTCTCCATCTCGCGCAGCATCATCGGAGGCATCATCGCCTCCATTTTCACGCTCTTTTTCATGTTGATGGTGGCCGCCTTCTTTTCGGTGGATGCGACCGCAATCAAGTCGTATTGCCGGACGCTGATTCCATCCGAATACACCGAAAGCGCGCGCGAGCTGATCGGGCGAATCGACCGGGCGCTGGCCGGCGTGGTGCGTGGTCAGCTCACCATTTGTCTCGTCAATGGCACGCTGACCTTCATCGGCCTGATGATCTTCGGCGTGAAGTTCGCGTTCGTGCTGGCGACGGTGGCACTCCTCTTCAGCTTGATTCCGATCTTCGGGACGATCATCAGCTCGGTGCCAATTGTCCTCATCGCCCTTTCGCAGAGCTGGAAGAAGGGCCTGGGGATGCTCGTCTGGATCATCGGAATCCACGCCCTCGAAGCCTATTTCCTCAACCCGAAGATCCTCGGCTCGGCGGCTCGCATCCACCCGGTGGTCGTCGCTTTTGCCCTGATCGCGGGAGAGCGGACCTACGGGCTGGTCGGGGCGCTGTTCGCGGTCCCACTCGCGGCAATCGCGGTGGCGTGCTTCGATTTTGCCCGGCTCAAGGCCCTTGAGTATCAGGGCCGAACGGCGGCTTCGAACCGGCCGGAACCCCGGTCCAGGGGCTTGTAAACTCGCCGAAGAACTGTAATCACGTAGAGTCTTTGGAAGACAAGTTAGCTCGACGTGCAATTGAGGGAGGGGCGTCAGAATGAAGCTCAGCTTTTCGCTTTGCGCCGCGTTGATTTGTTTGGCCGCGATTCCAACGAGCGAGTCGCTCGCCCAGTCCGGCTGGTACTGGCAAAACCCGCGACCCCAAGGCAACGTTCTTAGTGCCGTTTCCGTCGTGGATTCAAACACTGCCACTGCGGTGGGCACGTTGGGAACGATTGTTCGGACAACGGATGGAGGTGCTACCTGGGCGGTGCAGACGAGCGGGACGACGAATACGCTTACTGGCGTATCCTTCGTTGACGCGAACATTGGCACCGTGGTCGGCGCTTGGGGGACGATTCTCCGGACCACCGATGGAGGGGCCACCTGGACGCCCCAGTGGAGCGGGACGGTGGATCTTTTCTATGGCGTGTCCTTCGTGGACGCGAACATCGGCACCGTGGTGGGCTACAACGGGTCCATCGGCGGTATGATTCTCCGCACCACCGATGGGGGTGCCACCTGGACGCCTCAGGAGAGCGGGACGTGGAATGCTCTCTTTGGCGTGTCGTTGGTGGACGCGAACACCGGTACGGCGGTCGGCGGAGGTGGCGTCGTCCTGCATACCGACAATGGCGGCACCACCTGGACGGTCCAGACCAGCGGGGCGGCTGAGCTCAACGGCGTATCCTTCGTGGACGCCAGCAGAGGCACCGCGGTGGGCTTTCAGGGAACTATTATCCGGACCACCGATGGAGGTACGACTTGGACGATGCAGACGAGCGGGACGCTCAGTCAGCTCACTGGCGTGTCCTTCCGGGACGCAAACACGGGCACGGTGGTGGGCCGTGGTGGGACGATTCTCCGGACCACCGATGGAGGGGACACCTGGACGCCCCAGGCGAGCGGGGGCACAAATGATCTCTTTGGCGTTTCCTTCCTAGACGCAAACACCGGTACGGCGGTCGGCAAGGTCGGGACTCTTCTTTGGACGACAGATGGGGGTGCCAGCTGGAGGCCTCAGCCGAACGCAACGACGAATTTTCTCTATGGCGTATCCTTCGTGAACGCGAACGCCGGCACGGCGGTGGGTGCCAACGGGACGATTGTCCGGACAACCGATGGGGGGGCCACCTGGACGCCTCAGGTAAGCGGGACGGTGAATGCTCTCCGTGGCGTATCCTTCGTGAACGCGAACATCGGCACGGCGGTGGGCGACGGCGGCACGATTCTCCGGACCACCGATGGAGGGGACACCTGGACGCCCCAGGCGAGCGGGGGCACAAATGATCTCCTTGGCGTTTCCTTCGTAGACGCAAACACCGGCACCGCGGTGGGCGGCGGCAGCACGATTCTCCGGACGACCAATGGAGGCGCCACCTGGACACCCCAGTCGACAAGTGTGGTTGATTGTTGTGTCGCCGTATTTTTCGTGAACGCGAACACCGGCACGGCGGTGGGCGCCGGCGGGACGTTTCTCCGGACGACCAATGGAGGAGCCACCTGGACACCCCAGTCGACCGGTGTGGTTGGTTGTTGTTACGCCGTATTCCTGGTGGACGCGAATATTGGCACAGCGGTGGGCGTGGGCGGCGAGATTCTCCGGACGACCAATGGAGGTGATGCGTCAAACGAGCGGGACGAGCGCACCTCTTTATGGCGTGTCCTTCGTGAACGCAAACACCGGCACGGCGGTGGGCGGATCGGGAACGATTCTCCGGACGATGGATGGAGGTACCACCTGGACGTCTCAAAGGAGCGTAACGCAGTACTATCTGATGGCCGTGTCCTTTGTGGACGCGAACACCGGCACGGCGGTTGGCGAGTACGGGTCGATTCTCCGGACAACAGGCGGGTGACTCCACCCTAGGACTGCTCCTGCTAGCGCTGAAGGCGGCTACCGGTTCATCGAACCGAGGAACTCGGCGTTCGATTTGCTCGGCCGCATGTGCTTGAGGACGAATTCCATCGCGTCGACCGGAGTGAACGGATGCAAAACCTGACGGAGGGCGGTGACTCGCGTCAGATCCTCCATTGGAAGCAACAGCTCCTCCTTGCGGGTGCCGGACTTGTTGATGTCCAGGCAGGGGAAGATCCGCTTCTCCATCAGCTTCCGGTCGAGGACGATTTCCGAATTTCCGGTGCCTTTGAACTCTTCGAAGATCACTTCGTCCATCCGGCTGCCGGTGTCGATCAAAGCGGTGCCGACGATGGTCAGCGAGCCGCCCTCCTCGATGTTTCGCGCCGCGCCGAAGAATCGCTTCGGTTTGTGCAGCGCATTCGAATCCACGCCGCCGGACAAAATCTTGCCGGAGGGAGGCACCACCGTGTTGTAGGCGCGGGCGAGCCGGGTGATTGAATCCAGAAGGATGCAGACATCGTGCTTCTGCTCGACCAGACGCTTTGCCTTGTCGATCACCATTTCAGCGACCTGCACGTGGCGCGTGGCGGGCTCGTCGAAGGTGGAGGAAACCACCTCTCCGCGCACGCTGCGCTCCATGTCGGTGACTTCCTCGGGGCGCTCGTCGACGAGCAGCACGATGAGGATGATCTCCGGGTGATTCTGAGCGATGGCGTGGGCGATATTCTGGAGCAGGACCGTCTTGCCCGCCTTCGGGGGAGCCACGATCAGACAGCGCTGACCCAGGCCGATCGGGGTGAACAGGTCGATGATCCGGGTGGTCATCTCCGCGCTCTCATGCTCCAGCTTCAACTTGCGCGTGGGGTAGAGAGGGGTGAGGTTGTCGAAAAGGATCCGATCCTTCGCTTCGGGTCCGAAGGGGTCGACGAAGTTGACCTTGTCCACGCGCTGGAGAGCGAAGAAGCGCTCCCCTTCCCGCGGCTGGCGAATCGGGCCGGTGACGGTGTCTCCCGCGCGCAGGTTGAATCGGCGGACCTGCGAGGGCGACACGTAGATGTCGTCCGGGCTGGGCTGATAATCCGAATCCGCGCTGCGCAAGAAGCCGAACCCATCGGAGAGGAGCTCGAGGACACCCTCGGCATGGACTTCGAAACGCTTGTCGGCGATGCCGGAAAGGAGCGCGAAAATCAGCTCCTGTTTCTTCAATCCTTGAGCGCCCTCGATGTTGAAGTCGTGGGCCATCTTCGAAAGCTCGGTGATCTTCATCCGCTTCAGATCGTTGAGCTTGATGACCTGCATCGGCTCGCCAATCCTGGGCACCGCGACGGCGGGGGCTTCGGTTGCCGCCGGGGCGACTGGTTCGGGGGCACGGGCGGCGCCCGGTTCATCGCGCAGCTCATCGTCGCGAACCGGTCGGGGAATCGCGGTCAGGATGGGACGGGGGACGTCGGTGGTCGCCACCGGCTCTGCCGCTTCCTTGCCGCGGCGGCCGGGGACGCGCTTTTCAACTTCCTCTTTATCGCCGGCTCGGGCGCGGCGGCGCTTCGGGCGGACGTCCTCGGAGGCTTCCGTTTCGGAGGAGGGGTCTTCTGGAATCGCTTCTTTGCTGGAACGTGCTTTTCGCATATGCGGGGTGGCGTGCTTCGTCGGAGTATGGGCGGTGTCGAAGTATGAGCGGCGTCGAAGAGAGCCTGGGCTGGTGGGCAAGAGGAACATCGTCGAGCCGTTGGAATTTCTCGCCCGGAGATTCCAAGGGGTGAAACTTTGAAGGAGAAGGAGCGGCACCCGAAAAAGAGCGCCCTGTTACGGAGGAAACGTTATTGATCGCTTTGGCTGCTGTCAAGACATCTTGCATTAGTCGTTCGAAAGCCGCCGGAAGCACCCTCCCCCAAGGAACGAATCTTGAACAAGGTCAACGCCGAGCAGCGCATCCGAGAGCTGCGGCAACAGATCGCTTACCACAATCGCCGGTACTACACACTCGACGATCCCGAGGTGAGCGACGCCCACTACGACCGGCTGATGCAGCAGCTCGCCGCGCTGGAGGAGCAGTTCCCGGACCTTGTCACCCCTGACTCGCCGACCCTCCGAGTCGCCGGCACCCCATCCGAGAAATTCGAAAGGGTAATTCATCGCCTGCCCATGCTGTCGCTGTCCAACGCCTTCGATGACGGGCAGCTGGCCGAATTCGACGAGCGAATCCGAAAGCTGCTCGGCCTAGAGCAAGTCCCCTACATCTGCGAGCCGAAGCTCGACGGCCTGGCGGTGGAACTGGTCTACGAGGCCGGCGCGTTGACCAAAGCATCCACCCGTGGGGACGGAATCATCGGGGAGGACGTTACCGCCAACGTGCGGACCCTGCGCAATGTTCCCTGGCGACTTCCCCAGGAGGTTGTCCCCCCGTATCTCGACCTACGAGGCGAGGTTTTCATCCGCAAGGCGGATTTCCTCAAGCTCAATCAGCGCCGCGAGGCAGCGGGGGAACCGCTATTCGCCAATCCCCGAAATGCCGCCGCCGGCGCGCTTCGCCAACTCGATCCCAAAATCACCGCCTCCCGGCCGCTCTCGATTTTTCTCTACGAGGTCGGCGAGGTTTCGGGAGCCGAGTTCAAGACGCACTGGGACAAGCTCGAGTGCCTGGCGGCCCTCGGATTGCCGGTGAACCCGAGAAACGTCCGGGCGGTCGGCCTGCCCGCGGTCCGCGAGTGCTACGAGCGGTTCCTTTCCGCGCGGCACGACTTTCCCTACGAGATGGACGGGATGGTAGTGAAGGTGGACAGCGAGGACCAGCGCCGGCGTCTGGGTCAAGTCTCCAAAAGCCCCCGCTGGGCGGTCGCCTACAAATTTCCGCCCGAGGAGGAAGAGACCCAGGTCGAGTCGATCGAGGTCAATGTCGGTCGGACCGGAGCGCTCACCCCGGTCGCATTCCTCAAGCCGGTAAAGATCGCCGGCGCCACCGTCTCCCGCGCGACGCTGCACAACGAAGATGAGCTTCGGCGACGCGACGTCCGCGCAGGGGATTGGGTGTTCGTCCGCCGAGCGGGCGACGTCATCCCCGAAATCGTCAAGGTGATCACCTCCAAGCGAACCGGAGCCGAGCAGGAATTCAAGTTTCCTCCGAAGTGCCCCGCCTGCGGCGCGGCCGCGGTGCGCGACGAGGACGGGGCGGTGGTCCGGTGCACCGGCGTCGCCTGCCCGGCACAGCTTCAGGGGAATATCCGCCACTTCGCCTCCCGCACCGCGATGGATATCGACGGGCTCGGAGAGAAGCTCTGCGCCCAACTGGTGGAGCGGGGCCTGGTGAAAGACTATGCCGATCTCTACCACCTGGACATGGCCAAGCTCCTCTCGGTCGAGCGGATCGCTGAGAAGAGCGGCCAGAATCTGCTGGACTCGATCGAACGCTCGAAGAACACCACCCTGCGGCGCTTCCTTTATGCGCTGGGCATCCGGCACGTCGGCGAGGCGACCGCGAAACTGCTGGCCGAACACTTCAAGACCGTCGAGGCGGTCAGCAATGCGACCGAAGCCGATCTGATGAAGGTCAAGGAGGTGGGCCCGGCCATGGCAGAAGCCATTCGCACCTTCTTTAAGGAGTCCCAGAATCGGGCGGTGATTGCCAGACTCCTCGAGGCCGGCGTCAAGCCCACCCCTCCCGAGCAGGGCAAGCGCGGTCCCTTTTTGGGGAAGACCGTCGTCCTGACCGGAAGCCTGTCCACTCTCAGCCGCGAGCAGGCTAAAGAGGAGATCGAACGTCGAGGAGGTAGAACATCCGGCGCCGTCTCGGGGAAGACGGACCTGGTCGTCGCCGGCGAAGATGCGGGCTCCAAGCTCACCCGAGCCCAAGAGCTGGGGGTTAGAATAATCACCGAGGGGGAGTTCCAGGACCTGCTCAAAGAACGGTAGAAGGAATGGATCGAATCCGGGTCACACTGCGGATCAAGGGAAGGGTCCAGGGAGTGTTCTTTCGGGATAGCGCGAAACTCGAGGCCGTCCGACTCGGGCTGACCGGATGGATCCGCAATTGCCCGAATGGCGAAGTGAGCGCCACGGCGGAAGGAGCACGGGAGCGGGTGGGTGAGTTCGTTGCATGGTGCGGAATCGGACCTCCTCACGCCCGGGTGAGCGAGGTCGAGGTGCGCGAATCGGCGGCCACGG
>WNFA01008922.1_pt1 | contig 10335 bp, 6 predicted proteins | sample 5400481 | NCBI WGS metagenome assembly WNFA01 (sample SAMN13153340, study PRJNA577476) | soil metagenome | isolation source: 120 cm saprolite under Douglas fir tree site 2 hole 1 replicate 2 | place: USA:California | collected 2015-04-18 | reverse complement strand
CGATAAATTTGTCCACGATATCCAGATTCTGCCGGAGCGATACGTCCACACCGGAATTGCCGGCAAGCTGCATGGCCGGCAGATGAGCTTCGTCGTTGTTCAGGGTCAGGCTGGTGTCCTGGTACAGGGTGTCAGATGTGTTGCGAGCTTCGGTGGGTTGCGTGGCCGGACGCTGAAGCTGCAAAGCAGTGGCGGCGACAATCAACAGAGCTACAGCGGCGGTAGCCAGCACGCGCGGGCGGAAGATCTCGGAGAAACTCGCCCACCAGGGATGCCGCGCGCCTGACCGGATAATGCCTTCCTCTTCCAATTGCATGCGGAGCGAGGTCCAGACGCGTCGCGGAGGCTCGACTTCCGCGGGAAGCAAATGAGCGGTAGCGACGATCGCGGTCAAGTCGGCGATGAAATTTTGGCAGGAACTGCAGCCGGCGAGATGCGCGCGCGCCGCGCCGGGCACGGGGACAAAACCCTCGTGTTCGAGGATCCCTTCCACTTCTTTACACTGCATGGCCGTGTACTCCGCGACACGCTGCTTCGGAAGTTTCTTCGGCTCGACTCCGAACACAACTTTGCGGCGTGTCTGCGCTTGCTGCGTGCACCTTGAAATTTTTTCTATTGTAGCTCAATCGCTGCTTCCCGTCTGTGTTTTCGCTGCGTGGCGTTCTTGCCGCGCCTGCTCCCGAATTTCTTCCTGCAGCAGATCGCGCAACCTGGTTCGCGCCTTGTGCAACTGCGATTTCGAATTTCCGACCGAACAACCCATGATCCCGGCAATCTCGTTGTGCTCGTAGCCCTGCACGTCGTGCAAAACAAACACCGTGCGGTAACCGGGTGGCAGCTTATCGATGGAACGCTCCAAATTGACGCGATCCACCGCTCCGCTCAACCGCAAATCCGGCGCCCCGACGTCCTTCCGCAGTCCGCCGCCGTCCTCGTCCGGCTCGGTGGTTTCCTCGAGGGAAGCCACTGGAAGAGCCTTCTTGCGCAACCGCATCAGCACCACATTCACGGTCATGCGGTGCAGCCAGGTCGAAAACGCAGACTCGCCGCGGAACGTCGCAATCTTGCGGAAGAGCTGCAGAAATGCTTCCTGCATAAGGTCTTCCGCATCGGAAGGATTGCTGACCATGCGCAGACACAGAGCGTAAACACGGCGGCTGTGGAGTTCGTACAGAAACTCAAAGGCCGCAGCGTTCCCGGCTTGCGCCAGGCGAATGGCCTCCGCTTCCGTCAGCGCCTTAGGCGGTTGCGGGGCGTTTGATGCGATGGGATCGCTTGGTCTGTTTCGGGCCAACGGTCCAATAGCGGCGCATCCACCTTTTCGGATGCACCGGATACCCCCTGGAGTTGTCTTCGCAACGGCCCGCATAAGCAAAGAAACACGGGGCGGGCGTTTATTACTCGCTGAGACTGCGCCCGGAGAACGCAGGCTACCAGACCTAGTTATTCTCCCTCGATTAGCACCATTCGTCTACGCCGGCACTATAAAAGACTTCAAAAGGACGATAGCCTCGCGCAGGCAGGTATTCAAGTCAAAGTGAGCGTCATCGAGGGCGCGCCAATCCGCGGAGGGCGCTGCAGAGGCGCCACTGCTGAGATCGGAAGCTACTTCGCAAAAATCTTTGCGGATGCTCAGCACCATCTCTTCGAGGGCGTCGATCTTGTTCAGGAACTGAGAACGTTGGCTGAGGAGCATGTGACTTAAAAGGTCGTTTATGCGAGCGATGCGCTGTTCCCGGGAACCGCGGAAGTTGGAGGCATCAAGAGGCGCAGTGTTCGGAATAATGCCGAAATGCTTTGCATGCTCCCCCAACGTGTGGAGCAAACCCTCCACCGGGCGCGCCAACCGAGTGCACAAGGCCGGTACCACGAAAATGGCTTGGGAGGACGCCTCGTTTAGCGAAACGCTGAACATTCCGTAGAAGATCTCGAGTTGGCGCACGCAAGAGTCAAAGGCCTCGGCCTTGACTGGGGGAAGCCAAGTGCTCCAGTCCTCTTGGACAGAGGAATTCCGGGAAGGCAGGGTGTAGGCGCGAACCCGCACGAGGTTTCTCTCCTAAGGCCGGGCAGTATATCAAAATAGTTTCGGAGGTCGATAAGAATTTATTAACAAAAGTTAACCTTGGCTGCCAGACGCTCCCGCGCCTTTTTGGGAGTGCGACGGAAAAGACGCAAGTCCTGACCACATTGGTACTTACAGTTACGATGATGTTTACGAGTAAGGTACGCTTAGTATCCTCGCCGACGGATTTGCCATAGGAATTCCCATAAGCGACCGGCGCTCGCAAAGGGGCCGCAGCGTCCACATTGAGCACGCAGGGGGTCCTCGGCGCGCCGTCAGATTCTTGCCCTGTAATGGCGCTGGCCGCTATACTCGCCTGCGATTATGCGGAAAGGATTTTCCCGTTGCAATTTGAGCCGCGCGACCAGTTTGAGCAGCGCCAGAAAAAGTTGCAGCAAATTCAGGCGCTGGGCCTGAAAGCGTATCCACACGAATTTCGATGGAGCGATACGGTTGCGGAGCTGGCAACCCAGTTTGGCGCGACCCCGATTGCAGACCTGGAAGCCAATCGCCGGGAGGTCCGCGTTGCCGGGCGAATCGTTTCGCTGCGCTTGATGGGTAAGGCCGGGTTCGCACACCTGCAGGGTGCCGGGAGGCGCATCCAGATCTATGTAAAAAAGGACGTCGTGGGAGAGCGCGGGTTCGAGCTCTTTCAGTTGCTGGACCTCGGCGACCTGATCGGTGTACGCGGGCACCTTTTCCGCACCAAGACGAATGAGCTTTCTGTTTGGGTAGAGGAAATATATTTCCTGTCGAAGGCGCTGCTGCCACTGCCGGAGAAATGGCACGGCTTGACCGACGTGGAGCTGCGCTACCGCCAACGCTATCTGGACCTGATTGCGAATGAAAAATCGCGCCAGGTTTTTCTGACGCGGGCCCGGATCATCCAGGAGCTGCGGCGGTTTTTCGATGCTCGCGGTTATATAGAGGTGGAAACGCCCATGATGCATCCGCTGCCAGGCGGAGCAGCGGCGCGGCCTTTTAAGACCCATCACAATACATTGGACCTCGACCTTTACCTGCGCATCGCGCCGGAGCTGTATTTGAAGCGGTTGACCGTAGGCGGATTCGATCGTGTCTATGAGATTAACCGGAACTTCCGCAATGAGGGCATCTCCACGCAGCATAATCCGGAATTCACCATGCTGGAGTTCTATGAAGCCTACAGCAATTACCGCGATTTGATGGATATGAATGAACGCCTGTTCGCGGATCTGGCCAAAGCGATCACCGGCTCGACGGTGATCCGCTATGGAGAAGTCGATTTGGATTTCGGGAGATTTGAACGTTTCACGATGCGCGAGGCCATTGTGAAATACTGGCCGGATGCGGCGGGAGCCGCTCCGAGGAGTGCGGAGCTTGGCGCGCCTGGGGGTCCGCGAGCGATAGCGGAACGCTACAACGTGTGGGCCAAGAATGCCGGCGCTCCTTACGCCGCCTCCAAGGGGAGCTTGAGCGACGGCGAATGGACGGGTCTGCTGTTTGAGGCCATGGCCGAGGATAAGCTGATCCAGCCGACTATTTTGTACGAATTCCCGACGGACATTTCTCCCTTGTCAAAACAGAAGCCAGACGATCCGAGCGTGACCGAGCGCTTTGAGATTTACGTCGCAGGGATGGAAATCGCGAATGGCTTTTCGGAGTTGAATGATCCGATGGAACAGGAACGTCGCTTTCGCGCGCAAATTGCGCAGGGCGGCGACGAGGTTCCCAAGCAGGTCGACTGGGACTACATACGCGCGCTGTGCCACGGCATGCCGCCCGCCGCGGGCGAAGGCATCGGCATCGATCGTTTGACGATGCTCTTCACGGACTCGCCGTCCATACGGGACGTCATTTTGTTCCCACAATTGCGCCCGGAAGCGCCATCCAATCCGGAGCAAGGCAGCAAGCCCTGACGAGTTCAGCATGAATTTTGAATGGTTCGTCGCCAGGCGGTACCTGCGGTCGCCGTACCGCCCGGCGGTGCTGCGCCTGGTGACCGCGTTCTCGGTGATCGGCGTTGCCGCGGGGGTCGCGACGCTGGTGATTGCCCTGGCAATGAACACTGGATTTCGCGAAACGCTGCAGGACCGCTTGCTGGGCGTGACGGCGCACGTGTCGCTCAGCAAGCCTGGCGCGGGCGGTATCCGCGACTATAAGGCTGTGGCCGCCAAACTGGCGGCGATGCCGGGCGTGCGCTCCGTAACGCCGGCAGCCTACCAGACGGTGCTGCTGACGTTTGCCGGTGAGGCGCGCGGCGTGGTCACAAAAGGAATCGATCTGGAACGCGAGCGGCGCAGCGATGAGGCGCTGCAGCGCATCATCGCCGGGAACTTGGATTTTTCGCTGGATGCCAACGGCATTGACGCGATACTAATCGGCAAGCAGCTCGCACAGGAATGGAAGCTCGCGCCAGGCGATTATGTGACGCTGACCAGCCCGCAAGGGCGATTGACGCCATTCGGTTTGCTGCCGCGAAGCCGGCGGTTCCGCGTCGCGGGAATTTTTGATTCGGGCTTCTACGATTACGATGAGAATTGGTGCTTCTTGAGCTTGCCGGCCGCGCAGGCTCTCTCTGGCGTCATTGATGCCGTTAGCGTGCTGGAATTTCGCCTGGACAAGCCGGAGCAGGCCGGCGATATTGCGCGGAAATTGGAGCAGGCCGCAGGCCCCGGTTTTGCCGCTACCACCTGGATGGAAGAAAATCGTGCCCTGTTTCGCGCGTTGCGCTTGGAAAAGCTGGTGACCGCGATCTTCATCGGACTCATCACGTTTGTGGCGGGCTTGAACGTCCTGGTGGTGCTGTCCATGACGGTGACCGACAAGGCGCGAGATGTCGCTGTGCTGATGTCGATGGGAGCGCGGCGGGAGCAGATCCGGCGCATTTTTTTGTGGCAAGGGATGGCGATTGGCGCTGCGGGAACCTTCGCCGGCTTAAGCGTCGGGTATGCTTGCGCATGGATCGCCGGGATTTGGCGCCTGATTCCTCTTGACCCACAGGTATACGCGGTGCCCTACGTGCCGTTTCATCCCAGTCTGCTGGATGGCCTGTGGATCGCGGTCGTGGCCATGGGAATTTCGGTGGGAGCAACGCTCTTGCCCGCGCGCGCAGCGGCGCGCCTCCTACCGGTGGACATTCTGCGCTATGAATAGGGAAAGCCGTGTAGCTGCTGCTGGAACATATCCCACAGGGCGTTTTGCCAGGCAGAACGAAGCTTTGGAGCACGGTTTGCTCCTAGCAGCAGGGCGTGGTCGTTCGGCCTGATCGAGCATGGTCCTCGAGCCTCGACGGGACAAAACTGCCCGCCATAAACGTTTGAAATAAAAGCAATTAAGCGTTTAACGAAATACCCAATTTGGGGCCTGGTTTCCTGCTAGACAAGGCTCCGACATAAATGGGAAGTGATTGGGTCGCGGCGGGCGATTTGGGACGCGGCACTGCAATTGCGCTTCCTGCATCTAAGTAAATGGAAGGGCGCTCGGTTCGCAGCCGAACGCTACCGGGAAATGTGGCCCAGGATGAATCTTGAAATCGATACGGGGTCGGACGCGGGGGCAGGGAACTCCAGCGGCTTCTGCGACGCGCAGGTGGTGCTCGAAGCGCGCAGCGTGAAAAAGACCTACGGCGTAGGCGCGCGATCTTTGACCGTTTTGGTGGATGCGAATTTAAGTTTGCGGCGCGGAGAGATGGTCGCGATTGTCGCGCCGTCTGGGGCGGGAAAAAGCACTCTGCTGCATCTGCTGGCTGCGCTAGACACGCCAACGAGCGGTACAGTATACTTCGCTTCCAAGCCCATTGAAACGAATCAAGACACCACGGTGGCCGAATTTAGAAATCGCGCCGTGGGATTTTTGTGGCAGCGGCATCAATTGTTGCCGGATTTTACTGCCACAGAGAATGTAGCCATGCCGTTGCTGATGCGAGGTGAGGCGTTCTCTCCCTCGATGACGACAGCGCGGAAATGGCTCGCGGAAGTGGGCCTGCAAGAGCGGGCCGAGCACCGCGCAGGGGAGCTTTCGGGCGGGGAACAGCAGCGCGTCGCTATTGCCAGGGCGCTCGTCACCAGGCCGGCCGTGCTGCTGGCTGATGAACCGACCGGAGATTTGGACGAGCAGAATGCTTGGGCCGTGTTCGAGTTATTGCAGCGGTTGCATGGCGCGTACGGGTTGACGTCGTTGATCGCGACGCACAACCTGGCGCTCGCCGCGCGTTGCGACCGCATCTTGACTCTGGAGCACGGCGTTCTGCGTACACGCGTGGCTGCGGCCGCGGCGATGGAAACTCCGGGGGAGAAGTAATCGTGTTTGAACGGTACACAGAGAAAGCGCGACGCGTAATTTTCTTCGCCAGGTATGAAGCCAGCCAGTACGGCAGCCCGTACATCGAGACGGAGCACTTGCTGCTGGGCTTGATGCGCGAGGACAAGGCCCTGGCGAATCGCTTCCTGCGTCAGCAAGGCTCGATCGAATCCATCCGCAAGGAGATCGAAGCGCGTATCACCATCCGCGAGCGCATTTCCACATCTGTTGAAGTGCCTCTGAGCGCGGAGTGCAAGCGGATCTTGAACATGGCCGGCGAGGAAGCGGAGCGCCTCGGTGTGAAACACGTGGGGACCGAGCACCTGCTGCTGGGAATCCTGCGCGAAGAGAAGTGCTTTGGCGCGGAAATTCTGATGGAGCGCGGCCTGCGCCTCTCCACCCTGCGTGAAGAACTCGCGCGCACCTCTGGTGAAAAAACCACGGCCGCCCGTCCGAAGGAGACTTCGCTGCTGGCCGAGTTCAGCCGCGATTTGACGCAGGCGGCTTCGGAAGGTTCCCTTGACCCGCTGGTCGGCCGCGAAGGCGAAGTTGAACGCGTGATCCAGATTCTCTGCCGCCGTACCAAAAATAATCCCGTGCTCATCGGTGAACCCGGCGTGGGCAAGACCGCCATAGTGGAGGGCCTCGCCCAGCGCATCTCCGACGGCGACGTCCCGCCGTTCCTCGCCGATAAACGCATCCTTTCTCTCGACCTCTCTTTGATTGTCGCCGGCACAAAATATCGCGGGCAGTTCGAAGAGCGCCTTAAGACCATCATGAAAGAATTGATGGAGAGCCAGAACGCCATCGTCTTCATCGATGAGTTGCACACGCTGGTCGGCGCAGGTTCCGCGGAAGGCTCCCTCGACGCCGCCAACATTCTCAAGCCCGCGCTCTCTCGCGGCGAAATTCAATGCATCGGCGCCACAACGCCCGGCGAATATCGCAAGTCCGTCGAAAAAGACCGCTCCCTCGAGCGCCGCTTCCAATCCGTAAAAGTTCCCGCGCCCAACGAAGAAGAAGCCGTCCAAGTCATCAACGGCGTTCGCGAACGCTACGAAAAATTCCACGCCGTCAGCTATACCGACGACGCCCTCCGCTACTCCGTCTATCTTTCGAACCGCTACATCCCCGACCGCTTCCTTCCCGACAAAGCCATCGACCTGATCGACGAAGCCGGCGCCCGCGTGAAGCTACGCCAGGCCAGCGTCCCCGAAGAAGTCGGCGAAGTGCAAAAGCGCGTCAAGTTCATCACCCACCGCATGGAAAGCGCCATCGCCGCGCACGAATTCGAAAAAGCGCGCTTCTACTCCGAAGAAGAGCGCAAAGAAAAAGAAAATCTGCGCACTCTCCGTGAACGCTTCAAGCTGGACGATGCCTCCACGGGGATCGTCACCCGCGAAGATATCGAAGAAGTGGTTTCTCGCTGGACTGGCATCGGCGTCACTTCCATCAAGGAAGACGAGCAGCAGAAATTGCTGCGCATCGAGCCGGAGCTGCACAAGCGCGTCATCAGCCAAGACAAGGCCATTACCGCTCTGGCACGCGCCATTCGGCGCAGCCGCGCGGGACTCAAGTCTCCGTTGCGTCCGGTGGGCTGCTTCTTCTTCCTCGGGCCCACGGGCGTCGGAAAAACCGAAGTCGCGCGGCGTCTCGCGGAATTCCTCTTCGGTTCGGAAAAATCGCTGGTGCGCTTCGACATGTCGGAGTTCATGGAAAAGCACTCGGTTTCCAAGCTCATCGGCGCGCCTCCAGGCTATGTCGGCTACGAAGAGGGCGGCCAACTCACCGAGCGCGTTCGGCGCACGCCCTATTCGGTCATCCTGCTGGATGAAATCGAAAAGGCCCATCCGGACGTCTTCAACATCTTGCTGCAAGTCTTCGAAGACGGACAATTGACCGACGGCCTCGGCAACACCGTCGATTTTCGCAACACCATCATCATCATGACCTCCAATCTCGGCGCGCGGCATTTGCAAAAGCGCACTTCGATGGGCTTCCAATCCGGAACCGACGAAGCCGGGCAGAAGAGCATGGAAGACCTGGTCATGGGCGAAGTGAAGCGGGCGTTCAATCCGGAGTTCTTGAACCGGCTGGACGAGGTCATTATCTTCAATCCGCTTGCCGACGAAGATCTGCTCCGCATTATCGACTTGCTCGTGGGCCAGCTCAACGACACGCTGATTCACCGTCAAGTCCAGATCGTCGTATCGCCGGAAGCACGCCAGTGGATCCTCGAAAAGACGTGCGCGGACCGCAACTACGGGGCGCGGCCGCTGCGGCGGGCTTTGCAGAAATATGTGGAAGACCCGCTGTCGGAGGCGCTCATTCAGGGTGGAATCCAAAGGCCCGCGACGCTGCAGATTTACGTCGCAGGGGAGGCCCTGGCGTTCCGGCCCGTGGGTGAGGCAACCCCGGTCGTCCACTAACGAATCTGACACAACGCATGGCTGGCCCCGGCCAGGTCCGGGGCAGCACACGGCCGGCCCATACCGGGTTCGGCGGGAGAAGAACAACTTGTTTTGGGGGGCGCGGCCTTGACCACCTCAGCGGCCGCTGAGATCAAAGTTTGTTTGTCGTGTGGGATTTTCCGTACCCGGGTTGCCTGGCTCGCGGCGTTTCTATTTTTGCTGGCGTCCAGTTCGCTCGCGGCCACCCGCGAAAATTCTAATGCGGACGGGTCTACCCGTTCGCGTTCCTCTCGTGCGTTGGATTCCCGCGATTCACCGGAAGTTACATCCGAAGCCGTGGCCGAACCCCAATCCGCTCAGCAGGCCAGGCCGGATCAGAAGCCACCCGCCATCATCGACCGCATCATCTTCCTGGGAAACCGCCGCATCCGCAGCGATACCCTGAAAGCCCGCGTTTTCAGCCGTGAAGGCGATCCTTACAATGAGGAAACCCTGCGCCGCGATTTCCAGGCTTTGTGGAATACGCAATTCTTTGAAGACGTGAAGCTACGCGTCGAAGATTCCCCCGACGGCCCCAATCACAAGAACATCATCTTCGACGTAAAAGAGCGCCCGGTCATCCGGCGAATTCGCTACGACGGCATTCACTCGGTTTCAGAGTCGGACATCCTCGACCGCTTCAAGGAACGCAAGGTCGGCCTGACGGTGGAGAGTTCGTTCGATCCCACCCGGATCAAGAAAGCCGAAGTCGTGCTGAAGGAATTGCTGGGCGAGCACGGCCGGCAGTTCGCGAAGGTTATCCCGCAGTACGAACGCATCGCCTCGAGCAATGCGGTGATCCTGGTCTTCAAAATCGAGGAAGGCCCCAAGGTAAAAGTTGGCCGGATCAAATTTACCGGCAACCATGCCTTCAGCGACCGCAAGCTGATTCGCGCCATGCGTCACGACCGGCCCTACTCCATTCCGCTGTATATCCGGGAAATCGCGGTGCTCTCCAAGACCTACGATCGCGAAAAGCTCAATGAGGACCTGGAAGTCGGCGTTCGTGGGCTGTACCGCGACAATGGCTACTTCAAGGTCTCGGTCGGAGACCCCGTCCTCGAGAACATTGAGACCACCGGATTTCGCCTGGGCGTTCCTCTGGTTACCGGCCGCAGTCACGGAAAAGCCGTCAACATCACCATTCCCATCGAGGAAGGCGAGCGTTACAAAATGGGAACGCTGCGTATCGTCAGCGCCGACCCGGACAAGGCACTCTCGCTAAAAGTCGACGCGCTCAAGAGCATTTTTCCGCTGCACCAGGGCGATATCTTCTCGACCGCCAAGATCCGCAAGGCCTTGGAAGATTACACGAAGGCCTACGGCCAGTACGGCTTCATCGATATGACCGCCGAGCCCGAGACCGACATCGATGAAACCAACAAAGTCATCAACGTCGTTCTGAAGTTCACCGAGGAAAAACAATATTACGTCCGCCGCATCGATTTCAGCGGCAACACCACCACCCGCGACAAAGTCATCCGCCGCGAACTGCTCCTCGACGAAGGCCAGCTCTTCAACAAGCGCGCTTGGGAAATCAGC
>WNFA01006464.1_pt1 | contig 10335 bp, 16 predicted proteins | sample 5400481 | NCBI WGS metagenome assembly WNFA01 (sample SAMN13153340, study PRJNA577476) | soil metagenome | isolation source: 120 cm saprolite under Douglas fir tree site 2 hole 1 replicate 2 | place: USA:California | collected 2015-04-18 | reverse complement strand
CACATGCTGCGCGTTTACACCCGCCACTATCCGCCTTGCCCACACGCGGACGGCAATCATCGCAGATGCCACTGTCCCAAGTGGATTAATGGCACATTACCCACCGGCCAGTTCGTTCGCGTATCCGCCAAAACGCGGAACTGGGAAAATGCCGAGCGCAAGGCCCGCACCATGGAAGTCAATGCCGATCCGCTGCGTCCGGTTTGTCCCGACGTCAGTTTGAGAATCACAGTCGAAGAGTTGGTTGCTCGTGGACGTCTGCACCGCGAGCAACGACAAGAGACAGGCGAAAGAGAAAGAGCAACAGATGGCCGTGCTATTTGCCGTTGGCGCTTGTTCCCGAACTTGTTCCGAAGCTCACGAAGGCGAGCTTGGAAGTTATTATCCAGTGCGGTGCGGGCGAGTCAGCCGGGTTTTTCGATGGAATACGAGGGAAAAGGTGCAAGTCTCGAGCACCGAGCCGACATGCTGGGACACGAGTTCTCCTACTCCGATCGGAATGCCTTCCTGATTTCAATATACGCAGGAAGGCGCGACTGGTGGTATGTCAGGGGGAAGCCGATAGGGAGAACTTGGCCTTCTATCGCCCCGCGCTGCGCGGAGCTTTTTCTTTTGATCTCGGATTTTTGGGAAGGAAAAGGCGCGTTGGAGCGCGCCCTTCGTTGAGTAAGAGTTGTGCCGGTCTACGCTGCCGCGGCAAGCGGTTGGATGTGGCCGAGTTGAGTTAACAGTGTGTATTGATCGTAGTAACAGCCGCCCGATATGATTCGACCTTGCTTGTCGAAGCGGCAGATTTCGCAGAAAGGCAGCGACATCTTGCGCCCGGTCGGCTTCATTGACCCGAATGGTCCGTCGTTGATGCCTTCGGCGGTGAACTGGGCCACGACAATATCTCCTGCGTCAATGTATTGGGGATTGATGATGCGCCCATCGGAGAATGCCTTGGCCCATCCTTCAGTCCATTCTCTAAACTTGTCCCGAGTGTTTAGGGTGATATTCCGGCCGTGATCCGTGTAGGCAAGACCCTTAACTGTGTTGCTCACCACGGCCGCAAAGTCGCGCTTGTTCCAGCTCTCGTGCGCTGCGCGGAGCGTCTTCACATTTTTCGCACTCATCGTAAGTGTCTCCTCTCTCAAAGAGCGCAAGGTCAGGGCGGGCCTGGGTTCGGGCCCGTCCGTTGTGCGCGAGGGTTTTCAAGCGGCTTGTTTAGCGGTGATTTTGTGGGCGGTTGAGGTATGTACGTCAAAGGTACGAATCTCGGGTTCAGTCTCGAGGAGGTGCCTCACGGAATCGTGGACCTTCTGGTACTGTTCGTGCTGATATTCCTCGGCATCCTCTTTCCTGTTCCAAAAGCTCAGAGCCAAAACGCGATCAGGCTCCCCCGGCGAAACGAGCACAATCTCGTCGACGAAGCCACGTTGCTTTTTCAGGATCGGCACCGCTTTCTCATTGATGGTATTGCCTAGCTCTTGCGATTTACCTGATTTGCTGGTCATTTCCACTACGCGTGTGAACATATCCTTGCTCCTTTCTATGGTTGGAAGGTGAAAGGAACCCGCCGCGGGCGCGAGCGGAAAAGCTACTTGTCTTGGAAAGTCAAACTTTACCCCTGCCAGTCTCGGGAGTCAATTGCCCAAATTTGGTGCAGTCCGCGCTTCAGGCGCTCTTTTTCGACGTAATGGCGTTGAAGGCGGACCAGCACTGCTCGACTTCCTTATTGCCGCAGTGCGGGCAGAGGACCTCCCCCTCCTCGTAGTCGACGAGGGACAAGATCCTTGAGAAGAGTTTTTTGCAATTGTGGCAGAAAAATTCGTAGTGGGGCATACGACCTCCTCGGGGAAGGAGCGGCTAGGGAAATTCTAGAACTGGCACGGCAGAGCACAAGGTTTGGCGCACGGACGTACAATCGCTGAAATCGGGAGGAGGTCATTATGCCCGAACCACCGTATCGCACTCTGCGAATTTTTCTGCGTGTCTTTTCGCTATTGGCTGTCGCGGGAGGCCTGCTCATGATCTTTGCCGAGAAGCCCCTTATCGTGCGGATCTTTCTGCGACCGCCCGAAGGAGAGGTGACCACACTGCTTCTGTCCCTTCTCAAGGAAATGGGCGGCATGGTGCTCATGCTCGGCATGCTCCTGTGGCTCGCTTCACGCAACCCGGTACGCAACGTCGCTATCGTGGATGCGCTCATCGCCGGGCTCTGCATTCTGGCGGTGACACCGCTTCTTTCACTTTGGATGACGGACATTCGCAGCATCTACCCAGCGTATTTTTTGTGGGGGCGATCTGCGGTGCGGCTCGCAATTGCCGCTTTGCTCTATTGGCGACGGCCGCGGCATGTGCACTGGGAACCTATCGGGAATTTCTGAGGCGAGCTTTGGCGGCAGGGGAAGACGTGGTCCGGCGTGACACCGTTGCGCTTTGGCCGGACCCAAGACAGAGGAAACGGTGAAAACTCTTGTGCCGTCCGTTACCCTGCCGACGAAACAACAGCATAGTCTCTGCTGGGGCGCGACGCAACGGAGCCACCAAGCCAACCAGCATTGTCAACAAGAACGCTCGGGACGAGAATAGTACGTATGCTACGTGATGGTCAGCAGGTTCGGGTGAATCTTGCAGGCATGCGGGTGGGCTCGGTTGTCTTCCATGCCGCGGTTACCGACGCTGTGGGTACGATTGTCCGCCAAGTTTCAGAGAATCCGCCCACGTACTTAGTGAAACTCCTCTTTTCTTTTCGCGGGGTGGACGAGGTCGAAGTACCCCAGGGTCGGATCGTTGGGAAGTGAGCTCTCTTGGGAAGGAAAGAGCTGCTCCGATGAGTTCGGACCTGGGGGAAAGCATCAAAGAGAGGACTACGGTATGAGTGGACAGGCGGAATTGCGCGCCTCGGACCGGGCGAAGTCGAGACATCACCGGGTCGGCAGGTATTCCCCTCGTGGCCACCCTTTCGGGCTCGCAATCCCAGCCTCCTGAAACTGTGAGCCTGGCGAAGCCGCCCAATTGTCGATCCAGTCCGCGTCTTCGGCGAGCAAAGGAATCACAAAGTGGAGCGCCTCGATCTCTCTCCGCACGCGCTCCATCTCCATCTTCTTCTGCTCCAGAACCTGGTACAGATCCTTCATGGTTGACTCCAGGCCTAGACCAGCACTTTGCCATGCTGGTCACTTCTCTCATCGCAACGAACTCTTCAGGCCGCCGTGACGAAGCGCCTCACAGTCTCCGCCCATTGTTGGGGCTCCTCTTCTGCGCCCATGGCCTCGGTCGGCCAAGTCAGCGACAGGTAGGTCGGAGGTCCGACGAGAAAGATGACGCGCTGGTGAGGGCTCGCGTGCTTGATCTCGACGTAGAAATCGAAAGCCTCACCCGGCAGATGTCCACGAGCATCAAGCAGTATCACATCGTAGACATGGGGTCGCCACAGAAACCGCGCTCTGCAAAGATCCTCGGCAGTCTGCACCTCGATGCCATGACTGCGTAGGACCCTGGCCCGCGCGTCGCGAGCGTGCTGGTGGAGGTCGATGAGGAGAACTTTCTTGTCATCGAAAACCGGGCGACCCCGAAGTGGTGGTGGCTGGTACATCCCGCACTGCCGGAACCCTGGCGCGGCCTGTGGAAAGCTTGGGCGGATTCTCCTCCCGGCTGGGGTGGAAGTCAAGAGAAATGGAAAAGTCCCGATGGCCAGTCGGGGCTTTCCTTGGTCTCACTCTCTATCGGGCAACGTGCGGTGGTTGCCCGTTTCGGTCTGCCCGCCGCAGATTCGTCATTGGCGTTTGGCGCCCTTTCCATGCACCAGGCAGGGTTGGAAGCTGCCCTTTTTCAGCCAGCACATGACCTAGTGATTGGAGAAATGGACACAAAACAGCTCTCCTTTCTCTCCTCTATAGGCTCACACTGGGCCGGAAGCAATACGGCTTGGGCCGCGGCCAGAACTACTTGCTTTGGTGCTTGGCGAACTCCTCGGGGGTGAATTTGCCCGCCTTGACGTAGCTTTCGTTCAGTTCCGTATCCTGCTTCCATTTCTCCGGCAGGTCGTCCAGCGCGAAAATCGCGGATACCGGGCAGACCGGGACGCAGGCGCCACAATCGATGCATTCCACCGGATCAATGTAGAGCTGAGGAACGCTGTCGAATGTGGGGCGACCGTCGTCATAAGTAGTGTTCTTCTTGGGGTGGATGCAATCTACGGGACAGGCGTCGACGCAGGCGGTGTCTTTCGTTCCGATGCAGGGTTCGGCAATGACATAGGCCATAGGCCACCTCCCCCTATCAGAATTTACGGTATGCCTCCCGCAAGGAAGATTCAAGCTGAGCCGAGGTAAACTCGTGGCGTATGGCGCCGACGATTGAAGAAATTTCCGCCGTCACTCTTCGGGTTGTGAACATGGCGGAGTCCGTGCGGTTTTACAGAGATGTTTTGGGCATGGAGCTTCTCTACGGTGGAGAGGGCACAGGGTTCTCTTCACTGCGTGCAAGAGACACACAATTTGCGATCCTCAATTTGGAACAAGGTGAAGCAGCGACTCAATGGGGGCGGCTGATCTTCTACGTCACGGATGTGGACGCCCTCTGGAATCATCTGAAGGACCGGGGATTTGATCCGGAGATTCCACGAGATGCCTCGTGGAGAGAACGCCATTTCCACATGCCCGATCCGGACGGCCACGAGCTGTCGTTTGCACGGCCGCTCCGGTGACTTGGAAAGAGTTACGTGTGCAAAGGAGAGCCCATCCCAGCACAGTTATCCCAAGGGCGGGTGATCAGGCGGCGTCGCTGAAGGTTGGATCTACGCTGATACTCCGCTACTCAAGTAGCCATTCCGGGACATAGCACCGAAGAGTGTTCTCTGCGATTGCCAGGGGCCTGGCGAGGAGCATTGGTCGAAGCACGCACCGGAAATTTATGGAAGCCCCAAACCTTGTGCATACGCCCCGCTAAATGAGCGCGCGGAGGTGTGTTGCAATTTTCTTCACGTTACCTCCTACGCCAATCTTGACAACCGTCGATGTCGAGATCAGAATTCTGGCATTCTTAGGCGCAGTATTTTTCTTTCCGCCAAGGTTCCTTCCTTGTTGCACTCCCCCGAATGGAGCGGCCGGATAGAGACTGCGGATCTTTATCTCATTGAAGAGTTCCGCCTACTTCGTCAAGGGAGTAGCACCCAGTTCGTCAGGAGGGTTTGTCCCATGAACTTTGCCAGCCGAGAAACCGCTACGGACTACGAAGGAATTGTTCATCAGCTGCAATTGATGGCGCAGTTCCTGGAAGAGCTGAGCCAAGAAGTGGAAAGCGAAGAGGAAAGGCAGCTCTGTAACGCTACTGCACAGGAATACCGTGTCTCAGCGCACAATTACCAACAAACGATTGAACGCAAGGAAGCCACTGTAGGCGAAATGGGGTCGAACCTCAACCTTTTCCCTGCAGCTTCCGCGTAACGAGCACAACACCCCGCCATAAGCGACTTACGTTGGTGACGAATACGTCTGTTTGGCGAAGGGTCTTCATGGGCAGGATCCTCAAACCATCAGAGGACACAGTCTGTGACACAACAAGAACGTCGACGAGAACAGCGATTTCCGCTGCGCCACCGTGCCTCGGTGAAGGTCGATATCGAAGGCTCATCAAAAATCTCCGGAGTCACTGAAAACGTGAGCGGTCACGGCGTTCTGCTGTACGTTGACTCTTTCGTCCCGCTGGGGACCGGGGTCGAGATTGTGCTGGTGCCGAAACTGGAGCCGGCGGCGAAGAAAATTAAGCTCATCTATGCCGGCAAAGTTTTGCGGTCAGAGCTTTTAGCGACCGGAAGATTCGCAGTCGCAGCCGCCTGTGAACGCTGTGTAGCGGTGAGGGCGGAAGAGACCCATCTTGAGCAGGCGCCCGGAAAGGACCCGCAGTAGGTGCTTTCTGAACGGCTTTCGCCGGGGCAGGTCGACTGTGCATTGCAGGATACAGACCTCAGATCTAGGCTGCGCCTTGGACGTGGAACAGCAGTTGCGCGGGATCACTCAGAAGGAGGCAGATCAGGCCGCGACTGTCTGCGCTTCCATGGACAGCGGGAAAGCGAGATGGTTGATCGACTCACTGTGGTGGATCAAGAAGTTGGAAGACACGCGAGCTTGACGTTTTGCCGTGTCGCGCTACCATTTAGGTATGAGTAGGAAGTTATCAAAGCGGGATCTGGCCTTCTGGCGCGCGTACATTGAAATCCAGAACGAACGAGTTCCGCTGGTTGATCGCTGGAGTGATGGGACAGCCAGTTGGCATCCGCGCGTGGTTCAGAAGCTCCTGTGGTACTCCAATGTGCCAAACACCATGCGCAACCGCAGTCTTGCCTACGACTGGCTCATGCAACACTGCGCTCGATTCGTTTGAAGCTGACAGACAGAAAGCAAATCGAGTTGCCCCATCTCAGTGACCGCCGTCATCATCAATGACCATTCTCAGACGAGGCAGGCTCGTCCGCGTTCCAGATCTTCCGAGACGTTGGAGTCGAAATTCGTTACGTTGGCAAGGACAAGTCTGTTTTCTCCACGTGGCTGGCCGACGGGCAGGATGCCGTCTTCTCGCTTCGAGACAGAAGAAGGAACTCTTACCGAACTCTCGTTCGTGACCAGGGACAAAACCCGAGCACTTGCGCCAGCTCGCGCCGCGTGACGCCAATCCGCCTCCGATGGGCACGTAGCGATAGTTGGAGCCGCTCGGCTCAAAACCAGAGACTCCCAAGGGAGGGAACCTGGAAAATAACTGACGGGCAGCCCCGGCAACGCCTTTCGTACTCTTTCAAAAAGCCAAACAAGCAACGATCATCCAAGTATTTGCGTGCTTCAATCTCACTCTGCCTCCCTCACGTTCCAAGGAAGGAGCAGAGCATGGGGGAATTTGACGATGATTATGCACGTGCTGCTAGCCATTCTGGTGGTATTGGTGATGATTGGTCTTCTCGTGTACTTCTCCGATAAGGGCTAGCCAGCGAAGGTTGACCTCGTTCTCGTTGCACTGGTCACAGAATCAAGTCAAAGCAGTCATCCACAATCGCCCGGATTGCCGATATGGATTTGAATTTGTGAATGTAGGTCGTGCCCCTCGGAAGATCATTTGCAAGACGTGTAGAACCCTTGCCGTCCTCGAATAACAAGCACCCTGCTAAATAGCATCCGAATCAAAGTCACCAGCCACGGTAGGCCGACAGCATATACCTGAAGTGCCATTACTAGTGCCATTACTCATGGCATTGGACCGACCATGATCAGCGCCTTAGCATTTCCTATGCATCGTCGCCTTGTCAAAATCGGCCTCCCAGTGGCGATTGCGATACTCGCTCTGGTGATCAAAATAGTGTTCGATAAGGCTGAGGCGCGTCTCAGGAAACGGAGGTCGTCGGGCAAGTGAAAGGAGCCAAAGGATTACCCCTGTTCGTTTGCTAGTAGGAACAGGTCCTGGTCCATTGTCGATTCATCGTCCACAGAATTGAGAGTTTGCGGGCGATCCTGCAGCGATATCGTCAGCCCTATGACTGTGACGGTAGAAATGGAGCATGCGGGAAATCCAGAATTGCGACGGGAGGGACAAGTACAAAATGCGTCGCAAACATCGTTTAAGAGTCAAATCAGGGATGTATATGAAGCCGGTTCCAGAAACGGGTCTACACTATCCGAGGGGGTCAGCCTTGTCAAGCCGCATGGCCTTTCCGGCAAGGTCGTGATAGGTTTTCCCATCGAGCAAGTCGCAAGCTGCGGCAGATGTCCGGGAAGCGACCTTTCCCGGACTCTTGTACGAGAACCACAATATGCCCCACACTATGCGCGAAGTCGCCAGGCGAGCCGGAGTATCGCTGGCGACAGTTTCGCGCGTACTGAACAACACACAATATATCTCCGAAAAGACCCGCCAGCGTGTGCTCGATGCCGTTCGTGAATTCAACTACTTCAAGAACGTGCACGCCCGGCGTCTGGCGACCGGACGCAGCGACTTATTTGGACTCGTCATTTCCGAGATTGCCAATCCGTACTTTCCCGAGATCATCCGGGGTTATCAGGCTATGGCATGGAACCGCGGATTTGACGTGCTGCTGTGCAATACCGAATACGATCTGGAAAGAACCAAGGCGGTCATGCGAAAGCTTAGGGAGAGTGACGTTCGCGGGGTAGCGATTGTTACCTCTTCCGTGGACCGGAGCATGGCTTCCGAACTCACGGCTGCTGGAATACCGGTGGTCCTTTGTAACTCCGATCCTGCCGGCAAACTGGTCGGGAACATCTGCATCGAGTATGAACATGGCATCAACAAAGCGATTCAGCACGTCGTCGAACTTGGCCATCGCCGCTCCGCAGTCATTGCCGGGCCAGCCGACAACCGCACCGCGGTGACGATAAAAAATGCTTTGGTGTCTGGGCTCACCGCGCGCGGATTGAAGCCGGTCTGTGTTTTGGAAAGCAACTATCGGGTTGATGGCGGTGCATCGGCAGTCCGAGAGGTTTTGTCGCGTCCCGAAATACCCACCGTAGTATTCTGCGGAAACGATCTGATTGCCATGGGCGCGATGAGCGCCCTGGAGGAGTCAGGAGTGCGGGTGCCGGAAGATGTCTCGGTCATCGGGATTGACGATATTTTCTTTGCGTTCCTGGCGCGGCCTCCCCTTACAACGATCAGCGTTCCTCGCGAACAACTCGGGATAAAGGCCTTTGAGGCCCTGGACAGGATGCTGAACCTCAAACGCCACAAGGGGTCGAACTATATGTTGGAAACAGATCTTGTCGTGCGCAGGTCTACCGCTCCTGTGCGTCGGCAGACCCGGGAAGTGCTTTGAATCGGAGCACCAGCCTGCTTTTGCCATGCCAGCCTACCAGCGTGCAATCAATGCGAACCCTTCACGCATCGACTACTACCTTCGAGGCGCCAGACTCGTCACTTTCCTTCCGGTTGGTCTTCGACCTGAGTGCCAAGTCTCGAGCCCCCCTGGGCTTGGATACGTTCTGCTTCCGAAAGCTCCCGGCTGGCATTTGCTTCCCGTCCTAACTGGGTATAGGCGTCGGCCAGGAGCCGGTGCGGGTCGATCGCGTCGGGGCGAAGCGTTGCAGCCTTTTGCAGAAGAGGAAGGGCGGCCGCTGCTTTCTGTTGTTTGATGTACATCCGCCCCAACAAGAGATTGGCAGGAAAATTCTTCGGATCCCGGCGCAGCGCGTCTGTGAATTCGGCTAAAGCTTCGTCATTGCGTGACGTTTGCTGATACACCAACGCCAAATAAAAATGCATCATGGCCGAGCTATTCATCTGGGAAACGGCGGCTTCAAACTGCGGCACGGCTTCGTTCCACTGCCCGGTTTTCACCAGAGCGCATCCCAACTCGTAGCGCGCTAGAGAATTGTCAGGTGTCGTCGCAACCACATGCTGAAGTGGCGCGATGGCCTTCTGATATTCCTTCAGAGACACGTAAGCACGGCCGAGCAGCAAATAGGCCGTCAGGGCATGAGGCTCCTGCTTTACCACCTCCTCAAGGATCGGCACCGCTTCCAGATACCTTTCGTTCTCCGTGTCAACCATGGCGTCGTATAACAAGTTGGCGATAGCAATCTTTTGCTTGGGGTCGGCTCCAGTGTCGCCCTTGGAGTCGCCGTTAGCCGCGGAATCCGATCCCAAGTACCCTAGTGCGTGCAAGTTCTCGGTCTGTTCCGCGGTCAACCGTGTCTTCTCCGTGCTCTCGGCTCCGGGGCATCGATGTACAAATAGTTTCCAGTCCGCCAAGCTTTCAGCGTGCTCCAGCCGAATGAAAGGTGACCGTACCCACTCTCCGAATAAATGGCGCGCGGACTCGTATCGCTCTGTTGGCTAGGTCGCCCCACCTTTTCTGGCGCCAGGAAAGCCAAGAACGTTTGGCCCTGCATGCCATCGGGAACTGGAAGATGCAGGGCCTGCAGAATGGAGGGTGCGACGTCTACTAGTCCGACCCGCGTCCCCACTCTCGTCGCGGTGTGCTGGCGCGGAAGCTTGAATAGCAGCGGAACGTGGATCGTTTCGTCATAGAGAAAAATCCCGTGATGCTTTTCGCCGTGTTCTCCGAACGCCTCGCCATGATCTGCCATGATGGCAATTAGGGAACCAGCGAACAGCCCCCGTGTCCGCAAATCGGTGATCAGCCTTCCGATGATGGAGTCGGTATAGGCAATTTCCCCATCGTACGGCTCGGCCTGATAGCGCGTTCGATAGGGCTCCGGAGGATCGTAGGGATCGTGAGGATCGTAAAAATGAATCCAAAGAAAGAAGGGCCCGCCTGCGTTTTTCCTTAACCAAGCAGTGGCGCGAGTCAGGACCTCTTCCCCGCGGCGCTCCAGACTGTGGTAG
>WNFA01017638.1_pt1 | contig 10337 bp, 16 predicted proteins | sample 5400481 | NCBI WGS metagenome assembly WNFA01 (sample SAMN13153340, study PRJNA577476) | soil metagenome | isolation source: 120 cm saprolite under Douglas fir tree site 2 hole 1 replicate 2 | place: USA:California | collected 2015-04-18 | reverse complement strand
GGGCGACTACGTCATCCCGCGCCCGTCGAGCCGCGAGGAAATGCGCTCGCCGGCGTTTGCTGAAAAGATGAAGCAGGGCCCGGTCGCGATGTTCACCGTGATGCCGAACGGCCCGAGCCAGATGAGCAGGAGCCTTCTCCTCTGGTTCCTCTACGCGGTGGTTGTGGGCGTCTTCGCAGCCTACGTCACTGGGCGGGCGCTCCCGCACGCCGCGGATTATCTCCGCGTGTTCCAGTTCGCCGGCGTGACCGCGTTTGTCGGATACTCCGTCGGGCTGTGGCAGATGTCGATCTGGTTTCGCCGCGCGTGGACCACGACGATCAAGGCGACGGTGGACGGCTTGATCTACGCGCTCCTGACCGCCGCCGTCTTCGGCTGGCTGTGGCCTCGATAGGGTCGCGGGGGACACGCCACTGACCATCCGATGGCTGCTGGCCGCCTTTCATTTGCTGGCGCTCGGCGTCGGGCTCGGGGCGGTCTGGGCCCGGGGTCGCGCGCTCCAGGGCGGCCTGGACGCGGCGGGATTGCGTCGAGTCTTCTACGCCGATACGTGGTGGGGCGTGGCCGCGCTCGTGTGGATCGGCACGGGCCTCGTGCGGGCCTTCGGAGGGTTCGAGAAGGGGAGCTTCTACTATCTTCACAACCACGTCTTCTGGGGAAAGATGGGCCTGCTGGTCGCCATCCTCGTGCTTGAGCTGCGTCCGATGGTCACGCTGATTCAGTGGCGCCGCCTTGTGGCTCGCGGCGCCGCGCCCGATACTCGAAGCGCGAGCCGCTTCGCGCGGATCAGCTTCGTGCAGGCCGCGCTCGTCGTGCTCATGGTGCTGGCCGCCACGGCTATGGCCCGGGGCTACGGGGTGGCAGCACGATGACGCGGCAGTGATCATCCGCGCGATATGCAGCGACCGGCGTCCGCGGCCGACCCCGTGACGGACGAGAGCCTCGGGCGACTGCGTGCGTTCCTGCAGGCGTACGCCGAGCGCACGACGAGCGTGCCCCAGCCCGCGGCCAAGGCGGCCTTAGACGCTGGGGTGCGGGAGACACACGCCAGTGCCGACCGCCTCCGGAAAGTGGTGCGGCCCGTGCTGGACGACTGCATGGCCGAGCTCCGGAACGCGGGGCACGAGGCGTCCGTACAGGACCACAGCGACAGCGCGGATGCGTATCCGAGCATCGCGCTCTCCTTCACTCCGCGCGGCCGCGGGGCCAGCCGCCGAACGACGGCCCTCGCTTCGGTGCTGGTGTTCCGGTACGATCCGCGGCGCGGCATCGTGGTGCAGCGCGATATCAGAGCGTCGGCCGCGCGGGGAAGGCTGGTGACCACCAGTGCAGATCGCAGCGGGACGATCGGCGTGGATGCCGTGTCGACCGAGTGGGTCGAGACCAAGACCCTGAACTTTGTCGAGGCAGTGCTCAAGGCCAATTGACCAGCGACACGAGGGGACGCAGCGGGTGAAACGCGCGACCACGCAGCGGTGACGGAGCACGGCGCCGGGCGGATCTTGCTCCTGGTGTTGGGCATCGGGAGTGCCTGCAAGGGCGCTGGAGGCGGCGGTCACGCCTCGGTCCCGGGGCGGCTGGATACCGCGTTCGCGGCCACGCAGGCGCGCGGCCGGAGGGTGATGGGTGTGGATCAGTACACCTCGGCGCACGTGTTTGAAGATCTCCCCGATGGTGGGCGCATCATCCTCGACCGTGTCAGCGGGTCGGACCCTACAGGGATCACGACCATCCGCCAGCACATGCGGGACGTCGCGGCGGCCTTCGCGGCGGGGGATTTCACGAAGCCATTTCAGGTGCACGCGGCGGTCGTGCCGGGCACCGCGGTCATGACCGCTCGGCGTGCCGCCATGCATTATCAGGAACGCGACCGCCCGCGTGGCGCCGAGGTGCGGATCAGGACCACCGATGCGGCCGCGGTCGCGGCGGTCCATGAGTTCCTGGCGTTTCAGCGGAGCGCTCATCATGCCGGCGCGCACGAAGCCATGAACCCGCGGCCTCCTTCGTAAGCAGATGGTTGGGACCGCACCCTTTGCGCATGGGAGATTCCCGAGCATGAGGATGCTTCACGCCGTACCGGCGTTACCGGTCCAAGACATCCCTCGGAGCGTGACCTTCTATCGGGACAAGCTCGGCTGGACGGTCGTGCACCAGCAACCGGGCTTTGCGATCGTCGAGCGCGACCAAGTAGCCCTTCACCTCTGGGCGGCGGCGGACGAGAGCTGGCGGACGCGCGCCAGCGCGTCGCCCGTCGTCTCGGGCGCCGAGTCGTTCATCGCGGGCACGGCGAGCTGCCGGGTCCACGTGGACGGCATCGATGGGTTGTATCGCAGCCTCGATCCGTTGGGCATCGTCCACCCGAATGGACGACTCCGTGCTACGCCTTGGGGCACGCGGGAATTCGGGATCCTCGACCCGGACGGCAATCTCATCACGTTTGCGGAGCCTGTGCCTGCCGCTGAGCCCGCGTGAGACGGCCGGGGCGCGCCCGGCGACCGCTTCCTGTGAAGGGGTTCATCATGATCTCGTGGCATCGGATGCTTATCCTCGCGGCCGTCACAGCGACGGGGTGTGACGCACGCGATCGGGCGCTAGACCTGACGCCGGCACACGCCGCTGCCGTCGAGGACAGTGTGCGCTCCTTCGCCCAGACCGTGGCCGTCGACGTCACCCGGGAGGGGCCGATAGCGTGGCGCCGACACCTCGCCGAGAGCCCGGCGTTCTTCATGGCCTCGGAGGGTTACCTCGTGCTCCCGAATAGTGATTCCGCGACGCGGGTCATTTCAGATCTGGCACGCAGCATCACCCATATCGAGCTCCGGTGGGGTGACGGGCTACGCGTGGACCCGCTCGCACCCGGGCTCGCCGTCCTGGCGGCTCCATACCGCGAAGTCCGGGTCGATACGGCGGGTCACCGGGTCGAGGAAAGCGGGTTTTTTACCGGGCTCGCGGAGCACCGCGCCGGGCGCTGGCGGCTGCGGAACGCCCACTGGTCGGTGGCAGGACCGCCACCGCTCGTGCGCTAACCCGCGCTGTGCGTGAGGGCGCGTGGAGGCCGAGGCGACGGTCTCGCCGCGGGTGCTGGCGGTTGGCTTGCCGTAGGCTGGTCGCAGGATCCCATCCGTAGCAGGCCTCCCCGCGACGGTGACGCTGCGCGCGGTTGCGCCCCTCGGGGTCGGCTGGCAGCTTACACGACGTTTCGGTTCGCTACGCCCCGAACCCATCTCCTCGGCCTCCCCGATGCTGGACGTGATCCTGAAGCGGTTCGACGCCCCAGACGAGCTGCGGCAGTTCGCGCGCGGCCGGTTCGAGCTGGTGCATCTCGGCGGCCTCACGATCGGGCGCGCCACGTACGATCCCGGCTGGAAATGGTCGGTCGACGTGGGCCCGACCATTGGCGCGACCCGCTGTCGGGTGGAGCACGTGGGGCTCGTGTTGCAGGGGCGCGCCACCGCGGCATTCGATGACGGTCGGGTCTGGGAGCTTGCACCCGGGACCCTGTTCTACATTCCGCCCGAGCCACACGACAGTTGGGTGCTGGGCGACGAGGCGTACGTGTCGCTCCACTTCCTCGGAGCGGGGCACTATGCCGCGTAACGCACCGCCACCGTCGAAGCGCGTGAGGCTCGTGACCGGCTTCGGGGCCGTGCTGTGGCCGGCGCGGTGCCGCGAGACACCTGCTCGCGCGCTCGCTCCCGGCACGGCCCGAGCTGCGACTCGATGAACGCCACGCGTCCGGAGCACACGACGATCCCGTCAGCGGAACCCGTGGAGCGCCACCCGGACCGCATGCTGCGGTTGATCGCGGTGTTCAAGTTCTGCAAAGCGGCGCTGCTCGTGGCCGTCGGCCTCGGGGCGCTCAGGCTGCTCGACCCGGAGGTCGCGGCCCGGGCCCAGCGCTGGGCGGCGGCCGTGGCTGCGAACTCCGACCGGCGCATCGTGCAGCAGCTCATCGGCGTCGTGAGCGGTTTGAGCCCCCGCCGCCTCGAGGCCCTCGGCACAGGTGCCTTCCTGTACTCCACCCTGTTCATCACCGAGGGCATCGGTCTCTGGCGCGGCAAGCGCTGGGCCGAGTATTTGACCGTCATTGCGACGATGTCGCTCCTGCCGCTTGAAGTGTACGAAATCATCCGCCGGGCGAGTACGACCAGGGTCATGGCGCTGCTCGTGAACCTCGTGGTGGCGGGGTACCTGATCTGGCGCCTGCGCCGTCCCCGCGCCGGCGAGCACCCGTCCCCGGAGCAGCCGCATGACGCCCGTGACCCCGACCCTCCATTGCCCTGAGGTCATCGGTCTGGTCACGGGGGGCACCGGATCGCATGGGCCCGATGCGTGAGACAGCCCGGACGCTCGGCGCGGCGCTCTGCGCGGCCCTGCTACCACTACTCTCCGGCCGTCGTCACCCTGCAGGGCGTGCTCCTCCGGCGTGGGTCTCCCGACTCCCGCCATCCCGCGCGCGCGGGTCCCGGCGGGCGGAGCGGGCCGACCGCGGGGGAGGACAGCGCGCTTGTGCTTGCCCTGTCCACACCGATCTGCGTCGCGCCCGAGAGCGCGTCCCCCGACGCGGACAAGCGAGTAGAATCCGGAGTGCGGGAGCTGCGATTGGCGATCGGCAGCGACTCGGTGTGGGCCGAACTCGAGGCCACCCGCGGGGTGCGTCTCCGAGTCACGGGCGAGCTGTTTCACACGCCCGTGACGCGACCGCGCCCGGCCGTCGTGGTCTGGGTGCTCCGGATCGCCGCGGCGGAGTAGGCGTCGCCCAGGATCGTCGCCGGCGGTGGCGCACGCTGAGCAGGGCGTGGCACATCCTCACTCCCCGCATGAGTGAGCGAGAGCAAGACGGAGACGACATGTCCAAGCGCTTGCAGATGTATGAGGCTCCCGAGATCGTCGTGACGTTCGACCCGACCGTCTGCATTCATTCAGGTGTGTGCGTGGGCGGCCTTCCCGCCGTGCTCGACGTCAGCCGCAAGCGGTGGGTGCGGCCCGAACTCGCGGCCCCCGAAGCAGTCGCGGCGCAGGTGCAGCGCTGCCCGTCGGGAGCGCTCCAGTATCAGTGGCGGGGTCGGCGGGCAGCGGCTCCCGCATCGGATCCGCCCTCGTCGCTTACGGGACCATGAGCCGCTCGGTCGTTGCGGGGTCTTGGCCCGGCTGAGGTGTGATGGCTACGCCGCCCTCGAGCCAGTTCCGTGACCACTTCGCGCAGGCCGCTCCGGCGTACGCGACCTTTCGGCCGCGCTACCCGGCGGCCCTCTTCGCCGCGCTGGCCGCGCATGCCCCCGCGCGCCACCTCGCGTGGGACTGCGCGACCGGCACTGGCCAGGCAGCGATCAGTCTCGCGGACCATTTCGAACAGGTCGTGGCCACGGATGCAAGCGCAGCACAGCTCGCCGCCGCCCTGCCGCACCCCCGCGTGCGCTACCAGCGCGCGCCCGCCGAGGCGAGTGGCTTGCCCGCGCACTCGGTCGCCCTCGTCACCGTGGCGCAGGCGCTGCATTGGCTCGACCGCCCGGCGTTCTACGCCGAGGTGCGGCGCGTGCTCGTACCGGACGGCGTCATCGCCGTGTGGAGTTATGGGCTCATCGAAATCGGGCCCGATGTGGACGAGCTGATCCGCACGTTCTACGACCGGACTGTCGGTCCGTACTGGCCCCCGGAGCGCGCGCTCGTGGAAACGGGCTACCGCACGATCGACTTTCCCTTCGCGGAGCTCCCTCTCCCCACGCTGCAAATGGAGGCCGCGCTAACGCTCGAGCAGCTGAGCGGGTACTTGGGCACGTGGTCTGCCGTGCTGCGCTACCGCGTGGCCCAGGGTCGCGATCCGGTACCCGAGCTGCTCGAGCGGGTGCGGACCCATTGGGGGGGACCGGAACGACCTCGCACCGTGCGCTGGCCGTTAGCCACCCGCGTGGGCCGGGTGGCGGGCGGGTCCGGTCGGGCCGGGGCGGCGTAGGGCCCTGTAGGCCATTGCGTCGGGCCGAGGGTTGCGCACAGCTTACACCCGGTCCGTGAGCGACCCGGCCCCGCCCGAGCGCGGCCGACTCACTCGCCCAGGAGCACGCAATGACGAAAGGTGATGAGCGCAAGCTGGCCGCGCTGGCGAAGAAAAACGCCGCCAAGGTTGCCAAGGCGAAACCGACCAAGCGCCGCCGGTACGACGATACGCTTCCCCCGGAGCAAGAGGAAGACATCGAGCTGCGGGACTTCTTTTCGGAGATGAAGAAGCGGGAGTTCTGAGACGAGCGCCGCGCTGGGGTTCCGGGTCAAGTCCGGCTGGGCCACCGCGGTGCTGTTGGTCGGTCCGGCGCGCTCCCCTCGCGTAGCGGATCGACGCGTGATCGCCCTATCGGACCCCGCCGTGCCCAGCTCCCGCCAACCGTACCACGCCGTGATGGGTGCCCGTGCGGGCGACGCGCCGAAACTCGAGCGCTTCCTCCGGGCCCTGGTCGAACGGGTCACCAAGCGCTCACTCGCCGGCCTCCTGCAGGCCTATCGGCACGAGGGACGATCTGTGCGCATGGTCGGCCTCGTGGTCGGCAGTGTCATCGATCCCGCAACCATCGGCAACGATCACATCCGGGCGCATGCGCTCGAGGGACAGCTGTTCCGCACTGCGCTTGAGCGCGCCGCACGGACAGCACGCGTCGGGTGCTCGACCTACGTCGAGCGCACGCTGTACGAGACGGCCGCGACGCGCTTGCGACGCCCGGCCGCGGAGCTCAAGCGCGTGGTGGCGACGCTCGGGGGCGCGCTCGACGGGCCGTGGCGCGCAGAGGAAAAGGCCGCGACCGTGGCGGCGTGGATGGCACTCCGCAGCATGCATTGACCCCACCGGCTTAGCTGGCTAAGTTGTTGTGCGATGCCGACCTACGAGTACAAGTGCCGTGCCGGGCACAGCTTCGAAAAATTCTACCCGACGATGAACGACCATCGGCGCGTGAAGTGCCCCGTCTGCGGCAAGCCGGCGCAGCGGCAGATCTCGAGCGGCGCCGGGTTCGTCTTAAAGGGCAGCGGCTTCTACGTCAACGACTACACAAGGGCGGGCGAAGCCAAGGAGCCGAAGGAGCCGAAGGAGCCCAAGGAGCCCAAGGAGCAGAAGGAGCCCAAGGAGCACAAGGAAACCGCAAAGCCCGCAGCCGAGGCGACGCCGGTCGAGAGCTCCAAGAAGAAAAAAGACGCCGGCGACAAGTGACGGCGCACGAGGCGATCCGCGCGGCGCTGGCGGCGGCGGCGGCGCGGCTGGGCGCTGCTGTGCCCGCGTCCTCGGTCGACCTGTCGCGCCCGCGTGATCCCGCCCACGGTGACGTGGCGACGAACCTCGCGCTCGTGCTCGCCAAGTCGCTCAAGACCAAGCCCTCCGAGGTCGCCGAGCGGCTGGTCGCCGCGCTCGAGGTCCCGCCCGGGCTGGTGCGGAAGATCGAGGTCGCCGGGCCCGGTTTCATCAACTTCTTCCTCGCCGAGTCCCAGCTCGCGAGCGTACTTGAGGTGGTGCTGGGCGCCGGCGACCGCTACGGCCGGAGCGACGCGGGGCAGCGCAGGCCCGTGAACGTCGAGTTCGTCTCCGCCAATCCCACCGGTCCGCTCCACGTCGGCCACGGGCGCCAGGCGGCCCTGGGCGACGCCATCGCGGCGCTGCTCGAGTGGACCGGTTGGCGCGTGACGCGCGAGTTCTACTACAACGACGGGGGCGCCCAGATCCTGAGCCTGGCACGCAGCGTGCAGGCGCGGATCCAGGAATTGCGCGGCGGCTCGGCGGTGCTGCCGGAGGGCGGCTACCACGGTGCGTACATCCGCGAGATCGCCGAGCGCTACGTCGCCGCGCACCCGCACGATCCGGCCGGTGCAGACCTCGACGCGGTACGGCGGTTCGCGGTGCAGGAGCTCCGCAAGGAGCAGGACGCGGACCTGCAGGCCTTCGGGGTCAGGTTCGACGTCTACTTTCTCGAGTCGTCACTGTACACGAGCAGCAAAGTCGAGGCGACCCTGCGCCGGCTGGTGGCCGCCGGGCACACCTACGAGCGGGACGGCGCACTCTGGCTCAAGACCACCGACTTCGGCGATGACAAAGACCGCGTGATGCGCAAGCGGGCGGAAAAGGGCGGCGACTACACCTACTTTCTACCCGACGTCGCCTATCACGTCGACAAATGGGAGCGAGGGTTCGCGCGCGCGATCAACGTCCAGGGGGCGGACCACCACAGCACGGTGATCCGCGTGCGCATCGGGCTCCAGGCGCTCGAGATGGGCATCCCGCCGGGTTACCCCGAGTACGTGCTGCACCAGATGGTGACGGTGATGAAGGCCGGCGCCGAGATGAAGCTCTCGAAGCGCGCCGGGAGCTACATGACCGTGCGTGAGCTCGTCGACGAGGTGGGGCGCGATGCCGTGCGCTACTTCTTTCTGATGCGCCGCGGGGACTCGCATCTAGTGTTCGACGTGGATCTCGCGAAGAGCCAAACCGAGGAGAATCCGGTGTTCTACGTCCAGATGGCTCACGCCCGGATGAGCGGGATTTTCCGGGTCGCCGGCTGCGCGCCGGGATCGGTGCGCACCACCGACGTGGATCTGGCCGGGCTGACCCAGCCTGAGGAAACGGACCTGCTGAAACAGCTCGCCGCCTTCCCGGAGCTCGTGGCGCGCGCCGCCGAGACGCTCGAACCGCACCGCCTCACCGGCTACCTCGAGGACCTCGCCCGGATCGCGCACGCCTGGTATCACAAGTACCGCGTGCTCGGCGAGCCCGAAGAGCGCGCTCGGCTCGTGCTTGCGGCCGCCGTGCGCCAGGTGCTCGCCACCGGGCTCGGCCTCCTGGGGATCAGCGCCCCGGATCGGATGTGAGATGAGCTTACTCGTGGTTGGGTCGATCGCCCTCGACTCGGTGGCGACTCCGTTCGGCGAGACCGCCGACGCCCCCGGGGGTTCGGCCGTGTTCTTCAGCGCCGCCGGCGCGATCCTCCACCCGGTGCAGGTCGTGGGCGTCGTGGGGAGCGACTACCCGCTCGACGCCCTGAAGTCGCTCGAGGCGCGCGGCGTCGACTTGTCGGGCGTCGAGCAGGCGGCAGGCGAGTCGTTTCGCTGGAAGGCGAAATACTCCTATGATCTCTCGAGCCGCGAGACGCTCGATACCCGGCTCGGCGTGTTCGCGCAGTTCCGGCCCAAACTGCCGGCCAAGTTCCGCGCGGCCCGCTACGTCTTCCTGGGGAACATCGATCCGGAGCTGCAGCTCGGGGTGCTGGACCAGATTCCGCACCCCGCCCTGGTCGCCTGCGATACGATGAACTACTGGATCCACTCAAAACGCGACCTCCTGCTCGAGCTGTTACGCCACATCGACATCTTCATGGTCAACGACGCCGAGGCGCGCGAGCTTTCGGGCGATTGGAACATCTACCGCGCGGCTCACTGGGTTCTCGAGCGCGGGCCCAAGATGGCGGTCATCAAACAGGGCGAGCACGGTGCCCTGCTCGTCGACCGGACGACGACGTTCAAGGTCCCGGCCTACCCCCTGCAGGACGTGTTCGACCCCACCGGGGCAGGCGACGCGTTCGCCGGTGGGTTCATGGCCTACCTCGCGGCGACCGACGACGTGACGGCCCCGAACCTGCGGCGCGCCATGGTGTACGGCGCCGCCATGGGTTCGTTCGCCGTCGAAGCGTTCGGGATTCAGGGACTCGCACACGTCACGAGCGCCGACGTGCGGGCCCGCGTGCGCGCCTTCAAGGACCTGGTGCACTTCGACGTCGACGAGGACCCCGTGCCGTGACCGACCGCTACGCGGCGGCCGGCGTCAACCTCGACGCCGCGGAAGAGGCAAAGCGACGCATCGCGGCGCTGGTGCGCACGGCGCGCACGCCGCTCGCGCTCGGCGAGATCGGCGCGTTCGGCGGCATGGTGCGAGTCCCAGCCGGCTACGAGCGCCCGGTGCTCGTCCTCTCGACCGACGGCGTGGGGACGAAGGTGCTGGTCGCCCTGCGCGCCGGGATCCACGATACGGTGGGCGAGGATCTCGTGAATCACTGCGTGAACGACATCCTCGTGCACGGCGCCACGCCGCTCGCGTTCCTGGATTACCTCGCCACCGGGCAGCTTGACCCCGACATCGCGGCCGCGATCGTGACCGGCGTGGCGCGCGGTTGCCGCGCCCATGAGATGACGCTCGCGGGCGGTGAGACCGCTCAGCTGCCCGATCTGTATCAACCGGGCCACTACGACCTCGCGGGAACGATCGTCGGCGTGGTGGAGGAGCGCGCCGCGTTGCACGGCGACCGCGTGCGCCCGGGTGACGTGTTGATCGGTTACGCGTCGAACGGACTGCACACCAACGGCTACACGCTCGC
>WNFA01005776.1_pt1 | contig 10338 bp, 8 predicted proteins | sample 5400481 | NCBI WGS metagenome assembly WNFA01 (sample SAMN13153340, study PRJNA577476) | soil metagenome | isolation source: 120 cm saprolite under Douglas fir tree site 2 hole 1 replicate 2 | place: USA:California | collected 2015-04-18 | reverse complement strand
TTGCTGCGGCGCCGGTTGGGCTGGCGCGGGAGCGGTTTGAGCGACGGCGGTAACCGCGGCTACCAGCAACATCGCGAGAAAATTCTTCTTCATTAATGTGGCTCCTTAACTCTTCGGGGAAGCTGGAGTTGACATCGCGTCCGATTCCACCCAAGCCTGGTGTCGGGCTGCACCATGAACCAATCCTTTACTGACTGGTCCCGAAAATCATGGGCCGCCTGTCGATATGCAGCATTCAGCGGCTTATCATTATTCCGGTGTGCGGATTATAAGGATGTAGTCCCGCTATGGCAAGCGCCTTGCTCGCTTTATCCCTCCTGACACTTTAGATGCCGGAAAGCGATGCCCCGTATAGATCCCGCTTCAGTCCATCGCTCTTGATGCAAATACAACCGATGCAAAATAGAATGACAATGTTGTTTAAGGGGAGACTGTTTTGACGAAAACTGCATCCAACCCGCCCCTGGCCGGACAAGTCGCCGTCATCACCGGCGCCGGACGCGGCATTGGCAGGGCCATCGCCCTGACCCTCGCCGACCTCGGTGCGCACACCGTCTTATGCGGACGCAAGCGCAAAGCCCTCGAACAAACCGCTGCGGCCATCCAGAACGGCGGCGGGCGTAGTTCTGAGAACAGTTCGGTGAAGAGTTCCGTGATCGAATGCGATGTCACCGATCTGCATTCGGTCGAATCGCTAGCCGACCACATCGAGCGCACCTTCCACCGGATCGACGTTCTCGTCAACAATGCCGGCATTGGCGGCGCGGGCGGGCCTCTCCATCAACTTTCGCCCGACAATTGGGACCTCGTGATGAACACGAACCTGCGCGGCGTTTATTACTGCATCCGCAGCCTGGCGCCGCTCATGATCAATTCCAAAGCCCGCAGCGGACACATCATCAACATCTCGTCCCTGGCCGGCAAGAACCCTCTCCCCAACGGAGCCGCCTACGCCGCCTCCAAGTGGGGCTTGAACGGACTGACCTACTCCGTAGCTGAAGAATTGCGCGCCCACAACATTCGCGTCTCGGTCATTTGCCCAGGGTCCGTCCACACCGAGTTCAGCCCGCATCCAGGTAAGAATGCCGAGAAAATGCTGCAAGCCTCGGACGTAGCCCACGCTGTAGCCATGCTAGTGACCCAAGCCCCGCAATCCTTCGCCAGCGAAATTCTGCTGCGGCCGACACAGAAGCCCTAAGATCGCATCCCGACACTCCCGTAGAGACGCGGCTTACCGCGTCGCCTGCGTGTGCCCGAGCCCAGTCCCTGTCACGCAAATGGTTTTGCGAACGGCACGGCTTGAACAGCTGGCCGACAGCTTCACTGCTCTCCGTTTCACTTGAATTGCGTCAAACTATTTGCAGCAAACTATCAATAGCAAACTATCAATGACTATTCTCGGTATTCCACAGCCATTTGGCGATTGCGTCCGGCCACGCATCACTGGGGAAGTATTGCTGTCATGAAAACCTTAAGGCTTTCTCTAGGGGGAAACCGTGGATTGCCAGCCCATGTTCAGGCTGGCAATGTGCGTGAGTAGAGACGGGGCTCGCCCCGTCTCGGCCAGCACCGTCTCGCGGCTGCGGGAGACGCGGCAAGCCGCGTCTCCACAGGGGACTTAGTTGCTCAGCACTTTCTCGCGCTCCTCGGCGTCTTGCAGTTCCTCGCGAGGCGAGCTCGGCAGCGCAAACTCTAGGACCTGGTCGATGGTCTTTACGTAGTGGGTGGTTAATCCCAGCAACTGCTCGGGGGTCAGGTCTTCCTCGACATTGGTTTTGTTGTCGGCGGGCAGGATCACGTCATGCACACCGGCGCGTTTGGCGGCCAGCACTTTTTCCTTTATGCCGCCGACCGGAAGCACGTTGCCGCTCAGCGTGATCTCGCCCGTCATCGCGGTCAGCGGACGAACCTGCTTGCCCGAGAGCAACGACACGAGAGCAGTCACGATGGTGACGCCCGCTGAAGGACCGTCTTTGGGAATAGCGCCCGCGGGCACGTGAATGTGGATGTCATGATTGGCGAAAAATTCTTCGTCGATGTTCAACTGTTTCGCGTTCGAGCGCACCCAGCTCAGTCCGGCCTGCATGGACTCGCGCATTACGTCCTGAATCTGACCGGTGATGGTCAGTCCACCTTTGCCTTTCATCTGGTTGGCTTCGACGAACAACACGTCGCCGCCGGCGGGCGTCCACGCGAGTCCCACGACAACGCCGGGGCGCTTGGTGCGTTCGGCAATTTCGCCTTCGCTGCGGACCTTGATGCCGCCGAGAAATTCCTGCACGATTTCCTTGGAAACCACCAGCTTGTCGCTCTTGCCTTCCGCCAAGCGGCGCGCCTGCTTGCGGCAGATGGTGCCGATGGTGCGTTCGAGGTTGCGTACTCCCGCCTCGCGCGTGTAGTGACGGATGATGTAGCTGACCGCCTCTTCCGGAAATTCGATCTGTTCCTGCGTGATTCCGTTTTCCTCGATCTGGCGCGGAATCAGGTACTGGAAGGCAATGTGAATTTTCTCTTCCTCGGTGTAGCCCTGCAGTTCGATGATCTCCATGCGGTCGCGCAGAGGCTCGGCGATGGGATCGAGCATGTTCGCGGTGGTAATGAACAAGACTTTGGAGAGATCGAAGGTCACGTCCAAATAGTTGTCGCGGAACGTTGCGTTCTGCTCGGGATCGAGCGCTTCCAGCAATGCCGACGCGGGATCGCCGCGGAAGTCGCGCCCGACCTTGTCAATTTCGTCGAGCATGAAGACGGGATCTTTGGTCTCGGCGCGCCGGATGCCCTGAATGATCTGACCGGGCAAGGCTCCGATGTAGGTGCGCCGGTGGCCGCGGATCTCGGCTTCATCGTGCACTCCGCCAAGCGACAGACGCACGAACTTGCGTCCCAGCGCGCGGGCGATGGATTTGCCGAGCGAAGTTTTGCCTACGCCTGGAGGTCCGACGAAACACAGAATCGGGCCTTTCATGCTGGGCTTTAAGCGCCGCACGGAAAGGTAGTCCAGGATGCGGTCCTTCACTTTCTGCAAGTCGTAGTGGTCGGTGTCGAGAATCTCCTTCGCCTTCGGGATTTCAATTTCTCCACCCGAAGTCTTGGCCCAGGGCAGCACGGCCAGCCACTCGATGTAGTTCCTGGTGACAGAATAATCGGCCGCCATCGGCGACATACGCGCCAGCCGGCCCAGTTCCTTCAGCGCTTCTTTTTTCACTTCGTCGGGCATGCCCGCGGATTCGATCTTTTGCTTCAGCTCTTCGGTGTCGCGCTGGCCCTCGTCCTGCTCGCCCAGTTCTTTTTGGATCGCCTTCATCTGCTCGCGCAAGTAGTATTCGCGCTGCGTCTGCTGCACGCGATCCTGCACTTCCGACTGGATCTTGTTCCGCAGTTGCTGCACTTCGAGTTCCTTGGCCAGATGCTGATTGATTTTTTCGAGGCGTACACGGACGTCGCTCGTCTCCAGCGTCTCCTGCTTGTCCGCGGTCGACAGTGAGGGCAGCGACGAGGCGATAAAGTCCACCAGGCGTCCCGGCTCCTCAATGTTCATGGCAACCGTCGAAAGCTCGTCGGAGAGGGTTGGCGAACCGGCGACGATCTGCTGGAACAAGGTGAGGACGTTACGCTGCAGCGCTTCTACTTCGGAATCTTTCGGCGGAATGGTCTCCGGAATCGTGGTCACACGCGCGCGCATGAACGGCGATAGCTGCGCGAAATCCGCGAGGCGCACCCGCTCCAGTCCTTCGGCAAAAACGAACAGGCTCTGGTTGGGCATCTTGACAACTTTGTGCACCACCGCCAGGGTTCCGATGGAGTAGAGATCGGTCGGCTGCGGTGAGTCGACACGCGCCTCGCGCTGGGCCACGACGACGATGGTCTTGTCTTCGCCCAGCGAGTTGATCAGCTGTACGGAACTTTCCCGACCCACCGTGAGAGGAAGCACAGCATGGGGGAACAGGACCGTGTCGCGCACCGGCAGAATGGGCAGCGACCGCTCTGTGGTTTCGTAGGAAGTAGAACTAAGATCGCTCATGCTTTTCCCTTGAGTGACTTTCACTCAACCTTGGATGAAGTAAACTGCCAAAAAGATGCAAGCCGTCGGGCTAGGTTGTTGAATTCTAGACCTTTTTTAGCCTTTTGCAAGACACGGAAGGGATTCGGGCCCCACTCCGGTAACTAACCTGGGACTTCGCTCCCCTTCTTGATCTCCAACCTTACGCGGAACCGTTGGCACGCGCAGTGCACCCGCTCACAGCAAGTTGTGACGAAAGGACCGGCGACTCCATCGTCGGCGTTGCCTTCCAGGATCATGACCCTCGAATGGACTGGATACTGGATACTCGGTACTGAGCGCCGCCTCACGCTTCGGGATAAATCCCCAGCACCTTCACCAACTCTGCGACCTCGCTTAAATGCCGCAGAGCATGGCGCGAGTCTTCATCGTCGCCGCGCAGCAGATCCACAAAAAACACGTATTCCCAGGGACGGCCACGCATGGGCCGGGACTCGATCTTGCTCAGACTGATGTCGCGGAGGGCAAACACGCTGAGCGCCTTGAACAAAATCCCCGGAGTGTTCTTCACGCTGAATGCCAGCGAAGTCTTATCGGCATTGACATTGTTATTGCGTGCCGCCCGCGGCTTTCCCCGCTTGATCAGAAAGAAGCGGGTAAAGTTTTTCTTGTCATCCTCAATTCCGGCCTTCAGGATCTTTCCCGCGTAGACTTGAGCGGCCCGGCGGCTGGCGATGCCCGCGGCGTCGCGCAAGCCCTCCGCAACCACATGCTTCACGCTTCCCGCTGTGTCGTAGAAGGGCACCGGCTGCAGCCTCCGATTCTTGGCAAACAGGTCGCGGCACTGATCGAGCGCTACGGGATGCGAGAACACGCGGCGCACATCGCCAAGTTTGGCGCCGGGCAGAGCGATCAGGTTGTGTACAATGCGCAGGCGAAACTCACGGACGATGTGAACCTCGCGGCCCAGCAACAGGTCTAAATGTTCGGCGACCGAACCAGCGAGCGAGTTCTCGATCGGGATCACCGCGCCGTCCACCGTTCCCCGCTTGACGCGGTCGAACACCTCGATCGAACGCGCGCACGGCACTACCTTCGCCAGCGGCAACATCGCTTCGGCCGCTTCGTGGCTGAAAGAACCGAGTTCCCCCTGGATCGCAATCTTCATCATCAATCCATTCCCTGTAGAGACGGGGCTTGCCCCGTCGTGCGAGTCAACACCAAATACCCGCGCGCCGGGAGACGCGGCAAGCCGCGTCTCTACTGCGTGTTTTGCCGACCACGCGGCACCAGCGCTTTGGTCATGACCAGAGCATCTATCTGGTTGGAATAGTAGCTGGAGACGGTCTTCTCCACGAAATACCCTTTCTGCTTGTAGAAACGGATCGCGGCTTCATTATTCACCGCCGTCTCCAGCGCGACCGCGACCGCGCCAGCCCGGAGCAATCGGTCTTCCGCAGCTCGCAGCAAAGCCGAGCCGACGCCCGCCCGCCTGGCCTCGGCGACAACATCGATGGTGATGATGTGCCCAGTGTTGCGCCGAGTCTCCGCCACGATGAAACCCAGAATCGGAATCCCCGCCCGCGGGTTGCCATTGCCCGGATCCTCACCGCCGTCACCTTCGGCCACCAGAGTAAAGGACGCGGGCCGACGTATATAGAAGGCCATTTCCGGTCGCGAGTACGCCAATTGAGGATCGAAGCAGTCCTGATCAATCCGCCACAGGGTGTCAAAATCGGCTTTCTCGAATTGCCGGATTCGGAACGGCACGCCCGCCATTGTAACGGGATTGTAGCGGGAAAGAGCGGCCAACCGTCTGTGCCCTTTTTTCTTTTTCCACCGCTTGCGCAGTTGCATCTATAAGAAGTACGATTTCTCGAATAACGATTTCTCCCAAGAGGCACCGTGGGGCGTTTCATTCTCATTGACGTGGTCGTGGCAGGCACGCTCGTCGCCCTCTGGTATGTCTGGTTTGTCCGTTACAACCGGCTGCGGGCGGCAAACGTGCTGCATTGGGTGCAAGCGGCATGCCAGGGAAAAGGCCAAGTCGCGGATGTGCGATGGCAAGCCAGCAGTTCCCGGCTGAAGGCCACGCTTCATCTTTCCTCGCGCTGGTTTGAGGACGCCCGTCTCACCATCCGGCTGTTGCCACGCCCGCTCCCGGTGCAGTGGGCCTTGAGCCGCTGGCGCCAGCAGCAGGAAACTCTCACCTTCGAAGCCGACATGGGATTCCCGCCGGGCTTCCATCTCGACGTCATTCGCCATCGCTGGTCGGGCCACACGGGAGCGAAAAGCGCGGGGTCGAAAGGCGCGGGATCAAAAGGATCGAACCGCCCTCGCCCCTGGACCCTCCACCGCCCCGGCCCTGTCATTCTTACCACCAAGGAAGACTGGCCCGTAGAACTAAGTCCGGTAGTGAATGCGCTGGCCTGCTGGCGCGACAAGGATTTCGTGGGCGTCCGCTTCAACTCCACCTCGCCGCACTTCACCGCCACCGTAGCGCTCGAAAACCTCTCCGATCAAAAAGCCGCAGCCGCGGTGCTGGGCCTCTTTCGCGAACTGGCAGTCAGTTCGTCGGCTAAACAGCACTAAGAGTGAATTAAGATCAGCCGAATTCGGACCGCGGCGCTCGCGGAGAATACAGCAGGAGAGGCAGAATGTTTGCGGCGTCTCACGAGACGCGGCAAGCCGTGTCTCTACGGGCCGGACATCGTCCCCAGCCCTAGTGCTCGTGGTGGCTCAAAGCCGGACGAACTCTCATAAAAATCTGGAACGAGACTGGGTTCTTCCCGTACGCGGAGTCCAGGATTGAGGGCTTCGTGTAAAAGGTAACGTCCGCGCCCAGGGCCAACTGCCAGAGGCGGCTCTGGACGAGGTCGCGGGCGCCACCGAAAGTGTAGGCTCCGATGCGGAAGCTCGGAAGCAAAGGATTGCCGGGAAATAATTCGTCCTTGTCGACCAGTTCCATCCGCGAGAAGGCATAGTTACGCAACTTGAAATCGACCGTCGTCTCGAGCAAGTAACTGTTCAGATTGTGGTTCGCAAGTACTTTGTGCACTCGTCCCCAAACCAGCGACGTTGCCCACGAACCGCTTGCGAACGGACGCACATATTCCACCGAAGCCGTCTGGCGGCGCTGGCTGCCGGGTTCGAGCGCTTCGGGACGCTCCAGGCGTCCGTAGCTGTACTGCGCCGTCCAGTTCCGCGACGCGGCGACGCTCAAGCGCGCCGACCAGGAGTCGAGCGGCGCGAACTGGATGCCGTAACGCTTCTCGTCCGGCTCGCGGCCGTTGAACACCGAGCCTTCAATCCGGAAGCGGTCCACATCCAGTCCGGTGGTGATGACTCCGAAGCTGGTGTGAGTGGAATCCTGCAAATGATGCGACAGCGGCGCCATCGGCAACTCCGATGCGGAAGCGCGATGCATGAAGGCCACTGGACCGAGCGCCGGCTCGCCCGCGGGTGCGCCATAGAACAGCCATGAAATTTTGTCGCTGATCGGTCGTGTGTAATAGAGCGCGAGCTCGGAAAACACGTTGTGGGGATGTTGATGGTCGACCAGCGGTTGACCGTGGTAAGTTTCGCCGGTCTGGAAAAGCTCGGGAAACCCCGGGTGCGGCGCGGTCAGCGACTCGGCAGAAAACATTTCGCGAAACATGATGCTGCCCCGCCCCAGTTTGTGCTGCTCCATCAGCATCAGCCAGTTCACCGACTCAGCCTTGCCCGCGCCGCGCGGCCCGCCCTGCTGGTTGTAATCGGCAAAGACTACGCCGTGCGCCATCACATCCCAGGCTCCGACCGACTTCATCCACATGTGCCCGGGCGTCGCCGCAGGCTGCCATCCCGTGCCTGACCCTGCGTGCGGCGAGGGCATCCAGTCGGGCGCTGGCTGGGACATGTCCATGTTCATGCCATTCATATCCATGCGCAGCATGTCCATGCTCGGATTTGTCCGATCCTGCTGGGGCTGGCTCTGATCTTGCGGATTAGTCCCATGAACGTGTGGAACGTCCTGCGCTCCGGCTAAAGATGCCGACCAGCTGATTACGAAGAAAGCCAAGATCATCGCCCGCACGTGACCCTCCTCATGCGCAAAACTTTTGCGTGAAAAATTGAAGTTCTTGATTGCTGCAGTTGAAGATTGCCGCAATTTAAGGAGGGACTAGATCCGCAGCGGAGTGCTACCAGACAGGTCGGATGCGAGAGCTCTCGAAACCTCTAAACCGCGCAACAAGCCCACCGTGAAGGCGGGCCCGACTTGTGTTGCGACGCTCGTGCGCTGAGCGGCAGGTTGCTGGGAATGGTGAGCCCGCACTGCGGCCGCGTCATGACCAGACAAGCAACACTTGTGGCTCGCTGGCAGAGGTGAATGGGGAAGAGGGTTGCCACCGTGCGTGTGGCAAGCTGCCGGATGCTCAGCGGGCGCTGCCAGCGGCGCGGACGCGTGATCTGGCTCGGCCAGAGCACGGGTCGCCAACAGCGCCGAAACTAGCGTCGCTATCAGCAGAAGCCCCAGAATTTTGGTCCCGATCTTCATCGCTGGACAAATTAGATGCAGCAAACAGTGGCCACGCAGCACTTTCCCGAGCAGGATCGCACAAAGTTACATTGCGATGCCCATCCCCTAAAGGGGCGCTGATCTCGCGGGACTTGCGGCATCGCTAAAGCGATGCCCTGATACGAAACCTGAATCCTCTCGCGGGCGCTAGAGCGGTCACAATCGGCCAGCAACGCCGTCACGACCCCGTGAGCTTCACGCGTATTTCTTCCGGCAGGCGCTCGCGGATCTCCGCCGGCAGCCGGTCATGCACGTGTCGCGCGCCCAGCTTGGCGGCATCCACCACCGCCATGGGCGCGGGAGTTGCCACGGCCACGATCAACCAGATCACCGCCGACAATGCGAAGCCCGCCAGCGCGCCCACCTCCAGCCAGAAGGCATGGCGCGGCCCAAAATAACGGATCACGGCAAAGGCCAGCAGAAACACCGCCGCGGATGCCGAAGCCAGCACAATCAGCGAAATGTCAATGATGCGGTGCAGTTTCTGGCGGCTGCGGCAGTGGTCGCAATCGGCAAAATGCAACTCGTAGTCCCCACGCATCTCCGGAGCCAAGCCGGAAATATCGTAGCGCCATCCCGCAAGGATTTTCCCCACGATCGGTTCAAGGCACTCACTCATAAGAGGTTACAGCCGAATGGGTTGGAGAGCTTCCGCCTGGGTCGCAAGTAGCACACGATTGTGCCACAGCCCCTGACGGCCGCCGAGCGCTTGTTCTGCCGCCGCTCGCGCGATTTCGGGATGGTTATTCTGTTCAGACAAATGGGCCAAAATTAAGTACTCGGCCACTCCATCATAGTCGTTGGAGAAGAATTCCGCGAGCGACTCATTCGACAGATGCCCGACCCGGCTCATTACCCGCTGCTTCACCGACCAAGGATACGGCCCCGAGCGCAGCATCTCCACATCGTGATTCGACTCCATTACTAATACGCTGCAGCCGCGCAGATGGTCGCGCACGCTGACGGGCATGTAACCCAGGTCGGTGGCAAAGCCGATCTTCACTCCTTCCGCGCGAAACGTGAAGCCCACCGGATCGGCGGCGTCATGCGGAATAGTGAATGGCATGACCTCGATGTCGCCGACGCGAAAGCCGCGGCCAGCGGAGAAATGTTCCGACTTGGGGAGTTCGGGAATCGCGCCGTTGTCGTCATTATCGCGCACCGCCCGGCTCCAGGCATGATGCGTCGGCGCGGTCAGGAAGACAGGCACGTTTAGTTTTGTGGCCAGGCGCTGCAGGCCAGCCACATGGTCGGAGTGCTCGTGCGTGATCAGGATGGCGGAGATTTCCTCGGTGCGCTCGCCGAACGCCCGCAGCCGCTTGAAAGTTTCGCGGCCCGACAGGCCGGCATCCACCAGAATGCGCGTTGCACTTGACGCCACCAGCGCGCAGTTCCCACGACTGCCGCTAGCGAGCACCGACACGGACACTCCCATAGCCGTAGCTTACCCCCACCGGCTGTGGAAACGGGGGAGTTTTTCCGTGGCCGGTACCTTTGGTGGGACTGCCCTGGTGGGCGCTTCCGTAGACGCCAGCTTGTTTCTATCAGGTAATCCATCACGTCCACGGCGCTTCGAGTATCGCGAACGACGAGATGGGTGTACACTCATCGCCGTTTTCGAGTCAAGAAGGAAATAGCGGTTTAAACAATTAGCGGGAAGTTCCCCCCTCCCAAGAAAAAATTCTACGAATCGCTTTTCAGTGCTTAGGCACATAGAGGAGGACCATCATGAAATTGGCATCACGTTTTTTGAGTGCAGTTCTGTTTCCTTCGCTTGTGA
>WNFA01020357.1_pt1 | contig 10341 bp, 10 predicted proteins | sample 5400481 | NCBI WGS metagenome assembly WNFA01 (sample SAMN13153340, study PRJNA577476) | soil metagenome | isolation source: 120 cm saprolite under Douglas fir tree site 2 hole 1 replicate 2 | place: USA:California | collected 2015-04-18 | reverse complement strand
GTTCGCGCTCCTGCTCGCGGTCGCGCCGCTCCAGCCGGCCGCGGCCCAGTTCGGTGGCATGCCCGGCATGCCCGGCTCCCCCGGTGCCCCCGGCATGTCGCCGGGTATGCCCGGCGGCGGGCCCGGAATGTCTCCGGCCATGTCGCCCTTTGGTGCTGCGCCGCAACAGGGGCCGCCCCCGGCCTGCCAGCAGCTCATTGTCTATCGGGATGAGACCCAGAAGCACGGCAAGGCGCTGCAGACCGCCGGCCAGAAAAAAGCCCCTCCCGAGGAGGTCTGCAAGCTGTTCAAGGCGTTTCTTGCCTCGGAAAGCAAGATGATCAAGGGCCTGGAGGAGCTGAGCGCGACCTGCGGCGTTCCTGCCGAGGTCATCACGCAAGTCAAGGCGAGCCACGGCAAGGCCTCGCAGATGGGCAAGCAGATTTGCGACGCGGCCGCGCAAGGGCCGCGGCAGGCCGGTCCGACCCTGAGCGACGCGCTCGGAAGCACCCCGATGGTGCCGGATGCGGCGACGGCGTCCAAGAGCGGGCAGGGGACCTTCGACACGCTCTCGGGCAGTCCGCTCGGACGATGACCGGCGGCGCCGGTCGCGTCGCCGATTCGACCGGGAATTGGGTCGACGGCCTCGCCCCCGCCCCGACCCGCCCCTATCTGCGGCTCGCCCGCCTCGACCGCCCGATCGGCTCGTGGCTGCTGCTGATTCCGTGCTGGTGGTCGGCCGCGCTCGCCGCGGTCCACGCCGGGACGGCGGTCGACCTGCGCCACCTCGCGCTGTTCTTCGTCGGCGCCTTTGCGATGCGCGGGGCGGGCTGCACCTGGAACGACATCGTCGACCGCAATCTCGATGCCCGCGTCGAGCGCACCCGCTCGCGGCCGATCCCGTCCGGCCAGGTGAGCGTTGCGGCGGCGGCCGGCTTCCTCGCGCTGCAGGCGCTCATCGGGCTTGCCGTGCTGCTGCAGTTCAACCGCTTCACCGTCCTTGTCGGCTTCGCCTCGCTCGCCGTTGTCGCGGTCTATCCCTTCATGAAGCGCATCACCTATTGGCCGCAGATCGTGCTCGGCCTCGCCTTCTCCTGGGGCGCGCTGATGGGTTGGCCGGCGACCTTCGCGCGGCTCGATCTCCCGGCGATCCTGCTTTATGCCGGCGCAATCGCCTGGGTGATCGGCTACGACACCATCTACGCCCATCAGGATCGCGAGGACGACGCGCTGATCGGCATCAAATCGACGGCGCTGTTGTTCCGCGAGCGCACCAAGCCGATGCTCGCCGTCTGCTATGCCCTCGCCGTGGTTCTGATCGCCGGCGCCGGATGGAGCGCGGGCGCGGGCCTCGTCTTCGCGTTCGGGCTCCTCGCCTTCGCCGCCCATCTCGCCTGGCAGGTCGTGCGGCTCGACATCGAGGACTCGCTGCAGTGTCTCGCGGTGTTCAAGTCGAATCGCGACGCCGGGCTGATCCTGTTCGCCGGGCTGGCGCTCGATGCGCTTTTGCATTGGTGATCATTGGGTAGCTACATCGCATAGCCGCGGGCGGCGGTGGCGCCTTTCGCCAGATCGGGCCAGGCGGCGGGAGCGCGCGCGCGTTGCGCGGCCTCGGCCGGCGGCAGGCTCCCGTCCCAGTCGCGGGCGATGAAGCGGCAGCCGGTGATGCCGTCGGATTGCGCCGACGCGAGCCACACCGCCGGGGCGGCCATGATCTCGGGATCGAGCAGCATCGGCGGGCGCGGCTTGCCCGGCGGGAAGAAGCCCGGCGTGTCGGTCGGACCGCCCGGCACCAGGATGTTCACGGTGACGCCGGTGCCGTCGAGGTCCTTGGCGAAGCTCGCCGAGCTTGCCTCGAGCGCGGCCTTGGACGCGCCGTAGGCGGACAATCCGGCCGCCAGCATGGTGTCGAAGCTCGTGGTCACGTTGATGATGCGTCCCCAGCCGCGCTCGATCATCGGCGCGGCGGCGAACCGCGCCATCAGGAACGCGCCGATCGCGTTGATCGCGAGGATGCGCCGCCAGGCCTCCGGGTCGGCGTCGTAGAACCTGATGCGGGCCTCGTTGCCGGCGGCCGCGGCCGACATGCTGATGCCGGCGCAGTTGATCAGGATCGCGGGCGCGCCCTGGGTCGCCAGCACGGTGCGAACCGCGCCCTCGCAATCGCCCACTTGCGACACGTCAGCGGCGAGCTTGAGCAGTCGTCCGCCGAACACCGCCTCGCTGCCGAGGCGATCGAGCCCGGACGCGTCGACGTCAACGCCGGCGAGCCGCGCGCCCGCGCCGGCGAGCGCGCGCGCCATCACCCGGCCCATGCCGCTCGCCGCGCCGGTGACGACCGCGACGCGGCCTTCGAGCACCTGTGGTTCCGCCATGATGGGCACCTCCCGCGCCGACGATGTCAAACCGCGGCCGATCGTTCAACCCGCCACGCCGCGCTTTGCCGCGTTGCGCCCGCCGCCGCCGCATTGTTAGCTCCCGGCAGGGGGTGCAGCGGAGGGAGAGCGGCAATGGGACGGGCAGCAGGGATCACGGCGGCGGCGCTCGCGCTCACGGTCGCGGCGGGGAGCGCCGGCGGCGCCGAGGATCAGCTCAAGGTCGCGGTCGGCGGGCGCGGCATCGGCGAGACCTTCGTCACCGAGGTCGGCGACAAGGCCGGCCTCTTCAAGCAGCACGACCTCGCGCTCGACATCTTCTACACCGACGGCGGCGGCGAGACCCAGCAGGCGGTGATCTCCGACAGCGCGCAAATCGGCATCGCGTCGGGCTTCCTGGGAGCGATCGGGGTGTTCGCGAAAGGGGCGCCGGTGCGGATCATCGGCGGCTCCTATACCGGCGGCTCGCAGGTGTTCTGGTACGTGCCGGCGCCCTCGCCGATCAGGACGCCGCACGACCTCGCCGGCAAGACCGTCGCCTATTCCAACAACGGCTCCTCGACCCACGCCGGCGTGCTCGCCTTGCAGAAGCACTACCAGGTGGGCTTCAAGCCGACGCCGACCGGCAACGCCGCCGCCACCATGACCGCGACCATGAGCGGCCAGGTCGATGCCGGCTGGGCCGGCGCGCCGTTCGGCGTCGCTGAGCTCGAGGCCGGCAAAACCCGGCTGATCATGAAATCGTCGGATGCGCCGGAGTTCGACAAGCAAACGAATCGCGTCATCATCGCCAACGCGGTCGCGCTCGCCGCCCGCCCCGACGTGTTCGCGCGCTTCATGCGCGGCTATCGCGATTCGCTCGCTTGGATCTATTCGACCCCCGAGGGGCTCAAGGCCTACGCTACGTTCGCGAAGCTTTCCGAAGCGACCGCCAAGCGCGCGCTCGCGGAATTCCTGCCGGCGAGCGCGGTCGATCCCGATCGTATTTCCGGGATCGAGGAGGTGATGGCCGACGCCGTGAGCTTCAAGTTCATCGCCGCGCCGCTGACCAAGGAGCAGCTCGCCGAGCTGATCCAGGTTCCGGTCCGCCGACCGTAGCCCGGATGGAGCGCAGCGAAATCCGGGGCTTTTGCCGCGCCGCAAGGCCGTCCCGCATTTCGCTTCGCTCAATGCGGGCTACACCGCTTCAGCTGAGTGAAGGATGCGACGCGCGTGCAGCAGACTCCCACCTCTCCCCGCTTGCGGGGAGAGGTCGCGAGCGAAGCGAGCGGGTGAGGGGGACCCTCCACGGCCTGAGTATCTGGAGAGTCCCCCTCACCCCGACCCTCTCCCCGCAAGCGGGGAGAGGGAGCAGACCGAGTTTGCCGCTCGCCCTGACTCCAACTCGCCGAAATCCGATTTAATTTCGCGCGATGATCTCGCGCTCGCCGCAATGCACGGCGGGCGTCGCCGGCATGCGGCCCGGCCGCCGCCGCAGCAGGATCGAGGGCCGCCGCCGCTTGAGCGGGGAACGCCGGCGGCGGCGCGCGATCGGCGCCGCGACGCGGACCGCGCCGAGCCGCTCGAACGGCTCGCGCAGATCGCCGTCGGCCCCGGCGACGAGGAGCGGAAGCGCGAGCGCGCGGCCCCAGCTCTGCCATTCCGCGACGATGTCGATGCCGTCGGCGGCGCGATAGAGCGTGAGCGACAGATCGGGATCGGCGTGCTCGAGCACGACGGCGACGGCGCCGGCGGTCCCGGCGCCCGGCGGCTCGATGCGGATCGCCACCCCGAGATAGGCCGCGACCGGCAGGTTGAGCGCCATCTTGATGCCGCGCAACGCCCGGCGCACCACCACGCGCTCGCGGTGCAGCTCGACCACGCGCAGGTGCTCGTCGGCCGCCCGGTCGACGGCCTCGAAGCGCAGCGGCAGGGCGAAGGGATCGAGCCGCTCGCCGCGGCTCGATCCCGCAGGCACGAGCCTGCTGGTTGTCGTTTGACGCCTCAAAGCCTATCTCCCCTGCCGGGTACGTCCCGGTTCGCTTTCGCCCCGTCGGAGTTCTGCCCCCGATCGTTGCCGCGAGCATGCCCGCAAAAGCTCGGAATCGGCTTAATGTTCCTGGTTAATCCGCGGTGTCGGGGAATGAGACGCGAGTCATGCTTGACGAGAGCTTGCCGCATCCGCTCCAACTGTCGTTCGGTCAAACCAAGCGTGATCCCTCCCGATGTCCTCCCTGCTCGACCAATCCGCGCTGACCGATCTCGCTGAACGGCTGGTCGCGGCGGCGCACCGCGCCGGCGCCGATGCCGCCGACGCGCTCGCGTTGCGCTCGGTCTCGCTCGCGGTCGAGGTGCGCGAAGGCGCGGTCGAGGAATCCGAGCGCTCCGAGGGCGACGACGTCGGGCTGCGGGTGTTCATCGGACGCCGCCAGGCCGTGGTGTCGACCAACGACGTCAAGACCCGCGCCGAGGACGCCGGGCTTGCGGTCAAAGGGGTCGCCAAGTCGGGCGGCGCCTCGGCCTCCGCCGGCATCGGCGGCATGGTGCTGGTGACGAGCCACGGTTTCCGCGGCGCCTATCTGCACTCCGGCCAGAGCGTGTCGATGACGGCGATCGCGGGCGAGGGCACCGCGATGGAGCGCGACTACGACTATTCCGCCGCGCTGCACGGCGCCGATCTCGATCCGCCCGAGCGGGTCGGGCGCACCGCCGGCGAGCGCACGGTCGAGCGGCTCAATCCGCGCAAGGTCGAAAGCAAGCGGGTGCCGGTGGTGTTCGACCGCCGGGTGGCGGGCTCGCTCGTCGGTCACCTCGCCGGCGCGATCAACGGCGCCGCGGTCGCGCGCAAGACCAGCTTTCTCAAGGACCGGCTCGGCGAGCGGCTGTTCAAGCCCGGCATCGAGGTGCTCGACGACCCGCAACGCCGGCGCGGCCTGCGCTCGCGCCCGTTCGACGCCGAGGGGGTCGCCACCCGGCGGCTCGCGGTGGTCGCGGACGGCGTGCTCGCATCCTGGTTCCTCGATTGCGCGACCGCCCGCGAGCTCGGCCTCGCCACCACCGGCCACGCCCAGCGCGGGGTGTCGTCGACCCCGGCGCCGGGCCCGAGCAACCTTCATCTCGCCGCCGGCCGCGAGGCGCCGGAGGCGTTGATGGCGGACATCGCCGAGGGCTTCTACGTCACCGATCTCATCGGCATGGGGGTCAATCACGTGACCGGCGACTACAGCCGCGGCGCGTCCGGATTCTGGATCGAGCGCGGCCGCAAGAGCTATCCGGTGAGCGAGGTGACGATCGCCGGAAATCTCATCGACATGTTTCGCGAGCTCTCGCCCGCCGACGATCTCGAATTCCGTTTCGGCACCAATGCGCCGACCGTGCGGGTGGAGGGGCTCACCGTTGCCGGAAAGTAGTCTCGCCGTCGATCGCGACCGTCTCGCCGATGCCGTGCGCGAGGCAGGCGCGCTGGCGATGCGGACCTTCCGCGGCGAGCTCAGGAGCTGGATCAAGGGCGCCTCCTCGCCGGTCAGCGAGGCCGACCTCGCCGTCGACGCGCTGCTGCGCGAGCGTCTTTCGGCGATCCGCGCCGCCGGCTGGCTGTCGGAGGAGACCGAGGACGATCCGGCGCGATTGCAGGCGACCGACGTGTGGGTGGTCGATCCGATCGACGGCACCCGCGCCTATCTCGCCGGGCTCCCGGACTGGACGATTTCCACGGCGCTGGTGCGGGCGGCGCGCCCGGTCGTCGCCGCCCTCTACGCGCCGGTGACCGACGAATTGTTCCTGGCGACCGCCGGCGGCGGCGCCACCCTCAACGGGGCGCCGATAAAGGCGAGCGCCGGCGCCGCCCTTGCCGGGGCGAGATTCTCCGGGGCGAAGCGCCGGATGGAGAGCCTCGCGGCGGTCGAGCCGCGCATCGAGGTGGCGCCCCGGGTTCCATCGCTGGCATTGCGGCTGGCGCGCGTCGCCAGCGGCGCGCTCGACGGAACCTTCACCGCCCCGAACAGCCATGACTGGGACCTTGCGGCGGCCGATCTTTTGGTGCACGAAGCCGGCGGGGTGCTCACGACTTTGACCGGGGAATCGCTGATCTACAATCGGCCCCATCCGGTTCACGGCGCGCTGGTGGCTGCCGGTCTTGCGCGTCACGCGCTGTTGCTCGACCTCATTCGCGATCGGCTGGCGGAGTTCGCCTAGTCGTTTGATCCGGAACGCTCGAGGGACAGGGCCATGTCGGGTCAGGCTGCACAGGGGCAATGGCTGCATCTCGTCTTCGGCGGCGAGCTCACCGACCTCGACAGGGTCGAGTTCCGCGATCTCGGCAAGCTCGACATCGTCGGCATCTATCCCAACTATGCCAGTGCCTACGACGCCTGGAAGGCGAAGGCGCAGCAGAGCGTCGACGACGCCCACATGCGCTATTTCATCGTGCACCTGCACCGATTGCTCGATCCGGCGACGGATCAACACGTCAGGCGCTGACGCCGCGGGGAGAGAGGGCAGTGGTGCCCGAGGGGCTGCCGCTCACGCTCTACGCCTACCGCCTGCTGACGGCGGCGGCGACGCCGTTCGCCTCGGCGCTGGTCTCGCGCCGGCTCAAGCACGGCAAGGAGGACGCCGCGCGCGTCAACGAGCGCTACGGCCAAAGCCGGACCGTCCGCCCGGAAGGGCCGCTGGTCTGGGTCCACGGCGCCAGCGTCGGCGAGCTGCTCGCGGTGGTTCCGCTGATCGAGCGCATCCGCGAGCGCGAGTTCAGCGTGCTGTGCACCTCCGGCACCGTCACCTCGGCCAGTCTCGCCGGCGAGCGGCTGCCGAAGAGCGTGATCCACCAGTACGTCACCCTCGACGCGCCGCTCTTCGTGCGGCGCTTCTTCGATCACTGGCGGCCCGATCTGGCGCTGTTCGTCGAGTCCGACCTCTGGCCCAACCTGATCGTGGCCGGCGCCCGCCGCGGCATCCCGCTGATCCTGGTCAACGGCCGCCTGTCCGAGCGCTCGTTCGATCGCTGGCGGCGCGTGCCGGCGGCGATCGCCGCGCTGCTGCGCTGCTTCGACCTCTGCCTCGCGCAGTCGGCGGCCCATGCCGGACGCTATCGCGACCTCGGCGCGCCCCGCGTCGCCACCACCGGCAACCTCAAGCTCGACGTGCCGGAGCCGCCGGCCGACCCCGCCCGCATGCTCGCGCTCGAGGCGGCGGTCGGCGAGCGCACCGTCATCGCCGGCGCCTCGACCCATCCCGGCGAGGAGACGATGCTGATCGAGGCGCACCGCCGGCTGCGCGCGTCGTTTCCCCGCCTGCTCACGATCGTGGCGCCGCGCCACCCCGACCGCGGCCCCGGCATCCTCGAGATCGCGCACGCCGCCGATCTCAGGGCGAGGCTGCGCTCGCGCGGGGAGCTGCCGGCGGACGACACCGACATCTACGTCGTCGACACGCTGGGCGAGCTCGGGCTGATCTATCGGCTGGCGCCGATCGTCTTCGTCGGCGGCTCGCTCGCGAGCCACGGCGGACAAAATCCGATCGAGGCGATCAAGCTCGGCGCCGCCATCCTGCACGGGCCGCACGTCTGGAACTTCGCCGAGATCTATGCCGCGCTCGACAGCGCGCACGGCGCCGAGCCGGTGACCGACGTGGGCAAGCTCGCCGTGCGCGTGGGCGCCTGGCTCAAGGACGCCGGCGAGCGCGCCGCGGTGGTCGCCGCCGCGCGCGAGACGATCGCCTCGCTCGGCGGCGCGCTCGAGCGCACCATCGCCGCGCTCGAGCCCTATCTCATGCAGATTCGCCTCGAGCGCCGCGAGCGCGATGCGTGAGCCGGCATTCTGGTGGCGCGAGGGCGCGACCGCCGCCCGCCTGCTGGCGCCCTTGGCGGCGCTCTACGGCGCGGTCGCGGGCGCGCGCCTCGCCCGCCGCGGACGCCGCGCGCCCGTGCCGGTGGTCTGCGTCGGCAACCTGACGGTCGGCGGCGCCGGCAAGACGCCGGCGGCGCTCGCGGCGGCGCGCCTGCTCGCGGCGGCCGGCGAGCGGCCGGTATTCCTCACCCGCGGCTATGGCGGAACGCTCGCCGGTCCGCTGCTGGTCGATCCGGCGCGGCACCGGGCCGACGCGGTCGGCGACGAGCCGCTCCTGCTCGCGCGCGCGGCGCCGACCGTGGTGGCGCGCGACCGCGTCGAAGGCGCGGCCGCCGCGGCCGCCGCCGGCGCGAGCGTCGTCGTCATGGACGACGGCTTCCAGAATCCCTCGCTCGCCAAGGATGCGTCGGTGCTCGTGATCGACGGCCGGCGCGGCATCGGCAACGCCCGCGTGATCCCGGCCGGGCCGTTGCGGGCGCCGCTCGACGGCCAGCTCGCGCGCGCCCACGCGCTGGTCGTGGTCGGCCGATCCACCGGCGCCGCCGCGGTCGTGGTCGAGGCGCGCGCGCGCGGCATTGCGGTCTTCGCCGCCCGGCTCGAGCCCGACGCCGGGGCGCTGGCCGCGCTCGGCGGCGCCCGCGTGCTCGCCTTCGCCGGCATCGGCGATCCCGAGAGATTCTTCGCGACGCTCGCCGAGGCCGGCGTCGCCGTCGCCGCGACGCGGAGCTTCCCCGACCATCACCGCTACCGCCGGAGCGAGCTCGCGGCGCTCCGCTCCGCCGCCGCCCGCGACGGCCTCGTGCTGCTCACCACGGAAAAGGACCGCGCGCGGCTCGACGCGCGCGCCGCGCCGGTCACGGCGCTGCCGGTGACGCTCGCTTTCGAGGACGAGGCGGGATTCAAGTCGCTGCTGCTGGAGCGGATTCGTTCGCGGACGGAGCGTAGGATGGGTTGACGCCCGCGAAGGCGGGCGGAAACCCATCGACTCTCGCCAAGACGGCCAGGTCGCGATGGGTTCGTTTCGCTGGCGCTCAACCCATCCTACGGAGCCTTCGGTCCGCGCTCGTCCGGTGCCCGCCGTCGGGTCTCGGGGAAATGCCGCCGCAGCACCGCTTCCGGGCTGGCGTAGGGCTCCTGCAGGTCGACGCTCCAATATTTCAATTCCTCGAGCGGGATCGGCAGCCCGGTCACCGCGCAACGCACGAACGCGCCCGGCCGCACCACGCGAAAGTCGCCGTCGAGATATTTCACCTCGGCTTCGCCCGCCGAAGGGCGATCGGATCGGTTCAGCACGTCGTCTCTCCGCCGCAGCCGCGCTGCGGATCATCTTGGGCGAGCCGTCGGGTCCCCCGCGTCGCAGCCAAACATAATGATTCGAGCCGGCCCATGTAACCCACCCGATTTCGATTGTTGACGGCGCGAGCGACGGGACCGCACCGGCCGCGTCCGGCGCACTCCGGCGGCCGAGCGGATACTGGCGCCCGGGTCGGCCATATCTGGAGACGCTTGAAAAAAAATGACTACACGACGAACTTAGCGCTTGACTTTGTAACGAAAATCAGGTAGGGTCCGAGCACACTGCCGAACTGTCCCCGGGGCAGGCCGGTTCGAACACCCCGAAATTCTTCTGAAAAACAAGGCCGCAGGCGCGACCCCGCCGTCCCGGGGGCCGGCTGCCGCGCGTCCTGGCGTGTGTCTCTGACGGGTGATTCAGGGCGCGCGTCATTCCGGGGCGCCACCGATCTCGGGCTTGCCCGAGATCGGCACCAACATGTCCAAGTCGGCTACAGCCGACTTGGAGTGCGGCGAGCCCGGAATCAACCCCCGGCCTGTGGCTATGGATTCCCGGCTCCCTCGCTGCGCTCGGGCCCCGGGATGACGGGAAGCGGTTACCGCTGATCCCGGAGCCCCGTAGTCGCGCAGGACGGATCGATCCACTTTGCGCGCTCACGCGCGTCGTCGACGCGCGATGGCGAAAGCCATTACTTCACTTCTTTCCGTTTCCACGTACCACGAAGAATACCGGAAAGCGCAGCCGCCGAGATTCCAACGCGCAAAGCCTTTGGTCCATACGCCCCCGCGCGAAGCCCTTTCCGACATCGAACAGCTCAACCGCGACATCCGCCGTCGGATGGCAAGCCCGGCGCGCGGCTGCGCGCAAC
>WNFA01005773.1_pt1 | contig 10341 bp, 8 predicted proteins | sample 5400481 | NCBI WGS metagenome assembly WNFA01 (sample SAMN13153340, study PRJNA577476) | soil metagenome | isolation source: 120 cm saprolite under Douglas fir tree site 2 hole 1 replicate 2 | place: USA:California | collected 2015-04-18 | reverse complement strand
ACACCGCACGGGCCACCGTCGTCATCGTGAGCCAGCGCGTCTCCACCGTCTCGGACGCGGATCAGATCGTCGTCCTCGACGACGGAGCCATCGTCGGCCTGGGCCGCCACGAAGAGCTGCTGAAGAAATGTCCGACCTACCTCGAGATCGTCCAGTCGCAGCTGGCCGCGGAGCCTGCAGCATGAGCGATCGATCGGCCGCCACAGCCCAGACGGAACCGGTCGCGCGGCCGCGCCCGCCCATGCGCGGCGGCTTCGGCGGCGGACCCTTTGGTGGCGCCGGCATGCCCGCTGAGAAACCGATGCGCTTCGGGCCGTCGGTGCGGCGTTTGCTGGCGCGATTGAGGCCCGAAGCTCCGAGGCTTCTTGCAGTGATCGGGCTGGGCGTGACCAGCGTCGCGTTCCTGGTGATCGGGCCGAAGATTCTCGGGCGCGCGACAGACCTCATCTTCGCCGGCGCCATCGGCAAGCGGCTCCCGGCCGGGCTGACCTCCGAGCAGGTGATCGCAGCTGCCCGCGCGTCGGGCAATCAGAACCTCGCCGACCTACTCGCGAGGATGCACGTGGTTCCGGGCCAGGGCATCGATTTCAATGCCCTGGGGAGTGTCCTGCTGCTGGCGCTGGGGCTCTACGTGGCCTCGTCGCTGTTCAGCTGGGCCCAGGGCTACCTGCTCAACGACGTGGTGCAGCGGACGGTGTTTCTGCTTCGCTCGGACGTTGAGGACAAGTTGGGACGCCTGCCCCTGCAGTTCTTCGACCGCCAACCGCGCGGGGAGCTTCTCAGCCGCGTCACCAACGACATCGACAACGTGGCGGTGTCCTTGCAGCAGACGATCAGCCAGCTCCTGACCGGGGTGCTCACGGTGATCGGCGTCGTAGTGATGATGTTCGTGGTCTCGCCTCTGCTGGCCGTGATCGCGCTCGTCACCGTCCCAGTGTCCATCGTCATCACCACTCAGGTCGCGAAGCGTTCGCAGAAGTTGTTTGCGGCGCAGTGGGCCCACACGGGTGCCTTGAACGGCCACATCGAGGAGGCCTACACCGGGCACGAGCTGGTGAAGGTGTTCGGGCGTCAGCGCGAAGTCGAAGAGGTCTTTCGCGATCGGAATGAGAAGCTGTTCCAGGCCAGCTTCGGGGCGCAGTTCATCTCAGGGCTGATCCTGCCCTCGATGATGTTCATCGGCAACCTCAGCTATGTCGCCATCGCCGTCATCGGGGGCGTCCGTGTCGCCACCGGCGTCATGAGCCTGGGCGATGTGCAGGCGTTCATCCAGTACTCGAGGCAGTTCACCCAGCCTTTGACCCAGGTCGCATCCATGGCGAACCTGCTCCAGTCCGGGGTCGCGTCAGCCGAGCGCGTTTTCGACTTGCTCGACGCCGATGAGCAGATTGCCGACCCAGTTCGCCCGGCTCTGCCCACCAGCCGGCACGGCCGAGTCGAGTTCGAGGACGTGTCGTTCCGATATCTCGCGGACCAGCCCTTGATCGAGAACCTGTCACTGGTGGCCGAGCCTGGGCACACGATCGCGATCGTGGGCCCGACCGGAGCGGGGAAGACCACCCTGGTCAACCTCATCATGCGGTTCTACGAGCTGGACTCGGGACGGATCACCCTCGATGGCGTTGACATCACCACCATGCGCCGCGACGACCTGCGGTCACAGATCGGGATGGTGCTGCAGGACACCTGGCTTTTCGGTGGCACCATTCGAGACAACATCGCCTATGGCAACCCGCGCGCAACCGAAGAGCATATCCACGCCGCGGCGGAAGCCACCTTCGTCGATCGTTTCGTGCGCAGCCTTCCCCTCGGTTATGACACGGTCATTGATGACGAGGGGAGCAACATCAGCGCCGGCGAGAAGCAGCTGCTGACGATCGCCCGCGCATTCTTAGCCGATCCGTCGCTGCTGATCCTGGACGAAGCCACCAGCTCGGTCGACACGCGCACAGAGGTCCTCGTGCAGCGAGCGATGGCCGCCCTGCGCTCCGACCGCACGAGCTTTGTGATTGCGCACCGGCTCTCCACCATCCGCGACGCCGACTTGATCCTGGTGATGGAGTCCGGACGGATTGTCGAGCGGGGCACTCACGAGGAACTGCTCGCCGCGCGGGGCGCCTACCACCGCCTCTACGCGGCGCAGTTCCGCGGGGCCGGGGAGGAACCGGCCGAAGTGGCTTCAGGCGTGCCGACGGCTGTGGCCTGAAATCTCGCTCTACGCGGGCGAGAGCAGCACCTGGGCCAGCAGCCCGGCCAGCCACTTCTCGTATTCGGCGGGCGTCCAGCCTTCCCCTGCCACCAGCTCGGAGTAGATCTCGGCGCTCGTCAAAGCACGGATGATCGCGCCGGCGCGGTCGCCGTCGATCCCAGGACGAAGACTTGACTCGAGGCCTGTCACAACGGCGCGGAACGAACGCGCACGATCGTTCTTCCAGGCAGCGACCATCTTCGCCACATCTGCGTCGGACGCCGCGGCGCCCTCGAGCATCGCCCTCACCCCGCGCTCTGATTCCCACTGGCGCCGGCTGGAGTGCGCGACGAGGTCAAGGCGCCGGCGCAAGTCGCGAACCGCAAGGCCTTCGGCGATGGTTTGCATGACTCCGGCCTCGCTCAGCCATTCCTCGCAGATGGCGCCCAGGATCGCCTTCTTGGTGCCGAAGATGGCGTAAACAGTCCGCTCGGCGACTCCGGCCTGCGCGGCCAGGACCTCGATGCTCGTGGCCGCGTAGCCGCGCTCGGCGAACAGCGATCGCGCCGCGTGCGCGATCGCGCGGCGGGTCTCGAGCGCCTGGCGCTGCCGAAGCGGAACGCGAGGCGCCTTGACTTCCGTCATGACACCCACTACAGTAGCACCACACTGAATGCAGTAATACTGTATTGAGTGCATTAATACTGAGGTGGACGATATGGGTGCCGTTGAGAAGGTGCAGGCAGTAATAGTCGGCGGGGGCCAGGCCGGCCTCGCCACCGCATACGAGCTGGCTCGTCGAGGCGTCGGCTTCGCGTTGCTCGAGGCCGATGAGCGTATCGGCGACCAATGGCGCCATCGCTGGGATTCCCTCCGGCTCTTCACACCCGCGCGCCACGACGCCCTGCCGGGGTCGAAGTTCCCGGCACCTCTCGACACCTTCCCAGGGAAGGACGAGATGGCCGACTACCTGGTGGCCTACGCGCGCGATGCTCGGCTCCCGGTCCGCACCGGCGTGCGTGCGTTGAGACTGGAGCGGGGAGAAGGCTCATACATGCTGGAGACGACCGCCGGCACGCTGGAAGCGAACCACGTGGTCGTGGCCACGGGGTACCAGAGGCCCAAGGTCCCTGCGTTCGCGGCCGGCATCGACTCCGCGGTTCGCCAGTTGCATGCGAGCCAGTATCGGAACCCTTCGCAGCTGGCCGGCGACGTCCTGGTCGTCGGCGCCGGCACGTCCGGTGTCGAGATCGCGATCGAGGCGGCACGCGCGGGTCACCACACTGTGCTGGCGGGACGCGGAACCGGCTCCATCCCGCCGATCTTCTACGCGTTCAAAGGCAGGGTGTTCTGGTTCTACGCCAACCGCATCGCTTCGGTGCGGACTCCAGTCGGGCGTCGGATGAAGCCGTTGGTTCTCAGCCATGGAGCTCCGCTGATTCGGGTCAAAATGCGCGACGCCATCGCAGCCGGCGTGGAGCGCGCAGCCCGAGTCGCAGGCGTCGAGAACGGAGTCCCATTCTGCGAAGGTGGTCGCCCTGTCCACGCGGACACGATCGTGTGGTGCACCGGCTTTGGCCGGGATTACTCGTGGATTCAATTCCCGGTGGCCGGCGCCGACGGCTACCCTCGCCACAGCGGCGGGGTTGCTGACGGTGAGGGTGGGCTGTACTTCGTGGGCCTGCCATATCAGACTCGCCTGGCATCCGGCCTGATCGGTGGCGTCGGCGAAGACGCGAGCTCAGTGGCCGAGGTGATCGCCGGACGGCTGCGCCAATCGGACGACCTGCACCACGAGGATGTTCCGCAAATCGAGCTCGCCTTCGAACGGACTTAGCGGTTACCGCCCGGCGCCGGCCGGCACCGCATTCTTGAACGGTTCGAGCAGGTGTTTTGCGAACAGGTCGAGCTGAGATAGGTCGGCGGTCATGGTGTGGAGAAACATATGCTCCACGCCCGCGTCGATCCTCTTCTGGATGCGACCCTGGATCTCGTCAATCGTTCCGGTCAGATAAACCGCCTCGATGTACTCCCACGGCCGCTCGTCGGAGATGATCGCCAGCATGCGGGTCTTCTGCTCCGCGATCACATCACCGCGTCTGGTCTTCTCGGTCAGCCAGACGAAGTTCTCGTGGGCAACCGTGAAACCCTTCGCCTTGCGCGAGGAGCCCTGCCGCGCGAGCTCATCGTCGATCTCTTTCATGTCCTCCACGATCTGGTCCGGAGCTGAGGTGGGACGCGCGATCCAGCCATCCCACCGGCAGATGCGCTGAAGCACCTTGGGGTCCATCGTCGGCCGGTCGGGTGAGGCCTCGTGCGCGAGCTGGCGGCCCCCGGCAACCCAGACCGGCGGCACCTGCGCCAGCGGCTCGACTGTGATGTTCGAAAACTGATGGAATGTGCCCGCATAGGTCTGGTCGGGTGCCTTGAGCACCTGCATCGACGCGTCCAGAACCTCGTCGGTCCGGCGCCCACGCTGCTGGCTGGTCCCGCCAGTCGCCTCGAACTCAGGTGGATACCAACCCGTCCCCACGCCATAGATGAATCGTCCGGCCGAGAGATGCTGCAGGGTGGCGATTTCCTTCGCCAGCACCACCGGGTTGTGAGTCGGCAGGACCAGGATCGAGGTCCCGAGCGCGATGCGACTCGTCACAGCGGCCGCAAATGACAGCGTGACCATCGGCTCGGTCCAGCTGACCCTGTAGAAGCGCTGCGCGGTCAGGAGATGGTCGGTCGCGAAAAGCGAATCGAACCCCAGCTCTTCGGCATGGGCGGCAAAACGCCGGATCTGATCGCCATGCCGATCCTGTTCACCCGGCAGCAAATACGTCGGTAAGAAGACGCCTAGCTTCAAATCCTCACGCTCCTGACAGCACTCGCGGATGAGACCGCATTATGTTGACGACATTTGGCTGAGACCGTCCGCCTGCCTCGCGCCGACGGGACCGCTTACGACTACACGCCCGCGGCAGAGTTTCGTTATGCGGCGAATGGCACCGCGCCGCGCTCGCGGATTGCTTACGCGGCCACCCACGTCGTCGCCGATGCGCTCGGCGGTATCGATTGGGAGCCTACGCTTGCCTTCCGCCGCCACATCTGGGGTTACGGGCTCGGGGTCGCGGAGGCCATGGACACCGCCCAGCGCGGAATGGGCCTCGACTGGGACGCAAGCAAAGAGCTGATCCGGCTGTCTTTGACGGAGGCGCGAGCCGCCAAGGGCAGGATTGTCTGCGGCGCCAACACTGATCAACTGGCGCCGGGGTCGGCCAGCGACCTGCGAGATGTAGTGGTCGCGTACGAGGAGCAGTGCGAGTTCATCGAGTCGCAGGGCGGCCAGGTCGTCGTGATGGCCAGCCGCGAGCTCGCCAGGCTCGCACGTGGACCCGAACAGTACGCGCTCGTCTACGATCGCGTCCTTTCGCAGCTTCGCCGGCCCGCGATCGTTCACTGGCTGGGCGAGATGTTCGACCCGGCGCTGGCCGGCTACTGGGGCCACGCCGACCTCGATCGAGCCGAGGAAGTCTGCCTCGCCATCATCGCCGCCCATCGAGACAGGGTGGAGGGCGTGAAGATCTCGCTCCTTGACCAGAAGCGAGAAATCGCCATGCGCAAGCGGCTGCCCCCAGGCGTGCACATGTTCACCGGTGACGACTTCGACTACCCGACCACCATCGCGGGCGATGGCGAGCGCTACAGCGACGCTCTGCTCGGCGCTTTCGACCCGATCGCTCCGGCGGCCTCGGCTGCCCTTCTCGCGCTCGATGAAGGTGACATCGATCAGTTCAGCACCATCCTCGAATCGACCCTCGAACTTTCGCGGCACATCTTCACCGCGCCGACGGCTTACTACAAGACCGGCATCGTCTTCATGGCCTACCTGAACGGGCATCAAGACCGTTTCCGGATGGTCGGAGGCCTCGAGGACAGCCGTTCTGTGGTGCATCTCGCCGAGCTGTTCGTGCTCGCCGACAGGGCGGGGTTGCTGAGAGACCCCGAGCTCGCAGGCACGAGGATTCGTCAGGTGATGGCGCTCGCGGGCGTCGCCGGGAGCTGAGGGACGTGCTCGCCGCGGTCTACCACGGGCGACACGACATCCGTGTCGAGGACTGGCCCCGTCCGCCCAGCCCACCGCCTGGCTGGGTCACGGTGGCGGTCACGTACTGCGGAATCTGCGGCACCGACATCGAGGAGTACCTGCACGGGCCGGTCGTGATCCCGACCACACCTCATCCATTGACCGGCGCACACGTGCCGCTGGTCCTGGGCCACGAGGGCGCCGGGGTCGTCGTGGCCGCCGGAGCTGGATCGGGAATCGAGACAGGCACGCGCGTCGGCCTCGAGAACAGCGTCAGCTGCGGGCATTGCGCCGCGTGCCTGTCCGGGAACCGGCAGCTCTGCGCGGAGCTCGCGGTGATGGGGTTGATGATGGACGGCGCCTTGGCCGAGGCAGTGAACGTCCCGGCGTATATGTGCGCCGCACTGCCGGCCGGCCTCCCTGATGAAGCGGGCGCCCTGGCCGAGTCGCTCAGCGTCGCGGTTCGGGCGGTTCGTAGAGGAGGCACCGTCGCCGGGGTTGACGTGCACGTATTCGGGGCCGGCACCATCGGTTTGATGGTGGCCCAGGTCGCCCGCGCGGCCGGCGCGCGGTCGGTGACCCTTCGCGATCCGTCGGCGGCCAGATTGAGCCGTGCCGAAGCGATGGGGTTCGAGGTGGCGCCGCCAGCCAGCGATGCCGGTCGGGCTCCGGTGGTGATCGAATGCACCGGCTCGGCGGCAGGGTTCAGGGATGCGCTGTCAGCGACCGCCAAGAGCGGGACCACCGTCGTGGTGGGCGTGCACGACCGGCCACGAGAGGTCGACCTGTTGAAGCTGCTGATGGACGAGCGGGTGATCCTCGCGTCGCTGTCGCATTCGATGAATGGCGACTACATGCCCGCGATCGAGCTCCTGAGCGAAGGCAAGATCGACTTCGAGCCACTGATCACGGACCGCGTTCCCCTGCAGAACACGGTGGACCGCGGCTTCGAGCCCTTGGTCAACGATCCCGAGAGCCACCTCAAGGTGCTGATCGACTGCCGCCGCTGACAGGCCTGTAACGATCACCAGTCTGGCGACACTGGATTTACGTTGCCGGACCGGGCCGAGGGTCAACCTGGTTTGGAGCGAGAAGCACGACCCGCGAGGAGGACGACCATCAGCATGAGTAGAAACACGCATGCCTTGGCCGCGGCGGCTGCGCTCGCAGTGGCGGCGGTCACCAGCACGACTCTTGGTACCGGTGGGCTTCATTCGAAGGGTGCCAGCGCCGCGATTCCAAACCAATTGCCGTTCATGTGTTTCAACACTGCGCACACGTTTCACCAGACCTTCGGCCCGAACAGCTTCTTCCTCAACGAGAATCAGCAGGGTCCGACAGGCTTCCTGGAAGGTTCGCCGGCCTCAAAGCCCACCGTGACATTTCCTCTGCGCAGAGGAACCGCCGCCGGCCACCTCGTCTACTACTTCATCACCGACGCCTCCGACCAGTCCGTGGCGCGGGCGCTGGGCGTGAACTTCACACCGAAATTAGCCAACGCCGCGGGAACGTCGACCGTCCAACACTCATCGTCGAGCGATGCCACGTCGATCGCTGTGGCGGGTGACGTCGATTTCTCACCGGTGCATGTGCTGGTGGCCGGCCCGACAGGATTCCCGCCCTCGGCCGCCGCACCCGGAGCGGTCGGCAATCCCGGTTACAGCCCGCTGGTCCAGCTGCCGAGCGGGATCGTCATCAACGCCCCGCAGGTTGGAGACGGAGCCAACACCAACGGCGCGGACAAAGCGCACTGGGCGGACAAGGTCGAAAGCGTCGACGCGGTGAACAACACCGTCACCTACGATGAGACCAACGGCTGCTACGAGGACCAGAGCGTCCATTACATCTCATCCGACGCGTCCGCTTTTGGGCCTGCCGCGATCGAAGACGTGACTTACGCACCGGCTCTCGGCAACGTCCCGTTCCCCGACTGTGGCACCAACGACATCAACATCACCGGCCCGTTCATCAACCCAGGGTGCGGTCGCGAGAGCTTGATCGCGTTCATCAACGGCCAGACTGGCCAGGACAACGTCCAGCGCCAGGGCCTCAACGCCGCCATCCTGGATCAGCAGTCGCCGATCAACATCCTCGAGGATGTGCCCAACGTCGGAGGCCAGTTCAACTACAGCCCGATGTGGGACATCCACCTGCTGCAGTGGAATGACTCGGTTCCGGTGGCCAACCGGCTGCGACAGACGAGCTTTGCCAGGGCGGAGGCTTTGGTCGGAACCCAGGCCCAGAGCATCACGCCGCAGGGCACGACCAGCAACACGTTCCAGGGGACCGGCTTCATCGTCGATTGCCCGCTCATCAGCATCTTCGCGAACAACTAAGGACCAGGGGGGTACGAGTCACATTCGGTGCTTGGGTCTGCGCGGTGCAGCCCAAGCGCCGAACCCCGGAGCGGCGCTAACGCGCTTTCTTCGAGCGCGACAGCACCGCCTCGCGCCGGCCGGACTTCGCCGACCGCAGGATCGCATCAGTCACCTCTGACGCGCGGTAGCCGTCCTCGAACGTCGCCCCGTGCGGGCCGACCTTCTTGTTCTTGGCGATGCAGTCGAGGAGGTGGTGCAGCTCGTGCACCATCGTGTGCTCCCAGCCGATCATGTGGCCGTGCGGCCACCACCACTGCCAGAAGGGGTGCGTCGCCTCGGAAACCAGGACGTTTCGGAAACCTTGCGCTTCAGCCCCGGGGCGTGATCCAGGAAGGTGAACCTGCAGCTCGTTCAAGCGTTCCAGGTCGAACGAGATCGAACCCTTCGAGCCGTTGATCTCGAACGTCATCCCGTTCTTGCGGCCCAGGCAGAAGCGTGACGCCTCGATGGTGCCCACGGCTCCGCCTTCGAATTCCACGACGGACTCGAAAGCGTCATCGACGTCGACGGTGCCGCCGGGCCTGTTCTTGATGAAAGTCCTGGTGGCGCCGCTCACGGCGGAGATGTCACCGACAAGGTAGCGCGCGAGATCGATCACGTGGGTGCCGAGGTCGCCCAGGGCGCCGGAGCCGGCGACCTTGCGGTCCAGCCTCCATACCTTCTGGAATTGCGGATCTGTGATCCATTCCTGCAGATAGCGGCCGCGGAAGTGGTAGATCTCGCCCAGCTCGCCCGCCTCGAGCATCTCGCGGGCAAGGCGAACCGCCGGCACGAATCGGTAGTTGAATGCGCACATGTGCTTGACGCCGGTCTTCGCGACGCGCTGCCAGATCTCGTAGCTCTCATCGGCGGTGCGCCCGAGCGGCTTCTCGCAGACGACGTGCTTGCCCGCCTCCGCTGCAGCGATGGTCGGCGCGGCGTGCAAGTTGTTCGGGGCACCGTTGTCGAAAAGCTGGACACGGTCATCCCGCACGAGCCCCTTCCAATCAGTCGTGTAGCTCTCGTAACCGAAGCGCCGAGCCGCCTCCGCCACCGCCGGCTCGTTGCGGCCGCAGATCGCCACGAGCCTCGGCATCAGCGGAGGCGGCCACGTCATGTACTGGATCTTCCGGTACGCGTTCGAGTGTGCCTTGCCCATGAAGGCGTAGCCAAGCATGCCGATGCCGATGTCCTTGATCTTCTTGCCGCCCGCCGCGGCGCCCATCGTGACGAAGCCGACCTGCTTCTTCTGCTTGCCCATCGCGACTAGCCCTTCTTGAATGCGGCGTCGAACGCCACGTTGGAAGGAGCGAAATCGGTTCGCCGCACCAGGGCCAACGCGTCCGGTGCGCCCCAGTCGCGGTCCATTCCCGAGTCCTCCCATTCGATCGAAAGCGGGCCCTCGTACCCGATTCGGTTCAGGGCCCGGAAAAGCGACTCGAAGTCCACGTCGCCGTGACCCGGCGACACGAAGGTCCAGCCCCGCTCGACCTCGCCGAAGTCGATGTGGGAGCCGAGGATCGACTTGCGGCCGTCGAGCGTCTTCTTCGAGTCCTTGACGTGGACGTGGTAGATGCGATCGCCGAACTCCTGCACGAATGCGGCCGAATCGAGAAATTGATGGGCGAAATGGCTGGGATCGAAGTTGATCCCGAAACCCGGCCGGCGCCCGATCGCGTCGAGGGTCTTGCGGGTGGTCACGAAGTCGTAGGCGATCTCGG
>WNFA01005772.1_pt1 | contig 10343 bp, 10 predicted proteins | sample 5400481 | NCBI WGS metagenome assembly WNFA01 (sample SAMN13153340, study PRJNA577476) | soil metagenome | isolation source: 120 cm saprolite under Douglas fir tree site 2 hole 1 replicate 2 | place: USA:California | collected 2015-04-18 | reverse complement strand
GGGTACCCCCTTGCCAGCTGGTTAGTAACCCAAAGGCAAATAGGAAATGAAAAACCAGGCGCCGGGCTCAGCTGAGAACTGAGAACCGAGAACTGGGAACTTAATTCAAGGAGCTTCAAAATGTCTTCATATCCAGCAAGTATTCGTCGTTGTCAGCACATTAAAGTCAACGGGACGCAGTGCGGATCGCCCGCGCTGCGCGATGAGAAATATTGTTACTTTCATATGCGGTGGCATGCCAGCAAAATGTCGGTAATCCTGAAGCAGCGAGAGCACTGGATCGCGGGGCTGCCGACGCTCGAGGACGCTAATTCCATCCAGGTGGTACTGGCCGAGGTGATGCGGCTGTTGGTGACGCAGGAGGTCGATCACAAGACAGGAGCGCTGTTGCTGTACGCGATGCAAACGGCTTCCGCCAATCTGAAACGGACGTCGTTTGAGCCGGAGCCGACGCGCGTGGTGATTGATCGCGACTGCGTGGCACAGCGTCCGCTTGGGCAACGGCATGGTCGGCCGTCGCCGGGCGCGAGTATGACGAGGTGGAAAAGGCCGATGTGGTGCAAGACGATTCGAAGAAAGAGGTGGTTGATCCTGAAGAGGCGGAGAGGGGCCGAAGGTTTATGGCGGACCTCAACCGTCTGACGGATGGGGTGGCGCTTGATCCGGGGTTTCTGGACAGGCGGGCTGGCGACCCCGGAGGCGAGCAGTAAAAAAGGATTCGTCAAGAGCTCAACCTAGTTCTGAAAGCTGACAGCCGAGAGCTTTCCTTCAGTCCTTGAACAGATTATCAAACGCCGCGCGCGCGTCATTCGGACGCTGACTGCCTTTGCTGGACGTTTCTTTTTCCACCATCACGCGGATGGAAAAGAACGAGCAGTCGTTGCGTTTGTCCTTGGGAGAGATTCGGGCGGGGATTGGCTGATTGCATTCGAAGCGGCTGGACGGGTCGAAGTGTTCGCACTGTTTGCAGGCGTGCAGGTCGAACCCGCACTTCGGGCATTTGCCGACCGGGTCCGTGAGATTCTGGAGCAGCGCGCCGCACTCCGCGCAGCGGGAGACGGTCCGCGTTCCCGGCATGTTGATCGGCCGTGGCCCGAATGTGTTTTCTTTTTTCGGCGCCGACGGCTTCTCGAACTCTTTTTTCGGTCCACTACCCGCACCGGAATCCTGGTATCCGCGCTGGCGATACTTGCGGTCGGACAAAAAGTGCCTCCTCGAAAACGCCTCATTCTCCGCCTTTAGCGTGCCCGGCACAAGAGCTTCTTTGGTACAGCCGGGAGAGCTTGCTGGTGGAGAGCCGGGCGGCTGCGAATTGTCTTTCACATATCAGGGTGCTACCATCCCGTATAGAGAAATCGAGGAGGTAGTTATGGCGGACCGTGATGGCAACAGCTTCTTGTGGTTCCTGGCGGGTCTCGGTGTCGGATCTATAGTCGGTGTGTTGTACGCGCCGCACTCGGGCGATGAAACACGCGACGTTATTCGCTCCAAGGCGAAGGAAGGCACCGAGCGAGCGCGTCAGCAAGCTCGCCGGGCGCGCGAACAGGCGGGTGACTGGATGGATCGCGGACGCGACGTGCTCAACCAGCAGAAAGAGCAGTTCCGCTCCGCTTACGAGGCCGGCCGTCAGGCGTATAACGAGACGACCGCGGCCGAACCGCCCAAGTAGCGAGGCAACATCGGCAGGAGCGGACTGAAGCTACTATGAGGGAGCAGCCATGGATGACACTCTCCTAAAACTGTTTATTGCGGTGACGACTATCGCGGTTGTGGTTCAGGCCGGAATTCTGGTGGGCCTCTACCTCTCGCTCCGCAAAAGCTCGGCGAAGATCGAAGCGCTCGCCAGCGAAGTGCTCAACAGCGCGCTGCCCGCGATGGAAACGGTGCTGGGTATGATGGTGGAACTGCGCCCGAAGATCGAGGCCATGACCGTCAATATCTCCGAGTCGAGCGCCCTGGTGCGCGATCAACTCGGCCGCATCGACGCCACGCTCACCGATGCCCTCGACCGCACCCGGCTGCAAGTGATCCGCGCCGATGAACTGCTCAATCGCACCATGGACAGGGTGGAAGAGACGAGCGAAGTCGTCCACAAAACTGTGCTCTCTCCTCTGCGCCAGGTCAACGGCTTGATGAGCGCGATCAGCACCGGAGTCGAAGTCTTCCTCGGCCAGAGAAAGCGCCACCCGAAAAACGGCGCGGGCGTCCCGCAAGACGAGATGTTCATTTAATTAATGGAGCGCCAGGCGTCCCCGCCCGGCTGGACCCTTCGACTTCGCTCAGGGCAGGCTCGCGAGACGCCCTCCACCACGTAACTCGCAGGCGGTCGCGGTGAATTGATAGCGATTCCTAGTCTTCGCCGCGGCCCAGCACGCGCTCGCTTCTCACATCGGGCACAAAAATCGAGTGGACATTTTGTTCGGCGGCCAGCTTCTGGAACGTCGTGATATCGGCGTTCCGCACCTGCTCCCAGCGTGCCAGCAATTCGTCGCTCTGCTTCTTCAGCCTGTCGAATTCCTGGTACTGGGATTCGGTCGGAGCGGAGTCGGCGAAACCGGCAACTGCCATGGAAAGAAACGCCAGCTTCGCGTCAAGCCCCGGGGCGTAGGCAAGGGAATCCTCGCTGGCGCTGATTTTGAAATTGATCAAGGGATCGCGAACTGCAATCAGCTTTGCGTCAAGCGCACTCGCGCCATCGAACAAGACTTTCGAGGATTCGCCCGGCACCAGCCGCTTCTTAAGCCCGTCCAACTGCTCACGCACATCCTGTATTTGGTTCACCGCGCCATAAACGCGATTCAACTGCTCGCGCACGTCCATCTCCAACTTAAACTGCTTCTCCAGATCGCTCTGCGACGTGGTGACTCGCGGATCAATCTTCACTTCGAAGGGCGCGGTCAAACTCTTGGCATTCGCGGTTAACCGCACCTGGTAGTTGCCCGGCAGCGCCAGCGGCCCGCGCGCGCCGTCATTGTATTCCCACAAATAGTAGCCGGGAACGCGGTTCGCGCCCTCATAATGCAGATCCCACACGAAGCGATTCAAACCTTCTTCCGGCTTAATCTGCTTCTCCGGCTTCTTGTCGTCGGGGTCGAGCGGTTCATCGAGCGGTTCGGCTTTAGTGCTGGAGTAGGTGCGGATCACGCTGCCTGCCGCGTCCAGTATTTCAATTTTCACTTCCTGCTTCGGCGCCTGCTTCATGTAGTAATAAATCACTGCGCCATTGGGTGGATTCTTGCCGGCAAAAACCAATCGCGGCGGAGCTTCTCCGGTATGCACGCGAGAGGCGGTCCCGGGCCGGTAGAGATGCATGTCTTCGGCGGCAACCGAGTCGGCGAACTGGCGCAGCGGCGAAACATCGTCAAGGATCCAAAACGAGCGCCCGTGCGTCGCCACTACCAGATCGTCGTTCTTGATGACCAGGTCGTGGATCGGCGCGATCGGCAAGTTGATTTGCAGCGGGCGCCAGTGCGCTCCGTCATCGAAAGAGACAAAGACACCGCGCTCCGTTCCCGCATAGAGCAAACCTTTTTTCTTCGGGTCCTCGCGCACAGCGCGCACAAAGACTCCATCCGGAATTCCGGTTGTGATCCGGCTCCAGGTCGCTCCGTAATCGCTCGTTCTGTAGATGTAGGGCGCGAGGTCGTCATTTTGATGGCGGTCAACCGCGACGTACGCACTGCCGGCATCATGCGGAGACGCTTCAATCAAACTGATGCGGCTCCATTCCGCCAGATCTTTGGGGGTGACGTTGGCCCAATTCTTTCCTTCATCGCGTGTGATCTGGATCAAGCCGTCGTCCGTGCCCGCCCAGATCAGGCCTTTCGTCAGGGGCGAGGGAGCAATCGTAAAAACCGTGTCGTAATACTCGGTGCCGGTATCGTCCACCGTGACCGGTCCGCCCGAAACCTGCTGTTTCGATTTGTCATTGCGCGTCAGGTCGCCGCTGATCGCTTCCCAGTGCGTTCCGCCATCGGTGGTTTTGAAAACGCGTTCGCCTCCGTAGTAAATCGTGTTCGGGTCGTGCGGAGATGTCACGATGGGCGCCGTCCACTGAAAGCGGTGGTCAAGGGTGGCCGCGCCGCGCGCATCCGAGAGTTCGGGCTGCACGGCAATGCTCTTGACCTGGTTGGTGCGCCGGTCGAAGCGTGTGATATTGCCTTGATAGTCGCCCGCATACACGATGTTCGGGTCGGTTGGATTGGGCGCGATGTAGCCCGCCTCCCCGCCACCTACCTCGTACCAATTGTCGCGGCCAATGGCGCCGTCATCGCTGCGGCTGGCAATCGCCACGGTGGAATTGTCCTGCTGCGCGCCGTACACGTAGTACGGCGTCCGCGTATCGGTGGTGACATGGTAAAACTGCGCGGTCGGCTGGTTGTCCTCGCGTGTCCACGACTTGCCGCCATCCAGACTGACCGTCGCGCCTCCGTCGTTCGAGGCGATCATGCGATTCGTATTCTTCGGATCGATCCACAGACCGTGATTGTCGCCGTGCGGCACTTTAATTTTATTGAAGTTGCGCCCGCCGTCGGTGGACTTGAAAAACTCCACATCCGCCACATAGACGGTGTTGGCGTCCTGCGGATCGGCGATTACGTGCATGTAGTACCAGGGCCGCTGAAATAGTCCGTGGCTGCCGTTTACCAGATCCCAAGTATCCCCGCCGTCGTCGGAGCGATAGAGCCCGCCCTCCTTGGCTTCGATAATCGCATACACGCGCTCGGAGTTTGCCGCAACCGCCAGCCCGATGCGCCCGTAGGGCCCTTTTGGAAGCCCGTGTTCATCCAGTTTCTTCCAGGTCGCCCCGCTGTCCGTCGAGCGGTACACTCCACTCCCTGGCCCACCGCTTGATAGCGACCACGGGGTCCGTCGAGCCTGCCATAGCGAGGCAAACAAAATGTTGGGATTCTGCGGATCGAAAGCTACATCGATCGCTCCCGTGTTCTCGTCCTTGTAGAGAACCTTGTCCCAGGTTTTACCGCCATCGGTGGTACGGAAGACACCGCGTTCCGTGTTCGGACCAAACGGATGACCGAGCGCTGCGACAAAAGCGATATCGGCATTGTGCGGATTCACGATCACTCGACCGATCGCACGCGAATCTTTCAAGCCAACGTTTTTCCAGGATTTTCCCGCATCCACCGACTTCCAGACACCGTCACCGTGCGAGATGTTTCCGCGAATGCAAGCTTCGCCGGTCCCTACATAAACGACGTTCGGATCGGAAACGGCGACGGCGATACTGCCGATCGAAGGCGCTCCTGCATTCTTGTCAAAGACCGGGGACCAAGTATTGGCGCCGTCGGTGGATTTCCACACGCCGCCTCCGGTCGCACCGAAGTAGTAGGTGGTCGGGTCGCCGGGTATGCCCGCTGCCGTAAGCGAGCGGCCGCCACGAAAGGGTCCGATCGAACGGTACTTCATTCCCCTGAACAGCGGATCGCCCTCGCTCTTTTCGTCTCTGTCGTCTTTCGCCGCGGGTGCGGAGGCGGCGGGCGTGTTTTGAGCGGCATCCGACTTGTGCTTCCGCTCTTTTTGCTGGGAGAACGTTAGTGCGGCTGAAAACAGGACGAGGAAGGCAAGCAATGTGACCCGCACATGCACTTTTTGAATCATCAATTTCATGGCCCCGGAACAGAATTTGTCTGTCGCTAATGGTAATGCCTGAAGCGCAAAAGGTACAGACGGAGGGACCGCATTAGGGCATCGAATCATTGAGACATTGAGTCATTAGCTCAATGATTCAACATCTCAATGTCTCAATGATTCAATGCCCCACGTACCCGCGTAGTCAACACTGTGAGGATGAAACCTTGCCTGATTTCTGGCTTCGCCGCCTAGAATATTTCAAACATTTCTCGAATTTCTTGTTTGAAACAGAACGTGCTCAAGATGCAACGAGTGTTCACATCCAACGACGTGATCGCACTGACTGGAATCAGCGCCCGCCAGCTGCAATGGTGGGACGAACGGGGAATCGTTGCGCCCGGCCGCCAGGGGCACCGCCGTATCTATACCTGGGACAAACTTGTCACCGTGGCGGTGATCTGCCAGCTCCGCAGGCGCGGCTTCTCCCTCCAGCGCATGCGCAAGGTGATTGGCTTTCTGCGGCAGGAATTCGGCACCAGCCTGGCCACTGCGGTCAGCGCATCTTCGGAGTATCACCTGCTTACCGACGGCACTCATCTCTATCTGCGGACATCGGTGCGACAAGTTGTGGACCTGTTAAAAAACGCGCGGCAGCCGATGTTCGATATATGCCTGAGCGACGAAGTCCGCCGGGTTCGAGCGGAAATTCAGTCGCGCAAGAAGACTGCAGTTGCGGAACGGGTTCGGCCTTTACGCCGGGCTCGGAGAGCATAGTGACGAGCCTAAAAGGAAAGCGGGGGAGGCATGATGATCGGTGAATTGAGCATTATCAACGAGTGGATTCCCGAGCAGATGGAACCCGGCACCGTGTTCGTGCTGGAGAACGCGGGCGAAGTGGGGGAACGAGAAGACCCCTACTGGGCGGTGCTTTCCTGCCCTTCCTGCGGCACGCTGGGCTTGATTACGCGCAAGCAGATGGCTGGGTTGCTGCCTACTATTTGCGGCTCGGCTGCTTGCTCGGCGCAGTTCTTTATCAAGGATGAGGAGATTACGGCGCGGAAACCGTTCTAGTTGTATCCGAGCTGCGCTCGGCTTGGACGGGGCGAAGCCCCGTCACCACACGAGCATCTACGTTTTCGGGACGGAGAGTTTTACCGGGACCTGCTCGACTATCTCGATATCAAATCCTTCCAGCGCGGCTACCCTTCTGGGGTGATTGGTTAAGAGTCGGATGCGCTTCAGACTCAGATCGGAAAGAATTTGGGCACCGAGGCCGATTTCGCGCTGAATCTTGCGCTCGCTTTCGGGAAGCGCCGGCAAACGCCGTTCGCGATGAAATGTGAGAACTGACTGGTCCCCGATTTTTTCCGTCGAGAAACCTTTGGACGTCTGGTGCAGGTAGATCAATGCGCCTCGATCCTCATCGGCAATGATCTTTAGCGAAGCCTCGAGCGTCTGATTGCAATCACATGCGGTAGCTCCGAAAACGTCGCCTAACAGGCAGTGCGCGTGCATGCGGACCAGGACCGGCGACGACGGATCGCTAATGTCGCCACGGATCAGCGCCAGGTGGGAGTCGCCGCCGTCTACTTCGCTCTCGTAGGCGATCAGGCGGAATTCTCCGTGCTTGGTTTCGACCATCGCCTCGCCTACACGATGGACGTAGCGCTCATGCTTCATCCGGTAGCGGATCAACTCCGCGACCGTCAGCATTTTCATCTCGTGCGCGCGGCAGAATTCGATCAGGTCAGGGACGCGCGCCATGGTGCCGTCGTCCTTCATGATTTCGCAGATGATGCCCGCCGGGACCATGCCGGCTAGGCGAGCCAGATCGACGGAGGCTTCGGTCTGGCCGGCGCGCACCAGTACTCCGCCCTTGCGCGCTCGCAGCGGGAAGACGTGCCCCGGCCGGGCCAGATCCGATGGGCGCGTTGCGGGATCGATTGCCGTTTTGATGGTGTGCGAGCGATCATAGGCTGAGATTCCCGTGGTCACGCCGTCGCGCGCGTCAATCGCCTCGCAAAAAGCAGTCCCGTATTGCGATGTGTTCTCGCTCGTCATGGGACCAATGCGGAGGTGGTCGAGCCGTTCTTCGGTCATGGCCAGGCAAACCAGGCCGCGTCCGTGCCTGGCCATGAAGTTAATCGCTTGGGGAGTGACTTTTTCCGCGGCAAGCGTGAGATCGCCTTCGTTTTCGCGATCTTCGTCGTCGATCACGACGATCATTCGCCCGGCGCGAATCTCTTCTATCGCCGTGGGAATATCGGTAAAGGGCGGATTAGGAGCCATAAGCGTTTTGCGACCCGGCCTCTAAGATACAGCAAGATGCAGCCTAAAAACGAAAGGGTCGCTTGCGGCGACCCTCCCAGAAAACGTCGTTCAGAAAATCCACTTCCCTGCGATTACAGGGTAGATTCGATTTCAAAACCCCAAGCTTCGAGCAAGGGCTCGGGGATGTACTTGGAATTCTTGTTCCGGCGTGCCCATTCACGCAGACGTGTGGACCGCAAATACTGGTCGGGGGAGAGCTTGTACTCGTGCACAACCTGCTCAAATTCCGTGATTGTGGGAGTAACCGGCCCGATGGGTTCGGGCTTGCCCCAGTTGGGGTTTCCGCGTCGCTTGGCCATGAAAAATATACCCTCTTGTCGGTACGATAAGGACTTCTTCTCTACCTTCGTTTGATTCCAAGAAGTGCCCAGGGGATTCACCCACAAAGAGGAAACCAGACCACAGATCTACGCCCCTCGGCATCTATGGAAGCTATTGATAATAATAGGTTTCTCTATGTTAGTCAATAGAAAAGTTGATTCCGTTACACTCGGTGGTGTATCCCCTTTGTGTGCAGCCACTTGCAGTTTGGCCCGGAGGGACAATGTACCAAGTGTGTCAAGCTACGGATGAACCCTCTCATGAGCCGCTATCTTCAGCCTATAGGACTCGCAGGGGCCTCGTCTGGAAGGACGCCAGGAACAGACGTGACTGGAGTAACCGGAAGACCAGGCCATTGCGTTGACCGCAGAATCTCATACACTTAGAGTGCGAACGGGGGATGTATTCGGACCACCCAATTGGGCACCGGGGATCCTCCGCCTCGGCAAACCGGAACGGCGCGCAAAAACCGATCTGAATCGTGATTCGAAGTATGAACCTGAAGTCTCTACTAATGAGTTCCGACGAGAAGACGGTGCGGGTCCTGCGCCGGGTTCTCAGCGACATGGAAATTGACGTCGAACATTGCACCTCTGGGGGCGCTGCCATCCGCCGGATCACCCGCCAGCGTTTCGAAGCCATCATCGTAGACGGGGCCAATCCGGAGGAAGCCGGCAGCGTGTTACAGGGAGCCAAAGCCGCTCCCGTCAACAAGCGAGCCCTCACGATCGTGCTGGTGGAGTTTCCCCTCGGACTGAAGGGCGGTTTCGAAATGGGTGCCCATTTCGTTCTCCACAAACCTCTGGCGGTCGAGCGCGCCAAAGCCAGCTTTCGCGCAGTTCGCGCCCTGATGAAATGTGAACGGCGGCTGCAGATGCGGATCGCAGTGCAAATTCCGGTCGAGTGTTTCGGCTCGGCCCGGTACAAAGCCAAGACCCTGGACCTTTGCGAAGGTGGCATGGCGATCCAGTTTTGCGGGCGTGTCGCGAAAGAAAACTCGCTCCGCTTCTCGCTCGAATTACCAGGCACGGACAAGATCCTCGAAATCGCCGGAGAGATGGCCTGGGAAGGTAAGGGCGATCAGGCCGGTGTCCGCTTCAAGGACGCCACCGACTGGCAGCGTAACGTCCTTCGCCGGTGGATGAACAGCCAACTTCCTGAGCCCGAGCAGGACGATCCACCCGTGAATTGCCGTCTTACCGACCTCAGCCTCGGCGGCGGGTATCTCACGACAAACTCACCCTTTCCGAGGGGCACGCGTGTCTTCCTTAAAATCAAGACCGCCAACCTCGAAGTCCGCGCCGGAGGCCTGGTACTGGTTGCGCATCCCGAATTCGGGATGGGAGTAGAGTTTTTCCAGACCACGCCCGAGCAGCGCGCTCAGGTTCTCCGCTTGATCACGACTCTGCGCGCCGGCGGAGATAAATCTCCTGAGCTTCAGGTGGAACCCGACGGATTGGAAACGCCATCGTTCTGCGATGGCGTGGCCATGTTCAAGTCCGGAACCGAAGACTCCGGAGCCAGAGACGCACTCGTCGATCTGTTCCGCCACAAGTTTCAGATGCCAGTCGAAGCCTTCATGGAGCAGATGCGGGAACAGCGCCAGATCGAGTCGCAGTCCGCTAATGCGTCTTCGTCCTAGACTTCGTCCTGTTCCTTCAGCTTGGCGATTATCCCGAAATCCTCCAACGTGGTTGTATCGCCTTTCACTTCCCCGCTGCTGGCCAACTCTCTTAGCAAGCGGCGCATGATCTTCCCGCTGCGCGTCTTCGGAAGCGTGTCGGTAAAACGGATGTCATCGGGCTTGGCCAGCGAACCGATCTCTTTCGCCACCCATTTTTTCAGCTCTTCTCTTAGAGCGTTCGTCGGCGTGACCCCCTGTTCCAAAGTCACGAAGGCCGAAATGGCCTGCCCCTTGATGTCGTCCGGCCGGCCGACGACCGCGGCTTCGCAAACCTTCTCGTGCGCCACCAGCGCCGATTCCACTTCCATCGTGCTCAGCCGATGACCGGATACGTTGAGAACGTCGTCGACCCGCCCCATGATCCAGAAATAGCCGTCTTTATCCTTGCGCGCACCGTCGCCGGTAAAGTACGTGC
>WNFA01036617.1_pt1 | contig 10346 bp, 3 predicted proteins | sample 5400481 | NCBI WGS metagenome assembly WNFA01 (sample SAMN13153340, study PRJNA577476) | soil metagenome | isolation source: 120 cm saprolite under Douglas fir tree site 2 hole 1 replicate 2 | place: USA:California | collected 2015-04-18 | reverse complement strand
ATTAACGGCTTTGATGAAGATGTGCTTACCGTCAGCAGTGCGGCTCACCACTACATCCAAATAAGGCACGCCTTTGCCCTCCCTGGTTGCGTCGAATGTAGGGCTGCTTACGCGCGCGGTGATTCGTTGTGCACCAAGGTGGCGATTGTAAAGTTCATTGACGAGGTACGTGGGGGTGACGAATAGGTTGTCGTGGCTAGCCTGAACCATTCCTCCCGACCACCCGTTTACCATGTCGGACACGGCGCTCATGGCCACAATGTCGCTGCGCTCGAATACGTTCATAAGCCGCGCGGCGTATAAGGCAGACTCCATCGAGTGTTGGCTCGGCACGGGCAACGAGGTGTTCCATTCGTTGATGGCCAGTTTGATTGTGCGTCCGGGAACGAGATCACGAATGAGATCACCAACTTGCTTGTAGAAACGTTCGTAGGACAAGGGGTGGGCCATGAGGTTTAACGGATCACCCATCATATCCCTGGTACCGTAATAATGATGGATCGCAAGATAGTCGATATGAGGACCCGCAAGCCGCAAGACCGTGCGGTTCCAGTCCATGTTGTTGTCGCCGACAGCGATTAGCTGGATGGACGGGTCGACGCCGGACATGGCTGCGGCGTAGCGTTCAAAGTTCTGTGCATAGGTATTGGCATCGCTGTGCCCGTGAACCCAGTCTCCCCAGATTTCGTTCCCAACTTCCCAATACTTCACCTTAAACGCATTGAAGTTGCCGTTCGCTGCGCGCATGGCGCCTTGACGGGAAGATGCCTGGCCGTTCGCATACTCGACCCACGCCGCTGCCTCAGTAGGCGTTGCGCCGCGGCCCTCGACATTCACGGTAATCGAGGGTTCAGCGCTGACATTTCGGCAGAGACGAACGAATTCATCAGTGCCAAAATCGCTGGACTCCGGCTCGTTGCCCCAGGAAAGGTTCGTCCATGTGAGGCGCTGATCGCGCGGACCAATGCCCCACATCCAGTGATAATCCTGAGCAACGTTTCCGCCTGGCCAGCGAATAAAGGCAGGACGCAACGCTTTGATCTTCTGGAAGACATCGGAGCGCACGCCATCCACGGCATCACCCGGTAACATAGAAACCTGGTCGAGCCAGAGGCGGCCCTTTCCGCTGAACAGGATGACGATCTTTGCGAGCGCATCACTCTTTGAAGGAGTCAGGGTGAAATCGTATTTCTTCCAATCTCCCAAAACATCATTGATCTCCGCAGACGAGTAGGTTTCCCCGCCGGTCCTGTCCGCTTCCAGCGCAACATGGATGCGAGCCTTGAATGCATCGGTCCTGATCCACAGATAGCCGTGGTAAGGGAGTCCCTGCCGAATGGGGATGCCCCCTTGGCGGATTCCACGGCGCTGGCCATCGTCTTCGGCAAGATTCACGCGCAGCGAATGTTCGGTTCGCTCACTCATGAATTCGTGGCGCGTTGGGTAATACACTGCGTCGTCCCAGTGGAAGTGCAGCCCTGGATCATCATTGCGGTCATCTGGTTCGCGTTCCCAAAAGCGAGGTAGCCCTATCGCATTTGGTGCTTCGTCGAAACTTCGATCGCGAATCAGTTCAGCGGTCAATCCGCGCTTCACACCTTCAAACATAAATTCATCAAATTGGCCGTAGAGCACCGGGCTTATTTGACCCTCGACCCGATCCGCATCGATCTCTACTGCTGCGACGGCTGGGCCTGGTTGATGCTGGGCTCGAAGCGCAGGCCAAGTGAGATACAAACCGCAGAGAACAAAACTGAACGATGACCACAGAGCCAAACTCATCGCGGGGTTCGCCCTTTTAGTTCTAGCAGATTTCATGCAGCTTCGTCAGCCCATCGAGTAAAGACACTGTTCATTGGCTTTGGCCGCACGGCGGCGATGACTATTACTGAGTCTAGCGCATTCGGAAAGAGGTCTGATGTCAACCTGGAATTCCGGCGACGTATTGTCTAATCGTCGACACCAACCCTATAATCTGCGACCAGAAGGTCTCGTTAGCCTTCTTCCCAAAAGGTGAACTTTGTATCGACTCCTTGGTGCGCTCGTGCTTCTGTTCTCCGCAGTTCCTTCGGGCCGCCCGCAAGAAACGGCGCAAAGCATAAAAGTCGAGGTACACGCCGATCAGCCGGATGGTCCGATGATCCCCATCTGGAATTATTTCGGCTATGACGAGCCCAATTACACTTACTCTTCCAACGGGAAGAAATTACTCGGCGAGCTCGCGGCTCTCAGCCCCAAGCCGGCGTATGTTCGTGTTCACAATCTTTTAACGACCGGTGACGGCTCGGCATCCTTAAAATGGGGCTCCACAAATATCTACACGGAAGACGCAGCGGGAAAGCCGGTCTATAGCTGGACAATTTTGGATCGCATTTTCGATACCTTTCGCGCCGCTGGTATCAAACCACTGGTCGAAATCGGATTCATGCCGGAAGCGCTTTCCACTCATCCACAGCCTTACCGACACAATTTTCCGCAAGGCTCAGTTTTTACCGGCTGGACCTACCCGCCGAAGGACTATCAGAAGTGGTCGGAAGTCGTTTTTCAATTTGTTCAGCATCTTCGCGAGCGCTATGGCGACGCGGAAGTAAAAACCTGGTTGTGGGAAGTCTGGAATGAACCCGATATCGCTTACTGGCAAGGCACTCCCGAGGAATTCCTCAAACTCTACGACTACTCGGCCGATGCCATTCTGCGAGCGCTTCCCAAAGCTCGCGTGGGCGGCCCGGATTCCACCGGCCCTGCTTCTCCGAAGGCGGCTGAATTCTTGCGCATTTTTCTCGATCATTGCGCGCACCAGCGAAACTACGCGACTGGAAAGACCGGTTCGCGACTGGACTTCATCTCTTTTCATCCCAAGGGCTCACCAACGTGGCAAGGCGATCACGTAGTGATGGGGATCGCGCGCCAGCTCGCATCCATAGAACAGGGTTTCAAAATCGTCAAATCTTTTCCCGAGTGGCGTGACACCCCGATCATTCTGGGGGAGTCCGACCCGGAAGGTTGCGCGGCCTGTTCAGCACGCACCAATCCCCAGAATGGATACCGCAATGGTGCCTTGTATGCCGCCTACACCGCCGAGGCGATGAACGCCACCTACGCCGACGAGGACGTGGAGGCCCCCGCTGCGCCGAACGACTTGGTGATCACCGGGCTACCCGAATCCATGCACCTCGCGCATGTCGAACATTTCCGCATTGACGCGCATCACAGCAATGCCTTCACGGCTTGGAAGCAAATGGGATTCCCGCAATCTCCTTCCCCTGAGCAATACGATCAGTTGCAGAGCGCCGGACAATTGCAGCTCCTCACCTCGCCGGCGTGGATCCTGATGGAGCACGGCGAAGCCCATTTGCAATTCACTTTGCCCAGGCAAAGCTTGTCGCTCGTGCGCATCAGGTGGTGATGGCAAGCCTCGTCGCGAGATTCTTGTCAAGTAGAATCCGGGCACGCAATAAGTAGTTCATCTTGAGAAGGCCATTATAGTTCATGTTTGACGCCGACAGGCTTACCCCCATCGTTCCCGTGGTCAAACAATATGAAAGGTGCCGAGACAGAATCTGCGGCGCAATCTGCTGCCGGTTCTAAGTCGGGTGACGTGTCGATTCGAACCTTGGAGGATTTGCTTCGGCGCTATCCGATCATGCGTTATCATACGAGGCCTTGGGCAGCTTGGCCTTGAGTGCGCACTGGTGTTCCGAGGCGAAAAACAGCCTATAGAAAGCGGTCCGCTTGAATCCAAAGTCGGTCAAGGTGAACTACAAACTGGGACTGCTGTTGGCGCCAATGGGAAAGAATGACAAAGCGGAAGACCGAGTGGAGATAGCGAAATCTCTCCAAACGGAGGACGAATCCAGCTCTCATTTGCAGCTTTGACTGTTGGACCCGGATCGATGGACAGTCGCGCGAAAGTGAATCGAACTCTAGGCTTGGTCGTTCTCCTGGTGGGTTCGATTCTGCCCGGCCGGGCACAGCTAAGTAAAAATGCGCCGGCATCGGTCAGCCAGATTCAAGATGAAATAAAACAACATCCTGACAGCCCCAAGCTCTACGTCGCGCTTGGCCTGGCATATTGGGACCGGAACGATTTCTCGCATGCCCTCGAAGCCTTTCAGCGCGCGGTGAAGTTGGGCCCCACCTCTGCCGAGGCCCACAACTGGTTAGGTGTCGCTACACTCGAGAGAGGTGATTTGCCCGGCGCCGTCGCTGAATTCAGGAAGGCCGTCTCGCTTGACCCGAAATACGCGCGGGCGTACACGAACCTGGGATCGGCGTTAGCCAAGAATGGCGAATTGTCCGAAGCGGTTGGGGCCTTTCAAAGAGCGCTCGCGCTGGAGCCTGACAATCTAGTGGCGCACCTGAATCTGGGCGTCGCTCTTCGGGAAAAAGGTGATGCCAAGGGCGCTCTTGTGCATGTACGGCTGGTCGCCGAGCGCGAACCGGACAGCGCCGATGTTCAGTACGTGTTCGGCCAGACGCTACAACAGAGCGCAGATCTTCAGGGCGCAATCGAAGCGTTTGAGAGCTCGGTGCGCATCAATCCGGAATTCCACGAAGGTTATTATGCGCTCGGCTTGGCCTTGAAGAAGCAGGCTGCATCGCTGCCTAAGCCACGCCGGCCTCTGGCGAGTCCGGCAGACGACCTCTACAAGCGTGGAGAGCAGGCTGCCGCACAGGGCGACCTGAAAGAAGCCGAACGACTACTCAGCGAAGCCCTAAGTAAAGATGATCGTCACGCCGGCGCGCAGAATCTGCTCGGTTTCATACTAGGCCAAGGAGGAGATTTGCCTTCTGCGCTGGTCCACTTGGAGCGCGCCGTCGCGCTCCGGCCGGACCTTTCTGACTCACACTACAATCTTGGGGTTGCGCTATGGTACAGCGGTTCGAAAACCAAAGGCATTTCCGAACTGCAAGAGGCTGTTCAACTTGATCCGTCGGCAGGCGCTAGTTATGCCTTTCTCGGAACCGCTCTGGGCGAAACGGGTCAGATAGAGAACGCACGACGAAACCTGCAACGCGCGATCGCGCTCCTGCCGTCCTTCCCCGCCACATACATCGACCTCGGAACCGTTTATCTTCGCGCGGGCGATCTCGATAAAGCGCTGGCGCAATGCGAGGCCGGGATCAATATCTCCGCTTCGTCCGGTCCCGCGCCCGATTGGGATACGGCGATTGCAGGCATTCGCGGAGCGTTGGCTGCGAAGCCGGACCGCGCCGAAGCGCACAACATGCTCGGACTCTTACTTGGGCGCAAGGGTGCAGACAGCAAGGAGGTTCTAGCGGAGTTCCGCGAGGCCGTGCGGCTGCGCCCAGATTTCGCGGATGCACACAATAACATAGGGCTGGTGCTAGCGCAGGGCAACGAGGACAAAGCAGCTATCGCTGAGTTTCGTGAAGCTCTGCGCATCCGACCCAATTATGCGGACGCGCACGCGAATCTAGGCACCGTCCTCATCTCCACGGACAGTCGAGAGGCCGTGCGGGAACTCCAGCGAGCCGTAGCGCTCGCCCCGGAACTGTTGAAAGCGCAGTTCAATCTCGCGGTGGCCTACGGCTCAGACCCGAGCTCTGGGCCGGCTAAAGAAATCGAACAGTTGCGTAAGGTAGTCGCGACCGAACCAAACTTTGCGGGTGCGCGCCTCGCTTTGGGTAAGGCACTTCTTAGCGACGGGAAAGTGGAGGAATCCATCGGAGAACTTCGGGAAGCGGTGCGGCTTGAGCCACAGAATACCAAGGCTCATTACCAGCTTGGGCTAGCTCTGGCGCGGGCAGGACAAAAGGATGAGGCCACTGCTGAGTTGCAGAAGAGCCGCGAATTGGGTTCTTCCGACGACCGGAGGCAGAACGCTGATTTGGATGTCGCCGAAGGCCGCGTGGCGCTCGACAAGGGTGAGTTGGATCAAGCCGCCGCCAAATTTCGGCACGCGGTTGAGCTCCAGCCCGAATCTTCAGACGCCCAGCATTTCTTGGGAGTGGCTCTTGAAAAGGAAGGCGATGCTCAGGGTGCTTCCGCGGCGTATCGAAAGGCAGTGGAGTTCAATCCCGGCGACGTCTTCGCCAGAGAAAAAGTCCAGTTGCTTTCGAAGGACCAGGCACCTGCGGACGACTCCCAAGGTATCGCCGAATTTGAAGGCTACATCCGAGCGGGGCGATTCCAGGAGGTTGAGCCGCTCCTGGCTGCTTATGTCAAAGAGCACCCGAAAACCTCTTGGGGTTGGTATGCCTTGGGCTACAGCCAGTTCGCCCAGCGGAAAATCGGCGAATCCATTCAGGCGCTCACGAAATCGCTCCAACTCGACATCCAAAATGCTGAGGCGCACAAGATTCTCGGCCGCAACCTGATGACCATTGGAAGGTACGACGCCGCCCAGGCGGAGTTCGAGCAGGGAATCCGGTACAACCCGCAATCCGCTGAGATGCATTTCAACTTGGGCAAATTATTCTCCATCCAGGACAATTGGAGTGTTGCACGAAAGGAATTTGAAGCGGCACTCCGTATCGACCCTTCGTACATGGAAAGTTTGGATGGTCTGGGTTTTGCTCAGGAGGCTCTGGGCGATGACGCTGGAGCTGTCGCGAGTTATGAGAAAGTCATTGCGATCAACGAAGCCAGGAAGGGAAAGTTCGTGTCGGCACATGTGAACCTCAGCGCGTATTACAATCGGAAGGGTGATTCCGAAAAGGCTCTCGCGTACGCCCGCGCTGCGTGGGAACTCGATCCCAAGTCTGATGGCGCTTGGTTCCAGCAGGCAAAAGCGAGGGAAGCACAGGGAGGGCTGATTGATGCTGTCGATGCCCTGAACCGGGCCATTTCCTTAAATCCTCGAGCGTCTTCGTATTATTACGTTCTGGCCCACGTCTACCGGCGGCTTGGGAAGGTGGAAGATAGCCTCAAGGCTCTGGATTCGTTCACGCGCATGGAGAAAGAGACAAGCGACCTGGAAGAAATACGGCGAAATCTCACCAATCGCTCCGCCAGCCCGCCTCAACCGAAGAGCCAACGCGACTAATTGACTCCACAGCGCGCAATCACTCCGCAAATTTCTTACAGATGCATTCCGATGAAGGGATTCCTCAGCCGGGACCGCATCGCGGCGCAAAACCATTTTGGGGAGCTTTGACGAACCGCCTCGTTGTGTTCGACGACGGTCGCCGGGCCACATACGAACGATCAATACATTACACTGGTGGAAGGGCAGCGGGTCCCCCTGCCCTTCCACCAGTGTAATGTATTGATCGCGTGGGAGATTGGTGAAGCGTTCCACGCGGCCGCTTGGCAGCGGCCACTTGACCTCGATCCAGTCGATCTGCGTGCGCTTGCCGATGCCCAGCACCACGCGCGGGTCGTGAGAGGCCAGATAACTTCCCGCTCCCGTCTTGAAGTGTGACCGCTTCAGGTCACCGGCCTGCCAGGTAATCAGCGCGCCCACCGCGTCGGGATTGGTTCGCTTCGCGACCAACTTCACACCCAACCAATGACTTAGCCGGCCAACCTGATTCTTGAGCAGCAGAGGCGGGCCGTTGTTGACTGCGACCAGCACATCGAGGGCGCCATCGTTATTGAAATCGCCAATCGCCATGCCGCGTGCGGCATAGGGCTTTGAGAAAAGGGGGCCGCTGCCGGCCGTCACGTTCTCGAATCCTCGGCCCGTGCCGTGAAAGAGCAACATGGGCTCGCGGTATTTCACTTCGCTGGAATGCTCCTGGATTTTATCGTCAGGGTGGCCGTTGGCAAGGAAGAGGTCCAGCGTGCCGTCATTGTCATAATCGAAGAATTTCACCCCCCAACCGCTCATCAGCCGCGTGACCTTGCCGATGCCGTAAGGGACGGCCATATCGTCGAAGGTCTCGTCGCGGTTGTTGTGGTAGAGCGAATACATCTCCTGGTCTACGTTGGTGACGAACAGGTCCATCCAGCCGTCCTGGTCGTAGTCGGCGGAGTCCACGCCCATCCCGGACCGCGCCCGCCCTTCGGCGCTGAAGCCCACGTTGGTCTGGAGGCCCATCTCCTCGAACTTTCCATTGCCATGATTGACAAACAGGAAATTCGCCACCGTGTCATTGGCGACGAATAAGTCCATTCTCCCATCGTTATTGATGTCGCAGGCGACGACGCCCCATGCCTTGCCCAAGGACTTCGAGATCCCAGACTCGTTGCTGACGTCGGTAAAAGTACCGTCGCCATTGTTGTGGAACAACCAGCTCGGCATAGGGTCGTAAACGCGCGGGATACAGTAGTAGCGTTCGCCAGTCTCACGGTTGCCGCAAAACCTGTTCTTGGACTTGTCGAAATCCACAAACCGGCAAATGAAGAGGTCGAGTTTTCCGTCGTTGTCGTAGTCAAACCAGACCGCACTCGATGCCCAGCCCTTGGTGGGCAGGCCAGCTTTCCGGGTCACATCGCTAAACGTGCCGTCACCGTTGTTGTGGTAGAGAATGACGCCGTTGTACTGCGTCACAAGGAGGTCGGGCAAGCCGTCGCCGTCGTAATCACCGGCCGCCACACCCATCCCATACCCGCCGCCGCCGACACCAGCCTTTTCGGTCACGTCAGTGAATGTTCCGTCGCGGTTGTTCCGGTAAAGCGCGTTGCGGAGCGGTGACCGGGGATCGAAGAAATCACACTTGCCGCTGTTGACCAGGTAAATGTCCATCCAGCCGTCGTTGTCATAATCGATGAATGCGCATCCAGCGCCCACGGTTTCCGGCAGGTACATCTCCGGAGAGCGCCCGTTGTGGTGTACCCAGGTAATCCCGCTCACCGCAGGCGGGACAAGCTCAAACGGAAACTTGCCATCGCTTTGAGGAGTTGCGAGGCAGTATGACCCTGGGGAGCATGGCAGATGGCCCGCGACGAGCGCAGCGAGCAGACGCTTCAGGAAGCCACGGCGCGAGCGGTGGTGCAGCCCTGTTTTCTTGAACATTAAGCTGTGGAGCTCCCCAGATGGCCGCACGACTTCAGCAGAATCCCGCCCACCTCGTCGACAAAAGAATTTACACCTGCGGGCGCACGCCCACAATACTTACGTGTGTTCGTGCGTTCAGTGAGTGCCGGGAGAAGTTGCCCCGGTTGTGGCCGCTTGCTATCATGAACAAATATGCGCAGTTTTGGTGAGCGCACAGAGTTCCTCCGGCACGGCGCTTGCCGGGTTTGGCCTACACTCCGGTGGTACATACCGTGTCTTGCACTTCTGATCTTCCCCAGCGTCGGCTTGGCACAGCTCAACCATATTGAGGTGGCGGCGCGCCTGCTGAGCCAGGGACAGATGGACCAGGCGGAAACCGAAGCCCGCCAGGCCCTCGAGAATCCGGTCACGCGAGCGCTGGCTTTGGCGATGCTGGGGACGATTCGGCTGCAGGAGGCCAAATATCGAGAGAGCACCCGCTTTCTGACCCAGGCCTTAGCGCTCAATCCTCATTTGGTGGGCGCTCGAACGAGTCTGGGAGACGCCTACTTGTTGCAGGGTAGACTCGATTTGGCGCGGAAAAGCTTTCAGGAAGCCGTGAGACTTGATCCCGGGAACTTCAACGCTCGGTTTGAGCTGGCCAAGGTGGAAGCATCTCTCCATAACTATCGGCAATCCTTGGACGTGGCAGGCCCGATCGTAGCTCAATTAAACGGGTCCGAGGACGGTATCCTGTTGCTGGCGACAGATTATGGATCGCTTGGGGAAAAAGAAGAGCTAAGCAGTCTGGTTCGTACCTGGCAGCAGTTGCCTGCGCCGTCTGACGAATCGTCCCTGGAGTTCGCCAACGTCTTGACGATGTTCGGAATGACCCTCGAGGCGAAACAGGTTTTCGAAGCCGAAGAAGCAAAGATCGCTGAGCATCCTTCCCCCACGCTGGCCTTGCAGCTCGGAAAAAGCTACTTGTCCCTGGGAGTCCTGGACCGTGCAGAGCAGAACTTTCAACGCGCGCTCGACTTGAATCCCGCGTGCGCGGCTTGCGACCAGGGCCTTGCCGAGATTGCCGAGCGGCAAGGGATTACTGAGAAGGCTTTGGCGTACCTGGTCACGGCGAAACAACTGGATCCTGAAGATCCTGAAATCCTATTCGAGTTCGGAAAAGTGTGCCTGCAGCGAAATCTGCTGGAGGATGCTTTGCTTGCGCTCGAAAAGGCAGTCGCGCTGAAACCCGACCGGGACCCGTACGTCTATGTTTTGGCTTCCGCCAACGTCGCTCGAGGCAACCTCTCCAAAGCTGCGTCGCTTTTCGCACGGCTACTGCAAAAGCATCCGCATGATGCCGTCGTGAAGTATTCGATCGGGGCCGTGAACTACCTTCAGGGCAAGTACCCCGAGGCCGAGTCTTTGCTCAAACAAAGCCTGCGAGCGCAGCCCGAACAG
>WNFA01013799.1_pt1 | contig 10346 bp, 8 predicted proteins | sample 5400481 | NCBI WGS metagenome assembly WNFA01 (sample SAMN13153340, study PRJNA577476) | soil metagenome | isolation source: 120 cm saprolite under Douglas fir tree site 2 hole 1 replicate 2 | place: USA:California | collected 2015-04-18 | reverse complement strand
TCACTCGGAACGCGTACTGCTGATGTTAACTTACAAGCAACAATCAGTGGCGACGGTAAACGTATAGCTTTCGCCACCAGAAGGAAGGTGCTGAGCGCGAGTGACGGAGGCGTAGAACTCTATCTCTTCGATCTGCCAACAGCTCAGATTACACAGATCACTGATGCGCCTGCGAGTGCGACGGCCGAAGTTGTTTCGTCTCTAAACCACGACGGGAGTCGAATAGCTTTCAACTTCCCCCGAGTGATATCTGGTCCTGTTCTCTCAAGCGAATTGGCCAACAACTGCGAAATCTATCTGGCCTCCTTGCCATCGCGGGCATTATTTGGTGCAGCCACTGTATTTAATGCCGCTACAAAAGGAACTGAGCCGGCATTAACTAAGACAGTTGCGCCCGGAAGCATAGCAACCATTAAGGGAAACTCTCTGGCCGCCAAATCGGAACAAGCCCAACTGACAGTTGAAGGCACTGTGCCCCTTTCAATTGCCGGCACAACTGTGTTCTTCAATGGATTGCAGGCTCCCGTTTTTTATGTGTCGCCAGATGAAATCACCGTCTTAGTTCCAATGAATCTATCGCCCGGGCCTGCTGAAGTGACTGTAACTAACTCGGAGGGCTTTCGTTCGAAAGCTTTAATAAACATTTCGACTGTGGCTCCTGGCGTTTTTGCTATCAACGGACAAGGTCACGGCGAAGCAATCATACTCAATGCAGACACGCTCGCTCCTGGGCCGTTTGATCCGACGAATGGAGGGCTCAGGTTGTCGATCTTCGCTACGGGCGTTCGCAATGCTTCGCACGTAACGGTGAACATTGGCGGGAGAGCGGTCAACGTGGAAACGATCTTGAGTTCACAGAGTTTGCCCGGCTTAGACGAGATTCACGCAGTAGTACCAGCTGAATTGCGCGGAGCTGGGAACGTAACACTGGTTGTCATTGCAGACGGCATAGAAAGTAATCCTGTAACGGTGGCCATCGGCGGCAATTCTTTAAGAGACATCATGATCAATGAATTCCTCGCCGACCCGCCCGATGGTCTCGCCGGAGATGCCAATCATGACGGTGTGCGCGATTCGGCGGCGGACGAATTCGTCGAGTTGGTTAACTCAACGACCCGAGACCTTGATGTCAGCGGTTATCAACTGCAGACCCGCGGTGCAACTGGCGCAACGGACGTTATTCGTCACAGATTTGCGGCGGGAACAGTCCTATCAGCAGGAACCGGATTGATAGTTTTCGGAGGCGGAAATCCAGATCCTTCAAATCCCCTTTTTGGTGGTTCACAGATCATCAGGGCATCGACCGGCGGTCTTTCTTTGATTAATTCCGGGGGCGTGATTACTCTGCGCGACGCTACCGGTGCACCGGTTACTTTTGTGACCTATGGAGCCGATGCGGGGCTGCAAGGCGACACAAATCAGTCGCTGACGCGTGCACCGGACATCACGGGAAATTTTGTCCCTCATAAAGTTGCGCTGGGAAGCGGAGGAAACGCGTTCAGCCCGGGCACGCGCGTGGATGGCAGCTTCTTTCTACCCGTGCCTGGTCCCAGTCCCACACCTACTCCAATGCCGACTCCTTCGCCTGGTCCTTCTCCCAGCGTTACTCCAGTCCCCTCCCCTTCGCCAACTGCCACGGCAACTCCCTTCCCATCGCCGGCTCCCAGCCCCCCGCCGCCCGTAGTAATTAGTGAATTCCGTACTCGCGGTCCTGGTGGTGCGAGCGATGAGTTCATCGAACTCTATAATAACAGCGCCACGCCCGTAGATATTTCAGGTTGGAGGATCAAAGGTTCGAGTAGCGCCGGCGGCGTTAGCGTTCGCTTGACGATCGCTGCCACGACTATGCTGCCAGCACGAGGCCATTTCCTTGCCGGGAACTCCGGCGGTTACAGCGGATCCGTTGCGCTTGATCAAACCTACACAAGCGGTCTCGTCAATGACGGCGGTCTGGCACTCGCGCTGCCAAATGACGTCATCGTTGACCAGGTGGGGTTAAGTTCCGGTTCAGCTTTTCGCGAAGGGATGGACCTGGCACCACTCCCAAGCGATGCGAACCAGAGCTATGAACGCAGGCCAGGCGGTCTCAACGGCAGCACGCAAGACACGAACGACAATTTTGCAGATTTTCAGTTGCTGACACCCAGCGAGCCTCAGAATCTTGCCAGCGATCCAAGACCGGGGTCTTCACCTTTTCCCTCACCAAGTCCGACCGTCAGTCCAACTCCGACGGTAACACCGACACCGTCTCCTTTTCCTTCAGCCAGTCCAACTCCAACACCTGTGCCATCACCGACATCTTCTCCCACGCCGGTTGAAAATCGCCTTGCCGTCATAAGCGAGTTTCGAACCCGTGGTCCAAACGGCGCAAGCGACGAGTTCATCGAGATCTACAACAACAGCGATTCAGCACTTGAGGTCGGTGGTTGGAAGCTGCGCGGTTCAAGTAACAACGGCAGCACCACGACGCGCTTAACTATCAGCGCGGGAACCCGAATCCCCAGCCGAGGACATTTCCTGGCTATCAACTCAGGAGGATATAGCGGAAGCATATCCGGTGATCAGACATATACAAGCGGGATTGCAAATGATGGGGGCCTGGCGTTGACGCTTCCTGACGACTCGATTGTGGATCAGGTCGGCCTTAGCGCAGGCTCGGCCTACAAAGAGGGGATGCACTTGGCCCCACTACCAAGCGATGTGAACCAGAGCTATGAACGCAGGCCAGGTGGCGCGAATGGAAGTAGTCGGGATTCGAATGACAACTTCAGCGACTTTCAACTACTGACGCCGAGTGACCCGCAAAACATGAGCAGCAGCCCAGCGCCGCTTCCCTCACCGTCGCCAGGTCCGTCAAGTTCGCCGAGTCCCACGGCCACTCCGACTCCCGTTCCTTCACCCAGTGCTTCCCCTTCGCCCAGTCCAACTGTAACTCCTACGCCCATTCCCTCACCGAGCCCCTTGCCATCACCTTCTCCTTTGCCTGGTCCAGGGATCGTCATCAGTCAGATTTTCGGAGGCGGGGGAAACTCGAGCGCACCTTTCCGCAACGACTTTATTGAGCTATTCAATAGTGGACAATCGGCAGTCAGTCTGGCCGGCTGGTCTGTGCAATATGCAAGCGCGACAGCCACCAGTTGGTCAGTGACCAGCCTAACTCCTGTGTTGCTTGCTCCGGGTCAGTACTATCTGGTTCAAGGAGCATCGGGAGGAAGTAGCGGAGCAGCGCTACCGATACCTGACGTTACTGGAACGATAGCGATGGCCGCCTCGGCCGGCAAAGTGGCGCTCGTCAGAACTACTACCGCACTCGCCGGTGCTTGCCCCAACGATGGGACCATCGCGGATGAAGTCGGATATGGCAACACAGCAAACTGCTTTAGAGGTGCTGGTCCCACTCCCGCGCCGGGTAACGCCACCGCCGTGCTTCGCGGCTCGAATGGCTGCGCTAACACCCAGAACAACTCGAGCGACTTTGCCACCGCAGCCCCGAATCCACGGAACAGCTTGTCAGCGCCCGCTCCATGCTCCGGTACCCTTGCGCTTACAGTGATCACCGCTGAATACTTGAACACACTTGCGGGACAAAAAGCGAAAACCTTAGACTCTCCCATGCTCTCTCTTACAGACGCCCTCACTTCGCTACGTGAACATTTCGGCTTTGACGACTTCCGCGAAGGCCAGCGTGAAGTGATCGGGGCGATCCTTGAAGGCAAAGACGCTGTTGTCGTTATGCCTACCGGCAGCGGCAAGTCTCTCTGTTATCAATTACCGGCGATGATGTTGGAGGGCTCAACGCTTGTCGTCTCTCCCCTCATTGCGCTCATGAAGGATCAAGTGGATGCGCTCCACACGCGCGGACTACCGGCCACTTTCATAAATAGCTCGATAAGTGAGCGCGAACAGTGGACGCGCATCGATGCCCTGCGCCGCCGTCAGTTCAAGCTGGTCTACATCGCTCCCGAACGCTTTCGCAGCAGCCGGTTTCTGGAAACACTCCAGTCGATTAATGTTTCGCTTTTCGCCATCGACGAGGCTCACTGCATCTCCACTTGGGGCCACGACTTTCGTCCCGATTATCTGCGTTTGAAGAATGTCATTCAGTCGCTCGGTCGCGTGCAAACTCTGGCGCTAACCGCTACGGCAACGCCCTATGTTCGTTCCGACATAATCCAACAACTCGGTCTCAGCAAACCGGAGACCTTCGTCACCGGATTCGACCGGCCGAACCTTACCATCAACGTCTTACATACAGAAAAGGAACGCCAGAAGGTGGCGAGCATCAAGCGCCTGGCGAAAACGCATGATGGATCTGGAATCGTCTACGCTTCCACGCGAAAGGCGGTGGAACAGGTTGCGAGGGAATTGCAGGATCAAGGTTTGAGTGTGGCAACCTATCATGCTGGGCTAAGTGATGCTCTTCGCATCAGGGCCCAGGAGGATTTCATGATGGGCCGCAAGCAAATGATTGTCGCAACCAATGCATTCGGAATGGGTATCGACAAGGCGGACATCCGCTTTGTCGCCCACTATCAGATGCCAGGATCCATCGAAGCTTACTATCAGGAAATCGGCCGCGCGGGCCGCGATGGTTTGCCCTCGTCTTGTGTCCTGCTATTCAACTATGCTGATAAAAACACGCATGATTTTTTCATCGAAGGCTCATATCCGAGTGCGGGGCTGGTGCAAGATGTTTACAACGCTCTCGTTTCAACTGGACTGAAGCGGATAGAACTGTCCACGTCCGAAATCGGGAAACGAGCTGGGATCCGCAACGAGATGGCGGTCCAATCATCTCTTTACCTGCTCGAACGCGCCGGCCACATCAAGCGTGGAGCGCCGTTTGAGAGTCGTGAGACACCGCAAAAGTCTTCCATAACAGGAAACGCTCCTGCGTCAGCACGTCGCGGCGCGCGCAGCCTCCTGTTGCTCGACAACGCTCCTGCAACAAAGCTTCGCATCAATCCCAGCGATGTGACGCGCCGCGCGGAGTTGGAACGGCGCAAGCTGCGAGAGATGATTGAGTTTTGCTACACGGAATACTGCTATCGCGCCCACATACTCGACTATTTTGGCGATCGCCACCATGCGCATCGTTGTGGCACCTGCGGAAATTGCACGCCACAAGCTACTGCACGGGCTCCTCTAGCTGACTCCGAAACATTAAGCAAGTCGCGTAGTTCCAGTATTAGCCGCAAAAATCTCGCTGTTGTCATTGAAGTATCTCCTCGCATTCTCACCGAAGATGAGACGTTGCGAGTGCGCAAGATTCTCGCCTGTGCTACACGCATGAGGGGACGTTTTGGAAAGACCCTCCTCGCTTCGACCTTGCGTGGGTCTGCGGCGAAGAATGTGATTCAGGCACAACTAAATGAGCTGTCGACCTACGGAATACTGAAGGACATGCGGCAAGACGACATCCTGCTGTACCTGGACGCCCTGGTCACGGCACGTTGCCTACAAGTAAGCACAGGTAACTATCCAACTGTTTCGATCACGGAATTGGGCGAGCGTGTGATGCGCCAGCAGGCCCAGGTGGAGTTGGGGCTTCCGCAAACAGCCGCACACGGTGATTACTACGAGCGAGATCCGACAATTTGAGTCTTCCTTAATCGCCGGAGCAGCCTCATTTAGAATGAAAATGTTTTTAAAGTGACAGGAAAATGCAGCAGGCTTCTGGTCTAATCTTGCGCCAAGCACGACTAACTTCCGCAGCGGCGTGCGAGATGACGAGTTACAGGCAATGCCTGTGACGGCGCAGGCCCATCATGGAGGACAACTCGATGGCCGGATACTTCTCGTTCAACAAGATGATAACGACTTCGTTCGTGAAGGTGATCTACCTTTTCGGGTCCATAGCACTGACGGCCGCAGGGCTTGCCTTAACGACATGGGCCGGTCTTGGTCTTTATCATGCGAATATTTCGAGCCAGATAGGATGGCGCTACGTTGCTATTGGGGCTGGGACCGTGATTGTCGGCAACCTGGTCTGGCGAATTGTTTGTGAGTTATGGATTGTCTTATTCAACATCCATGCAAGGCTGGCTTCTATCGACGATGCGATGCATCTCGATAGGCTCCCCACACCAAGTTTCGCGGACGCTCTCAAATCCCAGGCAAGAGATAGGTCGTTGCCAACACGCGTGCCTCGCGAGACTATTCAAGAAACGAAGGAGACCTACGAAACTGCGCCTCACGCAAGTGTACTCGGACTTTCGTGAGCAGCCACGAACTCTCAGCGAACTACGCCCGGCAAAGGACTTGACGCGCTGGCACACAACCGTTTTGGCATCCGGCCGGCGACATACGCCAGCCTTCCTGCCTCTATCGCGAGTTTCATAGCCTTGGCCATCTTTGCGGGATCGTTCGCTTCAGCGATCGCCGTGTTCATTAGTACGGCATCCGCGCCCAGTTCCATTGCTATCGCCGCATCACTTGCCGTCCCCACTCCTGCGTCAACGATAATCGTGGCATCGGGAAGCTGCTCCCGCATGATGCGGAGATTCGCGGGGTTTTGTATCCCTAAGCCAGATCCGATTGGCGCTGCAAGCGGCATAATGGCGGGGCAACCAGCGTCGAGAAGTTTCTTCGCCATGATCAAATCGTCATTGAAATAAGGCAGGACCACGAATCCTTCCTTCACGAGTGCGCGAGCGGCTTCCAGTGTTTGCTCGTTGTCAGGAAACAGTGTCGTCTGGTCACCGATGACTTGATTCGCTGGCGCGATCGAGCGGGACTCGTCTAACCGCGACGGTAACCATCTCGGCACCGGAAGCGCGATGGGCGTCGCGCATCTCCTGGTAGTTTCTGTACTTCCCCGTTCCAATGATCAGGCGCGAACGAAATTCGCGCCCGCCAATCTCAAAACTCTCTCGCGATGACTTCGCAGTAATAGCAGATGACATAAATGCTGACCTTTGAACTGGAATTTCCCTCCCAACTTTAAACCTAACCCCGGTCGGAAGCGAACCCAAAGAGCGGCCTTACCCATGATGGGTCTCTCTATCCTACCCTGCCCCCTGCTCCCGCCTCCTGCCTCCTGCTTATATTCCCCCTCCGCCAACGAAGTGCACGATCTCAATGTGATCTCCATCGTGAAGTTTTGTGGTGACCCAGTCGGCCCGACGAACAACCTTGCGGTTGACTTCAATTGCCAGCCGCGTGGCTGGCAATTCGAGGTCGTCGATCAACTGATCCAGTGAAATCGTATCCGAGAACTCCCTAATTTCACCGTTGATGTAGACGCGCAATTACCAAAACCTCATTTGCTCGGATGAATCACGCGACGCAGTTCGGCAGCACTTCCCAGGGCCACAGCACGTATCAGAACTGCGGCCCGGCCCGAAGTGAAATGGGGAATCTCAGTCGAAACCTCCGCTGTTCCATCACGCTGGGTTTTTAACGAGAAAATCAGAGGTCTGAAAGTCGTACCCAGAATCTTAACGGAGACGGCTACATTTCCAAGCGGCTTTTCGTTTTCACCGCTTCGCTTGCTGACCCGGACTCGAAGCGTCGGTGCGTCTCCCGAGGAAAACTCCTGTTCGTCCAGCAGGACTACTACTAAACCTTCATCACCCTGTGCGTCCTGACCGGATTGCGACTGCTCGCCCGCGTCGTAGCCGCTATCGACCACAGGATGTGGCCTCATATCGCCTGCAAAAGCACCACTTTCCGCAGACCTGGCCTTCGCTGGAATGCTAAAGTCATCAGGGCTGATCTCTTGCCCGGTATTCGTCGCAGCAATTCCCGGAGCGTCAATCTCAGATCCGGCGACTGGTGGTGCCAGTTCGCCATTAGTCACGCCGCTTAGCACCTCGCGTGCGCCCATTTTCTTGAGTTCATTTAGCCGTCCCGAGAGTATTGCAGCGCAGATTAAGCGGTGTTGTCGTTTCAGTCTCTCAGCGAGCGCCTCATCGCTAAAACCCGCTGCGATCAGATCCTCGTAAGGAGAGCGCTTACTCGCCAGGATAGCCCCGCCTACATAAACCAGCGAAAGGATCATTGGCGAGTCCAGACCTTTATCTTCAGTCTGCACGTGATAAACAACCCCATCATGTTCCACGTCGGTGTTGAATCCAGTAATCACGATGTCACGATCTGCATTCTCTCACGTTGGAATCCAAAAACGTCGCGTACAGAGTGAGGGTTTCCGAACGGTAACACAAGCGTTTTTTCATGGTCAATTAGCAATTTTGCTGCGTAATCCTCTTTCTGGAAGGTTGCTTGACACCCTTGATCACTTCGACTAGCATCAGCTTGTACAATGATTCTCAATCTCGTAGCCGGGTGCCAATCACCGCGAGCGATCCGTTTCGAGGAAGGTCGTATGTTCATTGTTGCCGCAGGCTTCGCGGTAGGCAATATCCTACTCTCCAAATTTGTCGGACAACGCAAGGGAAAAAGAACCAAGTTGATGCCCTATGAGTGTGGCAAAGACCCGGTCGGCTCGGCGCTGACTCGGTTCTCGGTTAAGTTTTATCTGATTGCGATGATCTTCATCTTGTTCGACATTGAAGTCATTTTCCTGGTTCCCTGGGCTGTAGTATTCAAAACATTGGTTGCCCATGGACTGGGAACTCTCGCTTACTTTGAAATGATGGTCTTCATTGGCCTCCTCCTGGTGGGCTACATTTACGTACGAAAGAAGGGTGCCTTTGATTGGGGCGAAAGAGCGAGGAGCGAGGCGCTGGGCGAGGCACGCTTGCTCGCTGATGTGGAAAGACGAAGGCTGGAAAAGACGCGGGCCGCGGCATAGGAATAGTTTCTATGGGACTCGAGAACATTATTGCCGAAGCTTTACCCGAAGTTCTGACAACGAGGCTCGACTCGTTAATTAACTGGGCCCGAAAGTCATCTCTATGGCCGGCCACCTTTGGCCTTGCCTGCTGCGCCATTGAGATGATGAATGCCACTTCGTCGCGGAACGACTTGGCGCGCTTCGGTTCAGAGGTCTTTCGTGCCAGTCCGCGTCAAGCCGACGTTATGATCGTTTCCGGTCGCGTTTCCCGAAAGATGGCCCCGGTATTACGCAGGATCTACGACCAGATGCCGGAGCCCAAGTGGGTCATCTCCATGGGTGCCTGCGCTACGTCAGGCGGAGTTTTTGACAATTATGCGATCGTTCAGGGCGTGGATAAGATCGTGCCCGTGGACGTTTACATTCCTGGTTGTCCGCCACGACCGGAAATGTTAATTCATGCCGTCATGATGCTGCAGGACAAGGTCATGAAGGAAAGCGTGCGGGACCGCAAAGATATTCCGGAAGCAGAAGCCCGCGAAGCCGTTGTGCCGGGCACACTGCCCGTGACCGACGGTGCAACGGCGCAGCAGAATACGCTGCCTGAGACGCGACCTTATACAATCGCTTCGAGACATGAGCGCCGCCGTTCTTCCTGAGAGAGTAGAGCGTTTACCGAGGATGGAATCAGGGTCGGAAAATACTGAGCTTTCACCGGAGCAGTCCAATACGAGTTCAGAGCAGAAACAGACGCCGTCACTGCTGGTGGCGGCGTTGCAGCGTGAGCACGCAGAATGGATCAACGAGATCGTAGACGCTTACGGTGAAGTCACGATCATAGTCCCACGCGATAACATCGCGGCAGTTTGTACGTTTTTAAAAACTTCAGCTGATACCCGCTTTGATTTTCTCGCCGATGTCTGCGGCGTCGACCGGGGGCCCGAAGAAGAGCCGCGCTTCGAAGTGAATTATCACCTCTTCTCTACTACTAAATTTCACCGCTTGCGTCTGAAAGTACTACTACACGAGGAGGACCTTCACGTCCCCACTGTCACCACTGTGTGGCGCACGGCGAATTGGCACGAGCGCGAGACGTACGATCTGTTTGGAGTAGTTTTTGACGGACACCCGGATCTGCGCCGGATACTTCTGCCTGAAGACTGGCAGGGACACGCACTCAGAAAAGATTTTCCTTTGCGAGGGTATGAGCCGTATAGCCTCAAGTGATTTCCGATTGCCGATTGCCGATTGGCGCAACTGTGAAGTGCTCGGTAAATCGGCAATGGCCAATCAGCAATCAAAAATGGATTGATGAGCACTGCCACAAACATTCCGGCACAATTCGAGATCGTGGACCAGCCGCTGGACACGCAGATGACGATCTCGATGGGACCGCAGCATCCTTCAACCCACGGCGTTTTACGTCTGGAACTGGTGTTGGATGGAGAGATGGTCGTCAAGACCACACCGGATATCGGTTACCTCCACACAGGGATGGAGAAGTTGTTTGAATACAAGAAGTATCAGCAAGGAATCGTTATCACGGACAGAATGGATTATCTGAATCCGTTAGGTAACAACCTCGCCTATGTGATGGCCGCCGAGAAAC
>WNFA01007714.1_pt1 | contig 10346 bp, 7 predicted proteins | sample 5400481 | NCBI WGS metagenome assembly WNFA01 (sample SAMN13153340, study PRJNA577476) | soil metagenome | isolation source: 120 cm saprolite under Douglas fir tree site 2 hole 1 replicate 2 | place: USA:California | collected 2015-04-18 | reverse complement strand
GCACCTTCTGCTTTATCTTCTTCATCAGCGGCCTCTGGGCGCTGCTGCCGGTGATCGTCAGCCAGGACCTTCGCCTTGGCGCGCCTGGGTACGGGTTGCTGCTCGGCTGCATCGGCGTGGGCGCGGTGGTGGGTGCGGCCGTGCTGCCGCAGATCCAGCGCAAGATTCCCGTCGTCGATCGCCAGGTGATCATCTCCACGATCGTTCTGGCCCTGGTGATGATCGCACTTGGCTATCTGCGCAACCTGCTCCTGCTCTGCCTGATCGTAACCATCGGTGGGATCGCCTGGATTATGCTGGTGTCCTCCTTCAACGTAGCCGCGCAGGAGGCCTCGCCCACCTGGGTACGTGCGCGGGCGTTGGGCGCTTACCTGGTCGTCTACCAGGGCGGGACCGCTATTGGCAGCCTGCTCTGGGGTACGGTCGCGGCTCGCCTGGGTGATCCCCTGGCGATCTCGCTGGCAGCGCTTGGGGCCGTCGTGGGGCTTGCTGCGGGACTGCGCTGGCCATTAGCGGACAGCGAAAATAAGGATCTGCGACCCTGGCACGTCTCGGTGCCCAGATTGCTCATCGAACCACGCCTGCAAGAAGGTCCTGTCATGGTGCAGATCGAGTACTGCGTCGAGCCGCAGCAGGCCGAGGACTTTCTGCGTGCCATGCGCGAGGTGCGCCGCATGCGCGAACGAGATGGCGCCTTCGGCTGGTTCCTGGCGCGCGATCCGGCCACTGAAGAGCGCCACGTCGAGGCATTTATGGCCGAGTCGTGGCTGGACTACCTGCGCCAGCTCGAGCGCATGACCAACGCCGATCATGCTATAGAAGACGACGCTCGCTCCTTTCAGCAGGGCGGTGCGCCCCCGACCGTCACCCCCTTGATCGCGGAGCACCCAAACTGGCAGGGGGCTCCAGAGAGAGTGGGATAGGCGAATGGCTGCATTGCTCTCCCAATAATCTTCCCCGGTGGTTCATTGCCCCGCAGTTCTTCCCTCTCGAGAGCTTTTTGTCGCAGCAGGAAGACTTCAAAAGAGCTAATCTCTTTTTCCTGGAAACCATCAATCGGAGAGTATCCACTTGTGAGGAAGTGTAAGATCTTTGGTGAGGCAAGCCACACATCTCTGGAAGCCACGCCGTATGAATAGACATCCTGCCTCTCTTGTGTTTGCGCAAATGGTCTGGTATAGTTGTTCTAGTTCCCTATTATGCCCGGTGTCGAGTATGACCACCTCTACCGGGCTATGCAACTGGCCGATACGAAAGTTGAATATTCATGCGCCAGAGCAAGCCGCGCCGTATATTCACTGCATGTGTTTGACGGACTGAACCATATGCAGGAACTGACTGAGATCAATACGGTACTTCCTCCAGTTCTTGCCTTCCTCAAGGTCCTTGGTGGGTGAGGGAATGCTGCTGGTCCAAGGCAGCCAGAACGGCATCCTCAGCCGCATAATCAAATTGTTTGTCATCAATCACCACTGGGGGATTTGTCCGTTCCCATTCAATAGTGCGCTTCAACGCTTCATCCAGGGGAACAGGCTCGCTGTATCCCAGCTCCTGTTGTATGCGCGTAGAATCGGTAACGAGGTGCTGGTTCGTGTCGATCTCCTCTGCCAGGTGAGCCGGGAGACGGTCTGCCGGTACAGGAACGATTTTCCCTTCCCACCCGGCAAACTGTGCGATCTTGCCTATCCATTCGGCCATAGTAAAAGCGTTTGCCTCGCCGACATTGTAGATGCGATTGCTGGCGCGTTCGTCGGCCACGGCCAGTGCAATGGCGGACGCGACATTCTCCACATACCCGTGGGTCCAGCGCCACCGCGCCTCATCTTCGCCAAGCAGGATGGCGGGCCGCCTGTCATCCATGCGCTTGAGGAAGGGGAACAGGCGGTGCTGGTAGTCGCCCGGGCCATACACCATTGGTAGTCGTAAGATAGTGCCGGGCAGCTTCGGATCGCCCATTACATGTCGTTCGATGAGAATCTTGTCGTAATCATCGTTCCATCGCCCGGGATCATCGGGCGCTCTTGGCGTTTCGCCGCGATAGGGATAGAGTTTTTCCCGCAGTGGCGCGTCCTCTGTAAGAGGAACAAGGTCGGGCGGGCCGGGTTCGGTGCGGTTAACCCGCCCGTAGGCTCGATAGACATCCTGGCTGCTGATGGCCACAACTTGCCGTGCAATACCTGTGAAGGTATTCATGATTTCACGTGCATCCTGCTCGATCACCGGAGCCATATCCAGTACGACATCAGGGGCGAGGCGCTGGAGATCCCGTGCATGGGGTGCAAGCGGTCGTCGATCACCCAGCATCTCCTGCACTCCAGGAAGAGTCTCCACCCTGGTTTGACCGCGATGAAAGAGCGTGATATCGTGACCTTGAGCATGCAGGTAGCGTACAACCAGCGGACCCATAAAGCGTGTACCGCCAATGATCAGAATGCGCATCTTTGCAAGTTCCTTTCGGCACATGATTTAGCAAAGTATACCCTTAATGATACCTGCTGTACGCATATATTTCAACCGCAAAACTATGCTGTTAGCCTGAGTGGCTGACAAATTTAATGAATCACACTTACATGATAGCGAGAGCAAGGTGTTGAAAATATGGGAAGACGTTGCCGTGGAGGCATCAAAGACGTGCTGTATTTTTCAGGCGGTGAATCGTCTATTTGGTAGGGTGTGCGTTGTGTATTAGAACCATGAAGAAGTGATAGCACAGAGGAAAGGGCAACTTCCAGGCTAAAATGGCGCGAAGCTGTCATCTGGTGCAAAGTAGCTTGTGATTGTTTCTGTGCGACTCTGCTCAGGCAACAAGTGAAAGAATACTATGATTAAATGACGGAGGGCAGGAAATGGATAAATATAAAAGAGCGCAGGTAGCAGGAGCAGCCTATGCCGTTGTTGGTGCTTTCTTTCTAGCCTACATTGTCATTAATCTTATTCAACATTGGCTCAGCTTACCAGCCCTGCCACCGTTGATAGCATTAGCATTTGCTGTACTCATAGCTGTACCTCTGGCACTTGCTTTTATATGGGAACGCCTAACCTCGGTAAAAGTACCTAATATTGTAGAGATAAATCTTGCTGATGTTACAGTACAGCCAGACATAAAACTATCAATCGAACTCGAGGGAACTGACCCTTCGCGACTACCAGGTAGCGGAACACCAGAGATCTTGGCAAACATTAAAAATGCAATTACGCAAGGGCTGACGACAGAGTTAATTGGCGTGAACGTAGGTTCCGGAAAATCATGGTGGTCAACACGGTTGTACCTGCTAGTTGCTTTGGCAGAGAATTATACAGGAGCCAGGTATATCTTCTTCGAAGAGGGCAATGATAGTTTTGTGGGCATTGCAACCTTAACAGCTACACGCTGCGCCTTAGCGCTCGCATTCCCAGTGCTAGAACAAGCATATCGAGTTGCATATAGCACAGCTCTTGGTTCGCCGAAAGAAGCATTGCAAGTCTTAATGCCATCACAAGAAGCCGAGACAGTTTTATATAACTATACAAACCAGCTGGGGATAAAGGGAGGGGAACAGAGTTTGAGTGCCTTGGTAACGAAGCAACTACTTAAGGTGTGCTTACAAGAGAATTTGATTGAGCCTATCGTCGAGTGCAAAGGTGAGGAGTGTGATACTGGCCATCCATCACTATTGTTACTCCATAACATCATTAACTACCCCGCCCCATTTGTAGCACTTGTTGATGATCTTAAGCTTAAGCGAATGGTGAAGCTGATCAATCGACAGGAACTAGCGAATCATGTCAGTCATATTGTCTTGCAAGAACAATTAAAACTTCCCAAATAATATAGGGGTAAAGCTATGAATCCACACAAGCGATGGCCTGCCGCTGCATGTTCCCATACTTCAGAGTAACTTCCACGTCTTACCCGCTGGTGCAATAAACACACCTCTACATTGCCAAAATGAAAAGTCTGTTTAGATTAAATTTGTCAGCCAGTCAGGTCGTTAGCATATACACCAGAGCTAGTTATGCTAAGGGCATACTTCCCGCCTTGATATCCCTTGGCGTTCAAGGTGCTCCGGCCTGGTTCGTTATTGTGGTAGGATGTCTCTATGTGGCGTTTAGTTTCTTTCTCGAAGTGCAAATCTATCAAAAGTCTCTTTGAAGCAAGGAGGAGCGGATGAGCAGCAAGCAGCCGCGTCAACATGTATCAACAGGTTCCCCCTACGAACCTCGCCTCGGCATCTCGCGCGCAGTTGCCGTGCGCCCGGGCCGCGTCATCGCCGTAGCCGGTACTGCTCCACTGGGACCGGATGGTCGTACAGTGGCGAAGGGGGACCCTGCCGCCCAGGCGCGGCGCTGCCTGGAAATCATCCGCAATGCCCTTGAACAGTTAGGCGCGAGTCTCGCAGATGTGACACGAACTCGCATAATACTCACGCGCATAGAGGACTGGGAGAGCGTGGGACAGGTACATGGCGAGTTCTTCAAGGAAATCCCCGGCCCGTAAATACAGTCATGCAGGTAACCCGCTTTATCGATCCCGACTGGTTGGTGGAAATTGAAGTGGACGCGGTAGTTGAGGTTTAACCCTCCTTCGGAATCGATGCATCTATTGACACTGAACGATCAGCCCTCTACACTATGTGGGTAGGACCCTTGCTGCTGTACTTTCACGGAGGAACCTTTCATGCCGCGCTGCCCCAATCCCCGCTGCCAGGCCGATTACCCACCGGGGACCCTCCAGTGTGTCAATCCATTCTGTCGCTGTATATTGCCCGGGGCGGTTGTAGCCGGTCGCTATGCCATTGAAACGCTGCTGGGCCTTGGCGGTATGGGGGCAGTGTATCGTGCGCGTGATACCTTCGAGATGCAGCAGGTAGCGCTCAAAGTCATCTCGGCGGTCAGTAACAACATGGAGCTGGCGACAGCGGTGGAGCGCTTTCGCCGCGAGGCTCGCTACGCGCATCAATTGCGCCACAAAAACATCGTGCCTGTGCTGAACTTCGGCCAGGACGGGACCTTGCTCTACCTGGTCATGCCGCTCATCACCGGCGGCACGCTTAAAGCCATGCTAAAGGCGGAGCAGCCCTTGCTCACGGCGCTGGCCCAGCGTTACCTCAGTGAACTAGGAGAGGCCATCGACGAGATACACGCCCATCCCAGGCAGATTATCCACCGCGACATCAAACCCTCCAATCTTCTCATTCACCAGGACGATGGGCGCCTGGTCGTGGCCGACTTTGGGATCGCTCGCGCCTTGCAGGAACAGGCGCTCACCCAGCGCGGCTGGGCTCTGGGCACCGAACACTACGTCGCCCCAGAACAGGAGAAAGGCAAGGCGGAACCCGCCAGCGATATCTATTCTATGGGGATAGTGGCATACCAGATGTTCACCGGCCTGCTCCCCTTCCAGGCAGTTGTGCGCAGCCGGGCCACCGAACTCCCCCCGCCGAGCAAACTGAACGCATCCTTGCCGCCTGCTGTAGACGTGGTCATCCTACGCGCAATGGAGGTTGACCCGGCGCTGCGCTACCGCTCGGCGCGAGAGTTCGCCGGGGCTCTCAATAATGCGCTGCAAGACACGCCAACGGAGGCAACGCCTACCGTGTCAGCGGTGCCGGGCAGCGCCAATATCATCGTGCGTACCATCATTCCTGAGAACCCCTGCGGGGCCTGCGGCCAGGAGAATCGCCGCACTTCGCGTTTCTGCAGGCGCTGTGGACATAGCCTTGATGAAACCTCGCCGCTTATCACCGACGTGTGCCAGGTTGGCTATGTCAGCGACGTAGGACGCCGTTACGCCGCGCAAGAGAACGAGGATATGCTGCTGATCGTGCAGGGATTATGCGCCAATCTTGCTCCTCCACCGCGCCCATTTGGCCTATTCGCGGTGGCCGACGGACTGCGCGGCCAGCATGGCAAGTCCACCGGTGGGCACGAAGCGAGCCGCCTTGCCATAGAGACGGTGACCGATGTCCTGGTGCCCCTACTGACATCACCTTCACACTCAACCTCCTATAAAGTATCAGCAACCCCGCTATCGCATGCCGGGGCGAAGCAGCCCAGCGGCTCATATAAGGCTTTGCCATCGCCGGAGTCTGTGATTGAACAATGGTTGATCGAGGCAGTACAACAGGCAAACTCGGTCATTTACCACTGCAACGCCGACTACGAGACCAATATGGCGAGCACGCTGACGGTGATGCTCATGTACAAACACCACGTCTACGTGGCAAACGTCGGCGATAGCCGGGCCTACCATTATAGCCCGCACAAGGGCATCCACCCAGTCACAGTCGATCATACCCTGGCGGCCAACCTGGTTGATGCCCATCTCTTCACTCCCGAGGATGTGTATAAGAGCGCGAAGCGCAAGCAGTTCTACCGCATTCTTGGACAGGCCAGTTCAATGCGTGTCGATTTCTCCCAGCATGCCGTGGAAATAAATGATCTGATCCTGCTCTGCACGAATGGCCTGTGGCATATGTTGCAGGATGACAAACTGGCAGAGATTCTGGCACAGGGCGGCGATCCACAGAAGCTGGCGCGTACGCTGGTTGACGCGGCCAACCTGGCAGGCGGCGAAGGGAATGTGAGCGCGGTCGTCGTGAAGGTCCAGTAATGCGCCTGTCGCTTATCCAGCGGCCAAAATCCAGCAGCGCAGCAGTTCCGAGACACTCCATGCCTGTGCGAAACAACCTGCCGGTGTGAAGGGTGGCTCTGGCTCTGCAACCTCGCTGATCGTTCCCAGGCAGGCGTCCCATAAATGCTCCACCAGCGGCTGCAACAGCGGACGCAGTGCCTTCCGGTCCTTGTAAACGCGGAAATGCACATCAATGTAAGGACCGATCAACCAGGGCCAGACCGTCCCCTGGTGATAGGCGCCATCGCGCTGTTCTCGATTGCCGTTGAAATGACTGCGATAGGCGGGGTCCTCAGGGCTCAGCGTGCGCAGGCCCAGCGGCGTGAGGAGCTGATCTGTCACGTGCTGTAACATGCTGCGCACCTGCGCTTCAGAGAGTAGATTATTGGTCAGCGCAGCCGCAAATAACTGGTTGGGTCGCAGCGAGGCATCGTTCTGGCCTGCTATTCCTTCTACATCAACCACGTCATAAAGATAGCCACCGCGTTCGTACCAGAAACGCGCAGTGTAGTTTTGTTGTACCTGGGAGCGAAGCTGGCTATATTGTGTGGCATCGGTGGAGAGACGTACTGCCCAGGCTTCCATGTAGGTGAGCACACAGTACCATAGGGCGTTCACCTCTACCGGCTTGCCGTGGCGCGGCGTCACTACCCAGTCGCCGACTTTGGCGTCCATCCATGTCAGTTGTATACCGGGTACCCCCGCGTGCAACAATCCATCGGCCGCATCGACACCAATGCCATAGGCTGTCCCACGTATATGCCATGCAATGATCTCCTTGAGCGTGGGGAACAGCTCTTTCAACAGCGTCTGGTCGCCTGTCGCCGCGAGGTAACGAGCGATGGCGTGGAACATCCACAATGTGGCATCCACGGTATTATACTCGGGCGCTTCACCGCTGTCGGGAAAACGATTGGGAATAAGCCCTTCGTGAGTAAAAGACGCGAAGGCTTTGAGCAGGCCGCGCGCTTCGCTGTACCTGCCCGTGGCGAGCAGCAGGCCAGGCAGAGAAATCATACTATCACGTCCCCAGTCCGTAAACCAGGGGTAGCCCGCGATAATCGTTTTCCGCTCGGGCGACAGGTGCAGTTGCCTGTTTCCATTCGCGTTCTCCGTGTACTCTGGACGTGCAACGATGAATTGATCAGCGGCAATAACCAGGCGAGCGCGTACGGGATCGCATCGCGGCAGGTCGCTTGTTGTGCGATCCGCCACGGCCAGGAGTTGCTTGGTGCGCCGCTGGCGGCGTGCCAGGGCCTGTCCCACATTTTCTTCGTGTTGCGGTCCGCCAAACTCGCTGCGTGCCTTCTCTTCAGTGCTCAACACGAGCGTTACCCGCTCTCCCGGCACGACCTGTGTGCGAAATGTCCCCGGCTGATATACGTCCTCCAGGCCGGGCAGACCACGCTCAATGTCGCGGCGATGCAGCACCTTCCAGTACCACAGTCCCGTGGCAGTGAAATGCGCGGCGGGGCCCGCCATAAGGTAGTAAATAGGAGCGCTATCGAACGCACGTACACGACAGAGATTCCCCTCGTTTTCAACGAGAAAATGCCAATCTGCTGCACCCTGCGTTGTGGCGTGATGATCGCGCGAGAGACAGAACGGGGATAACGTCAGTGTCAATGGCGCCTCGTTCATTTCATCCTCGTGGGTCCCGTGCACTGTATATTGCACATATGTGGTATTCTGTCCATACTCCATCCAGACGCGTTTGTGCAGCGTGAGATTGTCTCCCAGGCGATAGATAAAATAGAGCATATCGCCTTCTAATGAGACGCTCTCAAGATACTGGTACCCTTGTGGATCGATAGTGCCATCGTGGTACTCGTTTACTCCCAGCTTGAGCTGTTGCCCACCGGGAAGTTCAACCTCTTCATCTATCTTCGTCACCAGGACGACGCGTTCGACAGGGGGACGTAGGGCGGCTACCAGCAGCCCGTGATAGCTGCGGGTTGTGGCCCCGCCGATAGAACCAGCTGCGTAGCCACCCAATCCATTGGTAACCAGCCACTCATGGTTGAGTCCTGCTTGCACATCTCCGCACGTTTCTCGCCCCAGGTAGAGATTCCATGCGTTTGTGGGTGGGCGATCCAGCGCGTCCGTGTCATGTTCGACGATCATAGTTGTGATCCCTCCTGCTCTAATCCCGAACATTCTAACCGCTGTATGGATGGTTGTAGGTGGCTTAACTTACGCATTAAGCTGGCAACACGTAGCAGTGGCACTCGAGCATAGTAGAGTTCCTTAAACGGAGACAGGGCTACGCCTCCATAGCCGCTCTCATGCGCCGTAATGCCGTCTCGATGCGCTCATCTGGTGCAGTGATGGAGATACGTACATAGCCTTCACCTAGATCACCAAAATTTGTACCCGGTGTAATGAAAACGCCTGTCTTGTCGAAGAGCCAGCTACAAAAGTCTCGTGAAGTCGTATATAAGAAGTTATCGGGGATAGATGCCCAGATGTATAACCCCGCCTGGGCGATCCCGGTGCGCATGCCCATAGCTCTGCAGCCTTCTACGAACAGGTCGCGCCGCCTCTGGTAAATAGCATTTCGCCTCTCTATCCAGGAGACCGGTAAATGTAGAGCTTCAATGGCAGCGTACTGGATAGGACGGAAAATGCCGCTGTCAATGTTACTCTTCAAGCGGCCCACGGCATCTACCAGTTCTGGGTTACCCACCAGCATGCCCATGCGGAACCCGGCCATGTTGTAGGTCTTGCTCAGCGAGTGCAGTTCGACGGCGACTTCGCTCGCTCCCGGAATCTGTAGTATGCTCATGGGGCAGGAATCGTCGAAATAAACCTCGGCGTAGGCCATATCGTGGACGATCATAATGTCATGACGGTGGGCAAACTCCACGGCGTGCTCAAAAAAGCTGCGATCGGCGCATGCAGCGGTCGGATTGTTGGGATAGTTGAGCCAGAGCAAGCGGGACTTCGCCAGGATATCCTGGGGAATACTATCCAGGTCGGGCAGGTAGTTGTTCTGCTCCACCAGGGGCAGCATGTATGGCTGTGCCCCTGCTGTGGTACTGGCGGAGACGTAGACCGGGTAATAGGGATTGGGAATGAGGGATATATCGCCGGCGTTCAGCACAGCCGCGCCGGCATAAGCCAGGCCTTCCTTGGAGCCAAGCAGTGGCAGGATTTCTCGCTCGGGCATGAGGCGAACGCCGAAACGCCCTTCGAACCAGGCAGCGATGGCTTCGTGCAGCGCGAGCATACCGCGATACTCCGGGTAGCGATGATTCTCGGGGTCCTGCATGGCCGTACACAGGCGGTCGACTACTGCCTGTGGCGCGGGCAGGTCAGGATCACCCATAGAGAGGCTGATGACATCTACCCCGGCAGCCCTGCGCTCGGCTATCTTCTGCTTTGCGTCGGCAAAGTGGTAAGGTGGGAGGTCATTAATTAAATTGGACAGTTGCACGAAAAATACTCCTCATGATTTGTCACAGAACCTCCGTTCTGGATACCCGCCTCCATTCATGGGGCGGGAGGAAAGAACGCTGCCCGCAGGCAGTCTCCCCTTGCGGGGGAGTGTTTTTGAACGGAACACTCAAACCGCCCCGTTAAGGCTGGCTTGCGCCAGTATCGGGCATTGCTGCCCATATTCCCTTCGCCACTGACTGCCAGAGGGAAAGCGGATTAGGGAGGCGTCCGCAATGTCTGGTGGATTGCCATTCGACCACTCGCAGTTCAGTTCCCTTCAAACGGCCCCGTATCA
>WNFA01028995.1_pt1 | contig 10348 bp, 10 predicted proteins | sample 5400481 | NCBI WGS metagenome assembly WNFA01 (sample SAMN13153340, study PRJNA577476) | soil metagenome | isolation source: 120 cm saprolite under Douglas fir tree site 2 hole 1 replicate 2 | place: USA:California | collected 2015-04-18 | reverse complement strand
AAGTCTCGTCAACGTCGCAATTCTGGTCTCTGCAGCCGCCGCATTCTACCCCACGTACAGCGGCGTCTCAACCATTAGCCAAGCATACGGTATCCTGAAACCGCTCTACGGCCCTCTCGCAGCCGCCGTGTTCGCGATAACGCTCCTCGCATCGGGCCTTGCATCATCGACCACCGGGACGCTTGCTGGCCAGTCGATCATGGATGGACTGCTTGGGACTCACATCAACAAGTATCTCCGACGTCTCGTCACGAGGATCATCAACGTGTTTCCGACAACGCTCGCGATTCTAATAGGACTCAACCCCCTCTCCCTGCTCGTCTACAGCCAAGTAATTCTCAGCTTGATGATACCGCTGCCGATGATACCCCTGATCATCTATACCAGGAGGAAGGGTTTGATGGGCGAATTCGTGAACAAGAACATAACTACTATTCTGGGAATATTGTCTGCAGCACTTATCATAGCTCTCAACATCTATCTCCTCATAACAACCCTCTAGAACCCGTCTCGAACGAGAGAGCTTAAACAGTCAGGTTCTACAACCAAATCTCAGCTTGCCCAGCAAGCCTCTCGACGGAGTGTTCCTTTCTCGAACGGCAAACAATTGGTGAAGAAAGCAGAAGAGACCCGGCTCCGAGAGCACAGGCTCAAACCACGCCTCCGGCTCAGGACCAAAGAGGAGATCTACAGATTCATCCACGATGAGGGCCTCGTCTCATTCTTGGGAGGAAATGAGCTCCCTAGCTTCATCAGCGCCGTACTTGGAAGATCTTGGAAGCCCTCAGCCAAAGGTTTCACGGGATGGAACGATTGGTGGTCGATCAAGATTTCGGGCCAGCCAGTGGCCCGGGTTTCGAGAGAGATCGAGGAGAGAGACGATATTCTTGCCACGAGACTATTCAGACGCACTAAGACCTTCGTCTCAGACACGCTATGGCCATTGCTCGACCCGATTGTGAAACACCACCAAGAGCTCCTCCAGAGGGAGGAGATACTCTCAGACCTCGAACAGCGATTGTTCAAAACTATCAATGAAGAGGGGTCGATCCGGACAGACCGGTTGAGAAAGAAGCTGAAGTTGGAAGAGAAAGAGAACAATTCCAAGTTTCACCGATCACTAACCAATCTGGAAAGCTATGCGATGATAATTGGTGTTGAAGACCCTCACCCAGAGAAGCATCTGCACGCTAACATCTGGCAGACATGGGTTGCAAGAACCGGTGACGGAATGGGGGGCGTTGGTCTCTCTTACAGCGAGGCGCTGATGAAACTCCTCGGAAAGACTATCGACGCCTGCGTCTTTGCCCGCGAAGATCAGATCGGAAAATGGTTCCAGTGGAGTGCCGATATGAAAGCTGTCAGCCAGGAATTGTTGCTGAATGAAACTATTCTGAAGGCTGGACCCTTCTTGGTCTCATCTCGGGTTCGTGATGTCAACAATTAATGACCAGGCTACTCCCGATCTTAATTATGCCAATCTCACCTGATGGTCCTTCTTCTCCTGGTCTCGCCCGGAGAAGTCAGATCATAGAGAGAATTGAGAGAGACGCAAGGGTTCCGGACCTAGCCAATATTCTCACAAACCGTCTGGCTCCGACTGACCTACAATCGCTGCTCTTGGAAATCTACAGCCGAAGGGCGAAGAAGCGCGAGCCCAAAGCACTGCTTGAAGACCATGTTTCAAACCGGTTCACTCGGCCTTCTGCCACGAGCCCTCGACGTCTTCTTGAATGGGATCGCATAGCGTTCTCGCTACTGCCCAAAGTCTTCCAGCCTATCGAACTCTCACCAGTGTGCCCGCTAGGCACAGTCTCTGTGCTATCTCCAATTAGCCAGGATTGGACCGTCTCAACGAGTCGGAATACGGAGGTTGTCGCTGATTCGACAAACGTGCTCGCGATTGAGTGTGCAGTCCGACGCCGCGAGCAGAAGAATTTCTCTTCCGGTAAGGCGGCTCCCGTTTATCTAGCATCGAGTCACCGCCTCTTGAGAGGCCAGAAATTTGGCGTTGGCCCAGGTACCAGACAACACTTCAGAGTCTTCACCCTGTGTAGTGCAGGCCGGGATCGAGGGAATCTTCGGTTCGAGACCGAAACTCTAGGTCTCCACATCGGATTCTATCTTGCGGCACTCAGACAGTTCCTGGGCACCAAGACAGCTCTCCGGGTTACGATTTCTGACTTCGGGTCCAATGTCGCGCGATCGCCAGTTCGGTCGGAAGTGGTTGAGAAGCTTCAGTCCGTCCACAAGAAGGTCAAAGTCGGAGTCGACCAGGAACGGAAGCAAGGCAGAGGATACTACGGCCAGTTGTGTTTCAAGATCTTCGCAACACCCTCCAGAGGCCGGGAGCAGGAACTGGTTGATGGTGGAGACGTCAACTGGACCCAGAAGCTGCTCAACAATGCGAAGGAACGTCTCATCATCAGCGGATGTGGGAGCGAGAGACTGTGCGAGCTGTTTGACATGGCCGCGTTCCGAAAGAGTACCTAGGAGTCGCGGTGGTTACCGCTGAGTGCCTTTTTCCTTCTTCAGCAACTGGTCCAGTCGTTCGAAGCTCTCGTCCCAGTACTGCTGAAATTCTGAAGCCCACAGGGCCACATCTCGCAAGGGTTTGGCTTGCAATCGACACCAGCGTCGCTGGGCTTCACGTCTCCGCTCGATTAGGCCTGCCCTCTCTAAGACCTTGAGGTGTTTGGAGACCGCAGGTTGGCTTATCGGTAGAGGCTTTGAGAGTTCTTGGACGGTGGCCTCGCCCCGTGCGAGCCGGGCGAGGATGGTGCGACGCGTAGGGTCCGATACGGCCTGGAAGGTCGCCGAGAGAGTGTCGCTGCTCAATGCGTGGTCCGTAGGAGCTCGTCGAGGCGGTCGTATCCCTCGTTCAAGCCGCTCTCCATGTTGCTGGCTAGCATACCGTCGCGATGCTCCTTTCGCTCGAATTTGACGATCGATGTGACCGTGGTTCGGCCATCATGTTCTTGGAAGAGGGCTGTTTGAAGGGACTCGCCTGGCATGCCTTCGAAGTTCCATGTTTGCACTATGCGCTCCGGGCGCACGATCTCGCGGAATTCGCCGTGGAAGCCGTGCTTGGTGCCGTCCGTGTCAATGTGGGTGAAGCGCCATCGGCCGCCGGGGCGGACGTCCATCTGTTCAATGGTCATCTTGTATTTTCGGGGTCCCATCCATTGCGAGAGGAGTTTGGCGTCCGTGTATGCGCGGAACACGATGTCACGGGGCGCCTCGAATGTCCGCACTATGCGGATTTCGGTATCATTCGGGGTTGTGATGAACGCGGGCTTCGAGGTGGATTGAGAAACTTTCATAGGCTATACATAACCGTATAGCTATATAACCATTTTGTTAAACTCATGTCCTGGGAAACGCAAGTCGAGAAAACGGGAGCTACCCTAAAACGTGTCTAGACAAGGTGAGACTTTGAGGCTTTCAGAATGTGTAGGAATATCAGGTCACTCTTCAACTTCGATCCTCCCGCGACAGAGGAAGAGATCCAGGATGCTTCCTTGCAGTTCGTCCGAAAGATCAGCGGGTTCAGTCAACCGTCCAAGGCAAACCAACGTTCGTTCATGGCGGCGGTCGAAGGGATAACCGAGGTTTCAACTAATCTTCTCCGATCGCTCGAAACGAATGCTCAACCTCGGAACAGGCAGCATGAGATTGCAAAAGCAAGGGCTCGCGCCAAAGAGAGATTTTCGCGCTAGCGTCTCCGCCTAGTTGGCCTTTACGTTCTCGAGAAAAGTCGCGGACGGAACGAAGAAGAGGTTCCCCGTGACCGCCCGGCTGAAATCCAATAACTGATCATAATTGCCCGGCGGCTTGCCGACAAACATGTTCTGAAGCATCTCCTCGATGGTGCGTGGCGAACGACTGTAGCCGATGAAGTAGGTGCCGAATTCTTTCAGGCCGGCATGACCAAAAGCCATGTTGTCTCGGAGTATCTTGATCTCCTTCCCATCCTTCACTATCTTGGTCAGCGCATTGTGAGCATAAGTAGGCTTGACCTTGTCGTTCAGCTCCACATCATTCAGCTTCGTACGACCAACAATCTTTTCCTGTTTCTCCACAGGTAGCTTGTTCCAGGCTGCAAGATCGTGGAGATATTTTTGAATGATCACGTAGCTGCCCGCTGTGAACGCAAGGTCCTCGCTGGTTATGAGAGAAGCATCAATCGAGTCCTGCCCCTTGGGATTCTCCGTGCCATCAACAAAGCCGATGAGGTCGCGGCTGTCAAAGTAACGAAACCCTTGCACTTCGTCGACCGGGTTAACAGCGGGTCCGAGCCGAGCCATGATCTGTGTTTCCAGTTCGAAACACAAGTCCATTCGTTGCGCGCGAATATGGAAGAGCATATCACCGGGTGTCGAGACAGCATGACGCTCCCCAGCACGTATCTCGCGAAACTTGTGCAGCTCTAGGGGCCGCGGCTTCCCGAACAACTGGTCCCAGGCATCTGACCCAACCCACAACACAGGAGAGAGTTCCCTCCTGTTCGCGAAACCCAACCGAACGCACGAGAGCGGCTAAATCCGTGCAGAATGATCGGATAACAGCTCGATATCCAGCCCCTGGGGTTATTGTCACGACTAGAAAGATCGCGGCGCGGGTCAGGCCTGTGGCTACAGGCTGTGGGACGGCTTGTGGAATATCTGACGCTCTAGCCGTCATGGAGTGGAGGTTGGCCTAGAGTGCTGAAAACGTTTGCTGTCTTTCCTTTAGCGATGTCGGATTTGCGAGGCTAGGCGGGTGTTGTCAGTTCGAGCTTCTTCTCTTCTTTCAGAAAGCTCAGCAGTGCAGTGTTGACTTCTTCAGCGTGTGTCCAGGATATGAAGTGCGGTCCGCCCTTCACCACGACCAGGCGTGCTCCCGGTATCATTTTGGCGGTCCGTTGTCCGGAGGAGGCGAAGGGAACGATCCGGTCAGCATCACCGTGAATGACTAGAGTCGGTACTTGGACGCGAGCTAGATCGTTACGGAAATCCTCATACCATGTTGGAACGCAGGCAAGAGTGGCGGTTGCGGAGGCACCTGCTGCGATGTTCCAGCTGGATTGTACCGCTTGTTCGCTGACTCTCTTGCCGAGGAACTGGTCGGTGTTGTAGAAGTTCTTGAAGAACTCGGTGAAGAACGCGTAACGGTCTGCTTTGATGGCAGTCTGAATTCCGTCGAATGCACTCTTGTCAACTCCTTCTGGGTTGTCAGGTGCCTTTAGAAGATATGGTGGGACTGACGATATGAATACAGCCTTGCTGACGTCCTTGGATCCGTATCGTCCCATATATCGTGCGACTTCACCCCCTCCCATCGAGAAACCTACAAGTGCAAAATCATGCAGTTCGATTTGACCGACTAGTCTGTGCAGATCTTGGGCGAACGTATCATAGTTGTAGCCGCTTGTCGGCTTGCTGGACTTACCGAAGCCCCTGCGGTCGTAGGTGATTACCCGGTAGCCCGCATCGAGCAGGACTGGTAATTGTTTTTCCCAGGACGCTCCGCTCAACGGATATCCATGAATTAGTACAATCGGCTTACCCGAACCATGATCTTCGTAATAGAGATCAATATTCCCAGAGTTTTCCTTACCAACATTAACGATTGGCATTGAGATTCAGCCCGTCAACTCCATTCATACTTATCACTATCGGTCTCCCACCACCGGCTTGCCCCTCTTATGGTCCTGTCAAGTTTGGTCATACGTCACTGTGCCATTTGCAACGGGTTTTCTGGAACAACTAGGACCAGCTTGACTCCATCGGCATATCCAACAACCAGTGGCGTCGCTCCGAGACATCACTCATGTTCTCTTGGGGTTTCTAGGTTGATGAGAACAATGCTTGACTAGGGTCCAAAGGCCATCGGGCCTCGAGAAACGACCAAACTATAGATATCCGGTTCTATCTTTCCCACAGAGAGGACTCCGTTTGGCTAAGGCCTCGAGCGAGACCGTCGTTGAACCGCCAGACAAGATTTTTCACGAGATCGATTCTAGCAGCGACAAATTTGTTGAACAGCTACGTACCCTCTGCAGACAGCCCAGCGTTTCAGCCCAGAACCTTGGACTAGACGAGACTGCTGAACTCGTTAGCAAACTTCTCCGGGAGATCAGCTTCACAGTAGAACGGTTCTCCCCAAGTAAGGGTCCTCCCGTAGTATACGCTGAACTTCGGTCTAAGACTGGGAGAAGGACGCTTGTCTTCTACAATCATTACGATGTGCAGCCTGTCGAGCCGGTTGAGCTGTGGAAGAATCCGCCGTTCTCGGCGACCGTCGAGGATGGCAGAATTTACGCCAGGGGAGCGAGCGACAATAAGGGAAACATCGTCTCTCGATTAATGGCGATAAACGCGTTCTTGAAGGCGAGAGGAGACGTTCCTTGCAATATCAAGTGGGCGATCGAGGGGGAGGAAGAGATTGGAAGTCCGCATTTTTCCGAGTTCATTACGCGATACAAGGACAGGCTGACTGGAGAGTCGGCCATATGGGAGTTCGGAGGCCTCGATTATGATGATCGACCCCTGGTCACTTTAGGCTTGAAGGGAATGCTCTATGTCGAGTTCAAAGTTCAGACTGCACTGAAGGACTCTCATTCGGCTCGTGCGGCGGTTGTTGAGAATCCCGCATGGCGCCTGGTTCGGATGCTGAACACGATCACGGACGATGATGGTCGGATATTAGTCGAGGGCTGGTATGACGATGTCAAACCGTTCAGTCCCGATGAATTGGAGGTGATAAGGGCGATGCCTTTGGAGGAGCATAGCATTCGGGACGAGCTTGGAGTCAAGAACTTCCTCTTCGGCCTAACAGGATTCGAGTTCAAGAAAGCATTCTACGGAAATCCGACTGCGAACATCGCAGGAATATGGTCAGGCTACACCGGCCTAGGCCACAAACCCGGTAAAGTTAGCGGGAAAGTTGAAGCAGCACTTGGTTCGGCATGGTTTCGCGGATGTGGAGCTGAATCTTCAGGCCGAAAATCCAGCAGCGCGAACTCCGATTGACTCGCCGATCGCGAAGATTGCAGCCAGGGCTGGAAGAGAAGTGTTCCACAAGGAACCCGTAACCCTAGTGACCTCGGCAGCCTCGGGTCCCATGCACTATTACACAAACACACTAGGACTACAGACGGTGGCTATTGGTTGTAACCATGCCAAGAGCAATACTCATGCGCCGAACGAGAACCAGAGGATCGACGTGTTCATTCAAGGAAGCAAGTGGGTCGCAAGGGTAATCGAAGAATTCGCCTAAGCCTAGTGATCGAAGGCTGTGATCATGTGGATGATCGCGGCCAAGAACAGCAATCCTGTTATCAACAGGTGTGAGGGTTTCCAGTAGCGAAGACCCGCCAACGACTGCGAGTGTGACAATGGACCAGGGTCTAGGTTACCGTTAAGACCACTGTGGCTGTGTGGGTTAGACTGCCGCTTGTCGCGGTTATTGTGATTGTATACGTGCCAGGCGGTGTCTTGTGAAATGTGCGAACTGTTAGCGTGGATGTTCCTGATCCTCCTGAACTCAACGAGATTGTGCTGGAGCTCAAGCTGAGCTTGGGCCCGCTGGGAGTGCAGACCGCGGAGAGAGATACTGTGCCCGTGAACCCGGCCGTGCTGGTCAGGTTGATCGTGACAGTCCCGCTGGTCCCGGTAGCTAGGCTGAGTGATGATGGATTCACGGCAAGGGTAAAGTCTTGAACATTGACAGCGATCGTGACTGAATGAGACGATGAGCCGCTCGTTCCAGTAACGGTCACCGTGTATGTTCCTACCGTGCTAGAGCTAACGGTGAGGGTTGAGGAGCCTGATCCTCCTGAGTTCAAACTAATGCTGGGCGGGCTAATGGATGCAGCCAGCCCGGTAGGGGTCACGGAGGTAGAGAAATCGATCATACCTGTGAAACCGGCAACGCTGAACACTGCGATAGACGAGGTGCCGGAGTTGCCTGCCTGAACGTTTACGGTGGTTGGGCTGGCGGAGATCGTGAAGTCTCCAACTTGGACTGTTATCATTGTTGTGTGAGATAGTGTACCGCTGGTCGCGGTGATGGTGACCGTATAGGTGTTCTGGGTGGACGAGGTGAACATGCAGGTGGAGCTAGCGGAGCTTCCGGACGATAGGGAGACGCTTGTCGGATTGCATGAGACAAGTAGGCCCGTGGATGGAGTGACCGATTCGGCGAGATTCACGTTACCTGAAAAGTTTCCTAGGCTGGCTATGTTGATGGTTGATGAGGCGTTGGAGCCTGATTGGAAGCCCACCGTGGATGGGTTAGCGGTGACACTGAATCCCGATGATGCGACTACATTGACGTTGATGATGACCGCGTGGGATAACGAGCCGCTCGTCCCGGTGACTGTGACAGTATAGGTTCCTTCTGTATTTGAGCTGACGGTCAGGGCCGAGGAGCCCGTACTTCCGGATGAGAGGGTTATGCTGGTTGGGCTCAGAGAAGCGGTCGCGCCCGAGGGAGAGGCGGATGTTGCAAGGTTGACTGTTCCTGTGAACCCGTTGAGGCTGGTCAGGGTTACAGTCGATTGCGTGGACGAGCCTGCAGTGACGGTGAGACTTGATGGGGTTGAGACGGCGAAGTCGGTTACTTTTACCGTCACCTGGATGGATCGAGATGTCGAGCCGCTGGTCGCCAAGACGGTCACAGTGTACGTGGCGCTTGTGTTGGAGCTTAGGGTCAGGGTTGATGTTCCCATTCCGCCACTGGTTAGGGTGATGCTGGAGGGACTAAGCGATGCAGTCAGACCTGAAGGGGAAACGTTTGCTGATAGGGAGACAGTTCCTGTGAAACCGTTGAGACTCGTCAGAGTGATGGTGGAGAGGGCTGAGGAACCGGATTGAGTTGTCACGGTGGTAGGATTGGCGGAAACGCTGAAGCTTGACGGGTTAGAGGGACGGACGCTGGTGAACTTGATTGTAGAGGGTGATGAGGTTCCCGTGGCATACAATAGGTCAATTGTCGGACTGGTGCCTGTTGGTCTCAGGCTCAGCACCTGATCAGTGGTCGCGGAGTCGAGATAGTTGACGGTCGGGTTCCAGACCACGCTGGCGGGCAACCGGACATAGCCGAGGGGCCCGCTTCCACCGTCGGTGTTGACGTTCATGAGAAAGAGGTAGTAGTCGCCGGTGGTGATGTGGACGGCTATTCCGGCCCAGCCTCGGTTGGTCACCGCAAGTGAGGGCGTGTCGATGTGAGTCTTCACGTCCTGAGAGTTGAGTGTGAACACCCCATAACTCAGAGTGCCGGTTATCCCGTAGGCGGCGACCACCATTGATCGGACAGGGTCCCAGGCAAGGCTGACGGGATCATCATCCGCATCGGAGCAATTTGTTTCATAGGTGATGTTCTGGGATCCCCAGGACCAGCCGGATCCGTTCCAGGTTGCCTTGTTGAGCGCTATGGTTTCTGGAGGTCCAGTGAACCTGTTGGCCATGAGGTAGACGTTGTTGTTATCCGGTCTCTCGATCATGTTCGGGACAAACCATGTGATGCTGACCGAGTCCAGCAACACGATATCAGGAGTTGATGAAGAGCCTACAAGATTAGTCCAGCCTGTTGAAGAATCCCAGCGAAGACTCTTGACCATAGTCCGGGTGGAGTTCTGCCAGGCCCATGCCGCCAGAATATCCCCGTTGTGAAGGAGACTAGCCGCAGGATATCTGCCTAGACCAGATGGGTCAAGGACCCTAGGCGTTCCGATAGTGAATCCCGTAATATTGTTCTGAGAGTCTCGCTGTATCACCACTGGAATGTCACTAATCACTCCGGCCCCGGATCCACCTTCGACAATGATTCGGAGTGACGTCAAGGATACTAGAACCGCGGCAGGCCGGGCGTACGGTGCGATGGGGATTGATGATTTGAGCGGAGCTGACCAGCCTCCTAGCATCGGGTCAGAATCGTCATAAGCCAGCCCGATCCTTCCCGAACTGTCAGTGTAGACGGCGATCATCTTACCTGCAGAGTCCTGGATCAGCTTTTCGCCACCAGCCGTGGCTAGTGATGATGGCCCCGGTGCGGCATCAGAAGCTACGATGACGGATGTTGGTGGTGTCCCGGTAACCGTGACTGTCGTCGAGGCCGCTCCGGTCGCTCCTTTAGAGTCTGTGACAGAAAGTGTTGCGGTGTAACTGCCTGAGGTTGTATAGGTGTTGGTTGCAGGGTTTCCGTTGCCAGTTGCCCCATCACCGAACGTCCAGGAAAAGGTGTAAGGTGCGGTTCCACCGGAAGCTGTTCCAGCAAAGGTCACGACTTGCCCGGTCGCAGGTGAGGAAGGACTGAAACTGATACCCACGTTTAGAGATGACACCTGGTGAATCCTCCAACCGGT
>WNFA01020201.1_pt1 | contig 10348 bp, 10 predicted proteins | sample 5400481 | NCBI WGS metagenome assembly WNFA01 (sample SAMN13153340, study PRJNA577476) | soil metagenome | isolation source: 120 cm saprolite under Douglas fir tree site 2 hole 1 replicate 2 | place: USA:California | collected 2015-04-18 | reverse complement strand
GCCGTGCAGATGGACGGCGCAAACATCACCACGGTCGAAGGCCTCGCCGAACCCGGTACGCTCAACCTGCTGCAGCAGGCCTTTGCCAATCATCACGCGCTGCAGTGCGGTTTTTGCACGCCCGGCATCCTGTTGTCGGCGACCCAGTTCCTGAGGAAAAACCCAAAGCCGAGCGAGGCCGAGGTGCGTGACATGCTGTCTGGCCACATCTGCCGCTGCACCGGCTATGCTGGCATCGTCGCCGCCATCCTGGACGCGGCGGCGCGCATCTCGCGCGGTGAGTAGTCGAGGCTTGAGTCGATGGATCTGGGTTCCGCCTTCGCCGTATCGGTCGCGCGCCATCCGGGCGCCGAGGCGGTGGTCGACGGCACGCACCGGCGCACCTATGCGCAGTGGGATCGCGACATCCGCGCCGCGGCCGGCGCGCTCGCCCGCATGGGGCTGGCATCGGGCGATCATTTCGCCGTCGTCATGCGCAACCGGCACGAGATGGCGACGCTCTACTGGGCGAGCCACATGCTCGGCCTCATCTTCACGCCCATCAGCTGGCGCGGCTCGCTCGACGAGATCGCCTATTGCCTGGAGGATTGTGAGGCCGCCGCGGTCGCCTACGACGGCGCTTCCGGAACCGCGGCGCCGGAGGCGGCGGCGCGCCTCAAGATCGATCCGCGCCGCCAGATCGTCGCCGCCGACGGCAAGGGCGACGGCGTGCGTTTCGAGACGCTGCTCGACGCTGCGCCGATCGCCGGCCCGAGCGCGCGCGACGATTCCGCGACCTGCCTCATGCTCTATACGTCCGGCACCACCGGCCGGCCCAAGGGCGTGCCGCGCTCGCATCGCGCCGAGCTTGCGGCCGGCGTGAGCCAGATCGCGCATCATCTCTATCGCGCGGGCGAGTCCTCGCTCTGCGTGATGCCCATGTTCCACACCATGGGCGTGCGAAAAATGCTCGCGACCGCGCTGGTCAACGGCAAGCTCGTCTGCATGCCGAACTATTCGCCCGCCGGCGTGCTGCGGCTGGTCGAGGCCGAACGGATTTCCAGCCTCTTTCTCGTGCCGACCATGTTCCACGACATCCTGCGCGAGCCCGGCTTCGCCAAGCACGACCTCGGTTCGCTGTCGCGCCTCGGCTACGCCGGCATGGCAATGACGCCGGTGCTGGTGGAACAGTGCCTCGAGCGCTTCGAGCCGGACGTCTTCATCAACCATTACGGCTCGAGCGAGATCTACACCTTCACGATCTGCGATCATCTGCGCGAGAAGCCGGGCTGCGCCGGGCGCGCCGGCCTCAACCAGGTGATCCGCGTCGTGCCGCCCGATCCCGCGCAGATCGATATCGATCTCAGACCCGGCGAGGCCGGAGAAATCGTCGCCAGCATGAAAAGCCCGGAGGCTTTTTCCGGCTACTGGAAGCGGCCAGATGCCGACGCCAAGGCGATCCAGGGACAATGGTACCGCACCGGCGATCTCGGCCAGTTCGACGAGGACGGCGAGCTCTATGTGGCCGGCCGCGTCGACGACATGATCATCAGCGGCGGCGAGAACATCCACCCGGTCGAGGTCGAGGACGTGCTGGCCCGCCACACCGGCGTGAAGGACGTGGCGGTGATCGGCGAGCCCGACGAAAAATGGGGCGAGCGTGTGGTGGCCTTCGTCGTGCCCGCCGGCGCACTGACGCCGGAGGCCCTCGACCATCATTGCCGGGCGAGCGGCGATCTCGCGAACTTCAAGCGGCCGCGTCGCTTCGTGTTCGTCGCCGAGATCCCCAAGACGGCCTCGGGCAAGATACTGCGGCGGCTGCTGCGCGACGGCCAGTACACGGAGGTGCGACCATGAGCGAATTTCTTCGAGTCGAGCGCGCCGGGGCCGTCGCCACCATCTGGATCGATCGCCAGCCCCGGATGAACACGATGACCGTCGCGATGCGGAACGAGTTTCCCGGTATCTTCGCGGGGCTCGAGGCCGACGAGGCGGTGCGCGTGGTCGTGATCCGCGGCGCGGGCGGCAAGGCGTTCAGCGCCGGCGGCGACGTGTCCGAGTTCCTCCAGCAGGAGCCTGCCGATCTCGAGCTGTGGGGCGACACGCTGACCGCCGCCGAGCGATGCCGGAAGCCGGTCATCGCCGCCATCGACGGGTATACGATGGGGGCCGGTCTCGAGCTGGCCGTCGCCTGCGACTTCCGGCTCGCCACCTTGCGGTCCGAGTTCGCATTCCCGGAGGTTCGGCTGGGAATGATCCCCGGCAGCGGCGGCACTCAGCGCGCGTTGCGCCTCATCGGCATGACACGCGGCAAGCTCTTCATGATGACCGGCCAGCGGATCTCGGCCGAGCGCGCCGAGGCGTGGGGGCTGGTCACCATGGCGGTGGCGAACGACAAGCTCGACGAAGCGGTGGCCGCGCTAGCCGGCGAGCTGGCCGATCGCGCGCCGCTGGCGCTCCGCACCTTGAAGATGGTACTCAATCGTGGTGCCGAGGCGCCGCTCGAGACCGCGCTCGAGCTCGAGCGCAAGGCGTACGCGTGGCTCCGCTCCACCCACGACTACGCGGAGGGCGTGACCGCCTTCCTCGAGAAGCGGCCGCCCAGGTACACAGGGAGGTAGACGATGGCTCGATCTTCCTTCGGCCTGATCCTGGCGAATCGCGCTGTCGTGCTCGGCGCCGTCAAGGTGCCGGATCTCGTCGACCTCACCGCGCAGGCCGAGCGCTCCGGCTTCTTCGACGCCGTGTGGGCCGGCGACAGCCTGCTGGCCAAGCCGCGCCTCGAGTCGGTGACCCTGCTCTCCGCGCTGGCGGCCGTGACCACCAAACTGCGCCTGGGCGTCGGCTGCATGGCGACCTTCGTCCACCGCCATCCGGTGATGCTGGCCCATCAGTGGGCGAGCCTCGACGTCCTCTCCGGCGGCCGAACATTGCTCGCGGTGTGCTTGGGCGGGCCGAGCGAGGCGAACGCGGCCCAGGCCGCCGAGCACGATGTCATGAGCATCGCCTCGTCCGAGCGCGTGGAACGTCTCGAAGAAGGAATCGTCGTGCTGCGCAAGCTCTTCGGTGGCAAGAACGTCTCACACCAGGGCCGCTTCTACTCGTTCGACAACGTGACGCTCGAGCCGCGCCCCGTGCAGCAGCCGTGCCCGATCTGGATCGCGTCGAACCCGACCGGCCTCACGTGGAAGGGCGGCGCCTCGGCCTCGGAAGCGGTCATCGAGCGCTCGTTCCGGCGGATCGCTCGCCACGCCGACGGCTGGATGACGAACAAGCTCTCGCCGGACGAGTTCCGGCGGCAGTGGAGCCGCATCGGGACGATGGCGCGCGAGGAAGGCCGCGATCCGGCGAAGCTCGGCAGCGCGCTCTATCACAACATCAACATCAACGAGGATCGTCAGAAGGGGCTCGAGGAGACGAAGGCCTTCCTGGACACGTATTACACGTCGAAGTTCTCGCGCGAGTTCGTCGAGCAGTGGACCATCGCGGGCAGCCCCAAGCAGTGCGCCGAAGAGCTGCGCGCATACTTCGACGCCGGCGTGGGACACATGGCGCTGCGCTTCGGCTCCTGGGACCAGCAAGGGCAATTCAAGCGCTTCCTCGGCGAGGTGGCGCCGGCGCTCGGGGCATGACGCTTTCGGGCGAGCTCCTGATTCGCCCGGTCGTCGGGACCGTCCTTGGCGGCGTCATCGGCTACCAGCGGAACGTCCACGGGCGGCCGGCGGGGCTCAGGACGCACCTCATCGTGGCGCTGGCGTCGACCACCTTCATGCTCGTGTCCCGGCGTGTCGACGACCACCGCATTCACGTGACGCTCCAGGCTGAGGTTCCCGTCGGGGGCAGCGAGCGTTTGGTCGGCCTGCTCGAGTCGCAGCCCGGCCTCGAGCACGTGCGGGTCGAGCCGATCGCATGAGCGCCGGGCGCCGCCCGGGGGAAGGGAGGCCGGGGCGATGAGCTTCGTCGACATGCGTGAATGGATCGCGCGGCTCGACAAAGAAGGCGAGCTGCGGCGGATCACGGCCGAGGTGGACTGGGACCGGGAGCTCGGCGCCGTCGCGCGCCGGGTGCTCGAGAAAAAAGGACCCGCGCTGCTCTTCGAGCGCATCAAGGGCTACGAGATCGGGCGCTGCACGAAGCTCTTCATCAGCGGCCTCGGGAGCGTCGGTCGCCTGGCGCTCGCCCTCGGCTTCCCCAAGGACGCGTCCAATCGCGATCTGATCCAGCACGTCATGAAGCTGAATCGACAGACGATCGCCCCGCAGATCGTCGCGACGGGGCCCGTCAAGGAGGTTGTCGTCCGCGGCAAGGACGTCGACCAGGCGGAGTTTCCGGTCCCGAAGTGGCACTACCTCGAGGGCGGACGCTACATCCACACGTTCTCCGGGATCGTCACGCGAGACCCGGAGACGCGCGCGATGAACGTCGGCATCTACCGCGGCATGATCGGCAAGAAGAACACGGCGCCGTTCCTGCTCATCAAGGGCGGCCAGCACTGGGGCCAGCACTTCCTGAAGTACTCGGCCCGCGGCGAGCCGATGCCGGTCGCCTGCGTGATCGGCTGGGATCCGATCATGCCGTTCCTGGCCGGGTCGCCGATCCCGACCGGCGTATGCGAGTGGGACGTGATGGGCGCCTACCGGGGGGAGCCCGCCGAGCTGGTCCGCTGCGAGACCGTCGACCTGGAGGTGCCGGCCCGCGCCGAGATCGTCATCGAGGGATTCATCAGCGACGATCCGGCGACGTACGAGACGGAGGGACCGTTCGGCGAGTTCACGGGCTACGTCTCGGACGTGCCGACGCCGCGCCCCACGATGCAGGTCACGTGCATCACGCACCGCCGCGATCCGATCTTCCGCGGCTGCCTGGAGGGCACCTTGCCCGGCTCGTACAGCGAGAACAGCGTGATGTCGTCGGTCCAGCGCGCGGCGATCGCGTGGAACATCCTGACGGCGGCCGGAATCCCCGCCGTGCGCGACGTCTTCGTCCCGCCGATCACGAACGGCGTGAACATCGTCGTCCAGATCAAGAAGGCGTACCAGGGCCAGCCCAAGCAGATCGCGGCCGCGCTCTGGGGCTCGAGCGCCGCCCAGTACCGGTATAAGAACGTCACCGTCGTCGAGGAGGACATCGATCCCGCCTCGTACGAGCAGGTCGACTGGGCGTTCGCTCACCGGGTCAATGCCGGGCAGGACGGTCTCGTCGTCTTCCCGGGGATCTTCGGCTCGCCGATCGATCCGAGCACTCCGCCCGAAGATCGGGACGTCGCGCGCCTCGGCACCGGGCTCTGGAATCGCGTCCTGATCGACGCGACGCGATCGTGGAAGCTCGAGCGCCGGGCCGAGTGGGGCGGCGAGCGGTTCCCGCCCACGGTCCGCCCGGCTCCCGAGGACGAAGCGCGGGTGCGCGAGCGCTGGGAGGAGCTCGGGCTCGGAGACCTCTGAGAATGAAGATCACCGAGATCCGCGCCATCCCGCTCGCGGTGCCGCTCCAGGAAGTCGGGCCGTCGTCGTAGTGCTTCGCCTATGGGGCGACCGAGGCCGTGTGTCACGTCGTCGACGACGCGCTGGCGCCCATCGTCCTCGGTCAGGACCCGACTCAGATCGAGGGCCTGGTCGATCGCATGCATCGCGCGCTGATGATCTGGGGACGGCGCGGCATCGCGATGATGGCGGTGAGCGGCGTGGAGCTGGCGCTCTGGGATCTGGTCGGCAAGGCGCGACATGTCCCGGTCTACGAGCTGCTCGGAGGGCTCTGCCAATCGCGGCCGCGCGTGTACGCGAGCCTCCTCCGCTACGAGACGCCGAGCCAGGTCCGGCAGGCGGTGGCGTCCACGCTCGCCCTCGGCCACAACGCGGTCAAGCTCCATCAGACCGACGTCGAGTCGGTCGCGGCCGCGCGCGAAGTGGCCGGCGACGCCGTGGAGCTGATGCTCGACACGAACTGCCCCTGGTCCGTCGAAGACGCGATCCGTGTCGGCCGGCGGCTCGAGCGCTTCGATCTCCGTTGGCTCGAGGAACCCGTCTGGCCTCCTGAGGACTACGCCGGGCTCGCGCGCGTTCGGGCCGCGCTGCGGATACCGATCGCCGCCGGCGAGAACGACGCCACCGTGTTCGGGTTCCGGGAGCTGATCGGGCTGGGCGCGGCGGACATCGTTCAGCCGAGCGTGACGAAGGTCGGTGGGCTCCTCGAGATGAAGAAGATCGCGGTTCTCGCGGCCGCGGCCAACGTGACGCTCGTCCCGCACTCTTTCTACTACGGGCCGGGACTGGCGGCGAGCCTGCATTTTGCCGCCGCGACGCTCGGCGTCCCGTATGTCGAGTTTCCGGGGACGCAGCTCGCCGCCCCGCTCATGGCCGAGCCGATCCGCTTCGCCGGCGGCGTCGTCAGCGTGCCCGATCGGCCCGGCCTCGGCGCCGATCCCGACCCGAGCGTGCTCTCGCGTTATCCATACCAGGCCTCGGCGGCGCGGCCTTTCTACCTGACGTGAGCATCGATATCGTCCGCGCGGCGTCGGCCGATCAGATCGCCACGGCCCGGCGGCTGTTCAAAGAGTACGAGGCTTCGCTCGGGATCGAGCTCTCCTTCCAGGGCTTCGCGCAGGAGCTCGCGGAGCTGCCAGGCGCCTACGCGCCGCCGGCGGGCCGCTTGTTCCTCGCCGCCACTGACGGCGCCGAGCCAGCGGGCTGCGTGGCGCTACGGCCGCTCGGCGGCGGCATCTGCGAGATGAAGCTCCTCTACGTCCGACCGATCGCCCGCGGCGTGCGCCTCGGGCGCCGCCTGGCCGAGACCGTGATCCGGGAGGCGCGCGAGATCGGGTACGCGCGCATGCGGCTCGACACCCTGCCGTCGATGAAAGAAGCGTTCGCGCTGTATCAGTCCCTCGGCTTCCGCGAGATCGCGCCGTACTGCGAAAATCCGATCGCGGGGACGCGCTTCATGGAGTTCGACCTCTAGCCGGCGTGTCTTTCAAGCAGGCGGGTCACGCGCGCGCGGGCTCCGCGACCGAGGCGCGCAGGACGAAGCAGAGCGGAATCGTCGTCAGCACGATCGCGGAGACCACCACGAGCGTCGCCGTGACACCGGCCGCGTCACCGAGCAGGCCGTAGACCGAGGGCGCCAGCGCCGACGACATGATCGTCACGGTGTAGTAGAGCCCGTATGCGCGGGAGCGGCGGTCGGCGGTGACGAGGTCGGCGACGGTGCCGTAGAGCACCGAGGAGGTCCCGTTCAGCGCCACGCCCATGAGCGGCAGGATCGCAAGGGCGACCGGCAGCGGCGACGCGATCAAGGCGAGGATCCCGAGCGCGGTCGCGGCCTCGGTGAGCACGACCGTGCGGATCAGACCGAGGCGCTCGGCCACCAGGCCGCAGGCGAACTTGCCGACGGCGCCGCCCGCGAAGAGCAGGGCCAACGCCGTGCCGACGCCCGCGACCGAGGAGCCCTTCGCGATCAGGGCGAACGGAAGGAACGTGAGAAATCCGGTTCGCGTCGCGTTGTCGATCATCCCGATCGCGGTCAGCACCTGAAAGCCTCTCAGATCTCGAATCCCCCAGCCCGAGTTGGTCGCGAGCGAGTCCTTCGTCCGGACATCCTCGACCGGCTCCGGCATCCCAGCGGTGAGTCGCGAAAGGACACCGACGATGGCGCCCGCCGCCACGAGGCCGAGCACGCCGTACGCCGCCGAAGCGGTGCGCCAGCCGACGACCACCGCCGCGAGGGCGACCGCCGCCGGCACCGCGACCTTGCCGAGGTCGCCGGAGAAGTTGTAGGTCCCGAGCGCCGCGCGCCGCGGGCCCGTCTCGTATGCCTTCGAGACGAGCGAGGACGAGAGCGGGTGCTGGACCCCGGAGCCGAGCCCGGCGACGAGGAGCACCGCCAGAAGCGACAGGAATCCGCCGACTGCGCCCGCCGCGATGAACCCGCAGGCCGTGACCGCGGTCCCCGCCGCCAGGAGGCGCCGTTCGCCCCAGCGCTCGGCGAGCAGCCCCGCGGGGATCTGGAACGCCGCCATCCCGCCGCTGTATGCGGTGCGAATGATCCCGACCTGCGCGAAGGTCAGCCGGAACTCGTTCGCCCAGATCGGCAGGAGCACGTAGAGGATGTCGGAGAATCCGTCGTGGACGAAGTGGATGCTGCAGGCGGCGGCGAGCACCGCGCGCGCACGCGATTTCACCCGGCGATCATCCCCGAGCGGCTCGCCGCGTTCAAGTAGAATACCGTTACCCAGATCAGGGGAGGGGAGGCTCCATGCCGATCAGCATCACGCGTGTCTACACTCGTACCGGTGACAAAGGCGAGACCTCCCTGGTCGGCGGCAAGCGGATCCCGAAGGACTCGCCGCGCATCGTCGCCTACGGCACGGTCGACGAGCTGAACGCCGTCGTCGGCCTGGTGCGGGTCTTCAACGCCGAGCGGCTCGACGAGGGCGAGCGGCACCGTTGGCTCGACGAAGTCTTGAGGAAGATCCAGAACCAGCTCTTCGATCTCGGCAGCGAGCTGGCGACCCCGCCCGATGCCGCCTACGAAGGGATGTTCCGCGTCGGCGAAGGCGAGGTGAAGGAGCTCGAGGCCCTCATGGACCGGTGTCAAAAAGATCTGCCGCCGCTCAAGTCGTTCATCCTGCCCGGCGGCGGACGCATCCACGGTTTCCTCCATCAGGCGCGCACGGTGTGCCGCCGCGCCGAGCGCGAGCTCCTGGCGTTGTCGCGCCAGGAGCCGATCGGCGAGTGGCCGCTTCGCTTCTTGAACCGCCTGAGCGACGTGTTCTTCGTGCTGGGTCGCTGGGTCGGCAAGCACCTGGGCGAGCAGGAGTACCTCTGGGAGCGCGGGCTGTCGAGCCACGCGCGGGCGAGGAAGGCGCGCTCATGAAATTCGGACTCTTCTACGAGCTGTCAGTGCCGCGTCCGTGGACCCGCGAGTCGGAGCGGACCGTCTACGACAACGCCCTCGAGCAGGTGAAGCTCGCCGACGAGCTGGGATTCGACCAGGTCTGGGCGGTCGAGCACCACTTTCTCGAGGAGTATTCGCATTGTCCCGCGCCGGAGCTGTTCCTGACGGCGTGCGCCATGGTGACGAAGCGGATCCGGGTCGGATTTGGCATCGTCGTGTGCGTACCGGAGTTCAATCATCCGATCAAGATCGCCGAGCGGACGGCGGTGCTCGACATCCTGTCGGGCGGCCGTGTCGAGGTCGGCACCGGCCGCTCCGCGACGTGGACGGAGCTGGCCGGGTTCAACGCGAGCCCCGACGCCACCAAGAAGAGCTGGGACGAGTTCGTGCGGTGCCTGCCGCGGATGTGGACGTCGGAGAAGTTCGAGTTCGAGGGCGAGTTCTGGTCGATGCCGCGGCGGACGATCCTGCCGAAGGTGTACCAGCGCCCGCACCCGCCGATGTGGGTGGCGGTCACCAGCCCCGGCACCGAGCTCGACGCCGCTGACCGCGGCCTCGGGAGCCTCGGCCTCACCTTCGGACAGTTCGCCGAGCAGGAGAAGCGCATCGCGGAATACCGCCGGCGGATCCAGCTCTGCGAGCCCGTCGGCAAGTTCGTCAACGATCAGGTCTCCACCGTCAACTTCCTCTACTGTCACGAGGACGAGGCGGTCGGCCTCAAGACCGGCCGGCGGATGGCGGACCACTTCAACTATCTCGCCGCGCAGCTCATCTCGGTGCGCGAGACGTATCCATCCAAGTCGTACCCGTCGCTCGGGCTCCTGCCACAGCTGCGTCGCCAGGCGACTGGGCCGGACGCCTCCGAGCAGGCCGGCGAGGGCCTCTGCCTGGGCGGCCCGGAGCGCATCACGCGCACGCTCAAGCGCTGGGAATCGGTCGGCGTAGATCGCGTCAACTTCCTGGTCAACACCGCGGAGACGATCCCGCAGGCCGAGGTGCTGGCGAGCCTTCGACTCTTCGGTCGGGAAGTCATGCCCGCTTTCAACGGCGGCAAGTCCTGATGCCCATCTTCGGCGAGCTCGAGCTCGGGACGATTGCCGGCGGGCTTCCGGCGCTACGGGACCTCGATACCGAGGCGTGGGAGCTGCCGAAGGCCGAGATCCTCCAGCTCGCGTGCGAGGTCGGCGATGGCACCCGCGTGCTCCTGCCGCGGGCGCTGCACCCGGCGATTCCCGAATACGTGACCTTCGTGGTGACGCGATATCCCGAGAGCCCGGTCGGGTCCTTCGACCTGGCCCAGGTGCGCTTGATGGCGCGGGCCGGCGTGCACCCGCGCGGCTACATGCTGGGCGCTGTCGGATCGACCGCCGGCGCCGTGGCGGCGCTCCGCGAGCGCTGGGGCTATCCGGCGGTGCTTGGAGAGATCAAACTCAGGCGATATCACGACCGCGTGGCGGCGACAGTGCGTCGGGAAGGTCAG
>WNFA01005759.1_pt1 | contig 10349 bp, 16 predicted proteins | sample 5400481 | NCBI WGS metagenome assembly WNFA01 (sample SAMN13153340, study PRJNA577476) | soil metagenome | isolation source: 120 cm saprolite under Douglas fir tree site 2 hole 1 replicate 2 | place: USA:California | collected 2015-04-18 | reverse complement strand
GACGGTGTTCCCGATGTAGACGAAACCTTTACTGTCCACCGTCATGCCGTGCCCTTGCGGCGGGTCGAAGGAGTCGATGACGTCGCCTTTCTTGTCGATGTGGATCATCGCTGGAGGCCGGACGCAGCAATCGGCAATCGGAGGAGTCAGCTCTGCCTCGAGCTCAATATCTGTCAGATCGTTCGGACGATCCAGCACCCAGACGTTATCATCCTTGTCCACGGCCAGCCCCGTGACGCCCCCCATCTTCCACTTGTTCGGCAGAGGCTTGGGCCAGTCCGGATCGAATTTGAACTTCGGCGCGGATTGCGACTGTACTCCAAGCGCCACACACAAGACTAGCAACCCGAGGCCGGCCAGTACGGCGATTGCCCGGCCCCATACACTCATATTCCTTTTCATGAACCCCCTCCTCCTATCGCGTAACCCTGGTTTCCAACGCCAACTGCGGGGAGTCTAGTCCTCGAGATAGGGCGTGTCAACAAACCCATCCGCGTGTTTGGCTGTGACCCGATAGCGGCCGTCGAGCAGCAAATTCTTTTGCACCCGTGACCCTTCCCCCCAATTGCTGATCTGGCTGGGGGCCCGCATTGGCGGCAAATTCGTTGTGTCAGGGGTAGGAGAAGCGTACGATGCAAAAGTGAGATGTCCAAATCGGAAATTCCGGCTTGGATTCTGATGTCCCAAAAAGACGCTCGCTCAATCTGGACGGCAGGGGTTATACGAATGGACGAACACAAACAAACAAATGGCAACTGGATCGGCCCTCTCGTTACGGAATTAAACTTAGTCAGGGAAAAAGAGACAGTCCTCGACCTCGATCACTTCCGCGCTCAACTGGAAGATAGCCAGTTGCTGGAACGCATGCGAAAGGTCGCGGCGGATATAAACGAGAAGGTAGGCTACCACGCATTGGATTTAATGGATTTTCTGTCGCCGCAGCGTTCTGTTCTGCGTCTGTCTTTTTCCAAGAACAGAACCGAGTACATCTTGGAGATTGTGCTTCGGTTGAGTGGCCCGGCCGTGGTGTTCCATTCTGTACACGAGGGTTCCGACAGATGGAATTGGTATCTCTATGGGAGCTCGGGTTCACGCGGATCAAGGATAGCGTTCCGTCAGAACTTCAACCCGGCAGATATTACCGAGGAAACCATCCAAACTTGGTTTTCTTTTCTCATTTCCAGATTCAACGACAAATTCAGGCCGAGGAGCTGCAAGAAAGTATCGGAGCGCCGTGAATTTCACTTGTCTGATATCCTCGGCAAAACTTCTGCATAGTTTTGTTCGACGGGCTCGGGCTAATTTTGATGACGACCCCGCCGGTCCTTTCGCGGAATGCTCTATTTTACTGTTGAGCCGGCGTCCACTGAGTTTAGAACCTGGAGACGATGAACAATCCCGCGCCGATGGCCAGCACATCCTCGCTAAGAGCGATCGCCGTATCTTTGACTTTCAGATGCTTTCCCACTAGCCGACGAACGTGAAAGCCCCCAAACGCTCCGTTGATGGCGCCTAGCGCTCCAAGCAAGCTGCCCGCCAGGATGAGCCGATTCGCCGGGATACAGAGTGAGGCGCCGCAAATCGCTCCGGAAATGATGCGGAAAGTCATTGGCAGCGGGCTCGTTCGGTTCGGCACGAAAGGAAGTTTGTCCGCGATCAGCTCGCCAATCCCAAGCGCCGAAGCCATATAGACGGCAAACGTGGAGCCGAGCAGCGCCAAGCGGGAGTCGCGCAGATCGAGCCGATGGAGATGCGCGGCCCAACTCACAACCGCGGGAGCGGTCAGTGACCGCAAACCGGCGACGATTCCGATCCCGAAGGCAGATAAAGCCAAGGCGAGGTCTGAAGTCACCCCGGTAATCTATATAGTTCAGTTAGTAAGTCAAGAAATAATTATTTCCGCTTTGGGAATAATCTGATTGTGGAAGCCATCCGGCGGGAAATCGCAAGCGGAGGCCAGACTTAACTCACCGATCAATTCAGGAAATCTCCGGGAATTGTAGGAGAAACCCAGGGAAAATCCCGGATGCCTTTCGACAGCCCTCAGCACCGTCAGTGGCCTCCACGATCATCGGAGACATTGGAGGAAAGGCACAAGCAATTGCCGCTTAGTCCTGCGTGTCGGGGTCAGACGTAAGAACGTCCGGCGCGCCCAAAGGATCGATGAAGGGTTCAATCAACGGTCCACCTTCCGAAGGGCCCGCGAGCTTCTTCTGCGCGCGACGCTCCGCCTTCATGCGCTGTTTCTCCTGCCTTTTCATTTCTTTCTGACGCTTTTGAAACGTGGATTTAGAGGTTGCCATCGAATCTCCTTGAATTCCGCGCACTAGACAGGTCGCCGGATGTCCGGCAAGAGCACTGCTTCGTGCTACCAGCGCGGCTCGCGCGGCTGGCGCGCGCTATCGCGGTAATCCTCGTTCGAGAATCGGCCGCCCTGCTTCCCCCCACGGCCTCTGTCGCCGCCCCGGTCGCCACCCCGGTCCCGGTCGAACCCGCCGCCACCCCCGCCTCGTGGACCGCTCGATGCGGATTTGGGGCGAGCTTCGTTCACCTTGAGATTGCGCCCGCCGACTTCCTTCCCATCGAGGCCAGTAATCGCTTTGGCTGCTTCCGCATCGTTGGGCATTTCCACAAAAGCGAATCCGCGGGCTCGTCCTGTCTCACGGTCTGTTGCTATGTGAACGCGCGAAATTTGCCCGAAAGGCTCGAACAGCGCACGCAAATCCGCCTCGGTCGTCTGAAAACTCATGTTGCCGACGAATAAATTCTTCATGTTCTTTCTTCTCTCTTTCGATCTGTAAAAATCCACGTCCCGCGCGCGCCGTCAATCGCCGGATTCAAATCGCTCGGAGGCGACGATGAGGACCGGATGAAGTCACGAGGGGCTTGCGGTGGCCTGCATCTGGAGGGGCACAGGAGGTACCCGGTCCCCTTCGGATGCATCATAACTATACCAGAGGTCCGGGGTATTTCTGTATGGATTATCCTGCTGGCAGGGCGGCGGCTGTTTCAATCCGGTTTCGGCAACGCCTTGGCCCGCGGAAGGGGCGCCCGGGCAGAAAGCCACCCTCTGCCGTAGTCATTGACACTGTTCGAAGCATGCGAATAGCCTGACTTCCGATTTCGGGCAGAGCAAGCGAGAGCGGAGAAGAATAATTCCGGGGAGGAATCTGGATGGCTCGCAAAGCAGGAAAGGCGTCGCTCTCACCAACTAGGATCATGGAAGATTTCGCGGGTGCATGGAGATCTCGAACGCTGATTGCCGCGGTTGAATTGGACGTTTTCAGACATATCGCCGAAGGGAACCGCACGGTGAAAGAAATTGCCGATGCAGCGGGGGCATCGCCGCGCGGGATGGCCTATCTGCTGGACGCTCTCACAGCCATTGGCTATCTGCGCAAGACTGGCAGCCGCCACGGCGTGTTGCCGGCTCCGGCTGCTTTTCTGGTGTCCGGCAAGAAAGCCTACGCCGGCGCGATGGCTCAAGCCTTTTCGCTCACCTGGGACGCTTGGAAGAATCTGACGGAATCCGTGAAGAGCGGCCGCTCCACGGAGGCAGTCAATATCGCCGAAAAAGGAAAAGAGTTCTTTCCGAAATTAGTGGCGAGCATTTTCCCCGGGAACTTTGCGGCGTCGGCCGCGGCAGTCCCGCGTCTTCCGGAGAAAGAACGCCGCAAAATCCATAAGATTCTGGATGTCGCGGCGGGGTCAGGCGCGTGGTCGTTGGCATTTGCTCAAACCATTCCGCAAGCGCGCGTGACGACCCTGGATTTTCCGGAGATGACGCCGATCACGCGAGGATTCGCTGAAAAACTCGGCGTTGCCGCGCGATACGAATATCTCGAGGGCGACCTGCGGCAGGTGGATTTCGGGCGGGATACGTATGACTTGGTGATTCTCGGCCACATCATCCACTCGGAAGGAGAAAAGCACGGCAAGGAACTTTTATTGAAGTCCTACGCGGCGCTACGGCCCGGCGGGAAGTTACTCATCGCGGAATATGTCCCAAACGACGCCCGCACGGGGCCCGCGATGCCGCTGCTGTTTGGTTTGAACATGCTCCTGCAAACCGAGGAGGGGAACGTTTTCACTTTGCGCGAATACCGCAACTGGCTTAAGGCCGCGGGCTTCCGCAAAGTGACGACGATTCCCGTGCCCCCACCGTCAACATTGATCCTGGCGGCCAAGTAGCGCTGGCGTCTCGCCGGCAGTTTCTCGAATCTTCAATATTTCGCAAATAAAAAGCCGGCGCTACGGAAAACCCAAATTCGGGAGCTATAAGAGCTAACGCAGCAAGTCCTCGAGCTGAATCTTGGTGTCGGTCTTGGCGTCGCGGTACTTGATGATTACGGGGGTGTAAAGTGAGATGCCCCAGTCCTTGCCCATGCCGCGCGGCAATGCGCGCGAACCGGCAACAACGACGGCCTCCTCCGGCACGACGAGGGGTTCCGCATCGGTCGCCGTGTACACTATGCCGCGCACAACGTCGTAGAGCGGCGTTGAGCGATTCAGGATTGTTCCCGTCCCAAGGACGGAGCGGCGTTTCACAATCGTCCCTTCGTAGACACCGCAATTTCCGCCCACCAGCACGTCGTCTTCAATGATTACGGGCAAGGCGCCGACCGGCTCGAGCACGCCGCCGATCTGCGTGGCAGCGGAAATGTGACAGTTGCGTCCAATCTGGGCGCAGCTTCCGATCAGGGCGTGAGAATCGAGCATCGTGCCGTCGCCCACGTACGCGCCCGCGTTGACGTACATCGGCGGCATGCACACGACGTCGCGCCCAATGTAGCAGCCATCGCGGATGCTCGATCCCCCGGGCACGATGCGGACGCCGTCCCCTGCCGCAAAATGCCTCACCGGGTATGTGTCTTTGTCGAAGTACGGCTGCTTTTCTGGATCGATCGACATGTCGACGATCGTCCCCATGCGGAAGCCCACGAGGATGCCCTTCTTGACCCAAGTGTTGGTCCGCCAGCCGCTTTTTTGGGAAGAATCGGGTTCGGCCGACCGCACTCGGCCGGCGTTCAGGTCCTCTTTGAACGCGCGGAATAAATTTCGGTCCTCTTCGGTGTAGCGCGCGGGTTTGGCGTCGAAAAGAGCCTCGATCTGTTGCTCAAGCGCGGATTGCAACGTGAACCCTTTCGAAGAGCGCGAGGGATTGCAGCACGGCGCGAATCTTCGCAAGATTTTCTGGACGCGGCGGCACCAACGGCAGCCGCCAGACGGGCTCGAGCAAACCCATCTCGGCCATTGCCGCCTTTACCGGCCCGGGATTGGTCTCGATAAAGTTCACTTCGATTAGCGGCAAGAACTTCCTCAGCATCGCGCGTGCCGTTGCGAATTCGCCCGCCAGGCACAATTGCACCAGGCGCGTCATTTCCGCCGGGATTTCATTGGAAACCACGGAGATCAGCCCGCGGCCGCCCATGGCCACCAGCGGCAGGGTGAGCGCGTCATCGCCCGAAAGGACGATGAATTGCTCCGGGACTTGCTGGATTACCTGGGTCATCTGCGCGATGTTCCCGGAAGCTTCCTTGACGCCGATGATGTTTTCGATTTCGGAGAGCCGGCACAATGTCGCGGGCTCGATGTTCACATTGGTTCGCGGAGGCACGTTGTACAAAATGATCGGAATGGAGATCGCGGACGCGATGGCCTTGTAGTGCTGATAGAGGCCTTCCTGCGTCGGCTTATTGTAATACGGCGTCACTGACAGAATTCCGTTGGCACCCATGCGCTCGATTTCGCGCGCCATCTCGATTACCTTGCGCGTGTCGTACCCGCCCGCGCCGGCCAGGACCGGCGCCTCGCCCTTGGCCTCTTCCAGCGTTATCGCCACCACGCGCAGGTGCTCCTCATGAGTCAGCGTGGGACTCTCCCCCGTCGTGCCGCAAGGGACCAGGAAATTGATCCCCGCCGAGATTTGCCGGCGTATCAACCGCCGCAAAGCGTTTTCGTCCAGCGACAGGTCGTCCCTGAACGGCGTGACCATGGCCGTGCCGCATCCTCTGAATCCTGTAAACATGCCGCCTCCTTATTATCTTGGGGTCCAGTAGCGCTCGACCCCCGCCACTAGCACAGGCTTCATCCTGTGTGCTGTTCGATTAGCCGCAACTACAACCACACAGGCTAAAGCCTGTGCTACTAACCTCGCGCGCTTCAAATCGCGCCCGCACCCGTTAATCCGCGGGGCGGCGCATGGCTTTCGCGTCGCCCGCAAAAATGATTTCTCCAAATTCGTGGAGCCCGCGCTTGCCGATCACCCACTGCGCCGCTTTCAGCGCGCCGCGGGCAAATCCTTCGCGGCTGCGAGCGGCGTGGCGCAGGGTAATCGTGTCGGCCGCCGAGTCAAACCCAATTTCGTGCGTACCCGGATTCGCGCCTGCGCGGTTTGAACTGGCGTCGATCTGCCGCGTATATCCGGCGCGGTTCATTTCCTCCACCAGTTGGAGCAGCGTGCCCGAAGGCGCGTCTTTCTTCGCGGAATGATGGACTTCCCAAGCCCAAGCGCCGTACTCGGCTTCCTTGGCGAGAAGTCGCGCAGCTTCAGCCACCACGCGGCGGAAAACGTTCACGCCGATCGAATAGTTCGCGCTGTACACCACGCCCGCGCTGCTCCGCTCGACAAAAGCCCTCACGCGTTCCAGTTCATCGTACCATCCCGTCGTACCCACAACCGTGGGAACGCCGATTGCGCATAGCCGTTCGAGGTTGGCCACAGCCACATGCGGCATCGAAAATTCGATCGCCACATCCACACCGCGGAAATTTTCGGGTGTGATCCCCTGCTGATTCACATTCGTGTCGATGTCCAACTTCAGGCCGACGGCAAAGCCCGCCTCCGGCGCGAGCCGCTCGATCAGTTGGCCCATTTTTCCGTACCCGACGATGGCAATGCTTTTAGGCATGGAGGGCTTCCGCCCGGCTCAGAAGCATCCGCGTCATTTGCGCGTAGGTATCGACCGCGCCAAGCAATTCGCGCTTCGAAATCTTTTCCTCCGTTGTGTGCGCCACGTGGATGCTGCCCGGCCCGAACAAGAACGGTTCGCCCCACGCGGGCGCCAGCACGGGAATGTCGGTCGTGAACGATACGACCGATGTCGGAAAACCATCGAGCGACTTGAATTGCATCGCCGGAAGCTCCAGGATTTCCCTGACCTCCGCGCGCGCTCCGATCGCGTTCCGCAAAGTCCGATCGATTTTACGCCCGTCGCCCACGATGCGAATGGCCAATTCCGCTTTGGCTGCGTCCGGGACAATGTTCGGCGCGCGTCCTCCTGAGATCGTTCCGATGTTCACCGTCGTTCGGCCGAGAATCGCATCTTCGGGCAGAGGCATCCGGCGAACCGAGTCCAGCGCATCGAGAAGCTTCTCGATGGCGGATTCGCCGAGTTCGGGATACGCCGAATGAGCCATCTTCCCCGTCGCTGCAATTTCATACCGCAAGATTCCCTTCGAACCCAGCGCGACTGTGCTCTCCGTCGGCTCACCGTTAATCAGATAGCGAGAGCCACGCGGCGAAAGGGAGGCAACATGCGCGCCGGCGCTGTTTCGTTCTTCCCCGACAACGAAGAGCAGCGCGAAATTGCGCGTTCCGGTTTCAAGCAGCTTTTCCGCCGCGGCTATCATTGCCGCAATGATTCCTTTTGCGTCGCAGGCGCCGCGCCCATAAATGTGATCGTCGTCTTCACGCGACTCGAGGAACGGCGGCACCGTGTCCATGTGCGTCGAAAGCGCCACGACGGGGCGGCCCCATTCGGCATATACATTGAAACGTTCCGGCGAAACCAGCATCGCTTCCGCCTTGCCGTCAGAGCCCGCCGCAAGCCCGGAGAGATAGTGGAGCAAGTATTCGCCTACCTGCTTCTCGTTCTCCGTGATCGACTCCATGTCGATCAGCGCGCGTGTCATTTCAAATGGGTGCATTCACTCCGCCACTCCCCCAATAAAACCTTATGCTCCCGCTGCTCCTGCTTCACCAGGCCTTTGTGGACCAGAGCTTTGTGGATCAAGGTTTTGTGGGTCACGGCTTCAGCCGTGACATCAAGGAACACTGTTCAGGGGTTTTAACCCCTGAAGCTTCAGCGGCTAAAGCCGACGCCCCTTGAGTCACTGAACGTCGGAGCTAAAGCTCCGACCCACAAAACGTTTAGGAACTCCTCGGAACAATACGGCACATATAGAACGGGAATTACGTTGTCACTGGTGAGGTTACTAATCCAAAGAGGGAAAGGTGCGCAGCAGAGGAGGCAAAGCGCGGAGAAATTCAAGGCGCGATGCTCCTCGATAGCGCTCCATCCGATTCCTCGGATGACAGTGGGCAGGTGTTAGCCTGGCCCCCCAGCCGCCTTGGGGGAACTGCCTTCGGCGACTTCGGCGGAAGATCCTGCTGCACCTTTCGCTCGGGCTCCGAAGCTCCTCGGAACATCAGCCCGGCTACTTATTGCTTCCGCACCTCTACCAAGACACCCCCAACATAGCATCCCCGGGACGCGCGGTCAAACAGGTGGATACGTCCGCGGCTATCCTGGCGGGATCCGAGCAGCGCCCGCACCCGGCGTGAAAATCCAGTCCAACGCGTCTTCGATTTTACGGAATACTCGTATTCCTTTTTCGCCGGCTAACTCACGGTGGATCTCAAACATCCTGGCGAGCCCGAATTGGAGGTCATCTTTGACAAGCATGGCGCGACGCGATTGCGGGGAAAACAAATTCTTCTGCGCGGCAAGTCGCACGTCCTCCGGTGTGATGTCAATTTTGGTGATGTGGGTGAAATCTGACAACTGGGAAAAGGTTGGATCAAAATCGGGGTCTTTTGAGAGCCGTTCCTGATGTTCGAATATATCCTCTTTGGTGAGCACTCCAGATCCCGAACTCATCACGAGTCTGCGCTCTTTATCGATCTTGTAGAAGGCAGGCATATGGAACCCCCTTCCTCCGGAGTGAAAGCAGACCTGCGGATGTAAGTGTGGGGCCGAGAAAATTCTTCGATCCGCCAGGGCGGATTACACTTCCGGAGTTTCAAGCTTACTAGGCAAGAGGATACGTCATCCATTATCATCGCCGCAAGAACTGGGATCGTCCAGGCAGGGCGATAATCACGGCATCGTGCCTCCCCAGGGATGATGCTTTCAACATCGACAGATCGCCAATTCCATCGCAAAGCGAGGGAAACAAGTACAATTTGTGGTCTCGGCCCACGTTGTCCCCCGGATTGCCAGACCTCATGGCGTGTCCAACCCCCAGTTGGGACCAGAAATGGGGACACGTCCATGGCCAAGCATCTTCTCGCAAGCCCTGCTGCCGTTGTGCGGCAGATTGAAGTAGTCGGCTCGGACCTCGATGGGCAGCAATACATGGAACGGACCCACACCCTCTCGATTACTCGAGACGGTGCTACGATCCTGCTGGCAAACAAGCTGGCTCCCGAATCGGAGTTGCTCGTTCGGAATTTGCAGACAGATGAGGAAGCGATCGTCCGCGTGGTAGGCCACATCCGAGAAGATGCTTCTGGACACATCTATGGCGTAGCCCTTCTGGATCCTTCGGTGGATCTATGGCAAGTGCAGTTCCCTTGCGACCCAATTGGCGGCCTCCCCTTCGGTTCACCGAGAGCGTTCTCCGTGGACGGAACTCAGGGTAAACAAGTCGCCGAAGCGCCAAAGCCAGCGCTATGGCGACGGCGCGTAGAGCCCGCACCCGCTGAATGCGGTAAACGCATAGTCTTGGAGTGCAGTCGTTGCCACGCGGTGCGTGCCGTTACCCTTACTGAAATAGAAATGGCGGTTTTCGAAAGCAAACGGGCATTGACGCGCCACTGTGAGTGCGGCACCTTGTCCACTATCTGGAAGGAGACGGCGCGAGACGTTGCCGCCGAGCCGCAAAGAACTTCGCCTCAAGAGAGCCCGGGCCCAGAACCGGTCGCGCCTCTTTCGCCTGAGAGACGCAAGCACAAGCGGACGGCCATGAAGCCTGCTGCGTGTATTCGGTGCGCAGGCCAGGAAGAGGTCGTCGCATGTGAAGACATGTCGCGCGGCGGGTTTCGTTTCAAAAGCAGGAAAGAATACGCGAAAGGTGTTCAGGTAGAGGCAGCAGTCCCGTACATGCAATCGATTGTAAACATTTTTGTCTCCGCTCAGATTGTCTATCACCAGGAATTGTCCGCCGGGTCACACAGGCATGGCGTGTGCTATGTCAAGATGGCGGCAAAATCGGACCTGGATGCGTGATCTGGGGGCCACCAGAGAGATTCTCTGCTCGTTGCGGTTTTATAGGGAACGGTTAATTACCTTTGACAATACCATTCCGCTTTGTTAGTGTCGCCAGCGGAAATTCCGGGGCTGAAC
>WNFA01016447.1_pt1 | contig 10350 bp, 6 predicted proteins | sample 5400481 | NCBI WGS metagenome assembly WNFA01 (sample SAMN13153340, study PRJNA577476) | soil metagenome | isolation source: 120 cm saprolite under Douglas fir tree site 2 hole 1 replicate 2 | place: USA:California | collected 2015-04-18 | reverse complement strand
CAGCCGAGGCTGCGGCGCACAGCGGGCGCATCTCGCAGCGATCGGCCACCAGGATCAGGCCGACGGGACCCATCTGCCTTGCTCATCTGTGTCCACCGTCCGCCGGGGATCCCCTTCGACAACACCTCCGAGGGCCACTGGCTCCTTCGGAATAGCAATACGGAGGGAAACCCCCGACATCGAGTTCGCTCACGGTGGCAATAGCGACATCTCGGTCGCCGGGGACTGGACTGGCAGCAGTCCTGGGGGATCCGCACCGCGCGCATCCGGTCACCAGCGGTGTCTACCGGACAGATTTCTGCCAAAAGATTTTGTATCAGGGAGGATCGGTCGGCCCCTGTGTGGGGTGACCGACGAGTGCAGAAATGTAGTCGATCACGGGGGGTCAGTCTCGAGTCCCGCGCCGGCAACGCGGCCGGAGTGAGGCCTCCCATCATGCTTGCTGCGCGGGGCGGCCCGCTTTCATTCGCCAACGTACACGTCCGGCACATCGGCTTGCTTGTGATGGTCGGGAATGTCGTCGCACAAAGGAGATACCAATGGTCACCACGGCGCGCGTCAGCACCGAGGAGACATGCACAAACATCGTCGACTTCTGCCTTACTGACCTGTTGTGCGAGCAGGTGCGGTCGCACCCCGGCCGTTTGGCCGTGGTCTCTCGCGAAGCCAGCCTCACCTATGGCGAGCTAGCGGAGGCGAGTGCTGGCGTAGGCGCCCGCTTGCGAGATCTGGGCGTCGGTGGTGACAGTTGTGTCGGTCTGTTCGTGGAGCCGTCGGTGGACCTCATGGTGGGGGTGTGGGGGATCCTGTTGGCCGGCGGCGCATACCTGCCGCTCGCGCCGGAGTACCCCGAAGACCGCCTGCGGTACATGGTCGAGCACAGCCGGGCCAGGGTCAGTCTCTGCGGGGAGGGCCTGAAGCAGCGAGTCACCGAGCTGGCGCTGCCCGGCACCGTGGTGATCAGCGTGGCCGAGGCGGCTGAGCGCGGGCGTTCCAGCCTCGCGCACGAGGATCTTGCGCGGCCGGACCCGAGCCACCTGGCGTACGTCATTTACACCTCTGGTAGCACCGGCCGGCCCAAGGGGGTGATGATCGAGCACCGCAGCATCGTCAACCAGATGAGGTGGCTGGAGGCCGCCTACGGCCTGGGTCCGTCGACCATCGTCTTGCAGAAGACCCCGATGAGCTTCGACGCCGCGCAGTGGGAGATCCTCGCCAACAGCTGCGGTGCCCGGGTCGTCGTGGGCCGCCCCGGCATGCACCGGGACCCGGAGCGGATGCTGCAGATGATCGCCGAGCACCGCGTCACGGCACTGCAGTGCGTACCGACGCTGCTGCAGGCCCTCCTGGACAGCGGGCAATTGGCGCGAGCCAGCACATTGACCCAGATCTTCAGCGGCGGTGAGGCGCTGTCGAAGAGCCTCGCGCGGCGTTGCTTGCGCGCGCTGCCTTCCTGCCAGCTGGTCAACCTGTACGGACCGACGGAGTGCACCATCAACGCCTCCTCCTGCACGGTCGATGGGGTGGCACTGGACACCGACTCCACTTCGGTGCCGATCGGCGTGCCCGTGCGCGGCACCGCTTTTCACATCCTCACCTCCTCGGGACGGCCCGCAGCGGCGGGCGAGGTGGGCGAGCTGTACATAAGCGGGGTTCAGGTGGCGCGCGGTTACCTGAACGATCCTGAGCTGACCGCCGGGCGCTTCCTCGCCAGCCCATTCCCCAGCGCTGCCCGCCACACGCGGATGTACAAGACGGGCGATCTCGCCTACTGGAACGCGGACGGCAGCGCCCAGTTCGTCTGCCGCACTGACAACCAGATCAAGCTGCGGGGCCACCGGATCGAGCTCGACGAGGTCCGGCTGGCGATCGCGGACCACGACTGGATCAGGAACGCGGCGGTGATCGTCAAGGACGATCCCGCGACGGGCTTCCAGAGCCTGATCGCGTTCATCGAGCTCGACCCCCAGGAGGCCGCGCTGATGGACCAGGGCAACCACGGGAGCCACCATCAGTCCAAGGCGAGCCGCCTGCAGCTCAAGGCGCAGCTGTCTTCTTCGAAGGCGGCGAGGTCACGAGGACCGACATCCTGCGCCTGCTCGAGCGGCGAGTCCCGGACTGCCGCGCGCGCAGCCTGAAGTCGCTGCGCCTGACCGAGCTAGGGGAGATCTTGCGCTACTTCGGCCAGTACCACAGCCCCGAGCGGCTGCTGCCGAAGTACGGCTACGCGTCCCCCGGCGCGCTCTACGCGACACAGATGTATCTCGAGGTCGCCCACGTCGCCGGCCTCGCCCCCGGGTACTACTACTACCACCCCGTCCACCACCAGCTGGTGCGCACGCTGGAGGAGCCGGACACCGACCTGCCGCGGCTGAGGGTCCACTTCGTCGGCAAGACGGCGGCGATAAAGCCCGTCTACCAGACGAACGTGCAGGAGGTGCTGGCGATCGAGGCGGGCCACATGGCCGGGCTGTTCGACCAGGTGCTTCCCGACTACGGGATGGCGATCGAGGCGGCCAACGCCTGGTCGGCGGCCGACTCGCTTCACCAGTGGGCGGGCGGCGACCTGCACCTCGCCGCGTTCGAGGTCCTTCCTCACGCCCCGTCCGCCGCACCGGACGACCTGGAGATCTACGTCCAGGCGCACCCCGGACGCGTCGCCGGCCTGCCGGCGGGCCAGTACGCGTACGAGGCCGGGGAGCTGGCACGAGTCTCCGCGGAGCGGATCCTGCGCAGGCACGTCATTGCGATTAACCAGCGCGTCTACGACCGGGCGAGCTTCGGGATCACGCTCGTGGCCACCGGGAGCGAGGGCTGGATGAACTACGTCGCCCTCGGACGCAAGCTGCAGGCGCTGATGATGAACGACCTGGACCTCGGATTCATGTCCTCCGGCTACAGCTCCCGGACCGGCCGCCCGCTGCCTGCCGCCAAGCGAATGAACGCGATCTTGACGCGGAGCGGCAGGGACACCGGTCCCTCCTACTTCTTCCTCGGCGGCCAAGTGAGCGATGAGCAGCGGCGCAGCGAGGGCATGAAGGAGGACTCCGTCCACATGCAGGGCCCGGCGGAGATGCTCAAGGAGGAACTGGCCACCCTGCTCCCGCCGTACATGGTGCCAAACCGGGTCGTGGTGCTCGACAAGCTGCCGCTCACCCCTAACGGCAAGGTCGACACCGCCACGCTGTCGGCGTCCGCCGAAGCCGACGCGGAGGTCGCCCACCGGCGGGTGGTGGTGCCGCGGACGGCGGTGGAGAGCGGGATCAGCGCGCTGTGGTGCGCGGTGACCAGGCACGACACCGTCTCGGTACAAGACAACTTCTTCGAGATCGGCGGCAACTCGCTGATGGCGGTGGCCCTGGTCAACAAGATCAACCGGACGTTCGGCAGCTCCCTGCCGCTGCAGGTGCTGTTCGAGCACCCGACCGTCGAGCAGCTCGCCGCCCTCGTCGCCAACTCCGAGCGGTCAAAGGACTGCTCCCGCCTGGTGCGGCTGCGCGGCGGCTCACAGCGGCCGATCATCTGCTGGCCGGGCCTGGGCGGCTATCCGATGAACCTGCGACTGCTCGCCGAGCGGGCGGAGTTCGAGCGGCCCCTGTACGGGATGCAGGCGTACGGGATCAACCCTGGCGAGCGCCCGTACCGGACGATCAAGGAGATGGCAGCGGGGGACGTCAAGGCGATCCGCTGCCTGCAGCCCGAGGGCCCGTACTCGCTCTGGGGCTACTCGTTCGGCGCCCGCGTGGCCTTCGAGACCGCCTGCCAGCTCGAGCAGGCCGGGGAGCAGGTCGACCATCTATTCCTGATCGCCCCGGGCTCACCGAAGGTTCGTGCGAGGGACGAAATGGCCTATCGAAGTGACGCCGCGTACCGCCGGGCAGCGTACATGACCATTCTTTTCTCGGTGTTCGCGGGCAGCATCAGCGACCCCGCGCTGCAGGCGTGCCTGTCCGTCGCCCGCGACGAGGAGAGCCTGGCCGCCTTCGTCGCCAAGCGTTACCCGAACCTCGACGTCGAGCTGGTGAAGCGGATCGTGGAGATTGTCCGCCTCACGTATGGCTTCAAGTACGAATTCCACGAGCTGAACGAAAGGCAGATCAACGCCCCGATGACGATCTTCAAAGCCCGGGGTGACGACTACTCCTTCATCGAGGGCAGCAATGCCTACTTCGCCAAGGCGCCGACGGTGATCCAGCTCGACGCCGATCACTATGGCCTGCTCAAGGAGCCGGGCGTAGGCGAGCTGGTGAAGATGATCCGCTACCGGCTGCTGGCGGACCGCGTCCCGGAGCTCGAGACGGCATCCGGGCGCGCGTCATGAGCGCCTCCCTTCCTTACCCCACCAACCATCCAGCCAAGGACAGACACGTGAAACTCAAAGAGGTACAGACACACAGGGGGCGGCGGATCGCCGATTCGCTCGAGGACCTGATCGGCGGGACGCCGCTCGTGCGGCTGCGCCTGCCGGACGCCAAGCCGGACGTGATCGCGCTGGCCAAGCTCGAGATGTGCAACCCGCTGTCGAGCATTAAGGACCGCGCGAGCCTGTTCATGGTGCGGGCGGCCGAGCGGCGGGGCGAGCTCGTCGCCGGGCACGGCACGATCGTGGAGGCGACCTCCGGCAACACCGGGATCTCGCTGGCGGCGCTCGCAGCCGCGCGCGGCTACCGGTGCGTCATCGTGCTGCCGGACAGCGCGACCCGCGAGCGCCGGCAGATCCTGCGGGCGCTCGGCGCCCAGGTCGTGCTCACGCCGCGGGCTCAGGGCTACGCCGGCGCGATCGCGAAGGCGGCCGAGCTGTGCGCGGAGCTGCCAGGCGCGTGGTTCCCGCGCCAGCACGAGAACGCCGACAACGTCCGCGCCCACTTCGAAACCACCGGCCCGGAGATCTGGGCCGACTGCCGGGGTCGGATCGATGCGCTGGTGTGCGGCGTGGGCACCGGCGGCACGCTGAGCGGTGTGGCCGGTTTCATCAAGCAGCAGGACCCCGGCGTGCACGTGGTGGCCGTCGAGCCCGAGGGCTCACCGGTGCTGTCGGGCGGCCGCGGCGGCCTGCACGGGATCCCCGGGCTCAACGGGGGCTTCGTCGCACCGACGACAGACGTCTCGCTGATCGACGAGGTCATCGTCGTCTCCGATGACGACGCGGCGGCCACGGCGCGGCAGCTGGCCCGCCACCAGGGTCTGCTGGTCGGAATCTCCTCGGGTGCCGCAGCGCATGGCTGCCGCCAGCTGACGCACCGGATGCCGGCCGGTGCGACGGTGGTCACGATCCTCCCTGACACCGGCGAGCGGTATCTCAGCCTGCGCGAGGACGAGGAGCGAGCGGCATGATCTCCCCACTGTCACCAATCAAGCAGGCCGCCGCGGCGGCCACGGACTATCTGGACACCATCATCAAGCGCGACCCGTCGATCCGCTCGCGCAGCGAGGCGGCGCTGCACCCCACGGTGGTGGCGATGCTCGGGCATCGGATCGCCCACCGGTTTTACCAGCGGCGCATGTACAAGGCCGCACGGGCGCTCTCCCTCATCGCCCGCCTGGCGTCCGGCGGCATCGAGATCCACCCCGGGGCCGAGATCGGCCGGCGGTTCTTCGTCGACCACGGCTGCGGCGTGGTGATCGGGGAGACAGCGATCATCGGCGATGACGTGACCCTGTTCCACCAGGTGACGCTCGGCTCGACGGGATGGTGGAACGACGCCAAGCGCGATCCGGGGGAACGGCGCCATCCCCGGCTCGGCGACGCAGTGACAGTCGGCGCCAATGCCTGCGTTCTCGGCCCGATCATGATCGGCGACCACGCGATGATCGGAGCTCAGGCCCTCGTGCTCTCCGACGTACCGCCCCACGCGGTGGTGCACGCGCCGCGAGCTGCCGTCATCGAGGCCGGCGCGAGCCGCTCGAACGTCAACCGTCTGCGCCTGGCGCCGCGCGCCGAGGAGGAGGACGCACCCGCCCTGCGCCCCGCCGCCCTGGGAGGCAAGTGATGAAGAACAACCGACTGCTCATGTGCATGCCGTACCAGCCTCTGGTGCGCAAGGCGACCGCGGCGGGATTCCGCGTCTTCTCGATCTGGGATCCGGCGCTTGAGAGCGCTGACTACCTCGCGGGCGTCGCGGAGTTCTCCGAGGAGATGGTACTCACCGACTTCGGCGACCGAGGGGAGCTGCGGCGGCTCGTCGCCGAGATGGCTGCCCGTCACGACGTCGCCCACGTGCTGCATCTGGGCAGCGAGGCGACGCAACTGGCGGTCTGCGAACAGGCGGCGGCGATGGGGCTAGCGCTGAACTCGCCGCGCAGCCTGACGCAGATCAACGACAAGGCGGCGATGCGCGCCCTGCTGAGCGCGCGAGGCATATCGCCGGTGATCTCGATCGAGGCCGGTTCTCCCGCCGAGGCCGAGCGATTCCTGCGCGGGCGCGCCGAGCTGCCCGTGGTCGTCAAGCCGACCCGGCTGGACGGGAGCCGAGCCGTGCGCCTGATCAAGCGCCCGGGCGACATCGACGGCTGGCGGGAGGAGCTCGCGCGTCTGGGCTACCGGGATCCCGTCCTGATCGAGGAGTACCTGCGGGGACCGGAGTTCAGTGTGGAGACCATCACCGCGCACGGCACCCACCACGTCGTCGGCATCACCGCCAAGCGCCTGGGGCAGCCGCCGCACTTCGTGGAGATGGGCCACGTGCATCCTGCCCCGCTGCCCGACGAAGCACGTGCCGCGATCACCGAGCTCGTGGTCACCTACCTCGAAGCGACCGGATACCGGTTCGGGCCGGCGCACACCGAGGTGATCCTCACGGGGGCGGGGCCACGGATCGTGGAGTCGCAGGCCAGGCTCGGCGGCGACAGGATCCCGCTGCTCGTCGAGCTCGCCAGCGGCTTCGACATGGAGGCCGCCGTCTTCACCGCGCTGGCCGGCGGCCCGGTCGAGCCTCCGCCGGCCCAGCGCTTCGCCGCGATCTCCTTCTTCGACTTCGGCACCGGGTACGTGCGGGTGATCGAGGGGGCAGAGGACGTCAGCCGGCAGCCATACGTCCACGTGCTGAAGCTCAAGGTCGCGCCCGGCGACGCGCTCAGGCCGGTGAGGAGCTCATCGACGCGGCACGGCTACGTCGCCGTCGCGGCGGCAACGGAGCGGCAGGCCGACGAGCGCCTGGCCGACGCGCGGGCCCGGCTCAACGTCGTCACCAGCTCCGACGGCGAGCCGCCGGCGCCCGCCGGACGGCACCACATGCATTCACCTGCGACCGCAAAGACGAAGGACTGACCGCGATGAACCCCGACCGCACCTTGGTGCTTATTGGGCACAAGACCGAGACGATCCGCCGGGCCAAGGCACTCGGCCTCGACGTGATCCTCCTGCAGCACAAGAGCAAGCTCGAGCCCGAGCAGTCGGCACTGGCCGACGTGACGTTCGTGGTCGACTACCGCGACTGGTCGGTGGTCCGGCCCCTGGTCGAGGCGGCACACCGGGCCTGGGGTATCGGCGCGGCGATATCCCTGACCGAACCGGGACTCGACGTCGCGGGCCGGATCAACGACCTGCTCGGCCTGGGCGGAACCGGGTACGAGGTCAGCCACCGGCTGCGCGACAAATGGGAGATGCGCCGCCATCTCGCGGCGTCGGGGGCGGCCACGATCGGGGCCCGGCTAGTCGACGGCCGCGAGAGCCTGTCCGCCTTCGGGGACGCGTACGGCTATCCGTTCATCGTCAAGCCGACCGACATGACCGCAGGCTGGGGCGTGCTGCCCGTTGTCAGCCCCGCCCAGTTGCCGCGAACCTGGGACGAGATCCAGCGGCTGCGCCACGAAGGCGTGACCTACGGCACGACGCTGTTCACGATCCAGGACTTCCTCATGGAGGAGTACGTCAGCGGTCCGGAGTATAGCGTCGAGGGGTTCAGCTTCGACGGGCGCCATGCGGTGGTGGCCGTCACCGAGAAGCTCATCGATCCCGAGCGGTTCGTTGAGCTCGGGCATACCTTGCCCGCCCGCATAGATCCGGACCTCGAGCGGGTCATCGTCGATGCCGTGCGGCGGTTCCTTGACGCGATGGGCTTGAAGAACGGGCCGAGCCACACCGAGGTGCGGGTCGGGGCGCGGGGCCCGGTGGTAATCGAGTCCCACAACCGCATCGGCGGCGACCGCAGACCGGCCGCGCCCGCTCGCGGGCGCGTGCGTCCGTTTCCTGCACGGGAGCACCGGCCGGGTGGTCAAGCTGGGTGGCCTGGAGGAGGTCGGCGCCAGGCCCGAGGTCCTGGCCGCGGAGCTGAGCGTCAAGGTCGGAGATGTGCTCCGCCCGCTGCACAACAATTGGGATCGGCTGGGACTGGTCGCGGTTCGCGGCTGTGACAGCGAGGCTGCCGTGGGCCTGTGCTACGAGCTGATGGGCTCGCTGCGGATCGAGACCGCCGAGGACCCCGCGCCGGCACCACGCGAGCTGGCGCCGGCCGGGGTGGAGGGACGATGACGCGGCTCGTGCTCGATCGCGGACGGGGCCCGCTGCCCCCGTATCTGCAATGGCTCGAGGAGCCCGGTGATGCCGTTCTGTTCACCGGACGCTCCCCGGCCGAGATCGAAGGCGGCCAGGTGAGCGGCTACGCCGAGGTGCGCTGCTTTCCGCAGTACGCCCGCTCGGGGCAAGTCGAGCTCGCGGCGGTGCGCCTCGCGCGTGACACCCCAATCCGCGCGATCGTCGCTGTCGCCCCCGAGGACGCCATCCGGGCCGGCGCCCTGCGCGACCATCTCGGTGTTGAGGGTCAGGGTCGGCAGGACGCGATCGCGCAGCGGGATCTTGTCGCCCTGCGTGCGCGGCTGCACGAGGTCGGCATCCCGGCGCTCCGGTGCGGTGCGGTGCAGCGCGTGTGCGACCTGTACTGGTATGGGCATTGCTGGGGCTATCCCCTCCGCGTGCGCCATCGCCGACGGCCCGGCTGGCCGGTGGCGGCGCAGCTCCACAACGAAGCAGACGTCGCGGCGTTCACCCGCGGCGGCCTTACCGGCAGGCTCGAGGCGGTGCCGAGCCTGCTCGTCGAGCCGGCGGACGGCGCGGGCGAGCGCATCGCGCTGTCGTGTCCAGCCGGCGGGCCGTCGCGGATGCTGCCAGCGAGCCCGCCGGTCGCTCGAGTGCTGGCAGATGCCGCGCTGACCCGGCTCACCCGCCCGGGCGAAGGCGCGTGGCGCGTGGAGCTCGTGCGCTGCGGCGCGGAGCACGACTGGCGCGTCGACGCGCTCGAGCGGGAACCCGGCTACGAGGCAGCGCTCGCGCGGGCGCAGGGCGGATTGGGACGGCGGGCGCGGGAGGCCATCAGCGAGCTGGAGGGGCGCGGCGTCGCCTGGACTGAGGAGCGAGGGACGAGCGACGAGCGAAGGCGACGCCAGAAGGCGCCCCGGAGACGAGCGGGAGACACGACATGAGCGTGCTTGTGCTCCATCGCGGCCCGCTCGCCGGCACCCCCTACGACCGGTGGCTGAGTGACCTCGGTGCGGACATCCTGCTGCTCGCGGCCCAGGAGCAGCTGGATCTCTCGGGCGACGCTCTGCCGCACGAGGGCGGCTACCGGCACGTGGAGGCGGTGAGCGGCTACGACGTCAGCGGCTACGTTGAAGTGCGCGCGCTTGAGCTCGCACGCAGACATAAGGTCCGGCGCATCGTCGCCACCCAGGAGCGTGATCTCGAGCGGGCGGCCCAGCTGCGCGAGATTCTCGGCCTTCCCGGCCAGCGGCCGCAAAGCGCCGCCGCGTTCCGGGACAAGGTGGAGATGAAGCAGCTCGCGCGGGACGCCGGCATCCCGGTGGCTCCCCACGCCCAGGTGGAGTGCGCGACCGACCTCATCGACTTCGCCGGACGGTTCGGGTTTCCCCTCGTCCTCAAGCCCCGCAACGGCGGCGGGTCCATCGACTTGCGGATCATCCCCGGGCCGGAGGAGCTCGACGAGCTGCTCGCCGGCGAGACCCTGGCACCCGGCGACGACCAGCCCAACCTGATCGCGGAGGCGTTCGTCCCCGGGCCGATGTGCCACGTCGACGGGCTGGTCGTCAACGGGCGGATAGTCGTCGCCTGGGCATCGCAGTACCTCTACGCGCTCGCGTCCTACAGGACGGATCGGGGCGGCCGCCGCGACGTCACCCTGGACCGCGACGATCCGCTCGGGCGGCGGCTCCTCGCCTTCACCGAGCGCGTGATCCAGGCGCTGCCGGGGCCGAGTGCGTTCGCCTTCCACGCTGAGGTGTTCCACACGCCCGACGACGAGCTGGTGCTGTGCGAGATCGCCTGCCGGCCGGGCGGGGCCTCGATTCGCGACATCGGCCGAACGCTGTTCGGCGTGGATCTCGCCGAATTGGCGGTAC
>WNFA01015667.1_pt1 | contig 10351 bp, 9 predicted proteins | sample 5400481 | NCBI WGS metagenome assembly WNFA01 (sample SAMN13153340, study PRJNA577476) | soil metagenome | isolation source: 120 cm saprolite under Douglas fir tree site 2 hole 1 replicate 2 | place: USA:California | collected 2015-04-18 | reverse complement strand
TCGTCGCCCTGGGACCGGCTCTTTCCACGCCCGGCCTGGTCCCCGTAGATGGCCGTGATGGCCTCCAACAGCGTCCGTGCGGCGGCGTGATACAGCTGTACCTTTTGCATGGCGGTCACTGGCGCTGTTGTCTTCTCGATATCAAGCAGGGGCAGCACCTGACCATCCTGGATGAGCGCGATGCAATTGAGGTCGCGGAGTGCCGGCAACGTTTGGGCGCTCAAGAGCATGGGCGCAGTGCCATCCTGCTCCTCCTGCGACAAGCAGCTCCGCAGGATATCGGCGACTTCAGCCTCAAGCCGATTAAACTGGCCTCCCTGATACTGCTCTGCAATGTCGGGATGAGTAAACGCTGGCGCGAGAGCAGAAATAGTGACTTGATCAAGGATATGTTCTTGAGGCTTTCCTGTGTCTCGATTCATAAGATTACCTCCATGTGCTCTTTTCAAGGTGTCTGTCCAGACAGACACCTTGGTGAAATAAAAGGCAGGCCGCAAAGTTCATAAGAACTGCCCTGCGGCTTGCAGAAGAGCGGCTTGACGTGCTCGCTCTTCTGCGCTGAGTTCCGGCACCTGTGCCGGTGAGGCTGATGGCAGTGGCACCGGTTGGCCGGCCGCAGCGGCAATCGCCGCTGCAAACGCATTGGGCCTGCCATTGATGGCATCCGACCAGTCAACAAGAATCACTCGCGTCGCTTTGCCTGGGCTGAGGCCGCGCTTTTTCGCCCACTCAAGGAGGGTCAGATGGACCTCTGCGTCCTCGTCCAGCACAAATTGGACCTGTTCTTGTTCCGGTTTGAGCGTCGGCATGGTAACTCACCTCTTCCTCTTGGCCTGCGCTGCCGATAGCACCGTTTCAATCCTCGACCAACCCAAAGTTTGGCCGCAACCGTAATCGCTACCAAATCACGGCGTAATCCAGTGCTCGCGCATCGCCATCACCACCGCTGTGGTTCGATCGCACACGTTGAGTTTCCTAAACAGGCTGCCCAGCCGGTTCTTCACTGTGTGTGGATTGATTCTCAGCGCCTGAGCTACCTGCGCATTGGTCCGCCCTTTGGCAATCTCCTCAAGGATTGCCCGTTCTTCGGACAGCAGGGAGGCACTCACAGAAACAGAACATGGGGAATCTTGTGTCCTCTTCCTCTCAAGGCAATCATCGCGAGATGCATCCTGGCGGATGCGTGCCAGGCGTTCGCGCCGAGCAGCCTGAGCAAAGAGTACATCGCTGGTGACCAGATATTCTCCAAGGCTCATTCTGCAGACCTTCTCTAGCAGCTCTTCCCCACAAATGTAGTGATCTTCGTAAGCAGTCGCCCCATATCTCAAGAAATGAAAGAGCGTTTCCTCGTCTGCTGCTGGAGGCGCAAATACCATAATTCCCTGCACCCCTACCTGGCGGAGCTGCTGCACCAGGTCCAGCGGATCAGTCGACGTGAGACCACCGTCCAGCAGCACAACTGGACGCTTTTCCCTGGCAAGCACAAGCACGTCCCCCAGGTGGGTGGCCTCTCCAACAACGTGAAAATCGCTGTGCTGCTCCAAGAGAGAGCGGAGGCCTACGCGGAACAGCGGGCACTCGTGGACAATCAGGACGCCGATTTTGACCTTGCAGTCCTCCTTGAGCGGGGAGGATCGCTGCAACTGCACATCTGCCAAAGCGATTGCCATTGATTATCACCTCCTTGAGAGAGCTTGTTCGGCAACAAAGAGTGAGATGTGGAACGAGAACATTGAATGCAGGACAAGATCGCCAGAAAAACTCTTACAACCATGATCGCATCCTTGCTCGCCTCACCGCTCACGAACAAAGCATAGCAATTGTTACTGAGAAGTACATAGGATCTACTTCCCAATAAGACTTCTCAATAAAAATGGGGAGTTCTCGATAAGCTTCTCGATAAAGGGATCATCTCCGAATAAAGCGAGCACAGCTTCGCAGTGTAGCTGGTTCAAGTATCACGCCGTGAAATAAGAGGTCTATTTGATGAAAGAATACGCCAGCCCCCGTGCCCCACGGGAAGAATTGAGCACCTATTTGCGCTTTTACAATGAGGAGCGTGTTCATCAGTCGCGTGATTACGATAACCCGGCGATGTCTACTTTGGAAGATGAGAAAGGAGGTTACACCTTAGCAACCCTGGTTTAGCCTGGTTTTGGTGTCTTGACTTTCAGCTCTCCCGCAAAAACCGTGCTCAGCAATTCTGTTGATTCCCAAATCTTGGTCGCTTTATTATTCCCACGTGATGTGCAACGAGCTGTCTCTTCGGCTGAAGTGGCTGGACCTTCCCGTTCAATGCTCTCGCTTGTTGCTGAGGCGGGGCGAGATCGAACTCTGCAAGAGCTTTTCCTCACGCCAAGTCCCAGCGAGTGCACCTCGCCCTTCCTCGTCCTAGTATAAGGTGGAAGCGTCATGAAAGCGTCATGAACAGCCTCAGAGGCCGTGGTTCTGCGATGTCGGCCAACGTAAGAGCCATGAAGGACGCTCTCATGCCCGTTCGACCTCACAGATCAAACTCGTTGCGCATCGCGTGGGTTATTCGGAGCTTTTCTCAGAAAACAAGTAGGGTTATTGGGAAGTAGATCCTATGTACTTCCTAATAACAATTGTTATACTTTACTCAAGTAGTGAGCCTTACGCATGTTGGAATTTCCCGGTACATGGATCACCCACCGCTTTCTACTTATGGCTTCTTGCATAAAAGCGCAGAAAGAGAGAGAATATAGTATGTCAGCAACATTCTTTACAGGAGTGCAAATCTGGATGGAAATCTATCTTCCAAAGCTATTTGAGTTAATGACGGAACCCGATATCGTGACGATTCTTAACTGGTATGTTGCCCCAGGCGATGTTGTTCAGCCTGGTGCGAATCTTGTGGAGGTCTGGGCACCGGGGCGAAGGATTACCATTCCTACCCCACCTGAGTTGACGACTCCTCACCGGGTGGTGGAGATTGCCAAAGGTGAGAAACTCCGTATGGGCGACTTTCTGATAAAGTTGGAGCCGGAAACGTCATCTTCTTCAATTTAAGGTCTTGCGGAATTACATGATCAAGCAATCATCCTTAAGAGTGATCAGAAGAACATGCCTCTCTTGCGAGTGTAAAGTTTGATATTAAGCTGTCTATTTTCGGGTAATTACCCTGGCGATTGCATTGCTCCTCCTTTGGCCTTTCAAGGCGATTTCTCAGAAACTGGCCAAGAAAAAGATCCTTCCTCTTTACCCATCCCATCCTCGCCTGGCCCGTCAAACGCGATGACGACCTTGAGAAAGTCCTTCATGCAACATCTCCTTTGCAAGTTACTTCTTGGCAATCTGTCCTTGCTTTCAGTATAATCGATATAGCTCAAAAGTTCAACTCTTCCTCGCGATCCTGTTAGCGTTCAGTGATAGTGTCATTTTTCTATGCCCAGACATCTTGTATGCTGTTCTACCTTTCGTATTTAGCAAGGCGCTCTGCGAGATCTGCGGCAAGGGCAAGATGTTGATGCAGATAATTCGGCGAAAGGATGTTCAGTTCAGCCATATCTTCTAAGTGATCAATTCCTATACAGCCAACGTACAATCTCTGCTCTTCTCCATGCTCAAGGTAGTGACTCACATCAAGATAGCCTGATAAGTAGATTCGATCCTTGAGTGAGCAACAGCCGCCCTGATCAAGATCTGGTACACCACGGAATGTTCGGCATGAACGTCTCCAAGCAGATTGCCTTGCTTCAGCAAGAGCCTCTTCCCAGGTGGTATCCGGAGTTAATAGTTCGTTCACTAAAAACATTTTCTCCAGAAAGGTACGTAACTCTTGAAACGAAAGGGCAGGGGTAAGGAGACCTGCTGCAAGTCCTGTAGTTAGCGTTCCATTCCACGTCTTTTCCTCATATTCTCCATATATCTCCTGATTGACATGCTGGACATAGTGATGAGCCAGTCCTTCATCGGTTGCTATGTGGTGTGCAAGTCCTGAACCGAGCAGCGCTAATGATGAATGCTGCCCTGCAATAGCCCGATACACATGCGTCTCGATTTCTTCTGCGAGCAGTTGACGGATTTTTCTCACCGAGAAAGACTTTTGCGGCAAAACTAACACATGTGCATTTGTATCAACATAGGTCTGATCTCGTGCCGGGGAGATGGATACGTCCCAATCCTCTTCTCCATACTTGACCAGAGCATCTTGGAAAAATTTGCAAACAACGGTTGCGGGAAACATCTTTTTCTCGCCCGCCAGCAGCTTACGATCCTTTTGCTGTATCGCTTCCAGTTTCGGAATGAACAGATCTTCAGCTACTATTTTCTGCGGGGAGATGTCCCACGCCTTCAACTGTGCCAGCGCTTCCTGTGCTACAGAGCCAGCAAGTTCATGATCCCGAGCACCAAGAAGCAGGTTGCAAAGTTGCTGCAAGGCAATTTTGAACTCACGCAGACTTGGTTTATCATACAATTTCAAATTACATTGTTTCACCATTTCCTGGTTCTGCAATGTTGTAGCCTCGCAGAGATGCAAAACCATCAAGTGTTCATCAATGGCATCTAGATACAGGCGGCGTACCACTGCATTTGTCTCTTGCGTCTCTATCTCGTTGTGTAGGGAAGTTAAACCGCTGATGCGATCCTGAACATCGTTAAGGGGGATGCAGGGATAACGAAGTATGGGAGTACGGTTCTCTTCCAAGCTACGAGAAAACTCACGTTTTCTGGATTGTGCCATCAATTCCTGCATAGCTTTCTTCGTCCGATCATCTTTCTCCTGAGAAGAGAGACGATCCCACTCGGCCTGCTCTTGCTCGGTAAATGGTCCAGCTTGAGTCAGCATATCCAGATCATCGTAATCAACCAGGTCAGAGAAACGAGGAAACCAGAGCTGGTCAAATTGATACCGTCGAGAAGAACTTGTGATCAGCTCGATCTCCTTGAACTGTGCTATTGCCTTGTTTTTGTCTTTCTGGCGTGATGGCTTGTCTCCAATCAGTTCTACAGCACGTTCAAGCAGTGGCTTTGCTTCAGTAAATCGCGCCTGCTGCCAAAAGATATTGGCACGCTCACCTAACAGCATCCCTAGCTCTGGGTTATGTGAAGTATCTCCATTCTCTATTGCGTGCTCTAATATCTTCACCCCCTCTTCATTGATAGGTTGTGCTTGCCTAATCTTCCCTTGAACAGTCAGAATTTGCGAATATTCACTTAAAGAAATCGCAAGCGAATGCGGTAGCGCTCCGCTTGCTCTCTTGATCTGGATGCTTTCTTCAATCGCTTTCTGTGCTTCAGATACTTGCCCTAAAGTTCGAAGATCGCATGCGAAATCATTTAGCGCTCGAGCCAATTTAAATTTGACGTATGTCTCCTGGAGAGGTGACGCACTCTTGAGACACTGTCTCCAGTTCGCGACACTTTCCTTGAGCGCATCAGCGCTTGCTCGAATGAACTGCAATGCCTCTGCCGGATGCTCGTGCTCCTCCTGCTCACTCAAACTAGACATGAGACGTGCCTTGCTGAATAAGAACGCTGCATAAACCGCTGGCATCATTTGCCCGGAATGATGAAGACGCTCGAATGTCCTCTCGAACATCTGACTTGCTTCTGCGAGTTGCCCATTTCTGATATATAAAAGCAACATATTTTGCAATACTTCGAGTTCTGCATGAGGTTGAAGCGAGATTTCGCCTCCTATTGCTTTATCATAAATGCTCTGATAAATTCGATCTCGTTCCGATCGTGCCAATTTCTGTCCAGTATTCACACTGATACGGTGTAGCAGTAGTAGCCGTCCGACTTCATGCTCTACATCATCAGTCTTCCTTCGATTATCTTTAGCATACTCATCGAACATCCGCTGAATACGGGCAATATGTCCAAAGAGAACGCAAAGCCAGCCATAAGTGACAAGCAATTCAGCAGCATTGAGCAAGTGACCTTGCTTTATGTAGCGCACAATAAGTTCAGCGATAAGTGCCGCTTGCTCTGCATCATCTTGGTACTGCTGAAGGTCATAGAGCCAGGACATATAGAGGTCAGTCACTCGCTGCTCGATTTGTTCCCTTTGCTCTTTTGAGAGTTGGTGCAGCCGCGCTTCACGTGCCAGTGAAACCAGCGCGGCACGCCCCTGTTCAATGCTGTCGCGATCCACCAGCGAGCGTTGTATAAGTTCTTTGAGCGCCAGTTCAGGATGGTCAAACTCCTGTTCGAGCAGTGGGAATGGGATGCCAAGGGGTGAGGCTGCAAGCAAATCAAGTACCTGCTGGACCTGGTAGGACAGTTGCCGGGAAAAAACCTGTGTGAGCTCGTCACGTGCGCCAACATCGGTGAACAGATCAAAGATCGTTTCTTCTGCCAGCCAGGCTTTGATACGCTTGGTGTGCTGGTTGTCGGCGCTCTGACGGGTAAACGTCGCCTTGCTGGTTCTGGGCCAGAGGAACTGGTGCCCCGGTTGATCGAGATCGCTGGCTCGTAATTCGATCCATTGGGGATAGCCTCCGCATTTGCGGCTGGCCTCTTCGAGCAGTGTGTCAGGCACATCTTCGAAGCCGAAGCGCTTCCAGATCGTAGCTCCCCCTTCGGGAGAAAGCGGCTCCAAGTCAATTTCTTTGAGGAAACTGCGGTCTCTCCCTTTCCAATACGGCCATTCTCGCGTTGCAAGGCAGAGCACAGCGGTATGATCGCGAGCTATCCAGCAGTCGAAGAAGTGTTGCCATGCAGCTGAGATGGTGCCTGACGATGGATCAAGCATCAGATGTGCGTCGTCCAAGAGGACAGCCAGGCGAAGCCCTTGTTTGCTGCACTGAGCGAGTTCCATGAAAATCTGCTCCATGCGTTCTTCTCGCAGGATATGCTCATCTTCTGGAGAAGACAGATGCAGATCGGCGGAGAGCAGAGAAAGCAGGTTATCCAGGTGATCGTCAGGCGTTTGGCTACTAGAAGAGAGCGCGTAATAGAATGGCCAGCGGTTCTGCATCCGAGCAATGCGCTTGAGCAAGAGATAGAATGCTCGTGTTTTGCCGGTACCGGAGATTGCCTTGGTGACAATGAGGCGTTTGCCCTCATCCCATAGCCGCATCATCTCTTCCACATAGCGATCTCGCTCGATCACATAACTGGTGTCATAGTTGAGCAGGCTCACGACTTTTGTGGAAAGACGGATTTGGGGAGGAGCTGCCGATGGAACCGGCAGCAGATAGGGAGCTTTGCTCTTCTGTGAGGCGTGTTGGGAGGCTTTGGCATCAAAAGAGGCAAGCCTGATCTGCAGGTTGTGCCAGTCCTCAACAGTAGGGGTGTATCCTTTTTTCGGGCGTTTACGTCGCTCGCCAAATCGTACTTGCGCCAAGGCAATATAGCGTTCCCGTTCTCGGCTTGAGAATGACTCAGGCAGGAGTTCGGAGAAAGTCTGGTAGAGCGGCTCTAGCTCCTCGAATGTCGGAAAACGTTCATTGCGCTCTAGGTTGCCATAGATGCGGGGGTTGAGCATCTGGGCCTTTCTATCTTTCGGCAGGCGCTCATTGTTCTTGGAAATGATCTCGTTGGCGACATCAACGAAAGCCTCTCGTGTGACAGCGGCCTCCTCGCGTGCCTGCTCAAGGAACTTGCCAAAGGTGGAAGCGGGAAAGCGCAACGGCACATCTTCTATTTGCTGTAAGTGATCACTAAATGGCGTAGATGATAGATGCGTTGCCATCGACTAACCTTTCTTGTTGTTTTTTCCAGACAGAATGCTTTCCCCTGTAGAATAGCATACCACCCCTAATGGATGATAGAGAAATGACGGATGGAATGAGTAGTGACAGCGTTATTCAGACATTTATTGGGAAGTTTATTCGGAACTATTTCCTGGCAATCTTCTCTTCATTTTGGCATACTTTCTTTGCTTGGCACGGCGATGCCAAATACACTATGCACCATACCATAATGGGGCATTTGCGCTGTTATCTTGCTGCAGATGGAGTATGCTGTGAAGAGTAGTGTAGCAGCCTTCTCTAGCTGCCGAGGATCGAGACTAACAAATCCGTAGAAAGGAGTATATTCCCGTATGTACAAAGGCCGTGAAAACGAGGACGAGGACGAGGAGTAGCATTTCGCAAGAGTGCTGGCGTCCTCAAAAAGATGAAAAGGAGCGAAAGGAGGTGAAGAAGTGGCAGACCTTGTATATTGTGTCAAGTGTAAACAGAAGACGGAGCAAAAGGACCCGGAGCGGGTCACGATGAAGAATGGAAGACGTGCACAACGAGGATCGTGTGCAGTGTGTGGCACACGGACGAACTTGATCCTACCTACCAAAGCCACACAAACATAACGAGCGCTGCCCATTCATAAGAGCAGGATAGACCTTTCCCGCAATCCTGCTCTTGTTTACTGGAACCTCATTTAACGCGAAGAAAAAGAATAAGGGACTCAAGAATTATTAACTATCCCGGCATCCTAGCAAGGAACGTACTTGATGTCCACAAACCACTTTTCCAGGGAAGGCAATCGCTGAAGTTGGGTTTCTACGGCGTCCATAGCCTCCTTGGTCAGTTTCACACCGGTCTGATAGGTGGTCGTCACCAATGCAACAAGAGGATATTTGCCTTTCCAGGTCATGGTCCCGGCTGACTTTATCACGGCGTCCACCGAATCGAGCAAGGAACCGTTCCAGTGCTGCTCTAAAATGCCCCAGCACCGTTCGACCGGATTATATTTGCTATGGTATGGCGGATAATACGCCAGGCGTATCGTGAGATGAGCGTGCTGTACAAACTCCACCAGACGGTGCATGAACTGGGTACGCCGACTGTGGTTCGGAGGCGCCATTGTCTAGATTGATGAGTAGCGTCTTGATGTGAGAAAAGCGTTCTTTGACGGTTTCCCACCAACTGACCAACCGATCCACGAGACAATCGCTGGTCACTTTGGACGTCACCCCGTAAAGAAAGCGTTCATCGGAGGCGGGGAGAAAAATCCCCACGGGTGTCACAGTTGCTTCTGGCTGAAAGTCATGGTCAGCAGCCTTGGGTGGGACGCGACTCTTTCCTCCACGTGCAAAGGGGCCGACCTTAACCGTTGCGCTTTCCATCCATTGAGATCCGTAACACGTCGGGAGCGGCATTTGCCTCCTCATTTCTGTGCTTGACTTGGGCAAAGATGGCATCGGTTTCGGGCAGTTTTTTTGGGGTTGACTCTTGGCTACCTTTTTGAGAGCATACCCCAACTCGTTCAACTTCGTTGCACTCGTCTCCGCAGTCGGCAACTCGTCATCACGGTAGCCGAACGTTCCAATCAACTGGCGACGCACTTCTGTTGCCGTCAGGCGGGTGTAGAGACGGTTCGTGCGCGCATTGTGGGTCGGCTTGACTCTGCCCGTCCACGATGGCAGTGATATCGCTGAGTAAGTTGGGGAGGTGCTCTTCGACTCGGTTTGCGGCCTCGTGATGCGTATGCATTGATGCAGATAATCCCGTGTTCCAGTTCGTGTTGACCGGGGCCCGATCGTCCCACGATTCCAGCCCAACTCCCGTTCTGCCAGCCGCTGCCCTCAGATCTTTCGCCGTCTCTATGAGTAACTCTTTGACTTCTGCTCTCAGTTCCATCCTTCCGCCTCCCAGCGTTTTTTTGCCACAGTCTAGTACTACAACCGTAGCTAGCTCTCATTCGTAGATTCAGTAGGAACGAGAATCTAAGTGGGAGGAAGAGCATGACGGAAGCAGAATTGGAGCAGTGGCAAGAGGAGTTTGAAGCGTTTCACGCGCGCTTTGCCGACCTGTTTGAGCGCAGCGAGTCGCGCGAGCAGGCCCGGAAATATCTGCGCGGACTGCTGACCGAGGCGGAGCGTAAGAATAGCTGGCAAGTGGCCGAAGCAGTGGGAGATCGCATTCCCGATCGCATGCAGCGGCTCTTGTACCGGGTGCCCTGGGATGCCGATGCCGCGCGCGATCGGCTGCAGGAGTTTGTGATCGAGACCTTTGGGGACCCGGAGGGCATCGGGGTGGTGGATGAGACGGGCTTTCTCAAGAAAGGGAAGAAATCGGTGGGAGTGGCACGGCAGTACACGGGGACAGCGGGCAAACGGGAGAATAGCCAGGTGGCGACGCTCTTGAGCTATGCGACCAAGAACGCGCACGTCTTCCTGGATCGGCAGCTCTACCTGCCGGAAGACTGGGCGCGTGACCGCGTGCGGCGAGCCGAGGCCCATGTGCCGGAGGAGGTGGGCTTTGCCACCAAGTCGCAGCAGGCCATCGCCATGCTGGAACATGCCTGGGAGCAAGGGGTGCCGATGCACTGGGTGACGGGCGATGAGGTCTACGGGGACGCGCCACGGCTGCGGGAAACCATTCAGGCGTCTGGCCGGTTCTATGTGCTGGCGGTCTCGGCCAACACGCGGGTGTGGACC
>WNFA01015336.1_pt1 | contig 10351 bp, 6 predicted proteins | sample 5400481 | NCBI WGS metagenome assembly WNFA01 (sample SAMN13153340, study PRJNA577476) | soil metagenome | isolation source: 120 cm saprolite under Douglas fir tree site 2 hole 1 replicate 2 | place: USA:California | collected 2015-04-18 | reverse complement strand
GCCCTCCGCGGCCGCCGCGATCTCCGCCATGCGGACGGTCGCCACGAGGACGATCATTCCCTCCAGCGTACGGTGCGCCCTCGCGATTGAAATTGGGCTCGTTTGACGGCTCATCCGGAAAATCGCCTCCGCCTTCAATCACAAACGCTCCTGCTGGCGCACTCTCACCTTCTGGAGCAAGAGCCACGTCTGCGCTTCCCCCACCCATATCTCCCCCACCCATCTTCGCGCGCTGCTCCTTCAGGATCGCTTTGCGCGACAGCCGGATGCGGTTGCCTTCCACCGCCAGCACTTTCACCAGTACCTGGTCGCCTTCCTTCAGTTCATCGCGGATGTCGCCGATGCGATGCTCCGCCACCTCGCTAATGTGCAGCAACCCGTCGGTTCCCGGAATGATCTCGACGAACGCCCCGAAATCCGCCAGCCGCGTCACCTTGCCGAGATAAGTCTTCCCGACTTCCGCGGTCGCCGTAAGGTCTCCGATGATCTGCAGCGCCTTCGCCGCCGACGCCTCGTCGCTCGACGCCACCTTCACGATTCCCGAATCTTCCACGTCGATCTTCACGCCAGTCTGATCCACAATGCTGCGAATCATCTTCCCACCCGGCCCGATCAGATCGCGAATCTTGTCCACAGGGATCTGGATCGTGTAGAAGCGCGGCGCGAACTGCGAGATCTTCTCCCGCTCCTTGGCAATCACTTCTTCCATCTTGCCCAGAATGTGCAACCGCCCACGCTGCGCCTGAGCCAGCGCCTCGCGCATGATCTGCGCCGTGATGCCTGCAACTTTGATGTCCATCTGCAGGGCGGTAATTCCATCTTTGGTTCCGGCAACTTTGAAATCCATGTCGCCATAGTGATCTTCGGCGCCCGCAATGTCGGTCAGGATGGCGTAGTCATTGCCCTCTTTCACCAACCCCATCGCGACCCCCGCCACGGGAGCCTTGAGCGGAACGCCCGCATCCATCAGCGAAAGCGAAGCTCCGCAAACCGTAGCCATCGAAGACGACCCGTTCGACTCCAGGATGTCCGATACCACGCGCATGGCGTAAGGCCACTGCTCTTCCGCCGGCAGCACCGCCGAAATCGCCCGCTCCGCCAACGCTCCATGCCCAATCTCGCGCCGTCCTGCCCCCCGCAGAAAAGCCACCTCCCCCACCGAGAACGGCGGGAAATTGTAATGTAAGAGGAAGCGCTTTTTGGCTTCGCCTTCGAAGGCTTCGATGCGCTGCATGTCGTCGCTGGTGCCGAGGGTTGTGGTTACCAGGGCTTGGGTTTCGCCTCGGGTGAAGATGGCGCTGCCGTGGGTTCTGGGCAGGACTCCGACTTCGATCCAGATGGGACGAATTTCGTCGAAAGCGCGGGCGTCGGGCCGGCGCTTCTGTTCGAGGACCTGCTCGCGGAAGAAGCGCTCGCGAAGGGTCTCGAAGTAGTGCTTGAGTTTTTGCTGGGCCTCTTCGTCGTCTTCCGGAATCGCGGCGAGGAGTTGCTTCTTCAGATCTTTAACCAGCGTGTAGCTTTCCGCCTTGGGATGCTTCTGGGTGTCGAGGCGATCGGCAAGATCGGCGCCGATGCGCTTCTTGAGATCGTTGTAGTAAGCCTCGTCAAATTGCACGGGCTCGACGGCCCGCTTGGGCTTGCCAACTTTCGCCCGCAGCTCGTTGATGGCAGCACAGATTTTCTTGACCTCAGTGTGGCCGAACTCGATGGCATCGACGACGGTCTCTTCTTTCACTTCTTTCGCGCCGGACTCGATCATCACGATGCCGTCGGCGGTGCCGACGACCATAATGTTCAGCAGGCTGTCGCGCATCTCGGTGTAGGTGGGATTGACGATGAACTGTCCGTTGACCAATCCAACCCGCACCGCCCCGATCGGCCCCATGAACGGAATATCAGAAAGGGTCAGCGCGCACGATGCGCCGTTGATGCCCATCACGTCCGGGTCATTATCGGTGTCGGCGGAGAGCACGAAAGCAATGACCTGGGTCTCGCACTTGAAGCCTTCCGGAAACAGCGGCCGCACCGGACGATCGATCTGCCGGCTGGTAAGAATTTCGCGCTCGCTGGGACGCCCTTCGCGCTTGATGAAGCCGCCGGGGATGCGTCCGCCGGCGTAAGTGTATTCGCGATAGTCGACGGTAAGCGGGAAGAAGTCGATGCCCTCCCGCGGGTCGGCATTGGCGACGGCGGTGGCAAGCACGACATTGTCGTGGAGGCGGACGACCGCCGATCCGTGGGCCTGCTTGGCTAATTTTCCGGTTTCGAAGGTGAGTTGTTTGCCGCCGGCGAGGTCGACGGTGATGCTAGTTGCTTCTGGTTTCATGATTCATTCCTTTTGAGATGGAGCTTCGGCCGCCATCCCGCAGACGCGAGAAGGACGGGGCACCCGTGGTGGTGCTGGAGTAAGGCGAGGCGTTTGCGCTTGAAAAACGCACGGATGGAAAGATTCCTCAATGCTGGGCCGTCTCCACTAGAGACGGAGTTCGGAAATATCCCGGAGGCGCGGTGAAAACAGTACAAGCTCGGACGCCGGGCAAGTGACTACTTGCGGATGCCGAGTTTGCCAATGACGGTCTTGTAGCGCTCGGAATCGTATTTCTTCAGGTAATTCAGCAAGCGACGCCGCTTGCTGACCAGCATGAGAAGGCCGCGGCGCGAGCCGTGGTCTTTCTGGTGCGTCTTGAAGTGCTCCGTCAATTGCCCAATCCGTTCGCTGATCAACGCGATCTGGACCTCCGGGCTCCCGGTGTCCGTAGTATGCGTACCGTACTGGTCAATGAGGGATTTCTTTTGCTCTCTGGCTAGCACTAACCTGGTGCACTCCTGTCTTTTAATCGATTGTCATTGTGACGTCTACAGAGTACCACGGCGGATTACGGAGCGTAAAGCAGCGGGTAGTAGGTCAGTCTGTCCCTCATTTCAAAGGCGTCATCCCGAAGCCCCGCGTTTTCACCAGCGGGGTGAGGGATCTCGCGCGAAGTATTTCAAACTGACCCCTACCAAGCTGCGCCTTCCGGCTTCGCGCTTCGGCGGGGCCGTTGTGACCATGCTCATGGGGGTCCGAGTCTCTGACCCGGACACGCCGATGAACGCTAAGCTCGCTCTTTGCCGCCAACAATTCGCATCCCAGCCCCACTGTGCAGGGAGGATGCGAAAGATGGCCCGACGCCTATCGAGGTTGCGGGGAAAATCGCTGCGACATCTGTTTTGAAAGGGCGCGGCTTCAAGCCGCGCCGCTACGTTCCAAATATCCTCGCGGCTTTTAGCCGCTGAGGGACTCTGGCCACGTGCAAAGTGAGTTTGTCCCCAACCTCGATAGCCGTTCGGCAAGTTCGGAGTAAGCCGCAATCATGAATGGCATTTGGCGGGATGCCCCACCTTTCCCGCCGCGATTTGAGCAACCACCCTAAAAACCTGAGGGTGCCCCACCCTTGTCGCGCTCTTGCGACAGGGTGGGGATTTTGGCTGATACCGTGGCCTCTTGTTCGCTGTCTGTACGCATCCGTGGTACGCACCCTCCGAAAACCGCGGAGGGGGCGGCAGCCTCATCTGTAATAGTTTTCGCAATTTCAGAACAGGAATGGTGTGCCAAGCCTGCCACTTATTTTTCAATGAGTGAGCAATATTGACCAGATTTCGCGCCGCCGAGAATGCTACAAGCCTTTGTTTCCGGCGTTCGGGCCCCGGTTTGCCAGCTCTCCCCCCCATTCGTGGCCGAGCAACCAGAGTTCGCGGAGGATGCTATGAAACTGACCGCCATAAGTCTGCTTTTCCTGGCTTTCAGTGGAGCGATATCCGCCCACGCCCAAATCGCGCATTTCGAACACGTCATTATCGTCTTTCAGGAAAACCGCACCCCTGACAATCTCTTCCAGGGTCTGTGCAGCGCCCCCTTCGGAACCAGCAGCTCGTGCAGCACACACCCCACCGGTTCTCAATACAACATTCAAACCGACAACTGGCTCGACAACACCTCTTCCACCGGCACCACCAGGCCTGACAAGGTCACCCTCGTCACGGATTTCGATCTCTACCACAAGCATGCCTCTTTTACTGCCATGTGCAACATCGATACCGCTGGCAAGTGCCGAATGAACGGAGCTGCGGGCATCAAGTGCAGCGGCACCTGCCCTTCGCACCCTCAATTCAAGTACGTCAGCAATGACGACTCGATTTTGAACCCCTACCTCAGTCTGGCGACACAATACGGATGGGCAAACTACATGTTCCAAACCAATCAGGGCCCAAGTTTCCCCGCGCACCAGTTCATTTTTGGAGGAACTTCGGCGCCCACAGCGGAGGACGATGCCATCGGAACCTTCGCCATGGAAAATGTGCATCAGGACGCTGCGGGATTTGCGAAGGCCGGATGCATCGCTCTCGAAGGGTCCTATGTTGCATTGATCACTCCGGACGGTCAGGATCAGACAATGTATCCCTGCTTCGAGCATCAAACGCTCGCAGACCTGCTCGATGCCATCGGCGTGAGCTGGAAGTACTACACTCCGAGCGCCGGTTCAATCTGGACGGCGCCCAATGCGATTCAGCATATCTGTGTGCCTGATGCCCCTTCTGCCGGCCAGTGTACCGGCTCCGCCTGGACCAATCAGGTTTTTATCGGACCGACGCAGGTACTTAACGACATCTCCGCCTGCAACCTGTCCAAGGTTAGTTGGGTGATGCCAGACGGCAAGTATTCCGATCACCCTCGAACCAACACTGGCGGCGGTCCTTCCTGGGTGGCATCGATTGTCAACGCCGTGGGAAACAATCCGCAGTGCGGCGACGGTCAGGTTTACTGGAACAACACTGCAATCATCGTTACATGGGACGATTGGGGCGGCTGGTACGATCACGAACCTCCGAGAATCCTGGCGGGAGTCCAAGGCGACTACCAGTATGGCTTTCGGGTTCCGCTTATCGTCGTCTCGGCTTACACCCCAGCGGCTTACGTGAACAACAACCGGCTGGACTTCGGCACTATCCTGCGCTTCGTCGAAAAGAATTTCGGCATCGTCAAAGGCTCCCTCAACTTTGCCGATGCCCGCGCGACTACTGACCTGTCTCTCTTCTTCAAACTCAACCAGGCCCCGCGGCCATTTCAGCCAATTTCGGCACCGCTCGACGCAAACTACTTCCTTCATGACGCCAGTCCGCCGACGGATCCAGACAATGACTAGAGTCGCAAAACAGTACCTTAATCGATCTCAGAAGTCGGGCGCCCCATTTCTCACGTCCTTTGGCGGCCTGGCCCACCTTTTCCCGCTGCGATTTAAGGCAACCATCCTAAAAAACTGAGGGTGCCCCACTCTTGCGTTTTTTTGCAAGAGCCTGCCCTGAGCAACGCCGAAGGGGTGGGGAATTCGGCTGCGGATACAGTGGCCTCTTGTTCGTTGTCTGTACGCGTGGTCCGCACCCTCCGAAAATCGCGGAGGGTGCGGCAGCCTCATCTGGAATAGTCTTTAACAATCCCAGAACAGAAATGGTGGGCCAGCCCGGCGTAGGGCGCGGCGAGTTTGCATTTTCGGAGAGTCAGTCAACATCAACCGGCGGGCGGACAGGAGTGTCCGCCCCAAAAGTTGCGGTCTTCTTTCCCGGAAAGCATGACTTGCCTCAGGGGATGAAGCCCCGAATCCTTGCGCATTCGTGCCGCGCGGCTGAAAGCCGCGCCCTTTCAAATCAAACGCTCCGTCTGGAAAATAGAGGGTCAGCCCGCCACCCACTTTTCATGAGTTCCGAATCCAACTCACAATCCAAGAAAAGAGTTATGGCCTTATCTCGTACACATTGTTAAACGGATTTTCCAGCGGCAGGCGACGCACACGGCTAAAGCCCGCCTCCTCTGACATTTTGCGGACATTCAATTCATGGAATCCAACTGTGCCCAACCCCACGCCACCCTGGGACAGTGACGTCGTCATGCAGTACAGGACGCTGAAACCGTGGAACAAAGCGCCCAACGGGCCAATATTTTCTTCCAGCTTGTGGGAGCAGTTAATGTCCAGACAGATGTAGATACCATCCGGCTTCAGCCCCCGCCGAATGGAACGCAATAGACCCTGCGGATCGGCGGCATCGTGCACCACGTCAAACGTGCACACGATATCGAACTCTTGCGGAAGTCCCTGGCCAGCGATATCACGTGCCTCGAAGCGGACCCGATCCCCCACGCCGGCGGCGCGCGCATTTCCTTCGGCCTGCTGCACAGTAGGCGGGTAGACGTCATAACCGATGCAACGTGATTTCGGGAACGACTGCGCCAGCTTCACCAGCGCGCGGCCTCGGCCGCAGCCTACGTCCGCCACGAGACCGCCTGCGCGCAGTTTGGCTTCAACGTCCGGCATAGCGGGAAGCCACTGCTGGATCAGCAGATTTTCAAACCAGCCAGCCGTGAACAGCAGTGAAGCGTTCCAAGCCGTCCCAGAATACCGGCGGATATTGCGCCTGCTTCACCCCTCCACCTTTGCGGAAAGCTTCCGCAACCTGATCCAACACTTGGGCGAGCGCGCCTTGCATCTGGTGCACGCCACCGAAAAAGAACGGACCTGATTCGTGCGCCAGCGCCTCCCAATGCTCGGCCGGAAGCACGAAGCGTCCGGTCTCAGGGTGGTACTCCAAATATCCAGCAGTGACCATCCCGCCCAACCATTCGCGCGCATAGCGTTCCTGGATGCCAGTGCGGGTGGCAAGCTCGGTCGTAGTTGATGGCCCGTGCGCGGCGAGGTCTCTGAAAAGCCCAAGCCGGTCACCAAGGATCGCCAAAAGCGTAGTCATGGTGCCGCTTGTGTCATCAAGTACCTTCTGGATAAAAGCTCCCTGTTTCGCCTCGTCGACCAGAATTGGTTGAACTGGGACAGCCATGGTGACCTCCAAGGAAGGATCGATTGGGTGGCAGGCGAGCAGACGTAGCCACAACCGACACCCGGACGGGCGCCAACATGATGATCCTTATCGTGTCGACCGTCAACAGCCCAGATAGGGTCCTAATAATGCGTTGATTTCTTCGCAGGTGGTTCGGCGAAGCCGTTGTGACGATGCCCATGCGGGTCCGGGTCTCTGACTCGGACAGGCCGAGCAACGCTCGGCGCTCTTTCGCTGGGAACAATTCGCATCCATGTGAGCAATGGTGTGGGGCGGGCGCCCTCGCCCGCCGCTCTTGACGTTGATCTTAGGGCGGGCAGCAGGGCGGGAGGAATCAGAAGGCCCAGGGGATGAGGTTCATGGAATCCCACCTTTGCGCAACGAACGCGCAAAGATGGGGCACCCTCAATGTAGTGGTGCAGAAAATGGGCCAACCCGCCCCCACTTGTTGTAGGGAGGGCCGAAAAGATAGCTGACGCCTATACAGCGTTGCGAAAAAATCGCTGCGACAACTGTTTTGAAAGGGCTCGGCTTCAAGCCGCTGAGGGACTCTGGCCACGTGCAAAGTGAGTTTGTCCCCAACCTCGATAGCCGTTTGGTAAGTTCGGAGTAAGCCGTAATCATGAATGGCATTTGGCGGCCTGGCCCATCTTTCCCCGCTGCGATTCAAGCAACAACCCTAAAAAACCGAGGGTGCCCCACCCTTGTCGCGCTCTTTGCGACAGGGTGGGGATTTTGGCTGATACCGTGGCCTCTTCTTCGTTGTCTGTACGCGTCCGTGGTACGCACCCTCCGAAAACCGCGAGGGTGCGGCAGCCTCATATTTAATAGTTTTTACAATCTCAGAACAGCGCCTGCGGGCTTCGGGCGTCAGGCTGTTGGCTTCGGCGAAGCTGTTGCGCTCGTGGGGGTCCCGGGTCTCTGATCCGGACCGTCTGAGCGATGCGGGCACACGATTCGGGCTGCCGAAGGGCGTCGACGATCTGACTTACTTGTGTTTCGGACGCTTCATGTCACTGACAAAGCCGCCAATGACAATCCCGAAGAACACTACGGCACCCGTACAGATAACAAACAGAACGATTTGGTACATGGGTCTACTGCATCATTTGCCGGATAAAAAAGTTATAAAGATATCGAACACTCTAGACCGCGACTGCCGGGCGTGCGGCAGAGTCTGACAAATGTTGGGTATTGCGGGTTAGTGCAGGTCAATTACGGGAAGCTCCTTGACCCTGGCTTGTGGGAAAATGCGGCTTACATATCCGATGGCCCCTGGGGTGGCGGCGACGAATTCGAGGAGGGCGGCTTCGGAGTCGAAGGCTCTGAGCATACCTGCCTGGCCGGTGAAAACCGCTTTGCGCCATGCGGTCCGGAATTCTTCAGGAGTTTCCCGGATGTGATTTCTGAGAAAGACCTCATGCGCAGGTCCGCCTTTCAAAACAACGGGCACGACACGGGACCCGTCGCGGAATCTGGATTTCACTCCGGTGAAGATATCGCGCAGGTCAGCTGAGCTGACCTGTGACACTTGTACGTCGCGGTTGACCACGATGACGACATCCTGAGCCCTGGCCACACCCCAGGCGTGAAGCAGGGCTAACAGGAGAAAGCAACGAGTTTTGTTTACTACCGTCATCGTCAGCCGTGTTGCAAGGGCCACTTCCTAGAAGCTGAAACCGAGCTTGGCTGCCAACATGTTCGATCCTGACTTCAGGCCACGGGGGTTCGTGCTCTGGAAGTAACCCAGCCCCGTTCCATGCAGGAGATGACCTTCGAGTTTGGCATAGAAGTAAGAATTAAAGTTGCAGCGCCCGGAGATGACCCAATCTTTCGAGTAGTTTTCCGGCAGCGCGGTATTCTGTTGGACATTTACAGAGTGGCTGTAATAACTGCCAAACTGAAACCGTTCCGACATCCGGTAACTTCCCATCACGTACCAGGTGCGCTCATCGAGGGGAATGGGAATCACTGCCGGTCCAATCGTCAGGACTACCACGAGAGGCGTTCGTCTGTATTCACCCGCGAAGTAAAACTTCCCTCTTTCAAACTGCGCATATTCTGTGGTGGTGGTAAAGCGCGATATGTGCTGACTTCCCGCGGGCGCAGTTTTGACCTTGCCGCCGCGAAATCCCAGGTAGTCGTTGAGTCTGTAGTCTCCGGAGGCCCAATCCACCTGGATATTGGAACCGCCGAGATCTCCGAGCTGATACGTGTGCAACTGGATTCCGACGCGCAGCGCCGGGGACACGGAATCAATGACACTCACGGCGCCGTCGGTCCAGGCAGACTGCCCTCGCTGGATTTCATGGAGAGGTAGTTATTGGCGGAACTGAAAAGGAAACCCTGGGTGGCAAAACCGTGGATCTGAATGCCTTCAAGATCTTGTGCAAAGAGGCTGCCGGTGCAGATGCACAGAAAGAGCAAGGTCTGCAATGGTCGAGGCATGCCCTCCTCCAGTGGATGGTATACGTATCGGCGGTTCGCGGACTGAGCTTTAGCGTAGGCCACTTGGAATATGCCTAAAATCCGGCTGTCACGTTTGACCGGGAGTTGGAATCGGACATAGCATCGGCAGTCGTGGGCGAGGCGCCCGCGCCACATCGCCCGCGCCACACGAATTGTGAGGACTGGATGCCATCGCAAACTGCATCGACTTCAGCGCAGCGGAACATTCCATACCATCTGATTGAAGACGCGCGGCGGCATGTGTATGAGGCAGCGATCCACACGCCACTGGTGCGGCTCAACTACGATGCGCCGGCGGAGATCTATCTCAAGCTGGAGAATCTGCAGCCCATCGGATCGTTCAAGATTCGCGGGGCGTATAACGCGGTGCGGCTGCTGCCGGAAGAGCAACGTCGGCGCGGTGTATGGACGGTCAGCGCGGGCAACGCGGCTCAGGGAGTAGCTTTGGCGGCGCGCAAGGCGGGCGTGCCTTGCAAGGTTCTGGTGATGGACACGGCGCCCGCCACGAAACTCGACGCGGTGCGGCGGCTGGGTGGAGAGATTGTGAAGGCTTCTTACGATGACTGCTGGAAGGCGCTGGCGGATCGCTCGCATCCGGCGATGGAGGGGGCGTTTGTGCATCCGTTCGAGGATGACGAATTCATTGCGGGCAACGCGTCGGCGGGACTGGAGATTCTGGAGGATCTGCCGGATGTCGATTGTGTGGTGGCCGCGTTCGGAGGCGGTGGTTTGTCGTGTGGGATTGCCGCGGCAATGAAAGAGCGGAGTCCCGCGGTGAAGGTGTTGGCGGCGGAACCGGAGACGGCGGCTCCGCTGGCGTGCTCGCTGGCGGCGGGATCGGCACAGAAGTTTCCGGACTGGAGGGCGAGCTGGGTGGATGGGTGTGGAGGCAAGTCGGTGTTTCCGCGCATGTGGGCGTTGGCGCATCATTTGCTGGCAGGATCGATCGTGAGCACGCTGGAGGAGATTCGTCAGGCCATGCGGATTGTGGCTGAACGCAATCACGTGATCGCGGAAG
>WNFA01008287.1_pt1 | contig 10351 bp, 6 predicted proteins | sample 5400481 | NCBI WGS metagenome assembly WNFA01 (sample SAMN13153340, study PRJNA577476) | soil metagenome | isolation source: 120 cm saprolite under Douglas fir tree site 2 hole 1 replicate 2 | place: USA:California | collected 2015-04-18 | reverse complement strand
GTTTATGGCACCATTCACGGCCCCGGCTACTGGGGAGGAAACGGGCTGGGTGGGAGCTACACCCTGCCTTCAGGCAAGTTCGCCGATAATTTCCACGTCTTTGCTGTCGAATGGGAGCCCTCAACCGTTCGCTTCTACGTGGATGGCAATCTGTACGAGACCCGCACACCCGCTGATCTCCCTGCGGGTAAAGCCTGGGTCTTCGATCATCCGTTTTTTATTTTGCTCAACGTGGCTGTTGGTGGAGACTGGCCGGGAAGTCCCGACCGTACTACCATCTTTCCTCAGCAAATGCTGGTCGACTACGTGAAGGTTTATGCCAGAAAATAGCTTCCGCTCGGGTGGAGGCCCTGACAACCATCGGTTTTTGTCGCCTCCGGGTTCAATTTTCTGGGGGTACTGATCTATGGCAGCATTCCGTTTTTGAAGTTCGGCGTCCGTCAGAAAGGCTTTGTTTGTCCTCTGTGACCACGGGTCGGTTTTTCTATCGCGTAATTTGATGGCTGGATCGTTTGCGGACTCGACGTCAGCGCACGCAGAAAAGCTGTCAACCCAGCCCAAGATCCCGGCCCAACCTCAGCCTGTCACCCACGACTTCTAAAGCACTTACGCAGCCACCTAAGACCTGTTAAGTCGTTGTAGATACTCATAAACGCCAGTCTGAAAAGGCTGGCGGCGGTTCAACTCCGTCCCTGGCCACCATCTTTTCAACTACTTACCCGCCCGCTCAACCCTAGTTTTGTTCCAATTTGTTCCAATACTTTAGAACTGGCCGTGTCGGTGGTCGCCTCAATCACCAAAAAGCAAGGAAACGTACGTGCTGCAAACGCTCGCTCGCCGTTCACAAAATGCCCGTGCAAACTGCGCGTGGAAATTTGCAGGGGAAACCCTTCAAATCGCAGCCTTGTTTCTGCAACGTCACAGCAAGTGATGTATGTATGACCCGTTTTGACATTCTCGCGATCCTAGCCGCACAATCCCGCCCAATTTCGTGTGCGCGGATCGCGGAATTAACGGGTAGACGCGGCTGGTATCGGCGGTCATTTCAGGCGGACCTAGCGACTCGATTGAGACGGCTCTACAGATGGGGTCTGTTGCACCGCCGGAAGACCGCTGAAGGGCCCTTCTTGGATGGACGGGCCATTTACGTTTGGTCGGTTAGCCAGCGCGGGCGAGAACGACTGGAGTGGGCGGTCAGGAGTCAGGTCCGGATAGCCAGGCACCCGTCTCCACCCCGCCTAACTTTTCTGATGGAAAGTCGGGCCCCAGTCCTATACTTACGGAAAAGTGACCATTTCGGAAATTGGTCTGCGTACAATCGCCTTCTGTGCAGGTACACTGCTCTTTTATTCGATTTTCTTGTATGAAGACGAGAACACGCGAGTGCAGAGCAGTCTGGAAGATTGGTGGATCAGACTGGAGGACCAAAAGCAAGCCGCCCTGAACCGACAAACTGTCTTTGTTCGTGAGATTGCCCGCTCAATCGATCACTTTCTAGATGGTCTCCTTGGGCGTAATTTACTATCGGTCCGAGCTGTTTCCATTTCCGTCTGTTATTCGCTCTCTACAGCTTCGGCAACTGCCCTTTTGTTATTTCCGTTCAGCACGCCCTACGGAGCTGAACTCCTTGCTCTACCATTGAGTACGCTCAGTGACCTTTATGTCCTACTTCTGGCGCGTAGAACCTTTAAGGAAGTAATAAATGCCGTGTCAGCCGCTCAGATCCTTCAACTCCTTATGCTTAATCTCTTGGCTCTCGGATTGGTGATTCTCGTGCCGTATTTTCTTTCCCTTACCATTCAGCTGCCTTTCTTGATCAAACTCGCATTTATGAACGTCTGGTCAGGGCTCTTGCTAGAGATCGAGAGCACGGATGACGCATGTCGCACGTTCCTCTGGCTCAAACGTGTAACGATATTGACGTCAATGGAGCCTCACCAACCAACCAGCAGAGTCGGGGCGATGGCCGCCCGAAACCAGCCTGACCAAGGTCACCCCGCCGTTGTCACTCGCCTTGGGGAGGGCCGGGCGGCGGGGATTCCCTGGGTCGGTGCACCGCTTACGCTGCGGCTTCCTTACTATGCACGAAGAACGCCAGCAGGTCGGAATTGATCTGGTGCGAATTGGTTGTGGGCATCCCGTGCGGAAAACCCGGATACACCTTCAGCGTGGCGTTCTTCACAATCTTTGCGGACAAGAGAGCCGCTGCGCCGATCGGCACGATCTGATCATCGTCGCCGTGAAGAATGAGGGTTGGCACATCGAACTTCTTCAGGTCCTCGGTAAAATCCGTCTCCGAGAAAGCCTTGATGCAGTCGTAATGGGCCTTCACGCCTCCCAACATGCCCTGCAGCCACCAGTGCTCCCGGATGCCTTCGGAAATCTTCGCGCCCGGCCGGTTATAGCCGTAGAACGGGAGCGTAATGTCCTTGTAGAACTCCGCCCGATTGGCCACAAGTTGGACTCGAAGTCCGTCGAAGACCGAGATGGGGAGGCCACCAGGATTCTTTTCCGTCTTCAGCATCAGCGGTGGCACCGCGCTGATGAGCACCGCCATGCCGACACGTTTTGTTCCATGCCGGCCGATGTAACGGGCAACTTCTCCACCGCCGGTGGAGTGGCCCACGTGGATTGCGTTCTTCAGGTTAAGCTTTTCGGTGAGGGCCGCGAGATCATCAGCGTAAGTGTCCATCTCGTTACCATCCCACGTCTGTGTGGAACGGCCGTGCCCTCGTCGGTCGTGCGCGATGACCCGATAGCCACGCTCGCCGAAGAACAACATCTGTGCGTCCCAATCGTCGGCGGTCAGGGGCCAGCCGTGGCTGAACACGACTGGCTGTCCCGTTCCCCAGTCCTTGTAGTAGATCTGTGTACCGTCTTTAGTCGTGATTGTTGGCATAGATTGCTCTCCTTAGTTGTAACTTTTCCTTCGCAAACAGCATGGACAAACAGGAAGTTCCTGATCAAGCCGCGTGCGCCGACTCGATGTGGAACCTCTTCGCAGCGAGAATGGTAAGCCCGACAAACTGCCGAAAATCATGCTGCGCTCCTTTCAAGACCGAGATGTTCTCTACTGGCCTTCCATTCCTGCCTGCCCGGTGCAGCAGCTATCTCTTGCCGGACCGACGGAGCTCGCTGTAACTTCCAGCCGCATGGGCAACGACTCAATGCCAGGAAAGATCGCGTCCCGCTCTGGAAGTCGGCGCAACGCTCGCCTCTGTGCTACTGCTACCTTCTTGATGCTGCAGCCCAGCAGAAGGGAGCAATCCCAGCCGGAATATCGCTCCAGCATCGACAGGACAAAAACGAAGCGCTCCAGAGGGGCGAGCCGGGTCACGGCATCAATCGCGTCGTATCTATGTGTTTCGTATTGGCCGGCGTCCCATAAGTCCCGCGTGGCACTTCGCGCTGATGCAGGAGACACGATCAATACGCCCACAGATCGGTTGGGGGTGATTTTACACGCGCTTGCCGCTCCCTCGCACCTGTAAACGGTTTCGCTCAGATTTCTGGATTTCAGCTGCTGTTCGTTCCTCCCTCTGTTCTAAGGCGAGTGAGTTGAAACTCTAGGCTGCCTTCGAAAGCATGCGCTTCGCGACCGCAGCACTTGCCACTGATAAGCCTGCGCACAGCAACATGACGGTTCGAAATCCGAAGACGAATGCGTCGGCGATCGATCTTTTGAGGGCACTTGTCATACTGGAATCGATGCCGGCGGGTAGCTGCAAGCCTGCGAGTTTGACTTCTTGGGTTTGAATCTCCCGTAATATTCCGGATGGTATCGAGAGGGAAGCCAAGTTGTGATCCAGGCGAGAACCAAAGGCAGTCACCATGACGATCCCCAGAACCGCAATCGCAAGTACGCCCGCGACGCGGGCAACTGCGTTGTTGATTCCAGAGGCAGTACCGACGCGCTCCCGGTCTACTGAATTCATCACGACCGTAGTGAGTGGAGCTACGGTGACCGTCATCCCGAACCCCAGGACAACAGCCGCCGGAAAAAACGTCCTCCAGTAGCTACCTCCCGCGCCAGGCACAGCGAACAGGACGAATCCTAAAGCGGCAATCAAAGGACCGACGATTAGGGGACCTCTTGACCCGTAGCGTGTCACGAGTCCTCCCGACCACCGCGACAGAAGAAACATCAGCAAAACAAACGGCAGAACGGCGGCTCCGGCGGCGGTTGCCGAGTATCCCTGCACCTGGATTAGATTCATGGGGAATAGAAAGAAAAAGACTCCAATGGCGGCATACAAAAACAAGGTCAGCAAGTTGGTGCCACTGAAGCTACGGGATTCGAAGACAGAGAGCGGTACCATCGGCGATGTGACGCGGCGTTCGACGAATGCCAATGCAATGAGGCCGCCAACTCCAACGATCAAACTTCCGAAGACCAGTGGATTCCTCCAACCCAAGGTGACCGATTCGATGAAGCCGCTGACCAAACCGCCGAGCCCGACGGTAGCGAAGAGTCCGCCCCACCAGTCTATCCGGCCTGCGATGGCACTCCGGCTCTCCGGGATACGCCAAGCGGAAATCGCGATCACAGCCACCGCAAACGGAAGATTAATGAAGAATGCCCAACGCCAGGATGCGTGCTGAACCAACCACCCGCCGAGAACGGGCCCAATCGCGGTGGTGATCGCAGTAAAGCCGGACCACGTCCCGATCGCACGCCCCCGGCTTTTCTCGTCGAAAGAAGCACTGATAATCGCGAGGCTCCCGGGCACGAGGAGAGCAGCCCCCACGCCCTGAATACTTCTCCAGATGATTAGTTGGTGAATGCTTAACGCAAAACCACAACCCAAAGAAGCCCCGGCGAAGATTGCTACACCCACCACGAAGGTCAGGCGGCGGCCAAACAGGTCACCGAGTGAGCCTCCGACTAGGATCAACGCACCGAGGAGCAACCCGTAAGATTCGACTACCCATTGCACGCCCACCACGGTTGCGTTAAAAGTGGATTGGATCGCGGGCAGAGCTACATTCACGACCGTGCTGTCGATGAACGCCATGCTGGACCCGAGAATGGTTGCAGTGAGTATCCAGATTTTCGCTTCTGCTCCGCATGGAACTCCGTCGTCCGCCGATCGGATTATGGCTTCATCGCAAGGTGTTTTCATGCAAGCTATAGATGCAAGGGGGATGACTTCCGAAAAAACCATCCGTGATTCCGTTAATCGTTTGCTAGTGGGAGGACACTCGCAAGAGCTGCCAGCACTCTCTGGCGATTGCCCAGTCTTCCTGCGCTCGGATGATCAGGACACGAACCGCGGAATCCGGCGTAGCAATATCCGAGTCTCCAGCATGCTGAGCATTGGCGGCGAGTTTGATACCGAGAAAACCGAGCTGTTCGCATGCCGCAAGGCGTACCTCCGCCGAGTTCTCTCCCACGCCGGCAGTGAATATCAGTGCATCAATGCCTCCTAGCACGGCTACCATTGCGCCAATGCCCGCCCGCAGACGATGCACGTAGATGTCGAATGCTAACCTTGCTCGCGCATTGCCTTGTTTTATGGACGCCAAAATCTCGCGCATGTCCCCCGAAATACCGGAGATTCCCAGCAGGCCTGACTGTTTGTTTAGAACATCATCAATTTCATGGGCTTGGAGTCGGCCTTCGCGGATCAGGTAGGTGAGAATTCCCGGATCAACCGAACCGGAGCGAGTACCCATCATCAGACCTTCGAGGGGAGTAAACCCCATGGTGGTGTCGATGCTGTGGCCTTCCTGAATCGCAGCCAGGGAACAGCCATTGCCCAGATGGCAAGTAACTAATCTGAGCGAGTTTAGGTCTCGGCGTAGAAGTTGTGCCGCGCGCGCAGCACAATATTGATGGTTGATGCCGTGGAATCCGTAGCGGTGGATACCCCTTTCGAACCATTGATAGGGCCCCGGATACACCACCGTGGCCTGCGGCATTTTGCGATGGAATCCGGTGTCGAAAACCGCGGCCTGCGGAACCGCGCCTAACAGGTTTTCAATGACCCCCATACCTTCGAGTTCAGCGCGATTGTGGAGAGGAGCGAAAACAGAAGCCTTGGCAATTCCCGATTTCACCGCGGAAGTGAGCAGAAGTGGTCTTTCGTAATTCGGCCCGCCGTGCACCACGCGGTGTCCGACAACATCAATCTCAGCACGCGACCTGACGGTACGCGTCTTGCCATCCCACAAAGTCCCAAGCAGATGCTCAACGGCCCCAGCACGCGACGAGACTTTCACTTGATCTTTCTGCACAACCCCGCGTGAGGTCTTGACCTCAGCGTCCGCAACGTCGTCATGCCACTCAATCTTGCCTTCCCAGAGCGGGGAAGGCGGATCGTCAGGAAGAGTTTCGCCAATCTCGTACAACGAGCTTTTCTGGCTGCTGGAACCGGAATTGAGCACGAGGATCTTCATAGCTCAGTACGGCCATTTCCAGTTTTTCACCTCCGGCAAATCGTCGCCGTGCTCGCGTGTGTAGAGCTTGTGCTCCACTAGCTTGTTTCGCAGGAACTGCTGGAAATGGGCACCGGTGCGCTGCAATTTCGGTACTCGGGCCACGACATCACCGGCAAGGTGAAAGCGATCCAGGTCATTCATGACGGTCATGTCGAATGGAGTGGTGGTGGTGCCCTCTTCTTTATAGCCGCGCACGTGGAAGTTGTCGTGACCATGTCGGCGATAGCACAGCCGATGAATGAGCCATGGATATCCGTGATAGGCGAAGATCACCGGCTTGTCGGTAGTGAACATGGAATCAAATTCGGAATCAGAGAGTCCGTGGGGATGTTCACTGCTCGGCTGCAGGGTCATCAGGTCAACCACGTTGACGACTCGAATCTTGAGATCAGGAAAATGCTGACGCAGAAGATCAACGGCAGCCAGCGTTTCCAGAGTCGGTACATCGCCGGCACAGGCCATTACGACATCCGGCTCACTGCCCTCATCGTTGCTTGCCCAGGGCCAGATGCCGATGCCAGTTGTGCAGTGTGCGATAGCGGCGTCCATGTCGAGCCACTGCAGCTCCGGCTGCTTGCCGGCGACAATCACGTTTACGTAGTGGCGGCTGCGCAAGCAATGATCGGCCACGGACAGCAACGTGTTGGCATCCGGCGGCAAATACACTCGGATAATGTCGGCCTTCTTGTTCATCACAGCGTCGATGAAACCCGGATCCTGATGAGTGAAGCCGTTGTGATCCTGCCGCCACACGTGCGAAGTCAGAAGATAATTCAGCGAAGCAATGGGACGCCGCCACGGGATGTCACGCGTGACCTTGAGCCACTTAGCATGCTGATTGAACATCGAATCCACGATGTGGATAAAGCCCTCGTAACACGAGAAGAAACCATGACGGCCGGTGAGCAAATAACCTTCCAGCCAGCCCTGACACATGTGCTCGCTCAGGACCTCCATCACGCGCCCGTCCGGCGACAGGTGCTCGTCGACCGGGAGAATCGGCTCCATCCACACCTTGTCCGTAGCCTGATACACAGCATCGAGGCGGTTGGAGGCGGTTTCATCGGGGCCGAACACGCGGAAGTTTGCGTGCTCCAGATTCCGCTTCATCACATCGCGCAGGAAAGTTCCCAGGATCTTAGTGGATTCCCCCGTCTCTTTGCCGGGCTTGGAGACCGAAACCGCGTATTCGCGGAAATCCGGCATCAGCAGGTCTTTCAGCAGCAGCCCGCCGTTGGCATGCGGGTTCGCGCCCATACGGCGTTCACCTTTGGGACCGAGTTCCGCAAGTTCTCCAATCAGCTTGCCGTTATCATCGAACAACTCTTCCGGGCGATAACTCTTTAGCCAGGCTTCGAGAATTGGCAAGTGCTCCGGTTTGGTATCCAGATCGGCCACTGGCACCTGATGCGCGCGCCATGTGCCCTCGATTTGTTTGCCGTCTACAAATTTGGGTCCAGTCCAGCCTTTCGGAGTTCGCAAGACGATCATCGGCCAGACCGGAAGTGTCGCCGATCCCTTGCTGCGGGCTTCGTGCTGGATGGCCTGTATCTCTTCGATCACCGTGTCGAGCGTCGACGCCATGAGCTGATGCATCACTTCCGGTTCGTGCCCTTCCACAAAGTGCGGTTTGTATCCGTAGCCACTGAAGAGTTGAGTTAGTTCTTCATCGCTGAGACGGCCCAGTATAGTCGGGTTCGCGATCTTGTAGCCGTTCAGGTTCAGGATCGGCATCACCGCTCCGTCGCGTACCGGGTTCAGAAATTTGTTGGAATGCCAACTGGTCGCGAGCGGACCGGTTTCGGCCTCGCCATCGCCCACCACGCAGCAAGCCACCAGATCGGGATTGTCGAAAACCGCTCCGTAGGCATGCACCAGGGAGTAGCCGAGCTCTCCGCCTTCGTGGATGGAACCGGGTGTCTCCGGCGCGTCGTGGCTGGGAATGCCTCCAGGAAATGAAAATTGCTTAAACAGCTTTTTCATACCTTCTTCGTTTTGCTGAATGCTGGAATAGAACTCCGTGTACGTGCCTTCAAGATAAGAGTTCGCCACCATGCCGGGCCCGCCGTGTCCGGGACCGCAAATGTAAATAACGTTCAGGTCGTACTTCTCGATCAGACGGTTGAAGTGCACATAGATAAAGTTCAGTCCGGGCGTCGTACCCCAGTGACCCAGCAGCCGGGGCTTCACGTGCTCAAGTTTCAGAGGTTCGCGCAGCAACGGATTGGCGTACAGGTAGATTTGTCCAACCGAAAGATAATTGGCCGCGCGCCAGTAGGCGTTCATCTTGCGCAATTCCTCTGGAGAAAGTGGCTGGTTAGAGACGGAAATACCGGCAGAATCGGCAGATGCCACGGGAGTCATAGAAATTCCTTTTCATGCTTTCTCGTTTGTTTGGATTCGGCGATGTGGAGAATATCGTCATTTTTATCTCGTGCCTGTGAAGTCTTGCTGTCAGGCAGCCTGGACGCTTGCCTCCAACATTTCCGGGACGGACGTTGGATTGTGCCAGCCTCCGGGCGGAGTTACGCGCTCGACTTCGTCCGGGCCCCACGTATTCGGCGCGTACTGATAAATCGGCGTGTTCTTTTTCAGCACTGGATCCACGATGCGCCACGCTTCTTCCACGTAGTCCTCGCGGGCAAACAAGGCACTCTCTCCGGTCATGGCCGCTCCGAGCACACGCTCGTAAGCGTCCATTTCATCGGCGCGCGGAGAGCGGCTGGCCACCATTTCACCGGTTTGGAGAGAGAGACCCTCACCCGGAGCCAGCGACATCATTCCCATGGCGATCGTCACCTCGGGACTGAGGCGGAGCCGGAGATGGTTCTCGGTCAGAATATTGTCAGGAATCAGTGTAGGAGGCTTGCGAAACTTGCCAACAATTTCGGTGCAGGTTACCGGCAAACACTTGCCGGCCCGAATATAGAAAGGGACTCCCCTCCAGCGCCAGGAATTGATCTCCAGCTTCAAGGCGGCGAAGGTTTCGGTCTGCGAGTCCTTGGAGACGCCGTTTTCATCCCGGTAGCTGCGGAACTGGCCGCGCACCAGGTTCTTCTCCTCAATGGGCGGAATCGCTTTCAGCACTTTCACTTTCTCGTCGCGCACAGACTCGCTGTCGACGCGGACCGGTGGCTCCATCGCCAGATTCGACAACACCTGGAATAGATGGTTCTGGATCACATCGCGAATCGCTCCGGTCTGGTTGTAGAACCCCCCTCGGCCTTGCACTCCGAAGTCCTCCGCCATCGTGATCTGCACGCTCTCGATGTAGGTGCGATTCCAAAAGGATTCCACAAACGCGTTCGCAAAGCGAAAGGCCAGCATGTTGTTCACCGGCCGCTTGCCGAGGTAGTGGTCGATGCGGAAGATGTCTGGTTCGTCAAAAACTCCGAGCAAGACTTTGTTAAGACCCTGCGCTGAGGCCAGATCATGCCCAAAAGGTTTTTCGACAATGACCCGCGCGCCTTTGGAGCAATTCGATTCCGCCAGCTGTTCCACGACGGTTTCAAATAAAACAGGCGGGATTGCCAGGTAGTGCGCTGGGCGATGAGCGTCCTTGAGCTCCTTGCGAATGGCGGCAAAAGTCTGCGGCTCCTGGTAGTCGCCGTCAACGTAGCGCAACAGGCCGTTCAACTTTTCGAACGCTGCGGGATCGATGCCGCCGTGTTTTTCCAGGCTGTCGTGTGCCCGCGCGCGAAGTTGATCGAGATTCCATCCGGCCTTGGCTACGCCGACCACGGGCACATCAAGATGTCCGCGCTTCACAATCGCTTGCAGCGCGGGGAAAATCTTCTTGTAGGCAAGATCGCCGGTTGCACCGAAGAAAACCAATGCGTCAGACTGCAGGCTGCTCATGAGATTTCCCTTTCAGCCTCTCCAGCCCGTAGGTTGCAGCTCCAACCAATGC
>WNFA01005757.1_pt1 | contig 10351 bp, 8 predicted proteins | sample 5400481 | NCBI WGS metagenome assembly WNFA01 (sample SAMN13153340, study PRJNA577476) | soil metagenome | isolation source: 120 cm saprolite under Douglas fir tree site 2 hole 1 replicate 2 | place: USA:California | collected 2015-04-18 | reverse complement strand
CCTTACTGGCGTTCTGCCACACCGCCCGCGCTCAGCAGGCGGGAGCGGTGAACGATCGGAAGACGGCCCAAGCCCGCGCTCCACGCCATGACATTTCTGGGACCTGGGAACCGGCCAACGGTCCGGGGGACGGAATCCAGGCGAATGGCGTAAAGGCTGTGCCAAATGACGGCAAGCCAGAGCATCAGTTGCCTTATACTCCATTGGGTTTGGCAGCGTTCAAATCCCATCATGCGTTAATCGGTGCCGATCAAGTTCTCCCTGCGTTTTATAACGATCCCAGGGACAAGTGTGAGCCCATAGGCTTCCCTCGCGCGGATTTTTATAACCTGAGGCAGACGCAGATCCTTCAGAACGAATACAAGGTTGCGATCTTGTATGAATATGCTCAGACGTGGCGCATTATCTGGACGGACGGGCGAGAGCTCCCCAAACTCGTTGATGGTGGCGTACAAATAGGCAAGGAAATCCGAGAGCAAAGGTTTTATGGGTACTCAGTGGGGAAGTGGGTGGACGATACCACGCTCGTCGTCCAGACGGTCGGGATGATGCCGGAAGACAGAGTCTGGCTCGATATCACCGGTCGTCCAGTCAGTGACGCTGTGCGCGTGGAGGAGCAATTCCACCGCGTGGACCAGGACCACTTGGAACTCACGGTGACGATTGACGACCCCAAAATGTATACAAGGCCCTGGGTGGCAATGGACAAGTTCCCGATGAAGTTGCAAGACCCCCATACCGATGTCATGGAGATGTACTGCTCACCATCTGAGATGGAGAAATATGACAAGTTAATCGGCAACCCCGCAAGCGGCGTAGAAGAAAAATAGCAGTACATGAACCGGATCATCGGGCCGATTATCCACCGGCATTCTGTGCCTAGTGTTCTGTCTCGGACATAACTCGCAATTCTGACTTGTGGGTCAGGGCTTCAGCCCTGACAAAATACGCTGAAGACAAAAGGGCTTTAGCCCCTGGAGCTGCCGCTAAATATTTGCAGGTATTTGTGGGACAGCGCACTAGAAGATCGCCAGCGGATTAATCGGCGATCCGGTCCCGCCCTCCACCGGCAGCGGCGCGAATGAAATCATGAATTCGTAGCGATTCACGCGCCGCGCCGTCTCGACGGCTTTTTCCAAATCCAGATTTTCGATAATACTCACGCCCATCCAGTTCAGCACCGCCTGATGCACAGGATTCACCGGGATATTTTCCGCGGCGCCCCACCCGGGACGCGGATTCCAATCAATATTGAAGTCGTGGCCGATGAACGCAACATCGCGCTCCTTGATGAAGGGAACTACGTCCGGATGATAGCCGGCAACCATGCCGGGTGAAGGTCCCTTTTCCGCCCTTCTCTTCCAGCGGCCGATGTAAAGCAGAATGACGTCGCCGGGTCCGGCTTTCACTCCGGATTTTTTCTCCCACGCTTCGAGATCAGCACGGGTAATCGGCGTGCCTGGTTCAACGGAATCGACACCCTTCAGTTGCGGCATATCGTAGAGGACGGCGCGCGTGACGACTCCGTCTTTCCAGGCCATGACCGAGCCTTTCTTGCATCCGGTCTCTGGCGAGATATTGTCGGCCACCGCGTATCCGTTGAACATCTTGCCTTCGAAGAAAAAATGGCAGAACGCATCCATGTGAGAAACGCCCTGGCCGTGATAGCTCACCGCGTAAGTATCGGTGGTGTTCGTGGCGGTGATGCCGTTCGTCGTGCGGTGGAATACCGCGGCCGCGGGCACTTCCGCATCAACTTGCTGCGGCACGGCGTGCGCCAAGGAAACCACAATGCCGGACTTGACCAGCTTCGCCGCACTCAGGCTTTTCGCCGGTGTGATCAGATTTGTTGCGCCGCGCTCATCGTCCGCGCCCCACCGGCCCCAGTTTTTCAGTTCATTTCGCCATTTCAAGTAGTCAGCCGGTGTTGCCGCTGAAGAACTCTTGGCCTGACCTCGTGCCCGTCGTAGTGAAATCAATAGAACACCAGACAAGAGCAGCCCAACCGCCAAAACGAATCTGAGATGACGACGCATGGCGCCCTCCATTGATAATCCAAAATTGGCTAACGCTCGAACCCAAGCCACCCATATACACCCTTCTCACGCTAGTTCAAACCGGAAATCCGGCGCAGAACGTCGCCAGATAGACGCAATGATTTCGGTAGCGCCGGCGTCCCGCCGGCACCTTGCTCTTTGCCGGAATTCCACGGCCACCGGTCCTTCCCGCGTCATGACAAGCGAGATTTGTTGGTGTCCTAATTTCGTGGAATGTTCTGAAAGCGACGTGAGGTTAGCATTTTAGGAGGTCGGGAGTTCAGAGTCTATGTGACAACCCACAATTATTTGTGGGTCACGGCTTCAGCCGTGACATAAAGCCTGCATTTTCAAATCGCCTTTAGGCACTGACGGGTTGGATTTCAAGTTGCCACACAGACTCTTTCGCCCCTGAAGAATTGTAGAACCTTGGAACTCAGGGCAACGAAAGCGTATTCATTCGCTTCGGCACTTCCCCGACTTTAATTCGGGCCACTTCTTTCAGCGTCTTCGCGTCAATGGCGGATACCATTCGGAGCGCCGTGTCAGCAACGTAAACCGTCTTGCTGTCGGGCGCGAAAGTGAGCCAGTCTGGAGTCGAGCCAACAGCATGGCGCCCCGGCACGTCGAGTGTCGGAAGTTCCGCGTGCCCCACCAATTTGATATCAGGCAGGGAATAGACGAAGACTGAATTCGCTAGCACGCTATTGACCCACAGAGTTTTGTTGTCTGGAGCGACGCCGATGCCATGCGAAGGGGTGCCGAGGCGTCCCTCGTCCACACCAAATCCGGTAGGCTCGTCAGGATGCTTGATTCTGGCAATCTCCTTGTGCGTCTTGAAATCCACCACTGCGAAGCCATGAAGGTTGGAGAGTTGCACGAACATATGCCGGGTTGAGCCGTCCGGGTTGGCATCAAACGCCATGGGGCGCACACCTTCGTCAAAGGCAATCTCCCAAGCGACCTGTTCGGTTTCGACATCGACAACCACCGCAAATTTCCCCCTCACGGAACCGGCAACCGCAAATCTTCCGTCCGGTGTCACATATACGTTATGCAGAGGCGCCTTCATCGGAATGCTCTTTGCCTTTTGCAGGGAGGCCGTGTCAACAATATCCAGAGCGCCGGGTTTTTCAGCGATACAAATGAAAATACGCCTCCCATCTTTTGTTACGGCAATATTGTTGGGATGGCCGGAGAGAGGAACCGCTTTGATGATCGCTCCCGTTTCGCGATCCACGACATCGAGCACGGCCTCAGCTTCGTTGCTGATATACACACGTTTCCCGTCGGGAGAAAAATTAACTCCGTGCGGAACCTCGATTCCTTTGATGACCTGGACGACTTTGTTCGTCGCTGAGTCAACGACATCAATGGTATTCCCAGCGCTGTTCGTGACGTAGATGCGCGCCGTGCTCGCGTACAAAGGAAGCGCGAGCAATAGAGCCCACAGTAGCAACAGGGGTCTCAAAACGCCGCAGCGCTCACTCGCAGTGGTTAAGCTCACAGGGGCACCTCCTGGTGCACGATTACAGCCTGAGCGAAATTTCAATGGAGCTGCAAATCAAATTAAGTCTACTCGACTATCTGGCAGATTACCTTAATTCAATGGAATAGTGCATCTCAATTTTCCGAAGAAAGGACGCTTGGTGCGGGGACGCGGGAGAACGGATCCAACGCCCAAAGAACCCAAGTCCTTTCCTGCAGTTCGCGCTGTGCCGAGAATAGGTTTGAATGCGGGTTTCAGTAGCACAGGCACTCTTGCCTGTGCAGTCCTTTGTAAAGCATGCGACTCGGCGCACAGCCAAGAGTGGCTGTGCTACTGCCCCCGCGCTCAATACTCTTCATGTAGACGCTTGCCCGGTCAAGCTGTATTATGCGCATCATATTCGGGCGCTGACTGATCGCTTGGGTGAATGAGTGTTTTTGGCAACGGTATCAACCTAAATTTCAAATGCCTGCTGCCTTGGAAGCGGGCAAAGGTGGTGACCTTTGATGAAACAGCGTCATTTGGGAATTCTGGTAGCGGTGGCTGCGCTTTGTGTGGCTTCCCTGTACGCGGCTGCGAAACCGGCCGGAGTCACCAGCGTGCAGCAAGCTTCCACGGAAAAGTCACCTCTTGATTTTCAGATTTATCGAAGCCGCGTCGAGCCGATTTTTCTTAAGCAGAGAGGTGAACACGCCCGATGTTACGCCTGTCATTCGCAGAATGAGTCGGCCTTCCATCTGCAAAAATTGACGCCCGGGCAAACAACCTGGACTGAAGAGCAATCCAGGCTCAACTTCAGAAGTGTCTCGCAGCTCGTCACCCCCGGCGATACGAGTGACAGCAAACTTCTGCTGCATCCGCTCGCGCCCGAAGGCGGCGGCGACTCCTTTCACTCGGGCGGCCGCCAATTTGAATCCCAGAACGACCCGGATTGGCGGACCATCGCGGAATGGGTCCGCATGGCAAAACCAGGTTCTTAGGCGCAAGTAAACGAGGACGGGACCTGTTCCTGCCGCTCGCGTCCATTCGCATGGAAGCGGCCGAATTTGTTTTCACGCGGCTTCGCCCCGGACTTTATTTGTGGTGTGCGGCGCAATTTTATTTTTCCTGTCGCCCAAAGCGATGCTTCCTTCCAAGGAGACCCTGATGAGAGCAAGACAATTCGTCTCATTCGCCGTGATTTGTATGGCACTTTGTTGGATAGCGCTCGGAGAAGCGCAAATGCCACAGCAAAAGACACCGCCGCGGCTTTACAATTCTGCCAAGCAGAAACTGAAAGAGGGCAAGCAGCTTTTCGGCGCTACCGTGCTCTCTCCAGACCCCAATATGTACTGTGCCATGGCGAACGCTGGGTACGATTTCCTTTGGATTGAGATGCAGCACAGCCCCCTCACATTCGAGGATGTGGCCAGAATGATTTGGGCGTGCAGGGGCGCCGCGGCGATGCCTTTCATTCGCGTGCCGGACGCAACGGAGAGCGACATCCAGAAAGCGACTGACATCGGCGCTATTGGAATTATCGTTCCTACCGTCGACACCGTGGAGAAGGCCCAGGCAGCGGTGAAGTGGGCCAAATATCCGCCCGAGGGTCGCCGCAGCCAAGGCAACGGCCAGTACGGAGCCTTGTGGGGATCCGACTACCGCCAGACCGCCAATGACAACATGGTGGTCGTGATCATGATTGAGACGCCCATCGGCGTCGAGAATGCCGAAAAGATCGCTTCCGTCCCTGGGATCGACGTCATCTTCGCCGCCAGCACTGACCTGGGCAATTTTTCCGGCCACCGGCAGGGCGACAAAGAGTATGAAGCCATGGTCACGAGAATCCACGACGTGACGCTCGAGCACGGAATTAGACTGGGAGGCCCGCAGGCTTGGAAAGATCGCCCAGGATTCACTTTCTTCCAGGCCCCCGGTGAAACGGCGCTCATTCAACTAGGAGCTAAGGTGAACCTTTCGCGCAATCCCGCTCCAGATGGCAGCGCAAAGCCGGGAGTAGCCCCGACGGAAGGGGCCGAGCCGCGCTAATCGCTGAAACGCAATCGTGCGCGGGCTCTACTTGTTTACCCTGAATCCAGAACGGGAGCCCGCCAGAATTGGAGTGCCGGCTCTACTTTTGCGCTGAACGTTTACCCTGAGCCCTTCACCCCTGCGGGGGTGAAAGCGAAGATCCCCGGCCAGGCCGGCTCGTGGGGGCCCGCCAGAATTACGGTGCGTGCCAACCGGGCGGGGTCGAGTGTTCCGTCCCGGCAATAAGTCGCACTTCCGGGTGGTGGGTCAGGGCTTCAGCCCTGACTAAACATGCCGAAAACAAAGGGGCTTTAGCCCCTGAAGACCTGGCGCACTTCTTCAGGAAATTTGCGGGACAACGCACTACGAGACAGCACTTAACTTGGGATCTTCAAAAACCCATCAAGCGCGGAGGATGCGATGCGTCACAAGTCATCCCAAAGATTGACACTGGCATTGGCGGCGTTCTGGCTCCTGCCAATCACCGGTTGCAACCATGCTGTTAAGGAGGTCGATGACGCCGCGCTTCGGGCAGGGGACGCCGATTCCGCGAATTGGATTACCTACGGCCGCACGTACTCCGAGCAGCGTTTTAGCCCCCTGAAACAAATCGATGAACAAACCATAAGCAAGCTGGGCCTCGCGTGGTCCTTCGACCTCGCAACCCGGCGCGGCCTCGAAGCGACTTCACTCGTCAAGGACGGCGTGCTTTATACGACGAGCGCGTGGAGCCTCGTCTACGCGTTTGATGCGCGAACTGGCCAATTGCTATGGATGTACGATCCGCATGTCGCAAAAGACCACGCGAAGTTCGTGTGCTGCGATGTGGTCAATCGCGGCGTCGCGCTTTACAAGGGCCGCGTCTATGTCGGGGCGCTCGATGGCCGCCTCATCGCGCTCGATGCCAAGACCGGCGCGGTGGTCTGGGAAGTTCAAACCACGCCCAAGGACGGCCCGTATGCGATTACTGCCGCACCCCGGATTGCAAAAGGGAAGGTTCTGATTGGCAATGCCGGGTCGGAGTACGCCGTGCGTGGCTACGTCTCGGCGTACGATGCGGAAACGGGCAATCTGATCTGGCGGACGTACACCGTGCCTGGCGACCCGTCAAAGCCGTTCGAGTCCGAGGCCATGCGCCGCGCGGCAGCCACTTGGTCGGGTGAATGGTGGAAGGCCGGCGGCGGTGGAAGCGCGTGGGACGCGATGGTGTACGACCCGGAACTCGACTTCGTATTCTTCGGTACCGGGAATGCCTCGCCGTGGTACGACCGGCTGCGCGGTAAGGGCGATGATCTCTACGTCGCTTCCATCGTCGCGCTCCGCGCTGGCAATGGCGAGCAGGTCTGGCACTATCAGACAACCCCGGGAGACAATTGGGACTACGACGCCACGCAGCCGCTGATGCTCGCCACTCTCACGATCGATGGACGCCAGCGCCGCGTCGTGATGCAAGCGAACAAGAATGGATTTTTCTATGTCCTGGACCGGGAGAAAGGCGCGCTCATTTCAGCGCACCCCATTACCCCGATCAATTGGGCCACTGGCATTGATTCCAACGGACGTCCGATCGAGAACGCTGAGATCCGGCAGCTCAAAGACCCAAAGATCGTGATGCCCTCGCCAGAAGGCGCCCACAACTGGCACCCCATGTCGTTCAATCCGACTACAGGGCTGGTGTACCTGGGTGTCCTCAACGACACAGCAGTTCATGCGGTGACGACCGACTTTAAGATCAATCTCCATGACCAGACCACCGGGGCCGACAGATCCTACCAGGGGCCGGTGCGCGACCAATGGCTCAAGATGACCTCAACCGGACGCCTGGTGGCTTGGGATCCGTTGGCCCAGCGAGAAGTGTGGCACGCCGACCTTGCCGACCCAAAAAGTGGAGGAACACTGACCACCGCCGGCAACCTCGTTTTTCAGGGACAAGCGGACGGGAAACTCCAGGCATTTCGCGCGACCGATGGCAAACCACTGTGGGAGTTCGACACAGGAATCGGCATCGCGGCGCCGCCCATGACGTACGAAGTGAACGGCACCCAATACATCGCGGTTCTCGCCGGATGGGGCGGGCCGATGGTGCTGAACAATCGGCCCGTCGGCAAAGGAAAAGTCGGGCCCGGCCTGCTCTTGTCGTTCTCACTGGGAGGCTCAGCGACGCTCACTCCGTTCGTGCGAAAAGTTCTGCCAGTTCCGATGCCGACTTTCAAACTTGCGGCTTCCCGGCCTGAGATTGAACAGGGTCGCGTACTTTTCGCCATGTATTGCGGCCGCTGCCACGGCGGAAACGTGGTGAGCGGCGGCTCGGTGCCTGACTTGCGTTATGCCGAAGAGCCAACGCACCAAATGTTTGAGGAAATCGTGCGGGGCGGCGCGCGGCGCGAGTTCGGCATGCCGTCCTTCTCGGAGGACCTCACCTCCGCGCAGGTTCGACTCATTCATGCCTACATCCTCGACCGCGCTCGTGAGTCGGCGCGAGCAGACGCCGCTCGCAAGTAGGTCGCGTGACGCTTTCATTCCCCTTCCCAGTCCCGTCGGGGACGAAACAGCATAACGCGTCGCACCTCATTCCCGTCAGGGACGAAAGAGCGTAGGCCAGCGCGGAGCGGTGCGACGATGTTCGCGTCGGTCCTCAGTCCCGACAGGGACGAAAGATCGTAGCTCACCGTGCTTGCCCTGAACGAAGTGAAGGGGGAGCGGTGGGACCGTATTCGCGCGGAGCACCAAGCCCCATAGGGGCGGCACACGGCTTACCCAATTTGAAATATTCAAGGCTCGCTCTTCGCGCTCCGTTCTCCTAATCCTCAAATTGGTCGTGCCGCGCGTGGAATTTTCGGATCTCCTCGGAGGGCCGGGCTCCAGAGTGTGTGTGGCAACGCGGTCTTTGAACGATTTTGTAGAGCCCGCCTTCAGGCGGGCACTGTAGATTCAAGCGCATGCTCACCTAAAGGTGAGCGCTACAGGGGGCCGGCGCGGAGTTGCCACGCAGACTCTTCAGCCCGGCCGGATCGAAGTCTCCCTCAGTCTGCATTACAGGCTGCGGAAAAACTCTGAAGTTTTGTGGGTCGTGCCTTCAGGCACGACATAAAGTCCGCGCTTTCTTCAGGGGTTTTAACCCCTGAAGGTCCGAAACCGCATTTTTCCGCAACCTGTTTAGCGGATGAAGAAAACTAATGTTGCGGCTCGGCCTGTCTGCGTCACTCGATGAAGAGAAGATCTGCACGGATGGTTGAGGAATTTCGACCTCCAGGGATACTTCACCTTATCGAAAAATGTCGGAGAGCATCTGCAATTTCCACTAAAGTGCACTGAGGAAGAGCGGCATGCTTGCTTCCATGTCACTGGAAACTATGGCGGGGCCGACGAGACTCGAACTCGCGACCTCCTGCGTGACAGGCAGGCGTTCTAACCGACTGAACTACGGCCCCGGCCGTGAAATCAATGACTTGGCGTAAACCCTTGTGGAAAAATGGTTCTGCAAGTTTTCTATACAGCGCAAGATTCGACTGGGGCGCATGTCACGGCGGTTATTCCTGTCCGAACCGCCCACCAATCGCCAGCAAATATCTGTGCGCTCATGCGGTAAGTAATTTAGCATACCCCGCCGCTTTTATTGCAATTCGGGCAACAAATTTTTTCAGTGTAGGGAAAGGGGCATATTACGGTTCCTCGTATTGATCATCAGTGGCGTGTCTATCGGGAAGCATGCGCTGATGCAGGATGCGGGAAACCTTAATACCACCACGCTCCTTGCGGTAAAACACGACGTGCTTGCCATGCTCTAGGCGGCGCAACTCCGGGCGAACATCATCGCAAGGTCGGCCTATCGCCGGATTGTCGGCCAGCGTCTGGCAACAGACTTCAAGTTCACTGATATAACGGGCGGCTTGCGCTTTGCCCCATTTCCGAAGGGTGTAATCGGCGATGCTCATCAAGTCGGCCGCAGCACGACGCGAAAAACGAAACGCAGCCACGGCTAACGCGACGATCGGGGAAGCTTGAGGGCCTTACGGACACGCCCAAAAACTTTTCCCTCGGCAATACCGCTGGCGTCGCCTTCGTCGATGGCCGCTTGTAGCGCGGCAAGCTTCGCTTGATACTGCTGTTCCTCGCGCTCCAAAGTCCGCAACCCAGCGCGCACAACTTCACTGGCGTTCTCGTAACGCCCGCTCTTGACCTTTTTGGCTACGAAGCGGTCGAGCTCGTCGGTCAAATTGACGTTTCGGGTAGGCATGCCGGCGTCCTTCCTGATGATATCGATTTCTTTACCATTATAATACGAATGGCAAAGTTTGCCAATGGCCATTTATAGCAAGCATGTCGAGGGGAGCGGATCAGGTGACTCTTTGACGAGAAACAAAGCCCCTGTAAGCGACTGTAAACATGGTGGGCAGTGCGTGATTTGAACACGCGACCTTCCGGGTGTAAACCCGTTCCCGTGCTACCGTGTCAGAGTCTATCAGAGTCGATAACCCCATATCAAATCTGTAGGTTTCGGGCCCTTTTTATTGCAGTCGTGATCGGTCCTGATTTACTCTGATATGCGGTGAGTCTCTACAGTTTTCACTACACTGGTTTGAGGTTCAACGATGACCATACGAGATGGAATCCTCATCGGAGCCGTCGGGGGCGCATGTGCTGGAATCACCGTGTGGTTGGTTCAGAGCGTCTGCATGTGGATTAATGAATCGTGGCATAAGCGGCGGGTCTATCGGTGGATGCTCAGTAATACGGCAAACGAAGACGGTAAGCGGTTCCGGAGTACGCGGGCAATCGCAAGCTGGAACAACCTCACCGAGGACCGGACTCGCTA